>Ga0307373_10007902_pt1 | contig 16396 bp, 16 predicted proteins | sample OX2MG_FD_202534 | JGI IMG/M metagenome (GOLD analysis project Ga0307373, IMG submission 202534) | Soil microbial communities from Risofladan, Vaasa, Finland - OX-2 | ecosystem: Environmental > Terrestrial > Soil > Coastal area > Acid sulfate soil | place: Finland: Risofladan, Vaasa | collected... | reverse complement strand
CCGCCGGCCGCCGGCCAGACATCGACCCGCGGGTGGCCGCGGACGCCATCGACGAGTGGCTCACCGTCACCAGCGGCCCGCTCTACGGCCGCCCCGACCCGCGCGCGGCGGCCCTGCCGCCGGGCCGCGTCCTGCACGTGCACGCCACCGACGAGGGCCTGGACGGCGCGGGCGAGTGGCTCATCAGCCACGGCCCGGACGGGGTGGCCGTACAGCCGGGCCACGGCAAGGGTGACGCCGCGCTGACCGGCCCGGCCGCCGCGCTGCTGCTCGTCCTGGTCCGCCGGGCGCCCGCCGACGACGGCGCCGTTACCCTGTTCGGGGACGGCACGCTGCTGACCCGGTGGCTGGCGCAGACCTCGTTCTGAGCCGCGGCCGGGAGCGCGCCGTGTAATGACGGCGAAACAGTTCCCGACTACGCTCTTGACGTTCCCAGGCGCCGATCTGGTCCTACCGCGACTACTGGGGCACGCTGGTGAGCTCGTTCGACATTCAGGCCCGGCTCGCCTGAGTGACCGCTACAGCCAGCTGATCCGCGCGCTGGTCAGCTCGCCGCCGGCCGGGGCGGCGGCCAGCTCGCCGGCCTTGACCCGGTCCAGCAGGCCGCGCAGCGCCCGCTCGATGTCGGGGACCGACGCGCGCAGCTGCTCGGCGTCGGCCGCCAGCGCGGCATCGGACTCGATCCCGGCCTGCTCCAGCAGCCCGCCCAGGTCGGCGAGCCGCTCCCCGACCCAGCGCACCGGATCGCCGGACAGGCCGCGGTCAAAGACCCGCTTGCCGGGCTCCCAGCCGCGGAAGCCCGGGTGGTGGTGCGCGCGGTTGAGGCTGCCGGGCGGCCCGTCGGCGGCCTCGAGCAGGTCGGCGCGCCAGACCGGCTGGGCAACCTCGATCGGCCGGGCCGAGTAGATGGACCCGTTCAGCTCGCCCTGGGCCATCATCCGCACTTCCAGGCGCACGCCGCGCTCGGGGCCTTCCTGGCCCTTGCCCGGGTTGGGGTCAACGAAGTACAGGTCGCTGAGCACGACGCCGACTCGGTCGAAGGCAAACAGCTGCAGCATGAGAACTCCCTCACCGCTGATCCAGGCCCGTCTGCCCTCAATCCTCCCTGGTTGCATCCCATAGAGCCAGCGCAGGGTCCCTGCAGGGCCCGGCGGGCGGCGCGGTGCGTGCGCGCCGAGGGTTCACACCTGCCGCGGCCTAGCCGCTGGTACAGTCTGCGGCAGATGTCCTTTCGCCCTGGTTGACGCACTCCGCCCGGGCCGGGGCCCGGCCCGCCCATAGCTGCGAGGTCATGCATTGCCCGACGCGCCGCCGGACCTGGTGCCTGAAGCCGCCGGCGTGCCCGCGCCACCGGATGCGCTGACGGATGCGCCACCGGATGCGCTGACGGCCGCCAAGCTGTCGGGCAGCGGATTCTCCCTGGTCAACGGGGTCCACGGGGCCCGGCGGACGACCATCCGGCGGACCTGGCTGGACACCTTCGACTGGCGCCTGTATCGCGCCGGGCTCACCCTGGAGCAGGTCACCGGCCGCGGTGGGACCGAGCTCAGGCTGACTGGCCGGGACGGGACCGGTGTCGCCGCCGAGCAGTTCCAGGGCGCGGCCCGCGGCCGGGCCCCGCGATGGCCAGGCCAGCCGGACGCGCTGCCGGCCGGGCCGCTCGCCGAGCGCCTGGCGTCCGTGGTCGGCGTCCGGGCGCTGCTGCCGGTGGCCAGGGCCACCAGCGCCGTGCGCGAGCAGCGGGCGCTGAACGACGACGCTAAGACCATCGCCAGGGTCACCGCGGACCAGATGTCGGTGACCTACCCGGCGGCGGCGCAGCTGCCGGAGCGGCTGGCCGTGAGCGCGGTGCGCGGGTACCAGGCCCAGGCCAGCCGGCTGGCCGGCCTGCTGGCCGCGCTGCCCGGCGTCACGACCGATGAGCGGCCCGCCCTTGAAGCCGTGCTGGCGGCGGCCGGGCGGCGCGCCGGGGACTACTCGGGCCGGATCGATGTCCAGCTGACCGCCGGGATGCCCGCCGCGACGGCGATGGCGTCGGTTTTCACCACGCTGCTGGGCATGCTGGAGGCCAACGTCCCCGGCACGATCTCCGACCTCGACACCGAGTTCCTGCACGACCTGCGGGTGTCGGTGCGGCGCACCAGGAGCGCGCTCAAGCTGGCCGGGCAGGTCCTGCCGCGCGGGGTCCGCGCGCGGTTCCAGCCGGAGTTCAAGTGGCTGGGCGACCTGACCACCCCGACCCGCGATCTCGATGTCTACCTGCTGGGCCTGCCGGACATGACGGCCCGCCTCGTCGGCGCCGACGAGGCCGATCTCGAGCCGTTCGGCGATCACCTGCGGCGGGCGCGCGGCCGGGCGCAGCGCGAGCTGGCGGGCGGGCTGCGCTCGGCCCGGTTCGGGCACCTGTGCCGGGACTGGCGCGACGCGCTCGACGAGGCGGCCGCCACCACCCGCCGCAGGCCGACGGCCGAGGCCCTGGCGGCGTCCAGCATCGCCGCCGTGCACCGCCGGGTCCTGACCAGCGGCGCCGTGATCACCGCGGTGTCCCCGCCGGAAAGCCTGCACGACCTGCGCAAGCGATGCAAGGAGCTGCGGTACCTGCTGGAGATCTTCGCCTCGCTGCACGCCCCGAGCGTGCAGTGGCGGGCGGTCCAGGAGCTCAAGGGCCTGCAGGACTGTCTCGGCGAGTTCCAGGACACCGACGTGCAGCGCGCCGAACTGCGGGCCTTCGCCGTCCAGATGATGGACGAGCGGCGGACGCCGGCGCAGACCCTGCTGGCCATGGGCGAGATAGCGGCCGGCCTCGCGCGCCGGCAGCGCCGGGCCCGGTCGCAGTTCGCCGGGCTGTTCGCCGACTTCGCCAGCCCGGCCGGCCGGGCCAGGATCGCGGCGCTGACCAGGCAGGCCGTCTCATGAAGATCTTCGCGACCTACAACATCAAGGGCGGCGTCGGCAAGACCTCCACCGCCGTCAACCTGGGTTACCTCGCGGCCCGCGACGGCTACCGGGTGCTGCTGTGGGATCTGGACCCGCAGGGCGCGGCCAGCTTCCTGTTCCGCATCCGGCCGCGGGTCAAGGGCGGCGGGAAGGCCCTGATCCGGGGCACCCGGCCGGTCGATGACGCGATCAAGGGGACCGACTTCGAGAACCTGGACCTGCTCCCGGCCGACTTCACCTACCGCAATCTCGACCTGATCCTGGACGGGGCCAAGAAGCCCGCGCGGCGGCTGGCCAGCCTGCTGGCGCCGCTGCGGTCGGAGTATGACGTGGTCATCCTGGACTGCCCGCCGAGCATCTCGCTGCTGTCCGAGAGCGTCCTGCACGCCGCCGACGTCCTGCTGGTCCCGCTGATCCCCACCACGCTGTCGGTTCGCACCCTCGACCAGCTCACCGACTTCATCGGCGGCTTCACCGGGAAGCGACCGCAGATCCTCGCGTTCTTCTCGATGATCGATCAGCGCAAGCGGCTGCATAAGCAGATCGCCCAGGAACTCCCGGCGCAGCGGGCGGATTTCGCGGCGACGGTCATCCCGGCGCTGTCGCTGATCGAGCAGATGTCGGTCGAGCGGGCGCCGGTGACCGCGTTCTCGCCCCGCAGCCAGGCCGCCCGGCGGTACAGCGAGCTGTGGGCCGAGGCCCGTGCGCGAGCCGGCCTCAGTCCGTCGGCCAGGCCCGGGCCGGCGGACTAACCGCGGTCAGTCCTGCTCGCGCGGCGAGCGCGAGGAGCGGAGGGAGCGGAGGAAGCCGATCATGGCCGCGCTGACCTCGGCGGGCCGTTCCTGCTGGGTCCAGTGGCCGCAGCCGGGCAGCAGCACCGGCTCCCGCAGCAGCGGCGCGGCGCCCGCCAGCCGCCCGATTCCCTCCCGCGCGCCGGGGAACCTGACCACTACGTCCTGCTCGCCGGCCAGGTACAGCGCGGGCACGAGGACCGGCGCGTGCTGCCAGGCGGCGGTGAGCTCCCAGTTGCGGTCCAGGTTGCGATACCAGTTCAGCGGGCCCGTGAAGCCGGCGTCGGCGTACTGCGCGGCGTAGGCATCGATGTCGGCCTCGGTGAGCCAGGGCGGCAGGCTCGCCGGCTCCGGGCAGGCATCCAGGAAGCCGCCGCCCGGCGGCACGATCGGCAGCCGGGACGGGCCGCCATCGGCACTGCTGCCCGCGACCCCGGTGCCCGAGGCGCTGGACAGGACCCGGCGGAACGTGGCCGTCCGGTCCCGGTTCAGCTCGGCGTCGGCGACGCCCGGCTGCTGGAAGTACACCATGTAGAAGCCGTCGCCGATCCTGGCGCGCATGGCCTCGACCGGGATCGCGGAACCGCGCGGCCGGTAGGGCACGCTCAGCCCGATGACGCCGCGAATCCGGTCCGGGCGGAACAGGGCCGTGTGCCAGGCGACCGGCGCGCCCCAGTCGTGCCCGGCCAGCACGGCCCGCTGCTCGCCGAGCGCGTCCATCAGCGCGATGACGTCGCCGGCGAGGTGCAGGATCGTGTACTGGCCGATTTCGCCGGGCCCGCCGGTCTGGCAGTACCCGCGCTGATCGGGGGCCACGGCGTGAAATCCGGCTTCCGCCAGGGCGATGATCTGGTGCCGCCAGGAGTACCAGCTCTCCGGAAAGCCGTGCAGCAACAGCACCAGCGGCCCGCTGCCGGCCTCGGCGATGTGCATCCGCAGGCCGCCGGCGTCCACGAACCGCTGGGTGATGCCGGGGACGTCTGGCACCGTCTGGATCATGCTCGGAGGATAGCCTGAGCTGCCCTGCAGCGACGTGACAGCCCGGCGACTCAGCGTCATAGCTCGCTTTTCTGGTCGATTGCACGTCCAAAACGCCGTCGACGGAGCATCCTGTAAGTCGAGGAAAAATGTCTGTCCGAGGGGGGTCAGTGAGCCGCAGGCTGCTTCGGCTGGAGATTCCGGTCTTCCCGGAGCGCATGACGTTCCGGGTTCATGACCCGGCCATCGATCCCGATGCGCCGGGTGGTCCGGTGCTGCCCGCGGGCTCGCTGATCAGCGCCGGACGTGAGCAGATCATCGTCGCCTGCGCCCAGGAGCATCTCGGCGTGCAGCTCACCATCGAGGAGTGGGACGACGCCCCGCCGCCGTTCAGCGACGGGTACGAGGACGAGGCGAAGTGCGTCCTGTACCTGCGCGGCAAGCTGAGCGTGGACATGGGGACCGCGGGGCGCGCGGTCGAGAGCATGCGCCTCAGCGGCGGCGTCGGCGACTACGGTGCGCGCGTGTACACCCGGAATCGGGCCGCGGCGGTCCAGCGGTATGACGAGCTGTTCCAGTTGCACGACGACCCGCTCGGCGACGAGTTCCAGCAGGCCCGCAAGCGCCTCGAAGGCCTGGAGCAGTACCTGCTGCAGATCTGGCGGGAATCCTAGCCGCGCTAGCTAGCCCCTGGTAGCCCGACGGCAGAGCCGATCACGGTCGCGCCGCCGACGCGTAGGAACCGCGGGATAACCGTAACGAGGCGCTGGAGGTATTCGGCTTGCTCGGCTTGCTGATCGCGGGCGCGGGCGCCGACGCCCGGTTGCTCGTGCTGGTGACGCCGGGCGACCGCTGCGCCGGGTGCCCCGGCTTGCCCGAGCCGGCCGGGAAGGGCCGCATCGAGTAGACCATCAGGGTCACGACGGCGGCCAGCGCCAGCGAAATCAGGACCGCCACCGCCCGGGCCCGGCTCGATCCCAGCATCGCGGGGAGCCGGGGCTGCCCGAACGCCGCCAGCCGCGACGCCAGCCTCGGGTCGTCATCGGCGAGCTTGTGCTCCATCCCATCCAGGATGCGCTGCTCATCCATCGAAAGAGCCATCGCGCCACCTCCGGCCACCTTCAGCCGCCACTGCTGATCAGCCGGCGGCGACTGCTGTTATGTATCCCCAGGATCCGATTCTTTACCCGCCCTTTGCGACTCGGCAAGTAGAAGCATGGAGAAGTCTGCGGCTTGTCCGCCAGATTGCCCCGCGGCCCGGCCCGGCCCGGCCACGCCCGGGGCCGCGCAGGAGCTGGCGAGCCTGCCGCCTGATGCGCCGTGGGAGAAGACGGCGATGGCGCGGCGGAGAAGTACGCGGCTGAGGCCGGCGTGGACTATGCCACGCTGCGGAGCTACATGGCAGTGTCGGCCGCGTTCCCGTCCGGTCCCGGAAATGTTGCCAGGGCAACACATCCCTGGACCGTGTACCGGACCTTCGTGACTCTGAAGGACAGGGAGAAGCTGGCCGGCCGCTCGGAGCGCTGGACAGTACCGGAGGCACGCGAGCTAGTCCGGAAGCGGCAGCCCGCCGCCGACCCCAGCGCCGCCGCCAGGGCCAAGCCGGACCTGCCAGTCTGCGACCACCAGCGGGTCTGCAAGCAGTGCGGAGCGAGCCCCGAGCAAGGAGGGCCTGAGCCTGCCTGAGCCGTCCGGACCTCACAGCCCATGCGGGGGAGCCCTAGCAGCGCACCGATGGCTGCCACGGCTAGCTAGTGGCCGAGGGTGGCTGGCCTCCCTACAGGTCGAACTCCCCGGCCTGCGCGCCGCTGATGAACGCGCGCCACTGCTCCGGGGCGAAGGTCAGCGCCGGTCCCGCCTGGTCCTTGCTGTCGCGGACGGCGACGATGCCGGGCAGGTTGCGGGCCACTTCGACGCAGTTGCCGCCGCTGCTGCCTGAGTAGGTGCTCTTACGCCAGATGGCCTTAGTCAGGTCGGTGCTCAAGATCATCAGCCCGTTTCGTCAGTAGGTCGCGCGAAGCGGCTCTGGGCAGCGCCTCGCTGTGCAGGTTATCGAAGGTGTGCATGATATGGGCGACTGTCGGCATGTGCTCGGCAATTAGCCCCTCGCTCGGCGTCTCCATGAAGGCGACACGAGCGCCATCCGGGCTCTCTGCCACGGCAAACGCGCCTAGCAGGCCCGCGTGCACGCCGGTTTCCAGCGGCACGATGCCGACCGTGATGTTGCGACGGCGGGACATTTCGGCCAGGTAGCGGAGCTGGTCGTGCATGATCTTGGCGCTGCCGACGCGCCGGATCAGGACGGCCTCATCCATGAGGACCAGGAGGACAGGCGGCTCCGGGCGGTCCAGGATCACCTGACGGGCCATGCGCGCGGTGACGCGCTCCTCCAGCTCGTCCTCGGTGGTGTTCGGCTGGGCACCCAGGATGGCTCGCGCGTAGTCCTCGGTCTGGAGCAGGCCCGGAACGAGCATCGGCTCCCAGGACCGGAGCTCCGCGGCCGTGGCCTCCACTTCAGCGAACGGCCGGAACCATGATGGCAGCGGCGTGGTCCGGGCGTGCTGCTGGAGCCGCGCGAAGCTGCCCGGCACGCTGAATACCTCGTCCAGCCGCTGTGCGATGTCCAGGGACGGGGCGCGCTGGCGGCCCTCGATCATCGCAATGAGCGACCCGGAGTAGTGAACCCGCCCGCCTAGCTCATCCTGCGATAAGCCGGCTGCGGAGCGGAACGCCAGCAGGTCGGCGGCAAATAATGCCAGTCCGGAAGTGTCGTCTTCACGCTTGATCACAGTGCTTCACATCCTCTGCACGATCCGCTGCCCGTGTCCACGGCCCGCCCCGGAAAGGCCACTACCAGCTGTTTCAGCTTCCGGGCACGATGGTACCCGCGCAAGGGTGGGGAGATCCCATTTGACCCCCTCGGAGGCTGATAGATGACCGCTGGAAAAGCAGCGACAGCCGAGAACTACGTAGATACTGCCATTAACCGCCTGGAAGCTCTTGGCACCGAACTTGCCGGGCCGCCAGACATCCTGGGCGCAGAGATAGTAATTCACGACGCCCCGGTACTCAGCCCCGTAGATCCGCACGATGTCGTACTCGGGCAGGTTCTGGAGCTTCGACCTGTGCCACGGCTTGCCATGCTGCCGGTAGCGGGCGCACTGGGCCGTCACCACGTCCGGCGGCACCCGCAGCGCGATCATCCCGCTGGCCGACCTGCGGCCGCTGGTGATTTTCGTGTCGCAGTGCCGCACGGTGATGTGGTAGCCGAGGAACCGCGCCGGATCACTCCGGGCGTGCGTGATCAGGGTCTTGACCGGGTTCAGTTCCAGTCCGGGATCCTTCCGGAGGAACGTCGCCAGCTTCCCCTTGATCTCCTCGGCTTCGGCCTTGGTCCCGGTGAATCCCAGCAGGTGATCATCCGCGTACCTGACGTATCTCAGGCGGCGGTAGCCGGGGTCCACCGGTTCACCATAGGGAAGCGTACGTAGCTGCTTGACCAGGTCCCGGGCTGCTGCCCGGTCCCCGAGATCCCGCGCACGCTTCAGCTGCCAGGGCACCCGCCGGTACCCGGGGCTGGTCCTGCGCTGTATCCCTCTCGTGTACTGGGGGATCAGTTCCCGCTCGACGAACTTATCGAGCTTATCCAGATAGATGTTCGAAAGAATCGGGGACACCACGCCGCCTTGCGGCGAGCCGCTCAGCGTCGGGTGCCATTCCCGGTCTTCCAGGTACCCGGCCCGCGGCATGTTGCCTGCGAGCCGCAGGAACCGCTGGTCACGGATCGTCTCCGCCATGATCCTGAGAAGGATATCGTGGTCAGGTGACCCGAAGCAGTCGGAGATGTCACCTTCGATGAACCACACGGTGCCCGTCCAGGTGTTCTGCACCTCCCGCAGCGCGGTGTGGCACCCGTAACCTTTCCGGAACCCGTGCGACCGGCCAGAAAACCGCGGCTCGCAGATCGCCTCCAAGATCAGGCGGACCACCTCGCCGACCAGCTTACCTGACCACGACGGCAGGCCCAGGGGACGCAGCTTCCCGTTCTTCTTCGGGATATAGACACGGCGGGCAGGCGCGAACCGGTACTTCTCCTGCCGCATCAGCTGAATGATCGTATCGAGCTTGTCCTCGGACATGCCGTCGGCGGTCTCTGAGCAGGCCCCCGGCGTCATTGCCCCAGCGTTCGAGTAGATGCTGCCGTAGGCCAGCAGGTACAGATCCCTGCTGAACAACTGCCGGTAAAGCTGCTCGCACGGCAGGCCCTGCCTGCCGCGCTCGCGGAGAACGCACAAGACCACTGCGGCGTCTTGCATTACGCATACCTCATGGTTCCTGTCTCGTTAATCGCCTGTGCCCCTTCGCCCTGTGGTCCGGCTCTCCCGGTCTCCAGACTGGCCGGACGTTAACCCGGCGACTACTACGAGCACTCCGTCACCTGCCGTAGCTCTCGCCCGGCAGAGTGATCCCACGTTCACAGCACTGTACGTACTAGCGCGACTTAGGCGTCCCGTTCGTCTCCTTTAACACCCTTATCGGATGTCGCTTCCGCGCCCCGGAGGATTACCGCAGGTGATCAGAGACCCTGCGGCAGGGGCCGACGCCGGTTACATGCGTCTTTCCGGCGGGTGGGGACTTGCACCTTCTGGAGGCTGGGATTCAGGCAGTGCAGCTTTCGCCATATCGCGCGGGTCCCCCGGCACGCCGCCCCTGACGCATGGGCACGGCTGCCGGTTTCCTAGCATGCTGCTGTCCCTTTCCCCTCACGGTTCCGGGTAAGCCATCGGACCCAAGAACAACACCTCCTCCAGTTCCTGCCCGCTGCGCGGGCGATACAGCACTGCGCCTCGTGGCGCAGCCGACCCGTCCCACCGCCATCTACAGAGCGCCGCCAGCAGCGGCGCCGGGTACTCGTCAATGTCCGCGAGGTCGGTGACCAGGCAGAACATCTCCGGCACCTCCTGGCCTTCCACGGTCACCCAGTACTCGATGACCCGGACGGTCACGGTGACGCCGTCACCGGAGATCTCCGCGAGATACGACCCGTCGGCCAGGATCTCCGTGATCCTTTTCAGCCGGATGTCGCTTTTCAGCCGGATCAGCACGTGCGTGCGGGCGGTCAGCCGGGCGATCCGGGCAGCGCCCGGAAAATTCCTGTCCATCAGCCAGACCCGGTCCATGGTGAACAGGTGCGGGTACCGCTCCATCGCCGTGTCCAGCAGTTTCTGCTCGGCGGCGGCCTTGTCCGTGCCCGCCGGGCCGTACGGCATTCCGAACAGGGCACGGGTCGACGCGTCGGTCAACGGAAGCGCCCTGACCCGCGGGAACGGGCCGGAGTCATCGCTCGTGCCGGTAGAGCCGAACGCGGCCCGGTTCGCCGGCGTATCCGGGACCCGGATCAGCGTCCCGTCCAGCGATCCCGTCTTCAGCGGCTTGTCCCGCCCGATGATCACCGCGCGCCAGTCCCGGTCCTCGTGCTCCTGCCACGACGCTCCCAGCACGATGGCCTGCAGTTCCTCCAGCGACTCCGGGCCCAGCGCGTTCCGCCAGTCCCGCAGCGCCCGCGGCGACGCCGGAACCCAGGCCCGCGCCCACGGCACCATGCCCAGGTCCCCGGCCAGCGCGATCACCGCCTCCCGCGCGTCCGCGCCCGGCAGCAGCGTCATCAAAATGATGACCCGGATCATGAACGCCCTGGCCAGCAGCCGTTCCCGTTCCCCCTTCACGAACTCTTCCCGCAGCACCGCCCGCTCCGCGATCCCGTCAATCACGCCCGGCTGCCCGGCCTGCTCCTCCAGCCACTCCTCCAAAGGCCCCAAAGTCGCGTGATCCAGCGGGCTGCCCTGCGCCTGCACCCGCCCGCCCCGCCGCACCCGCGCCGCCGCGACCGCCGCTATCTTCAGGAAAACCACCTGGTCGCCGGACCGGATCCGCTCCGTCCCCCCGATCACCAGCGCCGACCGGCAGTCCCCGCCGGGCAGCCTGCCGTTCCGCACAGGCGTCACCAGGTCAGCCAGCCGCACCGCCACCATCAGCCCGCCGTCCGGAACCCCCCCGGCCCTCCGTCATGCTGCTGGCGGCAAGCGGCAGAACAGGGTAGACATTCACAAGAGGCTCCTGCGGCGAAGAGTGACCTGCACAATCCCTCTTCTAGCAGGAACCTCGCCCGCCCCACCAGAAATCCGTACAAGCCCTCACCAGTCACCCATCGTGACTACGAACCCGGACCACCACTCGCGCCGTTCGCCCTAAAGATTTTGATGGACCCTTCGGGCCGCTTCCGGGTGGATGAGAATGGCGGTGCGCATGTTGCCCGCCGACGCCGGTTCGGCTTGGCTCTGCGAGACCGTCCTAAAGATTGGCGCTGGAGCCCTCACCTTCGGGTGTCCCCCGGTTGCGTCGCGAACGCGAGTATCAGTCTCTTAGATCACTTCAGGGGCTCCGCGGGCGGCATGCGCGTCCGTACCCCTACGCGAGCCGGGAGGCTGGCATGCAGGTTTTGTACGAGCGGTGCGCCGCGGTGGATGTCGGCAAGGACGTGATCGCGGTGGCGGTGCGGCTGCCCGGTGACGGCCCGGCTGGCCGGGCGATGCACAAGCGCACTTTCAAGACGTTTTACGGGGTGCTTCGCGAGGCGGCCCGGTGGCTGACGTCGCTGGGGGTCACCCACGTGGCGATGGAAGCTACCGGGATTTACAGCATGCCCGTTTACCACGCGCTGATCGAGCACGGGGAGTTCGGGCAGGTGCTGGTGTGCAACGCCGGGCACGTCAAGAACGTCCCGGGCCGCAAAACCGATCTTGCTGACGCCGAGTGGCTGGTGCACCTGCTGGAGTGCGGGCTGCTGCGGGGCAGTTTCATCCCGCCCGCGGACATTAAGGCCGCCCGGGATGTCATCCGGTACCGGACCAAGGTGGTGCAGTCCCGGACGTCGGAGCTGCAAAGGCTCGGCAACGTGCTCCAGGACGCCGGCATCAAGATCGACTCGGTAGCCTCCAGCATCGCCACCAGGTCCGGCCTGGCGATGATCGAGGCCCTGATCGACGGGGAGCGCCGCCCCGGGGTGCTGGCCGAGCTGGCGATGGGCCGGATGCGGTCCAAGATCAGCGACCTGGCGATGGCGCTGGAAGGCCGCTTCGGCGACCATCACGCCCTGATGTGCCGGCTGCACCTGGACCACATCGGCCACCTCGAGGAGATGATCGCGAAGCTCGACGCGCAGATCGAGGCGATGATGCTGCCCTTTCGCGCCCAGCGGGACCTGCTGACCACGATCCCGGGCACCGGCCCGCTGGCCGCCGCCGCGGTCCTGTCCGAGATCGGGGCCACCGTCACCGATTTCTTCCCAGACGCCGCCCACCTGGCCTCCCGGGCGGGCCTGTGCCCCGGCAACCACGAATCCGCCGGGAAACGGCATTCCGGCAAGCGCCGCCACGGCAACCAGCATCTCCAGCCCGTCCTGGTCGAGACAGCCTGGGCCGCCGTCCGCCATGAGGGGTACCTCAAGGCCCTTTACCACCGGCACGTCATGAAATGGGGCGGCTACCGCAGCCCGACCGCCAGGAAGAAAGCGATCATCGTGGTCGCCCACGCGATCCTCGTCATCATCTGGCACGTCCTGGCCACCGGCAGGCCCTACGACGAGCTCGGCGCCGATTTCTTCACCCGCCGCCTCGACCCCGACAGGGAAACCCGGCGCCTGATCGCGAAACTCGAAGCCCTCGGCCACCAGGTTAGCCTCCAGCCAGCCGCCTGACCCCGCACCACCCGCCACGCCCCCGGCCAATGATCACCGGCCGGGGTTCGCTGCCGCGCGCCCGGCTGGGGACCATTCACGTATCAGCCCATGGCATTGCGTCCCACCCCGCATAGCTGGCTAGACCGCGATATGATGGCACACTAGGGCAGACTGCCAACCCAGCACTCCTCACGCGTCCTGAAATCCCTCTGTTCTACGCGGTAGCTTGATGCGCGGACATGATCCTTATCTGGTTCGCTAGCTGCTGTGGCACCAAAGGTTCCATGAGTGGTAACTAACGATAAGGTCACTTTCCCGTACGTCGATCCCGAAGGCAGGCATGAGCACAGATCAGGACCGGCGCGGGGGCGTTGCCAGTGCAGGCTACCGATGGTACGCATGGGCGCAGGCCGTTTCCATGGTCGGCACTACGATGGGATACGCCGCGATTTACTGGCTGACTATCCATATCGCGCGCGGTGATGCAGTTATCCTGTCTGTTCTCGTGACGGCACAGTTCCTGCCGATTCTGCTGTTCAGCCGGCTGGCGGGAACGCTCGTGGCACGTAACCGGCCGGTTCGCGTTCTCCTAATTACCCAGTCGGCGCAGGCTGTCGGGTCGCTAGCTATTGGTATTCCACTGCTGGGGGGGTGGATGACCATCTGGTACTTGTGTGCAGTGTCGTTCGCTATTGGGTGCGTCCAGGCTGTGGATGTCCCAGCTCGCCAAATGTTCATGCTTGATCTTGTTGGCGAGCGCGAGCTGCGCCGCGGTACATCGCTATATGCCACGATTACCGGACTGGCAAAGATCTTGGGACCAGGAGTTGCCGGAGTAATCATTGCGACTAGTGGCGAGGCTGCCGTGTTCCTCGCAGACGCCGCATCTTTCGTGCTCGTGCTCGTGGTATTGGTCCGCGTATCTGAGGATCTCTGGCACGCCGCGAAATCGGCCAACGTCGGTCCAAGCTCGGCACGACGTTTCCGCTGGGTACTGGACTTGCCACGGGGCATTCAAGCTGCAGCCGGAATGGCCCTACTTATCGGGGGCTTTGGTTACCAGTTTGAGGTCACCAACCCGCTGATGGCCACCAAGGTCTTTCATCTGGGTGCTGCGGGCTTCGGCCTGCTCGGCACATTCATGGCTGTTGGCGGGATCGCCGGAAACTACTATTCTTCCCGCCGCGGGGACCCTGGCCGCTCGGAATTCCTCGTCTGGGGCGCCCTCTTCGGCGTCGCGGAACTGCTGGCTGCGGTCATGCCAGTAGTCTGGTCTTACGACGTGATCATGATTATTCTCGGTGCGGCCACCCAACTCTTCACCGTCAGCGCGACCGTCTACGTTCAGCAAACCACCCCCCTGGATCAGCGCGGTCACGCGCTCAGCGCCTATAACGCTGGATTCATGGGCTTCGTGCCCGCCGGAGCCTTCCTTGTCGCCGGAATCGCCGCAGTCGCGGGGACCCGCTGGGCACTGGTGGTCCCCGGGCTGGCGATCGTGGTCTGCGCAGCAAGCATGCTCGCAATCGGTCGTCTTCCCGACCGTACGGCCGCCGTGGTCCCGAGGCACGCCACCATCGACGACGATGTGGCCATTCCTCCACGGCCTGACAGTTCGGTCCAGGGATCTCGGACGGGGCGCTCGGGTGGCGGGACGTAGGACGATCAGCGTGTTTGAGGTTCGCGCGGAGCCTTTCGTTCGATGGTGACGATCCACTGCGGCGGGCAATCCGAGGCCTTAAGGTGGCCTCCGGCGAGCAAGCCTGGCCCTCCAACAACACTCGCTAGGAATGCGGAGGAGGCCGACACAGGACGCATACCTGACATATTCGCCAGAGATCCCCGCGCGCACCAACGTGTCCTTGCGTTTTCTCGGCAAGGTTCGGTCCGGCGTCCGGAACGGCCCCTTGGTCCTAAAGATTTTGATGGACCCTTCGGGCCGCTTCCGGGTGGATGAGAATGGCGGTGCGCATGTTGCCCGCCGACGTCGGTTCGGCTTGGCTCTGCGAGACCGTCCTAAAGATTGGCGCTGGAGCCCTCACCTTCGGGTGTCCCCCGGTTGCGTCGCGAACGCGAGTATCAGTCCTTGGATCATTTCAGGGGCTCCGCGGGCGGCATGCGCGTCGCTTACCCCTACCTGAGCTGGGAGGCTGGCATGCAGGTCATGTACGAGCGGTGCGCCGCGGTTAATGTCGGCAAGGACGACATCGCGGTGGCGGTCCGGCTCAATGCCAGCGGCTGATACGTGAATGGTCCCCAGCCGGGCGCGCGGCAGCGACCCCGGCCGGTGATCATTGGCCGGGGGCGTGGCGGGTGGTGCGGGGTCAGGCGGCTGGCTGGAGGCTGACCTGGTGGCCGAGGGCTTCGAGGCAGCCATCTGAGCGCGCCGCCTCATTTGGAGGGACAAGATGTCTGATATCGACGCTGACTTGACAGGCGCGATCTGGCGCAAGAGCAGGCGCAGCAACAGCGGGGGCAACTGCGTTGAGGTTGCCAGCAACATTCCCGGCATCGTCGCAGTCAGGGACTCCAAGAACCCCGAAGGCCATGTACTGACATTTAACCCGCGCGACTGGTCCGCATTCCTGGCGGGCGTTCAAGCCGGGGAGTACAACCTGTAACTACCCGACGACAGGCTGTTCCTACGCCGGCGCGGCGGGAGAGGGCGAAGCCTGGCCAGCTCGATGACCGGCATCTGGTCGGCCGCGCCCCAGTCCGACGTCCGGCACCCGGTCGCCAGGTGCGGTCAGCTCGCGTGGCATGACCGAGACGCGAGCGTTCTCGATCTTGGAGATCTTGCCGGGTGACCACTCCAGCGTCTCGGCAACCTGCTCGATGGTCAGCTTGGCGGCCAGGCGGTGCTGGCGCAGCTCGGCCGGCCTCCGCACCCAGGAGCACGATCAACGCCGTCCAGTGGACGAATGAGAGCGCCTGGCACTCGGCCGCGAGGCCCGTTACGCCTGCGCCAAGGGCCGCCCGGCCGCGGCACGATCGCGGTCATGGCCGACCCCGCCCGCATCGGCGCCCCTCTCTGCCGTGTGCGGCTACCGCGGGCAGGGCGCTGCCGCGATATCCCCGGATGGGGACGTCGCGTTTGCCGCACATAGCCCGCCCGCTATCGTCCGCGGGAGCCTTGCGCCAGGACGGCACCCTGCCCGGGTCGCCCAGGTTTCCCGTGCCAGACTCTGGCAAGGACCTGCCGGAGGGATGCATGCCTGATATCGCGGAGCCGAGGACCGCGGCCGCGTCGGCGCTGCGCGCCCGCGGCCGCGGCTCCGGACCCGGGGTGGCCGAGCTCGCCGCGATCGCGGCCGGCGGCGGCCTGGGCAGCGTCATCCGCTACCTGCTCAGCCAGGCGTTCCCGGCCGGGCAGGGCTTCCCGTGGGCCATCCTCGCGATCAACGTGTCGGGCTGTCTCGCCCTCGGGGTACTGATGGTCTACGTGCTCGACGTCTGGCCGCCGCGGCGCCTGCTCCGCCCGTTCCTCGCGATCGGCCTGATCGGCGGCTACACCACCTTCTCGACGTATGCCGCCGGGGTGCTGACCCTGATCCGCGCGCACGCCCTGGCCCTCGCCGATGCCTACGCGCTGACGAGCGTCCTGGCCGGGCTGGTGGCCGTCTGGTGCGGTGTCGCGGCGGCCCGCCGCATGTCCGGGGGGCCTGACCGCGGGCCGCCGGGCCGTGATAGCGCAGACACCGGCGGCGCAGACACCGGCGGCGCAGACACCGGCGGTGCAAACCCTGACAGGACCCGGCAGAACAGGCGGACAGGATGACCCTGCGCGGCGCCGCCCGGCGCATCACCATCTTCATCGGCGAGTCTGACCGCTACCAGCACCGGCCGCTGTACGCGGAGATCGTGCACCGCGCGCACAAGGGCGGCCTGGCCGGCGCCAGCGTGTTCCGCGGCATGGAGGGCTTCGGCGCCGCCTCCCGGATCCACACCACTC
>Ga0307373_10007900_pt1 | contig 16400 bp, 12 predicted proteins | sample OX2MG_FD_202534 | JGI IMG/M metagenome (GOLD analysis project Ga0307373, IMG submission 202534) | Soil microbial communities from Risofladan, Vaasa, Finland - OX-2 | ecosystem: Environmental > Terrestrial > Soil > Coastal area > Acid sulfate soil | place: Finland: Risofladan, Vaasa | collected... | reverse complement strand
GAGCTGTTCACCCCGGAGGCTTTCAATTTCAGGCAGCATCATGCTGCCCTTTTTGCACTTGGTCATTGAAACCGCCCCCTATATCGGGCAAACCATCGCCGTTAAAATCAGCTGCTTCGCTCTCCGTGATGTTTATCGCAGGATACGTGCCTTGAATTGTCGACGAGACGATCACTGGCTGGAATGAACCGTCACCGTTACCGAGCAGGATATTCAGATAAGTATCCCCTCCAGAGATATCGAAACTATTGACTGCGACATCTGGATGACCATTTCCAAAGTCCGCAATTGCGAATCCAGCGGGTGTCCCAATCACAGAATTGGTTGGTAGGGGTGTCTGAAAACTCCCGTCCCCATTACCGAGCACCGCAGTGATACCGGTGCTGCATGCTCCGGGCCCCGAATATGGACAGGTTGTCCCGATGAGCACCAAATCGGGATGCCCGTTACCCAGATCCGCCACTGTCACGTCAGTCGCACCCGTCTCAGAATAAGGTGCTACCGCTGGCTGAAATGATCCGTCACCGTTTCCAGCCAGGGTAACTATGATCGCGAAATTTGGATTCGGAGACTGGGTATTCGGATTAAACCCTGTGCTCTCGCAAATGATACCCGGATAACCATTGCCGAGGTCGGCAAGAAAACCTCCGCTGCAAGGTATTTGACTTCCTAGTGCCGGCGGCTGGAACGTGCCATCGCCGTTACCGAGAAATACCACCACATAATCTGCACAAGTGGTCTGACCGTTGAAGTTTGCCACACAGTTATTGGCCTCAGTTGCAACCAAATCGGGATGGCCATTGCCGAGATCCGCCACGCCTATTGGGTTAAAATTCGAATACCCCGGTGTATCCGCATAAGTCACTTCTGATTGAAATGTGCCATCGCCATTGCCAATCAATACACCCGCGCCTGAACCCGCAAACCCCACAATATCAGGGTGACCGTTCCCTAAATCGGTGACGGTAAGGCTTGTCAGCCCGCTGGTCAGGGAATAATTCACCGGTGGTTGAAAAGTGCCATCGCCTTTGCCAAGCAAAACGCTCACGGCGGATCCGTCGTTCACTACGATATCCAAGTGGCCATTACCAAGATCGGTTATATCAAAGGTTACATCTAATTGGCCGGCGGTTGGCACAGTGTAGACAACTTGGGGCTGAAAGGTGCCATCGCCGTTGCCGAGTAAAACGCCGATCGTATTATCACCTGTAATCGTATTATCACCTGTATTAGCAACAACAATGTCAGGATGGCCATTGCCTAGGTCAACCACTGTCATCCCGACAGGATTAATCCCTACCGCATAGGTCATGGCCGGACCAAAAACTGAGCCAACAGGATTCGCAAGTAGCGTACTCGAACAGCAGCTGGCAAGCATTCCGACCACACTTGCTGTCAGTCGCATTGCTTTATGGAAGATATTGCACATGCACTGAATATTACAATGACCTCTTGCTATTGAATATATTCCCAAAAACCAAGTTACTCAATGCCACCGCGGAAACACACGCTTCTATGATCCGGTTGACTCGACCGAGGTTCGGAATACAAACAGGTTCCAGGCGTTGACATGCCCGGTGGAAAAGCTCGCCTCACAGCCGTTGAGTAAAACTTCGGATGTACTGTGCTACGCCGCTCCTAAGAGTGGATAGAACAGTTCTTCGTGCAAATCTTCACCGATCCGATAGAGGATGCTCTACCCGCAGAGTACGGTTCTGTAGGGTTAGGCATCGAAGCCTATACGCCTCAAGCACGAGTTCCTCCGAAAATTTCTCCTCGACATGCACGCGCCCGGCGTATCCCATGTCCGCCAGTTGCCGCGGGGTAAGGTCAAGCATTCTCGCCATGCACGCTGCCAAAGAAAGCATCTCCCTTGGCGTACACAGGAAACCACTAACTTCGGAAATCAGGGTGTCGCGGCAGCCCGGCACATCCGTGGTGATCACCGGACGGCTGGTCGCCGCGGCTTCCAGCAGGCTCTTCGGAACACCTTCGCCATATGAGGGCAGGACCACGCAGTGCGCCGCATTCAGCGCGGGACGTACGTCCTCGAGCGACCCCAAATACTCGACGTTCCGCGTCTTTACCCAACGTTCGAGTTCCTGCGGGCCTATGCCGGATGGATTGCCGGGGTCGAGATAGCCCGCCATGCGAAGGACGAAACGATGCCCCTCGCTACGCAGGTGTTCTGCGGCCGCCACCAATTCACGCAGGCCCTTATCCGCAAGCAGCCGTCCGATGAACAGGAACACGAATGGCCCCAACGCCGGCAGAGGCTGCGGCCTGAAGTGTTCCAGATCAACGCCCGACCCCGGCAACCGCTCGGTCCTCTCCGCACGCACCCATCCGGCCGCAATAAAAGCGTTCCTATCCTCCTCATTCTGAAAAAAAACGACAGGCGCGCGTGAAAAGGCAAAGCGATAAAGCCGGCCTATCAGCCGAGGAAAAGCGCCGCCACGAATGAACACTGCCCCCAGGCCGGATACGTTCGGAATCGCGGGTATATGCAGCAACCTTGCGGCAATCGCACCATAGATGTTGGGTTTAGGGGTCCAGGTCAAGACGATATCCGGGCGCACACGTCGGAACAGGCGAATGAACCCGATGATCGCCACAAGTTCGACCATTGGATTACGCCCCTTGCGTGATAAGCGCAACGGCTCAAAATGCCGCCGACGGAAGAATGCGGTGCTGGTTATCGGATCGGTGGGTGACGCGAGGATAACCATGAACCCGCTTGCTTCCAGACGTTGCACCATACGCGCACGAAAGTTGCGCAGATACCAGGCGGTATTGGCAATCAGCAGAACGCGCGGTTTTGTTTGTTTGTTGTTATCAGGGGAAGTGGTCATCACAGGCTCACTCGCGCGGCACACGGGTCAGATCCAACGCCACCGTCACGCTCGCTTTCGAACCCGGATTGTAACATCAGCATATCCCACAGGTTTTTATATAGCCGGTGGTCCTCGAAAGAGGATCCCACCATTGTTCTTTAAGCAGTTGTGGGGCAGAAAAGTTTCCGTGGCGTGACTGTTCGACAGCGAACCATAATTCGGCCCTGTCGTGTCGCGGATTGCGCAGCCTTCCATCGATGGGCACACCAAACCGCATTTTAAGCGGTTCGTTTAGAGGCCCTGGCACATATATTGGTCTCCTGGGGCAACAACCCGTTACAGGTGGTGAGAGACAACATAGGCCAATTTGTTCTCGAAGAACAGGATCAGCGGAGTGCCATTCATAGGCGTGCCAGCGGTGGAACACCGGGTAGTCCGTGATGCAGTTGCGGCTGTTGGATCATCGCCTGCCGGATCAGGACTGCGCCAGAACATCCTTATAACAATCCGCATAGCGATGTAGGACCGTACTCCATTCATAATGACGCAGGATACGCTCGCGGGCCGCCATCCCTAGCTGTCTACGCTGCGCATTGCCGGCATGCACCAGTTCCAAGAGCGCCGCGGCCAACGGCTCCGGCGCATGTGACGGCACAGTGCGGCCTGTATCACCCACCAGTTCGGCTGATGCGCCCACCTCCGTAACCACGCAGGGCACACCGCAGGCCATGGCTTCACCCACGGCATTGGGAAAGCCCTCGGCCCGGGATGAGGACACACAAATATCCATGGCATTCATTAGCGCAGGGATGTCTTCACGCTCTCCGAGCGCCAGTACCCGTCCGGCAAGTCCGTGTTTTTCCAGCAAGCGGCGCAGAACAGGATTGTCTCGCCCGGTATGTCTGCCCACCAGCAGAAAGCGGGCCTGGGGCGTCTGCTCGGATAGGACCTTTGCCGCCTGCAGGAACGTCGCATGATCTTTCACTGGGTGATACCGGGCCACCATGCCGATGATGACGGTGTCGTCCCCGAACCCTAATTCCCGCCGTGTGGTCAGCCGCGCATCCGTATCCGGACGGAACCGCTGGCATACAAAACCATTAGGGATGACTATCGACTTGGAACGAGGATAGCCGAAGCGTTCATGCTGGCGTGCCGCCGCCACAGAGTTGAACAGGATGCGCACGGCGGATTCCGAGAAGCGGCCACCGAGCCGTATCATTGCCCGCAATCCGGCGCGCTCACGGTGCCAGCCGTCCAGGGAATGTCGGATATTCCAGACCACGGGACACGAAGCACCCGCCAGCCACCGCGCCAGGCTGGCGCCGAGATTGCCGTGATACATCCAGCCCTGGATGAGATCAGGCGCATGCTCCCGGACAATCCCGCGCAAGGCAGGCACGGCCCTCAATCCGGCAGTGTTCATGCCTGCACGCAACGCGTACACGGGTATGCTGGCCTGCATCAGCCGCGGACCCACGGAACCCGGATTGCGCAGGGCCACGACCGCATGACTGAACTCGTCCCGATCAAGGCTCTGCACCAACCGCTCGAGAAACAACTCAGTCCCGCCGGTATCAAGCCCACTGATGATATGCAGGATCTTCATCCCTGTTGCGAAGCACCAGACTCATGATCGTAAACACGCAATGTTTCATCCAGCATGCGCTCGACACTGAACCGTTCACGCACAAATTCTGGTGCCTCTGCGCTGGCCCGCTGCAGCCAGGCTTTGTCGTCCAGCAGTCGCACGATGGTCTCGGCAGCTGCCACGGGATTGTCATCTGCCAGAATCCAGCCGGTACGTCCGTGTGCGAGGGTTTCCACAGCACCGCCCGCAGCTGTCGTGACCACGGGCACGCCCAACGCCTGGGCTTCGATCAGTACGTTCGGCAACCCCTCCACACGCGACGTCAGCAGGAAAAGATCCATGGAAGCAATGGCCGCCAGGGCCTGCATTTCATATCCAACCACGTGCAAACGGCCCGCCAGTTCACCGCGCGCCCTGCGCGCAATCCCTGGACGCAGAAACCCATCGCCCACCATGAGGAAATGCGCATCCGGCAAGGCACGGGCGATACGTTCGGCAATTTCAGCCCACAGCCTGGGTCGCTTCTCTGCACTGAAACGCAGCACCGTACCCACGACGGTCGCATCGGGAGGTATAGCATGTCTCTCACGGTAGCTGGATCGTTGCTTGACATGGACCGGTGACAGGTCCTCATCGAAATCAAAGCCATTGTGTATCACGTGTATACATCCACGTGGCAATCCGATCCATTCTTCATAGGCGCATGCGCCCGCCAGGCTATTGGCCACCAACCTGACCGTGGATTGCGCAGCCAGCCAGCGGTATGCTTCCAGCATGTAGCTCTTATATAAAGCAAAGTTGTATGGCGGCAGGCTGCGCACATGCAACACTATATGGGGCACGCCGGTAGCCACAGCTGCCAATCCGCCCTTAACGTTCACTTCGTCGAGCCACAAATGTGCAACCTCGGGGCTGTACTTTAGCAGCGTGCGCGCGAAACTTCTCACTTCTGCCAGCCGGTGTGGCAATTCCCCCATAGCATTCTTCAGTGATCGCAGACTAGGCGTAGTCTCGCGAGTCGCATCGCGGTCCAGTTCGGTGATGGATAAGCCGGCTGCTTCAAGTCTTGGCAGGAAAAATCGCTCAATATCTGATCCCAGATACATGGCAGTCATTGCCAACGGATGCACTCCCCGTTGCGCCAGACCGAGCAGTGTGATCACTGCTTGCCGTTCGGCACCACCGGGGCCCAACGTGCCCACCATGAGCAGTACGCCTTGAGACGACTGGCTACCAATTCGCAAGTCAGCGAGGGCTGATCCAAAGTTCCGAAAACGCAGCCGATATGAGCGCTCGCGCCAGTGGAGAAACTCCTGGAGGACCGCGCACGGTAGCCGAGCCAGAACCTGCCAATACCGGTTCTTTGATACCGAGTGTTCCTGCCACCGCAGCCAGAGCAGGCAGCGTACGGCCAAAAACTCCGGCAGCGACAGCATGATTTTCCGATAACTTCTTTGCTTTATCGCCTTCCGGACAAGAGCAAGGTATTCGCCCACGGCACCACCATGATGTATGGATTTTTATAGCCCTTCATGCTGTGGGGCCTTGAGCACCTGCACGGACATCGTACTGATATCTGTCAATGACAGTGGCTGGATTCAGGGTTTTCTCAAAAACACGAATTCCGTGTTGGCTTCGCCAGTCAGCATCTTTTTAAGCTGGAACCCCAGGCCTTCGCAGAATTTCACGGCGTCCGCATCGTAAACGAATTCCATGGGCCAGCCGCCGAGCCAGTCGCGAATATCGGTAAATATATTCATCCCGCGGTTTTTCTTATGGTCACGCATGCGCCGCATGAAATCCGGTAAATTTGACAGATTCCGATGCAAACAGAAACGCCAGACATACCACCAATCCAGATAGCGGCGCATGAGCCAACCGGATGAAACATACCGGCGTTTTACACCCAACCAGAACTCCGGCGTCGGGTCTTTCTGCACGTCCGCAGAATACAGCGCAATATAAAACAAGCCCCCGGGTTTCACCCGTCCGGCGGCATTACGGATGGCCTTCCAAACGTCACCTGTATGGTGCAACACGCCCCAGGAATACACCAGATCTGACTCTGGCAGGCGGTTCATGAAGGTGTCATCCAGCACGGAACCCTGTTCCACCATCGACCAGTTGGAAGGGTTCCCGGCTTGCTCACGCACGTAGCGCGTGGCGACCACAGACTTTTGATCGTAGTCAAAACTGTAGATTTCGCCTGCTCCGGCCTGCCAGGCCGCATAGGAATGCAGCCCGCTGCCACACCCGATATCGAGGAAGCTCAAGCCCTTCAAGTCCTTCAGCTCTAGCGTCTTGAGCATATGCTGCTTTGAAACCTCGGCAATCTCTTGACTGAAGTTTTTCTGGATAAACGTGAGCCAATTCTTGCCGAATTCGAAGCGCTGGTCCTGATCATTCGTCATTAAACTTCCCCCTTGCCACAAATAGCTGCACGATGGTCAATGTATCTGGTGTCAATCTCGTACACCTGCAATGTTTCTTCGATCATGCGATCCAGGGTGAAATGCTGTCGAACGTGTTCCCGGGCATCGCCGCCCGCTTGTTTCAGGGTGCCCTTGTTACCCAGCAGTTGCACGACCTGCGCCGCCGCGGATTCCGGATGGTCATCGCTCAGCACCCAACCCGTGCGCCCCTCTACCAGGGTCTCCGGTGCCCCTCCCACCCGCGTGGTCACTACCGGCACGCCCAGTGCTTGGGCTTCAATCAGCACGTTGGGCAGGCCCTCGGCGCGGGACGTCAGCAGAAAGATATCCATGCTGGCAATGGCATCGAAAGGCTTTTGCTCATGGCCGACGATGTGCAGCCGCCCCGCTATGTCCGGCTCTGTAGCCCTGGCTTCCAGCTGTTCCCGCAGGGGGCCGTCGCCCACCACCAGAAAATGGGTCTCCGGCGTATGCTGCAGTGCATGCGCGGCGATCTCCGCGAACAGCAACGGGCGCTTCTCCTCGCTCAAGCGGATAACCGTACCTACGACTTGGGCGCCCTCAGGGATTCCGTGGCTGCCCCGGTACGCATCACGTCTGTTGCGATGCTCAGCCAGCAGTTTTTCGTCCATATCAAAACCATTATGGATGACACGGATATGACCGTGCGGGAGTTCCAGCCAGTGCTCGTAAGCCCGTGCTCCTGCCTCGCTGTTACAAACTATTGTCACCTGCGGCTGCTGCGCGAGCCAGCGATAACCCTCGCGCATATAAGGCTGATAGAGAAGAAAATGACACGGTGGCAGGCTGCGTGCGCCCAGCACGATGCGCGGTACACCGAGAGCAACCGCAGCCAAACCGCCCTTGATGTTGACTTCATCCAGCCACAGGTGCACGAGCCGCGGGCGCTGCTTCGCCAGGGTACGCGCATAATCCCCTACATCGGCCAGCTCCGGCGGAAGCAGGCGCAATGCTTCCAATACTTGAACCAGCGGTTCACTCGTATCGTGCGATTTGTCCCTGTCCAGTTCGAAAGCCGGTATGCCCGCCGCCTGCAGCTTCGGTTGGTGGAACCGTTGCGTTGCACCTCGCAAATCCACGGCTGCCAAGGCCACCGGGAATATGCCGCGCCTGGTCATGCCCAACAAGGTATAAACCGCCTGGCGTTCGGCACCCCCGGGACCCAGGGTTCCGATCATCAGCAACACCCCCTCGTGAAAAATATGGATTGCTCCTGCTCGAGTCTTCAAGGCATCTCCCAAGCGGCGGAAGGACCGTCGGTAGCGATGGCCAGATATGACCACTGGCAGCCTGAATACGGGGGTCAGCAGAATCCGCAATGGATGCACCGGCGACATCACGGACAGCGTTTGCAACTGGAGCTGCGCGCGGATGGCAGCGCGCTCCAAAACCCGGCGGTAAATGGTGGACGGGCGCACGACCAACAAGCTGCGCAATCTACGGCCGGCCGGCGCCATGCGGCGACTGACTGCGGGAAGGATGACACGGGGGTTTCTGGCCGCCTTGACCAGCCGCCGCATCACTGGTTTCACCACCGATACATAAGGACGCCGCAGCCAGGGTTCGTAATGTCGCCCGAAGAGGCGCTTGAAGATTAACTTCAGTACATCATGCATTTTTTTCGGAAGTATATTGACGGCTGATTTGATCTCCACAGTTTTCTCTTTAATGCCATATTGCTTGTCAACCGCCTCCCGCCAGCTCAAGCGTCGGCCCACATAGAGCAGGCTATTTTGTGCGCCAATGCTCACGGGACGGTTGGCGCGGATTGCCACTACATGTGAAGGCAATGGTGAGCTGCCGGATGACGATCCACAGGCTTCATCGTATGGCACGTACAAGTTGTTGTTGAACTCCAACTCATGCGTCACGATTTCCTCAAAACCGTACTTGGCCATGAGTGCCACGAGGGTGCTTCGCGTGAAGGAACGCACATGCTGCCAGCGATGGAAAAGCAGGTTGCTCACCGGGCAGTAACACATGCTTAAGTCAAGGTCCTCGTTGTTCGGTGTGCTGATGATCAGCGTCCCACCCACGCAGGTGAAGTGTGCCAGCTTGCTGAGCGTGCTATGGAGCTGCTCATCCAGCACGTGCTCGATCACTTCGACCATCATCACCACATCGAATTTTTGCTTGGACCGCATGTCCACGGTGCCAAGGAATTCGGGATATTTTCCGAGCCTGTCCCGTAAACTCCTGCTCCTGCCTATGGAAGGTTCATAAACTGCGACCTGCAAATCACGCTGGCAGAGCATCTCGGCGATTTCACCATCGCCCGCGCCAAAGTCCAGGATTCGGCCATTCTTCGGCAGCAAATGTGAGACCGCAGACACAAAACCCTTGCCGCCCTGTCGTGCAAAACCGCACTCCACCAGCCGCGTCTCTGAAAAGCCTGTCCAGAAACGTTCTACCAGTGCGGGGGTCCATCGCAATCGCTGGGGGGCTGGGTGATCGAAGCGAAGTTTCCGCAACCAGGAGACAAATCCACCGGGCAAGTTTTCCTTCGGAACTGTTGGCTCCGGACTCGCAGGTCCAGTCGATTGCCGCGTGCTCATCGTTTCAGCACCAATGCTTGGCCGGTGGTCAGCATCACGATGGGTTCGGCTCTGCCCTTGAAGAATTCGTCGGCGGCACGTTTCGCACCCGGGCATGTGGCGAAACCATAATCGTCCATGAGTATGATGCCTTCACGGCATGTCCTGGGGTAGAAAAATTCCAGCGAATCAAGCGTCGGCTGATACAGATCCACATCGATATGAACGAAGCTAAAACGCTGGTCTGATACCTCAGTGAATCGCTCAGGAATCCAGCCTCGATAGACTCGATAATTGTCAAATTCCACGAGCGTTTCCCGTAAGGCTGCTTCAGGGACGCGCAGCGCCCCGGTAGTCCAATAACCGCCATCCCATTGACCTGGAGTCGAGAGCCCGTCAAACGAATCGAACAAATGAACAAGTCTACCGGTGTTGCGCGCTGCGTGGCACATACGATAGGCGGAAAACCCCTTGTAGGTGCCGCATTCAGCCAAGTCGCCGTCCACATGCGCAACCAATCTGAGCAATTGGTCAAGTGTGTATTTGCGGTCCAGTGAATGCCAGTTATCCGGATCCATGAACCGCTGGTAATAGGCGAGGAATGCCTGATCCTCGAGAAACAACCGGCCATACTCGCTGAACTTGTAGGTTGGATAGACCGCCGTTGCAAGGACCTCGGCGGCACGATATCTGACCTCATCACCGGCAGATGCATGCAGGCCCTTACACAATTGCGCCAACAATTGTTCGGCTTGGCGGGGCACTAGCCGCTCCAATTCCCCCAAAAGGGAAATCAGCCCCTGTGCAGGCACTGCCGGCTTTTCGGCGAGCGCCATCTGGTGATCGACATCACCCTTCCCAGGATGACGTCCGAACAGCTTCCGTAACCACGGGAAGGAGTTTCTCATGCACCAGTCGCCTCTTCCGTTGCTTCATTCCGGCATTCAATATTGAAGGTGGTCTGCAGGTTGACCACCGAGTTGGTGAAGATGCCATCTGGCCCGACCACCTTGAATTCTATGGCATCCTCGACAAAATCGATCTTCCTGCCTTCCTCAACGTGGGCCGCGCCCAGTGTCACGAAATAATAGCCAGCCGCCAGCCACATGACGCACTCGGCAGATACAATCAGGCGCGACCCGGATTGGGCCTTGAATGCGGTCTTGTCCTGAGCCAGATTAGTAATGCCCCACAGTACGGTGCCACGCCGGTCCTTGATGGCGAACCCGCATGACAGGTCGTCGATAGCCTGCTGGCAGTCAAGTACCATATATAAGCGACAGAAGTTACCGGACTCCACAACCCCACACCGGTCACCGTGCTGATCCAGTAATCCCCACTCCACGAGCCGGGCCTCACCGGAGCCATACCGCATGCTTTCACCGTCCTGATTGCCGCCGAAAAGACCTTCTGCGCCGGTGGCCTCGTCGCTTTTCGTGATATGGGTCTTGGCTACAACATCATGCGGCAGGGATTGTTCTTGGTTAACGGGCGCTTTCCTTGCCGGCGGTGTCGATGCATTGGCGTCCTTCGTCTTCGAGCTTTTCTGGCCAAAAAGCAGATTGTGATATGCCATGGATATCTTCTTAGGTTCGCCTTCGGCATACACACGCCCGTCTTCGAGAATCAGGGCGCGGTCGCAGAACGAAGTGATGGCATTGGTATCATGAGAAACCAGCAGCACGGTGGCGGACCGGGCCCGCAAACGCTGCAGCCTGGAAAAGCATTTCTGCTGGAAGCGCGCATCGCCTACCGACAGCGCCTCGTCAACGATCAGGATGTCCGGCTCCACACTGATGGCAACGCTGAAAGTCAGCCGCGCACGCATGCCGGTCGAGTAGGTCTTGAATGGATCATCGATGACCGTATGCAACTCGCTGAATTCGATGATGGAGTCGAGTTTTGAGTCAACCTCCTTGTGGCTCATGCCCAGGCATAGCCCTCCCATATAGATGTTTTCTCGTCCCGTGTATTCTGGATGAAACCCGGTGCCCAATTCCAAGATGGCCGTAATCCGGCCGTTCACTTGTAAGTCGCCCGTGGTCCTTTCCAGCGTGCCCGCAATCACCTTGAGCAGGGTGCTCTTCCCGGCTCCATTCCTGCCCATGACACCGACGATTTCGCCCCGGTGGACCTCAAGGTTTACCCCTTCCAGGGCCGTGCGTTCTAGGTGTCGGGGTTTACCTGTAATGGATTCCCATAAGCCATCCAGCGGGTTCTTGTAGATGCGGAATACCTTGCTAAGGTCTCGCGTGATGATGGCGATTTGTGCGTCGCTCACAAGGCATCTCCAAAAGAATGCCGCGCGCTGTCAAAGACCAGCCAGCCAATGATGAAGGTTGCAAAACTACACAAGGGGAAAACGATCCACGCCAGAACGTGTGGCGCGGTTGGCCGGAAAAGCGCGTCCTGCCAACACCAGGTTTCATAACTGAAAGGGTTGAAATAAAACAAGGTGTGCAGTGCTTTCGGTGTGGCAAACGGGTTATACAGGATGGGCTGGGCGAACAAATTGATACTGGTAAAAATCATGACGAACTCGCGCAGATCCCTTATAAATACGCCACCCGCTGAAAAAAGGAAGGCCACCCCCGTCATGGCGATCATCTGGCAGAAAATCAGCCATGGCAGAGCCAGCGTCCACCATGACAAGGTATCGTGGTATGCCGAGTATCCAATTGCAAACAAAACCGCCACTGAATAAGGCAGTGCGCTGGCGATGGCAGTTTTCACCGGCAACACCTGTGTGGGAAACACAATCTGTTTCACCAGGCTGGCCTGCTGGATAAGTATCCCGGGCGCGCGGAAAAGCAGATTCTGGAAGGCGAGCCACTGCACTATTCCGGCCATCACGCACGCGGAATAGTCCGCCATGGATACCTTGCTGCCGAAACGCGCAGGAAATACGTAGGCAAACAGCACGGCATACATGATCATCAGGAGCAAGGGTTGCCCGTAGGCCCACAACGCACCGATGGTTGTTCCCATGTGCTCGTCGCGCAGCTCACGACGCACCAATTCGGCGATCAGTTCGCGCCTTGAATAGAGAAGTCGCACAAGATCGACCAGCTTCCTCACCATGAAACCCCTGGATTGGCGTCAAGCCACGCTTGCAACATGAGTACATTCCACAACGGATAAGCCCAGTTGGCACCCTCTAGGTGGGCCTTCCAGCGTTCGCGGATGGGCGCAGGTGTCAGCAGCCCTTGTGACGTCAGTCGCTTTTCATCGAGCAGGTTTTCTGCCCACTCGCGCAAGGGTCCCCGCAGCCAGTGGTCAATAGGCACACCGAAACCCATCTTCGGGCGCTCGACCAGCTCGCGCGGCACGCGGCGGTAAAGCGCTTGGCGCAGAATCCATTTGCTCACGCCCTCCCGGAATTTCATGCGCCGTGGCAAGCGCCAAGCCTGCTCAAAAACCCTGTGGTCGAGCAATGGCGAACGGGTTTCCAGCGACACGCTCATGCTGGCGCGATCGACCTTGACCAGGATATCGTCCGGCAGGTAGGTGACCGAGTCATAGAACTGCATGCGATCCAGCAAGTTTGGGATCGAGCGGGCCACAGATTTGTCCCAGAGGATGCCCTTGGTTTCGCTCGCCTGCAACACCATGGCATCCGGCTCCAGCCAGTGACTGAGCATCTGGCGGTACATGGCATCCGGATCGTCATGTAGCAGGGCTTTGGCGACCTCGTGCAATTTCGTCCCACGCTGTGATGAATGCCTTCGTCCCGGAAGCCTTACAAGACATCTGTCCAAGACAACTGGCGGTACATGGAGCAGCGCCCTGGCAAAAGCATTGCGCAGCGGCGATGGTGCCTTTTCTGCCTTTCCCCACATATTCAATCCCGTCTGGTAGCGGCTATAGCCGGCAAACACCTCATCTCCCCCATCTCCTGAAAGTACCACGGTCACATATCTCCGGGTCAGTTCGCACACCAGGATGGTGGGTATCTGGGAGGAATCCGCGAACGGCTCGTCATACCAGTGGGACAGCTTGGGTATGATTTCCAGCGCATGTCCCGGTTCCACGTAGAGTTCGGTGTGATGGGTGCCCAGGTGTGCAGCGATCTGCCTGGCGTAAGGCGCCTCGTCGTATTCGCTCTCCAGGAATCCGATGGAGAAAGTGTTGATGGGCTGGCGGCTCTGTTCGGCCATGAGCGCGGTGACTAGGGAAGAGTCCACCCCGCCGGACAGCAGGCTGCCGAGTGGTACGTCGGAGATCATGCGGCGCTGTACCGCATCCCTTAGCAACCCGTCGAACTCGGCGAGCAGTTCCTGCTCATCGCCCGCAGCGGTCTCGCGGATGCCCGATTCCACCACACTGCGCGCACTCCAGTAGCGGGTCAATTTGGGGACGCCATCGGCGCTTATACGTAGCATGCAACCGGGCTCGAGCTTGTGAATTCCCTTATATATAGTGTGGGGTGCGGGGATGTAATTATGCCGCATGAATGACGCAAGCGCGTCCCGGTCCAGCTCGGGGGTCCAGCCATCCACGGCGCGCAACGCCTTCAGTTCGGAACCGAACAACAGGCGTCCACCCAGGATGCCCCAATACAGCGGCTTCTTCCCCAGGCGATCCCTGACCAGATACAGCTCGCGTTCTTTTCTGTCGAACAGCGCAAACGCGAACATGCCGATGAAGCGGGTAACCGAGCGTTCGACGCCCCATTCCGCGCAGGCTTCCAGCATGGCCTCAGTGTCGGAATGGCCTTTGAGCGTGCGGCCAACGCCCTTGAGATCGCTGCTGAGTTCGGCGTTGGAATAGACCTCGCCGTTGTACACGATCACGAAGCGGCCGCAGGAGGAAATCATGGGTTGGTCGCCCAACGGAGACAGTTCGCGTATCGCCAGGCGGGTATGGCCCAAACCTATTCCGGCTTCGGTATCAATCCAGATCGCAGTGGAATCAGGGCCTCGATGCCGCAGCGTGGCGTCCATGGCCTCGACTCTGCGGCGCAGCTCGGCGCCGTCGTAGCGCTGCTCGAATGTGTAGATGCCAGCAATCCCGCACATCTCAAGCCAACCCATCCGTAACCGCGAAAATCAGGTTCATTTCAGAAGCCCTGTTCCGTAAGCTTGGCCAGGATCAGACCGGCTGCCTGTTCGAGGGAATGGCTCGTGGTATCTATGCGCAGCTCGGGGTTGAGCGGCTCTTGGTAAGGATCGCTGATGCTGGACATATTGCCTTCAAGTTTCCTTGCAATGTTTGGTTACATACTCTCGCAGCGCGGCGTTGATCCGGGTTTGAGACTCGCCCGCCCGGGTCTTGAACCACGCCAACAGGTCGGCATCGATCCGCAGCGTGACCTGTTGCTTTACCGGGTGGTAGAACCGGCCGCGCTCGACGCCGCTCCAGTCCGTCGGTACGAAAATCCCGCTGATATCAATGGCCTACTCGGGCTGACGGGCGAACCGTTGCAGCTCCTGGCTCTGTAGTAACCGTGCTCATAAGCACAGCAGACTCCAACAACCCGCTTCATAATCAGCTGCGAGCACTCACGCCACGGTCGTGATGATCGGGCGCACATGCCCCTTGAAGTGACGGCGTGCCTGCCAGAGATCGTAATCGGCCTGAAGCCCAAGCCAGTAGCCCGATGTGGTTCCCAAGGCCTTGGACAAGCGCACATCCATGTCGGCGCTGACGCCGCTCACGCCGTTCAGCAGGCGCGACAACGAAACCCGCGCAATATCAAGCCGTCCAGCCGCTTCCGTCACCGTAATACCGGCGAGCCATTCCCGGATGACTTCTCCCGGATGCGGCGGATTGTGCATCTGAATCATATCGTCGCCTCAGTGATAATCCTGATAATCAACCAGGACGGCATCGCCGCTCCTACCCAGGCGCTATTCAAGGAAGCCGGCGGCGCTGATGAGCTGCATAACCCGTTCCGCCTCTTCTTCGACCGTGCCGTGACCTGCGTCCAGTATGAGCTCGGGTTTCTCCGGCGCCTCATAAGGATCGCTGATGCCGGTGAATTCCTTGATAAGTCCGGCACGGGCCTTGGCATACAGTCCCTTGCGGTCGCGTTGCTCACACACCTCGATGGGGGTGGAGACGTAGACCTCGAAAAATCCGCCCAGTGGTTCGATCATGTGGCGCACATGCCAGCGGGTGGCCGTATACGGTGCAATCGGCGCGCAAATGGCCACACCGCCGTTCTTGGTGATCTCGCTGGCCACATAACCGATGCGGCGGATGTTGATATCGCGATGCTCTTTCGAAAATCCCAGTTCGCTGGAGAGATGCTTGCGCACCAGATCACCGTCCAGCATGGTCACCGGGCGGCCACCGATCTCTAGCAATTTCACCATGAGCGCATTGGCGATGGTGGATTTCCCGGAACCGGAGAGGCCAGTGAAAAATACCGTGAAGCCCTGCCTGTTGCGCGGCGGGTGGGTCTTGCGCAGTTCCTTCACCACTTCAGGATAGGTAAACCATTCGGGAATTTCCTGACCCTTCTGCAGTCGGTCTCGTAAATCCGTGCCAGAGATGTTCATAATGGTTTCACCAAGCTTAAGTTCATCCTCGGGCGCATAGCCACCGTGTTCTTTCACGTAAACCATCATCTGGAACGGTACCATCTGGATGCCGATTTCATCCTGATATTTCTTCAACAGCTCCTGCGCATCGTAGGGCCCATAAAAGGGTTTGCCCTGGCTGTCCTTGCCAGGGCCGGCGTGGTCACGGCCGACGATGAGATGTGTGCAGCCGTGGTTCTTGCGGATGATGGCGTGCCACACGGCTTCACGCGGTCCGCCCATGCGCATGGCCAGCGGCAGCAAGGCCAGCATCGCCGAATGGTCCGGATAACGCTCGATGAGATATTCGTAGCAGCGCACCCGGGTGTAGTGGTCGATGTCGCCCGGTTTGGTCATGCCCACGACCGGATTGATAAGCAATTTGGCGCCAACCTGTTTGGCAGCGCGGTGGGTAAGTTCCAGATGTGCCCGGTGCATGGGATTGCGGGTCTGGAAAGCCACTA
>Ga0307373_10007892_pt1 | contig 16423 bp, 15 predicted proteins | sample OX2MG_FD_202534 | JGI IMG/M metagenome (GOLD analysis project Ga0307373, IMG submission 202534) | Soil microbial communities from Risofladan, Vaasa, Finland - OX-2 | ecosystem: Environmental > Terrestrial > Soil > Coastal area > Acid sulfate soil | place: Finland: Risofladan, Vaasa | collected... | reverse complement strand
TGATCGACTACCACGCGGAGTGGCAGCGCCGGCGCCATGAGCTCGAGCACGAGATCGACGGGATCGTGGTCAAGGTCGATGATTTCGCGCAGCAGCAGGAGCTGGGTTTTGTCGCCCGCTCGCCGCGTTGGGCGATCGCGTTCAAGTACGCGCCTGAGCAGGCGGAGACCGACGTCGAGGAGATCGCGTGCTACGTCGGCCGCACCGGCGTGCTGACCCCGGTGGCGCACCTGAAGCCCGTGGTGGTGGGCGGTGTGACCGTCCGCAACGTGACGATGCACAACGAGGCGCAGGTCAACGAGAAGGGCGTCTACGTCGGAGCGCGCGTCGTGATCCATCGAGCGGGGGACGTCATCCCCGAGATCGTGAGCGTCAAAGAGCCGAAGACCGGCTGGAAGATGCCAGCGAGATGCCCGGTCTGTGGTGGCGAGGTCGTGCGCGAGGAGCCGTACATCGCCCATCGGTGCGTCAACCCGTTCTGCGCGGCGCAGCGCCTCGAACGTTTGCGGCATTTCGCCAGCCGCGGCGCGCTGAACATCGAGGGCCTGGGGTACGCGACCCTCGGCCAGGTCATCGACAAGGGATGGGTCGAGGATCCGAGCGATCTCTACCGCCTGACCAAAGAACAGGTGATGGAGCTCGAGGGCTTCGCCGAGAAGTCCGCGCAGAACCTCGTCGAGCGCATCGCCGGCAGCCGGCGGCCGCCGCTCGGCCGCTTCCTTTACGCGCTGGGCATCCCCCAGGTGGGCGAGGCGACCGCCGACCTCCTCGCGGCCGATTTCGGAACGATCGGCGGGCTGCGCGAGGCCGGCGAGGAGGACCTGAAGAAGGTGGAGGGGGTCGGACCGAGCATGGCTAAAGAGTTCCACGTGTATTTCCGCGGCCCGGGCGGCGAGATGGTGGGCAAGCTGCTCGCCGCGGGGGTCGAGCCGCAGGCGGTCGAAGCGGTCGCCGAGGGTCCTTTCACCGGCAAGACGTTCGTCTTCACCGGGACCCTGGAGACCATGAGCCGCCCGGATGCAGAGGCCCTGGTGCGCAGCCTCGGAGGAAAGGCGGCCTCGAGCGTCAGCGCCAAGACGGACTACGTGGTGGCCGGGCCAGGCGCAGGCTCGAAGCTGGAGAAGGCGCACAAGCTCAAGCTCGAGATCCTGGACGAGCCGGGCTTCCTCGCCATCCTCCCGAAGTCGAAATGACCTGCCCTGCCTGCGGGCTCGAGCTTCCGACCCGCGCGCGCTTTTGCGCGCGATGCGGCGCCCGGCTGCCTTCGCCCGGGCCTGCCGTCGAGACATGGGTGTTGGTGGTCTTCGGAGTGGGGGTCGTCGTCACGGCCTCCATCGCCGTCCTGTACGCGGGCGTCGCGCTGGACCCGACGGTGGCCTCGAGCGGCCTGGACGCGTCGACGGTGCGCACGGGGTCGATCATCATTGGCGCCGCGCTCGGGATCCTCTGCCTCCTGCAGAGCGCCGCCATCACCGGGCTGGCGCGCGGCCGGGACTGGGGCCGAGTCGTGGCCACGGTGGCCTGCGTCATGTGGAGCGCCACCTGCGTCGGCCTGCCGGTGGCGGTCCTGGTGCTGAACTCGCTGTGGCGCCGCAAACCGCCTCCCGCGCGGGCGGCGCGCCCACTCTTCTAGACTCGCGCGGTTGCAAAAGACGGATGCGCCGCCCGCTCCGATCCAGGCCCTGACGCCCCGCTGGGTGTGGCCGTTCCTGCTCGGAGGGGCCGTGCTCCTGTTCGCCTGGGGCGTCTTCGTCCTCGGCTTCAAGGCGGAGCCGTCGGCGGTCGGCCGTACGGGCGCCATCGTGATCCTGATCGGAGGAGGATCGATCTTGACCGCCCTCGCGGGGGGCGTCGCCTCGATCGGCCTGGTGAGGCACGCCCGCTGGGCTCGATCGGCGGCCTGGTTCGCTTCCGTGCTGATGATCCTGACCTGTGTCAGCTCGTGGGCAGGCCTCGTCGGGGTGGTTGGCCTCACGTCCGGGCGGACGTCGCGGAAAACCTAAGCTAGACCCGTGCCTCTTTCGAGAGACCAGGTCCGCCATGTCGCCATGCTTGCCCGCATCGGGCTGGAGCCGGGCGACGAAGAGTTCTACGCCGAGCAGCTCAGCGGCATCCTTGCGCACATCGACCGCCTGCAGGAGGTGGACACGGACGCGATCCCGCCGACTGCGCAGGTCGTCGAAATCGCCAACCGCCTCCGAGAGGACGAGCCGCGACCCGGTCTCGGCCAGGATGACGCCCTCGCCAACGCGCCGGCGGCGGTGGACGGATTCTTCCGCGTGCCGTCCATCCAGGAAGAGGCGTGACGCAGCTCGTCGGTGCGACCGTTGGAGAGCTGGGCAAGCTGCTGCGGGCTCGTGAGGTGTCCGCGCGCGAGCTTCTAGACGCCCACCTGGGGCGGATCGAGGCGGTGGACGGCCGAGTCAAGGCCTTCCTCCGCCTGACTCCCGAGTTGGCCGCCGAGCAGGCCGCCCGCGCCGACCGCGTCTTGAAATCGGGTGAGGCCGGACCGCTGACCGGCATCCCGGTCGCGGTCAAGGACGTGCTGTGCGTCCGCGGCGTGGAGACCACCGCCGGATCGAAGATCCTTCGCGGTTTCAAGCCGCCGTACACCGGCACCGCGATGAGCAGGTTGTTCGAGGCCGGCGTCGTGATGCTAGGGGTAACCAACTGCGACGAGTTCGCCATGGGCAGCTCGACCGAGAACTCCGGCTATTTCCCGACCCACAACCCGTGGGCGCTCGACCGTGTGCCGGGAGGAAGCTCCGGAGGCAGCGCTGCGGCCGTCGCCGCGGGCGAGGCCGTGATCTCGCTGGGCACGGACACCGGCGGCTCGATTCGCCAGCCGGCGGCCCTGTGCGGGGTGGTCGGGATGAAGCCGACCTATGGGCGGGTGAGCCGGTACGGCCTCATCGCCTTCGCCTCCAGCCTTGACCAGATCGGCCCGTTCGCGCGCAGCGTGGACGATGCCGCCCTGACGCTCGCGGCGATGGCCGGCCACGATCCGCTCGACGCGACTTCGTCGGACCGCGTGGGCAACGACGTGCTGAGCAACTATGGCGGCGAGGTCAAGGGCATGCGTCTTGGCGTGCCGCGCGAGTACTACGACGTACAGGGCATCGAGCCGGGCGTGAAGGCGGCGATCGACAGGGCTCTGCAGGTTCTGCGCGACTCCGGTGCAGAGATCGTCGACGTTTCGCTGCCGCACACCGACTACGGCCTGGCCGCGTACTACATCATCGCGCCGGCGGAATGCTCGTCCAACCTCGCACGGTTCGACGGCGTCCGATACGGCATGTCCGAGCAAGACGCGGCCAACGTCACCGACGCGTACTCGAAAACGCGCCGCCGCGGTTTCGGGACCGAGGTGCGCCGCCGGATCATGCTCGGAACCTACGCACTGTCGAGCGGCTATTACGACGCGTACTACCTGAAGGCGCAGAAGGTGCGGACGCTGATCAAAGGCGACTTCGACCAGGCGTTCAAGCAGTGCGACGCCATCGTCAGCGCAACGTCGCCCACGGTCGCGTTCCAGATCGGCTCGCGCACGCAGGACCCGCTGTCCATGTACCTGTGCGACGTGCTCACGCTGGGCGGAAACCTGGCAGGCCTGCCGGGGATCAGCGTGCCGTGCGGCACCTCGGAAGGGCTGCCCGTCGGACTCCAGGTCCTGGCGCCGCAGTGGGGAGAGAACGTCGCCCTGCGCGTGGCGCGCGCGTACGAGGCGGCGAGCGGAGTGAAATCGGAGGTTGCGGCGCTTGGCTAGCCCCGACTGGGAGGTCGTGATCGGCATGGAAGTGCACGTCCAGCCGAGAACGCGCTCGAAGATGTTCTGTGGCTGCGCGGTCGGCCGGCTCGGCGACCCACCGAACTCCAACGTGTGCGAGATCTGCCTCGGCATGCCCGGAGTGCTGCCCGTGATCAACAAGGCGGCGGTGGAGGCGTGCCTCAAAACGGCGCTCGCACTGGGATGCGAGATCCCGCGCCACACCAAGTTCGATCGCAAGAACTACATGTATCCAGACCTGCCGAAGGGGTATCAGATCAGCCAGTACGACCTCCCGATGAGCCGCAACGGCCACCTGGAGCTCGGTGGCCGCGACGTGCGCATCCGGCGAGTCCACCTCGAGGAGGACACGGGCAAGCTCATCCACGCCGGCGACAAGTTGCACAAGGCCCTCGAGTCGTACGTCGATCTCAATCGTGCCGGCGTGGCGCTGATGGAGATCGTCAGCGAGCCCGACCTTCGCTCGGCCGACGAGGCGCGCGATTACGCGATGGCGCTCCGCACCCTGCTGCGGACGATCGGGGCGTCGGAAGCCGAAATGGAAAAGGGTCAGATGCGCGCCGAGCCGAACATCTCGATCCGTCGCAAGGGGTCCGACGAGCTGGGCGTGAAGACCGAATTGAAGAACATCAACTCGTTCCGTGCCCTGCATCGCGCGATCCTCTACGAGGTGGAGCGCCAGACCGGGGTCCTCGAGTCCGGCGGCACTGTCGTGCAGGAAACCCGTGGGTGGTCCGATGCAGAGCAGAGAACCTTCTCGCAGCGGAGCAAGGAGTTTGCCGAGGACTACCGGTACTTTCCCGAGCCCGATCTGCCGCCGCTCGAGCTGGACCCGGCCTGGATCGGTGAGCTGCGCCGCGCGCTGCCCGAGCTGCCCTCGGTGCGGAACACCAGGCTCGTGTCCAAGCACGGCCTGACGGCCGCGGACGCCGCCCTGATCGCCGCCGATCGCGAGCTGGCCGACCTCTTCGAGGCGACGGTGACCGCGGGAGCGCCGGCCAGGCTGACGGCCAATTGGATCGTCGGCGAGGTGGCGCCCACTGGCAAGCTGCCGTCGCCGGAGAACCTGGCGGAGCTGGTCAGGTTCGTCAACGATGGCTCGATCACGCGCGACCAGGGACGCGAGGTCCTCGTCGAGTCCGTAGAGACCGGGCGCCGTCCGGCCGAGATCGTGACCGAGCACGGCTTCGTCCAGCTGAGCGACGAGGCGGAGCTGCAGGCGATCGCCGAGGCGGTCGTCGCCGCCAACCCGAAGGCGGTGGAAGACTACCGGGCCGGCAAGAAACAGGCCCTCCAGGCCCTGATGGCCGACCTTCGCAAGAGGGTGCCGCAGGCCAACCCGAAGGTGGCGAGCGGTCTTCTCCTGAAGCTCCTCGGCTAGCGCGCCATCCGGCGTGAGAGCCAGGTGCTGTACAGGAACAGCGCCACCGCCGCGAGGTAGCTGACCATCGCCACCACGACCAGCCCACCGGCCGCTACCTGGCTCACGATCGGCGTGAACCCGATCGCCAGGATCGAAAGGCCCAGCCCGACGGCGGCCCAGCCCTGGAACCGGGCCACCGGCGGCGTCACCTGCACGAGAGGCCAGAGCAGCCGCTCGCGCCACCAGCCTGGGAAGTCTCCCCGCATGAGCAGGTAGGCACCCCCTCCGAGCAGGGCTCCCCCGGCCACGTAGGCCAGGGCCTGCGCCACGTACCCCACGGCCGGCCATTCTAGCCAACTAATCTCGAATCTGTAGCCTTGACAGGTGCCGCTGCCGCCTGACCTTCACGTGCACACCGAGTGGTCGTACGACGGCCCGAACGGGGACATGGCCCGGAGCTGCGAGCGGGCGATCGAGATCGGGCTCCCCGCCATTGCCTTCACCGACCATGCCGACTTCGTGGTGGTACAGGACGGCCAGCATTGCGTCGACATCGTCGGCTACCTCGATTCCATCGAGCGCTGCCGTTCGCAGTTCAAGGGCCTCCGTATCCTGAGCGGGGTCGAGCTAGGCGAGCCGCACTGGTTTCCCAAGGAGACTGCGGAGATACTTGCCGCCGGTCCGCTCGACCGAGTCCTCGGCTCGATCCACTGCATCCGGCTGGGTTCAGGCATCATCGACGCCAGCCAGTTCCGCTCGCGTCCGCCAGAAGATCTCCCGGCCGCGGTCCGGGATTACTTCCGCGAGACGCTGGCCATGATCGAGAGCCCCCAGCCGTTTGAGGCCCTGACGCACATCGATTACCCCAAGCGTTACTGGCCCGAAGGCGCGCGGCCCTATCGCGAGGAGGATTACGAGGACGAGATCCGCGCCATCCTGTTGGCGGCGAAGAGGCGCGGCCTCGTGCTCGAGGCCAACACCACGCGAGGGGATGGGGGAGCGGAGAGGTTCTGCCCTGGGCTGAAGGTGCTGCGCTGGTGGCACGAGGTGGGCGGGGAGGCGGTCTCGTTTGGCAGCGACGCCCACGACCCAGACCGCGTCGCCGGCGGATTCGAGGTGGCGATGGGCATCGTCGAGGAAGCTGGGTTCAAGCCGGCGGCGGACCCGATGGCGCTGTGGCGCCGCTGATCCTCAGGCCCACGTCGCCCGCGCACGGCGGGGCCTCTGTAGCCCGCGAGGAGGGCAAGGTGTGGCTCGTCAACTACGCGCTTCCCGGCGAGGTCGTGGAGGCCGAGCCGCGAGGGCGACAGGGCGGCGTGGCAGTCGCGGCGGCCACCCGAGTGATCGAGTCCTCACCCCATCGTGTCGAGGCCCCATGCCCGTACTTCGGCGCATGCGGCGGCTGCCAGCTGCAGCACGCCTCGTACCAGCTCCAGCTCGAGCTCAAGCGGCAGGTCGTCGAGGAGGCATGGGCACGCGCCGGTCTTCGCCTCCCGCCCGACGCGCCGGTGCTCGGGATGGAGGACCCCTGGCGCTACCGCATCAGGGGCGAGTTCGAGGCCATGGGGGACCCGCGGGGGTGGCGCTTCGGGTTCCACCGCCAGCGCTCGCACTCCGTGCTTCCGGTCGACAGCTGCCTCATCCATGACCGTCGCATCGAGCAGGCGCTGCCGGCATTTGGCCAGGCCGCGACCGAGCTCGATCTCAAGGGCCTGCAGAACCTGCTGCTCACGATCGAGCCCGCCGGGCGCGGGCTGCTGTGGCGCCTGCGCTTCCACGGCCGAGAGCCGGCGTGGCCCCGCGACCAGCTCGCGCGCCGCGTCGCCGAGCTGCTGCCCGACCAGATCCTGCTCGACGACGCCATGAGCCTGGAATTCTGGGATCTCACCTTCCGCGCCCGCAGCGACACCTTCGTGCAGACCAACTACCGGCAGATGCTCGTCCTGTACCGCACCGCGCTCGACATGCTCGGCGCCCGGCCGGACGAGCGCATCCTCGACCTGTATGCCGGAATCGGGACCCTGTCCGTCGCCGTCGCACGCGATGCGGCCGGCGTGACCGCGATCGAGGAGAATCCTCACGCCGTTCAGCTCGGGCGGCTGAACGCCAAGATCAACTCAGCGCGGGTCGAATACCTGCCCGGCAAGGTCGAGACGGTGCTCCGGCAGGTGCGCCTGGGCCAGCACCAGGCGGTGATCCTGGACCCGCCACGCGCCGGGTGCGAGCCGGCGGCCCTCGCCGAGCTGATCCGGCTGGGCCCCCAGCGACTGGTCTACGTGTCCTGCGAGCCGTCGACGCACGCGCGCGACCTGGTGAGCCTCGTGCGTGGCGGTTACCGAATTCGTCGCGCGGCGATCGTGGACATGTTTCCGCAGACCTACCACATCGAGAGCGTGGCGCTGCTGGAGAGGAGCTCCAGTTAAGGGCGGTCGAGTCGCCGGGCGAACTTGACGACCACGAGCCGGAGCCGTCCTGGGCCCATCGATCTGACCACGGCGGTGAGGATCGGCCTCAGGATCTGCATATCGGGCTAAACGGAACGTGAGCTGGAACGGTTACGCCCGGAGTCAACCCGGGCAGCTTAAACGAACGGACCCCGATTACGTCCTGTTGTGGACGAACTCGGCCAGGCGCCGGACGCCCTCTCGCAGATCGTCGTCCGAGCTGGCGAGGCTGATTCTGACCGCGTCTCGCGCCACCTGGCCGAACGCCGTCCCGGGGGCGACCGAGACGCCTTTCTCGCGCAGGAGGCTGAAGGCGAACTCGCGTGCCTGCAGGCCGCTGGGCGCGATGTCCGCCATGCAGTAGAAGGCTCCCGCGGGCTCGGCGATGAAGAGCTCGGCCTCGCGGAGGATGTCAACCACGAGGTCGCGCCGCCGGCGGTAGGCACCAACCATCTCGCCGACACAGTCCTGGGGACCCCGCAGCGCAGCCTCCGCGGCCACCTGGCTGATGGTCGACACGCAGGAGGAGCTCGATTCGAGCACCTTGGTGGCCGTGTCGATCAGCTCATCCGAGCCGGTCACGTAGCCAATCCGCCACCCCGTCATCGAGTAGGTCTTGGAGAAGGTGAAGACGCTGACGATGCGCGGGTCGTCCGGCGCCATGTGGGCCGGGCTGGTCCAGGAGCCGTCGAACACGATCTGGTCGTAGCACTCGTCGCTCAGCAGCCAGAGGTTGCGGCGCTGAGCGAGATCGATCAACTGCGCGATCGTCTCGCGTGGGTACACGGCGCCGGTCGGGTTGTTGGGGCTGTTGACCATCAGCAGCTTGGTGCGCGGCGTGATCAGTGCTTCGAGGGCGTCAAGGTCGGGCTGAAAGCCCGACGATGGAGGACACGGGTAGTGCACTGCCCGCGCGCTAGTCCAGGCCATCATCATCCCGTAGTTGGGCCACCCCGGATCAGGCAGTAGGACCTCGTCGCCGGGCTCCACGACAGCCGCCAGCACGGCGGCGATCGCCCCGACGCCGCCGGGTCCGATCGCCACCCGCTCGGTCGACGAGGCGATCCCGTTCACGCGAGCGAGCTTGGCGACGAGCTGCTCGCGCAGGGAAAGGATGCCCTGCGTGTGCGTGTAAAAGGTCTTGTGCTCGTCGATCGCACGCTTTCCGGCTTCGCTGATGTGAGCGGGCGTCGGGAAGTTGGGCTGGCCCACGTCGAGGCGGATCGCCCCCGGGGTGAGCAGCGCCTGGTTCGAGATCTCCCTGATCCCGGAATGGGCGCCTTCGGCAGGCCCGTGGGCGAGTGAGGGTTGGGTCGTTCGGGCCATGACCTCAAATCCTAGAGGCCGGGTCGATAGACTATCGGCGGGGTCCGCCAACCCAGCCAAAACGATGCCGCACGCCCCCAAGACCTTCGTCCATCTCCACAACCACACCGAGTACTCGCTGCTCGATGGGGCCAGCCGCATACCCGCCATGGTTGCGCGCGCGGCCGAGCTCGAGATGCCGGCCCTGGCGCTCACCGACCACGGCGTGATGTATGGCGCCATCCACTTCTACAAGGCGTGCAAGGAGGCGGGGATCAAGCCGATCATCGGCTGCGAGGTCTACGTCGCTCCGCGTTCGCGCCTGCTCCGCGAAGGCCGCGTCGACCGCGACCCCAACCACCTCACTCTCCTGGCGGCCAGCCACGAGGGCTACGTGAACCTGATGAAGCTCTGCACGGTCGGCCAGATGGAGGGCATGTACTACAAGCCGAGGATCGACAAAGAGATCCTCGCCGAGCACTCCAGGGGCCTGATCGCCCTCTCCGGCTGTCTGCAGGGTGAGGCGGCGAGCCGCATCACGGACGGAGATCTCGAGGGCGCGCGCGAGTCGGTAGCGACGTATCGCGACATCTTCGGGGCGGACCGCTTCCTGCTCGAGGTGCAGCGCCACGGCATCGACAAGCAGGTCGAGGTGAACGTCGCGCTGGCGAAGTTCGGGACGGAGTTTGGCCTGCGTCTGTGCGCAACCAACGACCTCCATTACGTCCACCGGCACGACTCGGAGGCGCACGACGTGCTGTTGTGCCTCCAGACGGGGGCGCGCTTCAACGATCCCAACCGGTGGCGCTTCTCGACGCAGGAGAACTACCTGAAGACGCCCGAGGAGATGATGGCCACCTTCGCCGACCTCCCCGACGCGCTGGCCAGCACGCTGGACGTGGCCGACATGGTGGACCTGAAGATCAAGCTGGGGGAGACCCTGCTGCCGCCGTTCGACGTGCCGGATGGCATGACGCCGGACAACTACCTTGGCAAGCTCGTCGAGGACGGCACGCGATGGCGTTATGGAACGCCTGGTGCGTCCGTCATGGACCGCGCCGCCAGCGAGCTCGATGTGATTCGGCAAACGGGCTACGCGTCGTACTTCCTGATCGTGTGGGACTTCTACAACTTCGCGCGCAAGAGTGGGATCGCGGTCGGGCCGGGCCGGGGCAGCGCGGCAGGCAGCCTCGTGTCGTACTGCCTCGGCATAACCAACCTGGATCCGCTGGAGCACGGCCTGATCTTCGAAAGGTTTCTCAACATCGACCGCGTGTCGATGCCCGACATCGACTGTGACTTCTCGGTGGAGGGTCGCGAGAAGGTCATCCGATACGTCTCGCAGAAATACGGTGCCGACCGGGTAGCGCAGATCGTCACCTTCACCACGATGGCCTCCAAGGCGGCGATCCGCGACGTCGGGCGAGTGCTCGAGGTTCCGCTGCGTGACACCGATCGCCTTGCCAAGCTCGTTCCCGTCTGGCAGGGGCGTTCGAAGTCGCTGGAAGATGCGATCAAAGAGGTGCCGGAGTTTCGCGAAGCCTACGAGTCGAGCGATGAGCAGAAGCGCCTGATCGACGTCGCCAAAACGCTCGAGGGCGTCTCGCGCAACGTGAGCACTCACGCGGCCGGCGTCGTGATCGCGCCCGAGGCGCTGGTGCATTACACGCCACTGCAGTTCGGTCCCAAGAGCGACGCCGTGATCACCCAGTACGACATGAAAGCGGTGGGCGACATAGGCCTGCTGAAGATCGACTTCCTGGGCCTGCAGAACCTGGACATCATCGCCACGTGCCTTCGCCTTGTGAAGGAGAAACGCGGCGTCGATCTCGACCTCGAAAAGCTTCCATTCGACGACGCCAAGACCTATGAGCTGCTGTCGGCCGGTGACACGCATGGCGTGTTCCAGCTCGAGGGCGCGGGCATGCGCCGGATGGTCATGGACATGCGTCCGCAGAGCTTCGGTGACGTGTCAGCGGCCGTCGCTCTGTTCCGGCCCGGACCGATGGTCAACATCCCGGCCTTTCTCGCGCGCAAGCAGGGTCGCGAGCCGATCGAGTACATGCACGAGCGTCTCGAGCCGATTCTGCGCGAGACCTACGGCGTGATGATCTACCAGGAGCAGGTGATGATGGCGGCCCGCGAGCTGGCCGGTTTCACCATGAGCGAGGCCGACATCCTTCGCTCCGCGATGGGCAAGAAGGACAAGGTCAAAATGGCCAAGCAGCGGACCAAGTTCGTCGCCGGGGCGGTCGAGCGCGAGATTCCTCCGGCCACCGCCGAGGCGTTGTTCGACGGGATCGCGAAGTTCGCCGAGTACGGCTTCAACCGGGCGCATTCGGCCGCGTACGGACTGATCGCGTACCAGACCGCGTATCTGAAGGCCAACTACACCCTCGAGTACATGACCTCTCTGCTGATCCACATGGAGGGATCGGCGGACAAGGTGGCGACGGCCATCGTCGACTGTCGCCTGCGCGGCATCGAGGTGCTGGCGCCTGACATCAACCGCTCGCGCGCCGACTTCTCGATGAGCGAGGGGCGCATCCTTTTCGGCCTGGCCGCGATCAAGAATGTGGGCCAGCACGCGGTAGAAACCATCGTCGGGATGCGCGACGCCGACGGGCCGTTCAAGTCACTCGAGGACCTGTGCGAGCGCACGGCGGCCATCCAGGACGTCAACCGGCGGGTGTTGGAGGCGTTGGTCCAATCAGGTGCATGCGACACCCTTGGCGAGCGCGCCTGGCTCCTGACCGTCCTCGAGCACTTCATCAACCGGGCTGAACGCGATCGCAAGGACCGAGATGCCGGCCAGATCAGCATGTACGACCTGATCGGCTCGGAGGAAGAGAAAGTGAACAACTTCGGGCTCGGAGTGGACGTCCAGCCGATGCCCGGCGAGGAGAAGCTGCGGCTCGAGAAGGAGCTGCTCGGCCTGTACCTCAGCGATCACCCTCTCCGCCGCATCTCCGCGGAGCTGGCCAGGCTGTCGGACACCCAGGCCGTCGAGGTGACGAGCGCGCTGCAGGAGACTGAAGTGCGGGTCGCGGGCCTGGTGCGGGAGGTGCGGCGCGTCGTGACGCGCAAGGGTCAGATCATGGCTTACGCCACGCTCGAGGACCTGACCGGCACCGTCGACATCGTGCTGTTTCCGAGGACCTTCGAGCAGACCCGCCTGCTGTTCGAGCCCGATAAGGTCCTGGTCGTGCAGGGCAAGGTGGACGCTCGAGCGGGCAGCACTCGCGCGACCGGCTCAGGCGGCGCCCCCGTCGATCCAGAGCTCGAACCGGAGGTCGAGACGGCATCGGTGATCGCCGATATGGCCTGGCTGTGGGATGACCCGGAATGCGTCCCGGTTTCGCGCCGGCAGCTGGTCCACGTCCGAATCCCCAACAGCGACTCGGCGCTGGCGGAGCGGCTCGAAGCGGTGCTGGCGCGTCACCCCGGAACCGACGAGGTCGTGCTTCACGTCGTGGTCGGGACGCGGGAAGTCGTGGTGAATGCCGATCGCTATCATGTGCTCGCCGGACCGGCCCTTGCTGCCGACATCGACGAGCTGGTCGGCTCGTCGGCCACGCGGTTCGAGACCGTGCGGCCCAAGGTCCAGTCGAACGGCAACGGGCGCATGAAACGTGGGTGAGACTATGAGCGAGGACGAGGCCCCGACCGGTCGCTACATAGTCGTCAAGGCCCTGGAGGACGGCGTGGTCATCATGGGCCTGACGCGAGGTAAGGACACCCGCTCGCACCACTCGGAACGGCTCGACGCCGGCGAGGTCCTGATCGCCCAGTTCACCGATCTCACCGCGGCGATCAAGGTCCGCGGCAAGGCGGAGATCATGACCGACGTCGGCAAAGTAGAGTCCGGGCCGACTTCATGAGAGCGTTGCTGAACGGTGAGTACTGGTCCGGGCCGCTCGGCTTGGCGCGCATTCTCACCAGCGTTTGTGCAATCTGGACGACCGCGGCCGCGTTGGCCGGGGCGACGGGCGCGAGGCTCTTTGTGCCTGTTGCTTTCACGATGGTGGGGCTGGCCTTCATCGCAGGCCACGAGTGGGGGCGAAAGCAGCCCTAGCTTCGCCTAACGCCGCGGCCGGTGCTTGACCGGCAGGCCGGCGGCCTTCCAGGCCTGGAATCCGCCAATCACGTCCGTGGCGTTGACCAGCCTCAGGTCATGCAGCGAGGCGGCGGCCAGGCTCGACGAGTAGCCCTCGTTGCAGATCACGATCACGCGCTTCTGGTGATCCGTGGCCTGCGGGATCCTCCACGGCGACGACGGGTCCAACCGCCACTCCATCACCGTGCGGTCGATCACCAGCGCGCCGGGGATCTCGCCCTGTTCCGCCCGCTGGGAATCGGTCCTGGTGTCGACCAGCAGAGCGCCCTGGGCCATCTCGACTGCGGCCTGCCCCGGCTCGACCCGGGTGAACCTCCGACGGGCGCGTTCGAGGAGATCATCGATGCTGGGCATGAGACTGGTCGCCAGTATGTAGCAGATAGAATCGGGGACGAAGCCCGCCCACGTAGCTCAGGCGGTAGAGCATTTCCTTGGTAAGGAAAAGGTCCCCGGTTCGAATCCGGGCGTGGGCTCCAAATTCAATAGCACTGTTTCCTTCCATCTTCTCGTCGATTTCTTCTCGAGAACTGCGGCAAGGAAATGCTCTTCCGCAGGGCCTTTGCATCCCAACTAGGTGTGGCAGGCCATAGCGATTGGCACCAAGTTCATCGGAGCGGGGAAGACCGTTAGCACTGATCAGTCAGTCGCAGAGGCGTCCGGCCGGTGCAGCAGCGGAAACCGAGCCGTCGCCTGCGCCTGCGATTGTCACCAGACGCTAGCCGGAGACGACCGTGAACTTCTCCGGCGGCTCGAGAACCGTCCAGAAGGAATGGGCGCCTTTAAGGAACGCGGCCCTGATCGCAACTCGACTGTTTCGCCGGATCAGGTGGCGTGATGCTCACGGAGCCTGAGACCACAAAGAAGCTCTCGTCACCGGGCACTCGTAGTCGAACCTCGTCGGCTCGCAGCGCCAGACCATCGCGGTATGCGACCAGCCTTCCTCGGTCCGCCCTTGCCCCTCGGTGCCGTCAGCCCCTGTTATTAGGTAGCCGATAAGCCGCCAGACGCACGGGTCAGGACCGTGAGGCATTCGTCAGGCTGCTACCTCACTGCGGCGGGCATGGCCCGCGAACAGCCGGTAGCGAGTCCATAGCGCTACATAGACAAGCCCGAGCAGCACCGGCACCTCGACGAGAGGCCCGATGACGGCGCCAAGCGCCTGCGTTGATTGGACGCCGAACACAGTCACTGCGACCGCGATCGCGAGCTCGAAATCGTTGCTGGCTGCGGTGAAGCCGAGCGTGGTGGCCTTCTCGTAGGAGAACCGCAAAGTCCAAGCTCCGAAAAAGGCGACCACGAACATGCCGGCGAAGTACCCGAGCAGCGGCAGCACCACCCGGGCCACGGTCAGCGGCATGCTCGTGATGGTGTGGCCCTGGAGCGCGAACATGACCACGATCGTGAACAGCAGTCCGATCAGGGTCAGGCGGCTTGTCCGGCGGACGAAGTTGGCCTCGTACCAGGTTCGGCCCTTTCGACGAACGAGCGCAAACTGGGTCAGCAGACCGGCGACGAGGGGGACGCCGAGGAAGATCCCGACGCTCAGCGTCACCGTACCCGCGTTCACGTTGATCGACTGTCCTTGAAGGCCGAGCCAGCCTGGCAGCACATTGAGGTAGAAGACCGCGAGCCCGGCATACGCGACGATCTGGAAGATCGCATTCAGTGCCACCAACACGGCGGCATACTCCGCGTCCCCGGACGCGAGTTGATTCCACACCAGGACCATGGCGATGCACCGAGCGAGGCCGACCAGGATGACGCCAGTTCGGAGCCCCGGCTGGTCGGGGAGCAGCAGCCAGGCGAGAGCGAACATGAACGCCGGTCCAACGACCCAGTTCATGACGAGAGACACCGCGAGCATCCGCCAGTCCTGTGCGGCCTGCGCGACGCGCTCGTAGCGGATGCGCGCCAGGACCGGGTACATCATCAGGAGCAGGCCGATCGCGATCGGTACCGAAACCTGCTGGATCTGCCACCGCCCGATCGCGGGCCCGAGCCCCGGCCAGACCCGTCCTAGCGCTAGCCCTGCCGCCATGGCGAGCAGGATCCAGGCGGGCAGGAAACGGTCGACGGCCGACAGCTGGCCGGCCACGCTCCGCGGTCGACCCGGGGCCAGATGCTCACCTGCCTGGATCGTGCTCACCGTCGGCCGTCCTCGATCACTGTTCGGCTATCGTATCAACGATGGTTGAAGCGACATTGCCCGATATGTCCGGAGCGGACGTCGCGTTGAGCGGGCTGGATCGGGCCTCAGCGCTCACGCTGTGCCGAGCGCTCGCGGATCCCACACGGCTCGAACTCATGGCCTCGATCTGGAGCGGCGAGCGGTGCGTGTGCGACCTCCAGGCAAGCGTGGGCGGGAAACCGCAGAACGTCGTCTCCCACCACCTTGCGCAACTTCGACAAGCGGGGGTGGCGCAGGCGCGCCGCAAGGGTCGTTGGGTGTACTACCGGCCGGCGGATTCACTCAGCGCAGAGATGGAGTTGGCCCTAACACACTTGCTCGGACCTCGTGGTCACATCGCGTCCGACTGCCAATGAGCCACTGCGTCAGGAGGTCTGGTTCGCCCCCTGCAACCTCCCAGATCATGGCCTGACGGCCGCCCAAGCATCGCTCATCGCGACCCTATCCTGTTCAGCCCCAGCGCGCCGGCTGGAAGCGGTGCATGAAGACTTGACCGTGGGATCAGCATGACCGCATACCTGGCGGCGCAAACGCTGCTGTTCGTCCTGTTCTCGATGCTCTTCATGGCCGCCCATCGCCGGCTGCTGGCCAGACCTGGGTACCGACGTTGGCTCGAGAGGGTGGGCGCCGCAAACGGGCAATGGCTACTCGCCTTTCCGATCGCTGCCTGTGTCTATGCGGTGCCTGCGGGAGTCCTGTTCACCAAGGCCGACAAGCCGATGGGAGCGTTGCTTCCTGCAGCTATCGGCGTCGTACTTTGCCTGGTAGCCAAGAACCTCGCCTATGCCTTGATTCCGCGCAAACCTCTTATCGAGGCGTGGGACGGTGCGGCTTTCGTGTTGATGATCGGCTTCATCGGTTCGTGGCTGTTCGCTGGCGGCGCGACTGGCCTGTCGGTCTGGCTGCTGTGGTTCGGCGTCAACGAAGTGCTTGCTGCAGCCGTGATTGCGATGAGCGTCCGGGTATTCAGGATTTCGCCGCCGGCTCCAACGACTCGGCCGTCGGCGACGAAGCCCAAGCCGCCTGCGAAACGCCGACGCTGACCAACCATTGCAATGGCTGATCCTGGCGGTGCGGACGGTCCTATCGATGATGCGACCCAGGACTCTGGATTGGCCCCCGCCGCAAAGCAGTCTGGGGTCTGACAGTTCAGACTTGTTGCACGGGCTGAGACCTGCCGGGATCGCGAAGGCGAGCACGCCGTTGGTCGCGCAATCAT
>Ga0307373_10007891_pt1 | contig 16423 bp, 14 predicted proteins | sample OX2MG_FD_202534 | JGI IMG/M metagenome (GOLD analysis project Ga0307373, IMG submission 202534) | Soil microbial communities from Risofladan, Vaasa, Finland - OX-2 | ecosystem: Environmental > Terrestrial > Soil > Coastal area > Acid sulfate soil | place: Finland: Risofladan, Vaasa | collected... | reverse complement strand
GGATGCCGCGTTCCTTGGCCAGCTGCGCCACCACCGGCGCCGCGCCGGTGCCGGTACCGCCGCCCATGCCGGCGGTGATGAACACCATGTCGGCGCCGCTGAGCATCTCCTCGATGCGCTCGCGGTCCTCGAGTGCGGCCTGACGGCCGACCTCGGGATTGGCGCCGGCGCCGAGGCCCTTGGTGACATTGGCGCCGAGTTGCAGGGTGACGCGGGCGCCGGAGTTCTTCAGCGCCTGGGCGTCGGTGTTGGCGCAGATGAACTCCACGCCCTCGATCTCGGCGTTGAGCATGTGGCTGATGGCGTTGCCGCCGCCACCACCGATGCCGATCACCTTGATCACCGCGTTCGGGGTGAGTCTCTCGATCAGTTCAAACATGATGCGTTCTCCGTCGATACCGCTGTCGTTGTCGTTCGGACCGCCCCGCGCATCCGGCGCATGACGGCTGTGCGGCGTATCCGCCGCGTGTGGCACCTCCTGTGCCAGCAACGGGGCCTGGCAGGGCCCCTTCATCCGCCGGGGCAAGCCCCGGTCAGAAATTCTTCGAAAGCCAGCCGCGCATGCGGCCGAGCACGTTGCCGACGCTGCCCGTCACCGCACCGCCGCCGCGCGCCGCATCGCCACGCGCGCCGTGCAGCAGCAGGCCGACCGCGGTCGCGTGCACGTGCCCGGACACGGTTTCGGACAGGCCGCCGACGTGCTGCGGCAGGCCCACGCGCACCATCTTGTGAAACACCTCCTCGGCCAGCTCCAGCGCGCCTTCCATCTGCGACGCGCCGCCGGTCAGCACGATGCCGGCCGCGACCATGTTCTCGAAGCCCGAGCGGCGCAGTTCGTCCTGCACCATCTCGAAGATCTCCTCGTAGCGCGCCTGAACGCTCTGCGCCAGCGCCTGGCGCGCCAGCCGCCGCGGCGGGCGGTCGCCGACGCTGGGCACCTGCACGGTTTCGTCGGCATGCGCCAGCTGCGCCAGCGCGCAGGCGTACTTGACCTTGATCTCCTCGGCGTGCGCGGTCGGCGTGTGCACGCCGTAGGCGATGTCGTTGGTGACCTGGTCGCCGCCGACCGGCAGCGCACGGGTGTAGCGGATCGCGCCCTGGGCGAAGATGGCGATGTCGGTGGTACCGGCACCGATGTCGACCAGACACACGCCGAGTTCGCGCTCGTCGTCGGTGAGCACGGCGCGCGCGCTGGCGATCGCCGAGGGCACCAGCTCGTCCACCGACAGCCCGCAGCGCTGGATGCACTTCTGCAGGTTCTGGACCGCGCTGGCGGCGCCGGTGACCAGGTGCACGCCGGCCTCGAGGCGCACGCCGCTCATGCCGACCGGATGGCGGATGCCGTCCTGGCCGTCGATGCGGTACTCCTGCGACTCCTTGTAGAGCAGCTTGCGGTCGGCCGGGATCGCCACCGCGCTGGCCGCTTCCAGCACCTGTTCGAGGTCAGACGCGGTCACCTCGCGGTCGCGGATCGCGGCGGTGCCGTGCGAGTTGCGCGTCTCCAGGTGGCTGCCGGAGATCGACGCGCAGACCGAGCGGATGTCGCAACCGGCCATCAGCTCGGCCTCCTCGACCGCGCGCTGGATCGAATGCACGGTGGACTCGATGTCGACCACCGCGCCGCGCTTCATGCCGCGCGAGACGTGCGAGCCGAAGCCGATCACCTCGACCGGCTCGCCGGGCGAGTATTCGCCGACCACGGCCATCACCTTGGAGGTGCCGATATCGAGACCGACCACCAGCTGCTTGTCGTTTCTGCGGTTCATCTCAGACCCTTGCTGCAGAAGGCGCGGCCGCGGGCGCGGCGGGAGCATTCGGCGACGGTGCCGCCACCGGCGGTTCCGGCGGCCACTTCACGGCGAAGCCGTTGGTGTAACGAAGGTCGGCATACTCGAAGCCCTGCGGGTGGGCCGAGGCAAGCTGCGGCCACACCGCCAGGAAGCGCGCCAGGCGCCGCGTCGGCTGCTCATGGCCGACGCTGATGCGGGCGCCGCTGGCGAGCGTCAGCGCGTAGCTGCCGCGCCCGGTCAGATCGACCGCGGTGACGTGCAGCCCGCGTGCCGCACAGGCTGACGCGGCGGCCTGGTAGAAGGCGATCACGTCGGCCAGTCGCGCGTCCGGCCCCGTCAGCTGCGGCAGCCCGGTGAGCGTGGCGGCATCCGGCACGCTGAACAGCGTGCCATCGGTGGCGATCAGGCGGCCGTCGGTCCAGCGCGCCCACGGCGTGCGCTCGGTGATGCGGAGGGTCACGGTATCCGGCCAGCGCTTGCGCACCTGCGCACTGGCGACCCACGGCAGCGCCGTCACGGCGTGCTGCACCTGGTTGAGATCGATGGCGAAAAAGCCGCGCGTCAGCAACGGCGCGGCCACGGCGCGCACCTCGGCGGCATGCACATGCACGAACGGCGCCTCCACCGTCAGGTAGCGCACCGGCCAGCGCCCGGCGGCCAGCCAGCCCTCCAGCACGCCGACCACCGGCAGCGCCAGCAGCACCAGCGCGGCGACCCAGCCGGCGAGGCGGATGACGGCGACGCGGGTCATGCGCCCTCCGCACGAAACGAGGTTTCGAGGATCCGCCAGCACAGCGTCTCGAAATCGATGCCGACGGCGCGCGCCGCCTTGGGTACCAGCGAGTGGCTGGTCATGCCGGGGGTGGTGTTGACCTCGAGCAGGTGCAGGCCGCCGGCGCGATCGCGCATCAGGTCCACGCGGCCCCAACCCGAGGCGGCGGCACTGGCGAACGCGGTCAACGCCAATGCCTGCACGGCCTGCTCGCCGACGGCGTCGAGGCCGGGACACAGATACTGCGTGTCCTCGGCCACGTACTTGGCGTGATAGTCGTAGAAGCCGCCCTTGGGCACGATGCGGATGCTCGGCAGCGCCGCGTCGTCGAGGATGCCGACGGTCAGCTCGTCGCCTTCGATCAGCTGCTCGGCCAGCAGTTCGCCGTCGTAGCACGCGGCCAGGTCCACCGCGGCCTCGAGGTCGTGCTCGCCGTAGACGCGCGTGATGCCGACGCTGGAACCCTCGTGCGAGGGCTTGACGATCGCCGGATAGCCGACGCGGGCGATCGCGGCGCTGACGTCCTCGCCGCGCCCGAACGCGGCGAAGCGCGGCGTCGGCAGGCCGTCGGCCTGCCACACCTTCTTGGTGCGCACCTTGTCCATGGTCAGCGCCGAGCCGAGCACGCCGGAGCCGGTGCAGGGCACGCCCAGCGAGTCCAGCGCGCCCTGCAGCACGCCGTCCTCGCCGCCGCGGCCGTGCAGGATGTTGAACACGCGCGCAAAGTGACCGGCGCGCAGCGCGTCCAGCAGCGCCGGGATACCGTCGATGCCGTGCGCATCGACGCCGCGCGCCTGCAGCGCCGCCAGCACGTTGGCGCCGGAGTCCAGCGACACCTGCCGCTCGGCCGAGCGCCCACCCATCACCACGGCGACGCGGCCGAACTGGCGCGGATCGTCGATCTGTCGGGTCATGACTGCACCGTTTTCAGTTGCCCGGCGGCGGCCAGTTCGGCGGCGGCGGCGCCGATGTCGCCGGCGCCCAGCAGCAGCAGCAGGTCGCCGTCGCGCAGCAGCGCCGGCAGCACGCCGGAAAGTTCGCGCGGATGCTCGATGAACACCGGATCGACCTTGCCGCGCGCGCGCACCGCCCGCGCCAGCGCGCGGCCGTCGGCACCGGCGATCGGCGTCTCGCCGGCGGGATAGACCTCGGTCAGTAACAGCACGTCGGTTTCGGCCAGCACGCGGGCGAAGTCGTCGAGCTGATCGCGGGTGCGCGTGTAGCGGTGCGGCTGAAACGCCACCACCAGGCGCCGGCCGGGCCAGCCGCCGCGCGCGGCGGCGAATACAGCCGCCAGCTCGCGCGGGTGATGGCCGTAGTCGTCCACCAGCAGTACATGGCCGTGATCGAGCGCGATCTCGCCGCGCTGCTGGAAGCGCCGGCCGACGCCCTGGAATTGCTCCAGCGCCTGCGCGATCGCTTCGGCCTCGACGCCCAGCTGCCAACCGGTCGTCGCCGCCGCCAGCGCATTGAGCACGTTGTGATGACCGGGCAGGTTGAGGGTCACCGCCAGCACTTCGGCGCGCCCCGGCAGATGCAGATCGAAGTGCATCTGCCCACCCTGCGGGCGCACCCGGCTGGCGCGCACGTCGGCGTCGGCGGTGTCGATGCCGTAGGTGATCACGCTGCGCGGCGTGGCGCGCGCCAGCGCAGCCACCTCGGGGTCGTCCGCGCACAGCACGGCGATGCCGTAGAACGGCAACCGGTGCAGGAAATCGGCAAAGGCCTTCTTCACCCGCTCGAAATCGCCGCCGTAATTTTCCAGATGATCGGCGTCGATGTTGGTGATGATCGCCAGCACCGGTGACAGCAGCAGGAACGAGCCGTCGGATTCGTCGGCCTCGGCGACCAGGTACTCGCCGCTGCCGAGACGCGCATGACTGCCGGCGGAGTTGAGCAGGCCGCCGATCACGAAGGTCGGGTCGTAGCCGGCCTCGGCCAGCACGCTGGCGGTGAGGCTGGTGGTGGTGGTCTTGCCGTGGGTACCGGCGACGGCGATGCCGCGGCGAAAGCGCATCAGCTCGCCCAGCATCTCGGCGCGCGGCACCACCGGCACGCGGCGCGCATGCGCGGCAACCAGTTCGACGTTGTCGGCGCGGATCGCACTCGAGGTCACCACCGCGTCGGCGCCCTCGATGTGGCGCGCGTCATGGCCCTCGAACACCTCCACGCCCTGCGCGGCGAGCCGCGCGGTGACCGCGTTGCGCGCGCGGTCGGAGCCCGACACCTCGTAGCCGAGCGTATGCAGCACCTCGGCGATGCCGCCCATGCCGGCGCCACCGATGCCGATGAAGTGCACGCGCCGGAACGCGTACATGAAGTCATCGTGGGCGCGCAGGCGACGTGGCGTCATGCGGCCACCTCCAGGCAGACGCGCGCGATCGCGGCCGCCGCGTCGGGGCGTGCCTGGGTGCGCGCGGCCGTCGCCAGCGCCAGCAGCCGGGCACGATCGCCCAGCAGGTCGCCGAGCCGGTCGGCCAGGCGCGCCGGATCCAGGTCGCGCTCCTGCACGCACTCGGCGGCAGCGGCCGTCACCAGCGCCGCGGCGTTGCGCGTCTGGTGGTCGTCGACCGCATGCGGGAACGGCACCAGGATCGCGCCCAGCCCGGCCGCGGCCAGTTCGGCGATGGTCAGCGCACCGGCGCGGCAGACGGCCAGATCGGCCCAGGCGTAGGCCGCCGCCATGTCGTCGATGAAGGGTTCGACGCGTGCCGCGACCGCGGCCGCGGCATAGGCGGCGCGGGTGTCGTCGACACCGCGCGCGCCGCACTGGTGCCAGACCTCGGGCCGCGCCGTCGGCGCCAGCCGCGCCAGCGCCTGCGGCACGGCCTGATTGAGCGCGCGCGCGCCCTGGCTGCCACCCAGCACCAGCAGGTGCGGACGCCCGGCGCGTGCGGCCCAGCGCACGTCGGGCGGCGGCAGCGCCGCGATCGCCGCGCGCACCGGATTGCCCACCCGCTCGGCGCGCGGCAGCGCATCGGCAAAGCCGACCAGCACGCGCCGCGCCAGCCGTGCCAGCACGCGATTGGTGAATCCGGCCAGCGCATTCTGTTCGTGCACCACCAGCGGCCGTCGCAGCAGCCACGCCGCGACGCCGCCGGGCCCGGCGGCGTAGCCGCCCAGCGCCAGCACGCTGCGCGGGCGCACCCGGCGCAGCACGCCGAACGCGGCGGCAAAGGCACGCAGCAGCATCAGCGGCGCGCGCAGCCGCGCGGCCAGACTCTTGCCGCGCAGACCCGTCACCGGCACCGTCTCCAGCGCGATGCCACGCGCCGGCACCAGCCGCGTTTCCAGGCCGCCGGCCGCGCCCAGCCAGACCACCGGCACACCCACTGCCGTCAGCGCCTCGGCCACGGCAAGACCGGGAAAGATGTGGCCACCGGTACCGCCGGCCATGATCAGCACGGGCGCGGCGGCCGTCATATGGCATCCCCCGCCGCCGGGTTGGCGAAGGCCGGGTTGCGCGAAGCCATGCGCCGCGCGTCCTCGGCACGGGTGATTTCGTAGCTGGCGCGCAGCAGCACGCCGAGCATCGCGCAGGTCATCAGCACGCTGGAACCGCCGGAGCTGATCAACGGCAGAGTCAGGCCCTTGGTCGGCAGCACGCCGAGGTTGACACCGATCGACACCAGCGCCTGCAGACCCAGGCACAGCGAGATGCCGAACGCCACGTAGCCGGCATAACGCTGGCCGATTTCCGCGCCCTTCAGCGCCAGCCACAGGCCGCGCCCGACCAGCAGCGCGAACAGGCCCAGCACCAGCACGATGCCGGCCAGGCCCAGTTCCTCGGCGATCACCGCGAGGATGAAGTCGGTGTGCGCCTCGGGCAGATAGAACAGCTTCTGCACCGAGGCACCGAGGCCGACGCCGAACCACTCGCCGCGGCCGACCGCGATCAGCGCCTGGGTCAGCTGGAAGCCGTCGTTGAACGGGTCCTTCCACGGATTCAGGAACGAGGTCAGGCGCTCGACGCGGTAGCTCTTGCTCAGCGCCGCCCACGCCATCATCGGCACCAGCGGCAGACCCATCGCCACCAGGTTGCGCATGCGCGCACCGGCAAACCAGACCATGCCGACGGTGATCGCGAGCACCAGCGTGGCCGAGCCGAAATCAGGCTGCGCCAGCAGCAGCACGGCGAGGAAGCCGGCGACGCCGACCGGCTTGAGCGCGCCGAAGAACTTGCGCTCAACGCCCTCGCGGTGGCGCACCAGATAGCTGGCCACGTACAGGATCACCACCAGCTTGACCGCCTCGACCGGCTGGAAACCGGTGATGCCGAGGTTGATCCAGCGCCGCGCGCCGTTGATGCGCATGCCCAGCACCGGAACGAACACCGCCAGCAGCGAGGCCACCGCCAGCAACATCAGCACGAAACCGTACTTCTCCAGCTGGCGCAGTTCGGTGCGGATCGCGACCAGCGCCAGCGCGCCGCCCAGCGTCAGAAACAGCAGATGCCGCTTGAGATAGAAGAACGGCCCGATGTGACGCCCCTCGGCGACCGCGATCGAGCTCGACGCCACCATCACGATGCCGAGGCTGACGATGCCGGCGATCGCCAGCAGCAGCCATGGGTCGTAGCGGCCGCGCGGACCGCTGTGGCGCTGGGCTTGGGCGGGGCGCAGGAAGTCGAGCATCAGCGCACCTTCAGGGTCGCGAGACCGATCAGCACCAGCACCACGCTGATGATCCAGAAGCGCACGATCACGCGCGGCTCCGGCCAGCCCTTCAGCTCGAAGTGGTGGTGGATCGGCGCCATGCGGAAGATGCGCTTGCCGGTCAGCTTGTAGCTGGCGACCTGCAGCACCACCGAGGCGGTTTCCATGACAAACACGCCGCCCATCACCAGCAGCACGATCTCCTGGCGCACGATCACCGCGATGCAGCCCAGCGCGGCACCGATCGCCAGCGCGCCGACGTCGCCCATGAACACCTGCGCCGGATAGGCGTTGAACCACAGAAAGCCCAGCCCGGCGCCGGCCAGCGCGCCGCAGAAGATCGCCAGCTCGCCGGCGCCCGGTATCGCCGGGATGTCGAGGTAGCTGGAGAACACCGCATTGCCGGCGAGGTAGGCGAAGATGCCCAGTGCGCCAGCCACCAGCACGCTGGGCATGATCGCCAGCCCGTCGAGGCCGTCGGTCAGGTTCACCGCGTTGGAAAAGCCGACGATCATCAGGTAGGCGATCGGGATGAAACCGGCCCCGAGCGGAATCGCCACCTGCTTGAACAGCGGCACGTACAGCGCGGTCGCCGCCGGCACCGGCGCGATGACGAACAGCAGCACGGCCGCGGTCAGTCCCACCAGCGACTGCCAGAAATACTTCCAGCGCGCCGGCAGACCGCGGCTGTCCTTCAGCACCAGCTTCTTGTAGTCGTCACAGAAGCCGATCGCGCCAAAGGCCACGGTCACGCCGAGCACGATCCACACGTAGCGGTTGCCGAGGTCGGCCCACAGCAAGGTGGCCAGGACGATCGCCAGCAGGATCAGGGTGCCGCCCATGGTCGGCGTACCCGCCTTGCTCAGGTGCGACTGCGGGCCGTCGCTGCGGATCACCTGTCCCGCCTTCTGCGCGGCGAGGCGGCGGATCAGGCCGGGGCCGAACAGCAGCGAAAAGGCCAGCGCCGTCAACGCACTCATGATGGTGCGGAAGGTGATGTACTGGAACAGATGGAAGCCGCCGACGTAACCCTGCAGCCAGCGCGCCAGTTCAAGCAGCATGCGTAGCTCCTCCCGCGGTGTCGCCGCTCAGCGCCGCCACCACGCGCTCCATGCCGGACGAGCGCGAGCCCTTGACCAGACAGGTAACGCCCGCGTGCAGGGCGGCGCGCAAGGCCGCAATCAGCGCCGCCTGATCGTGGCAGTGCATCCCCGCGCTGCCGAACGCCGCACTGGCGGCACGACTCAGGCGGCCGACCGTGAACAATCGGCCGATGCCCGCCGCGCGTGCCTGGGCGCCGACGGCGGCATGCAGCGCTTCGGCGCCCGCACCCAGTTCGGCCATGTCACCAAGCACCAGCCAGGTCTCGCCGCCCGCCAGCGCCAGCGTGGCGATCGCCGCGGCCACCGAGCCGGGATTGGCGTTGTAGCTGTCGTCGATCAGGGTCCAGCCGCCGGGCATCACGCGCCGCACCAGCCGGCCGGGCACCGCGTTGGCGGTTTCCAGTCCGGCCACGATGTCGGCCAGCGGAATGTCCAGCGCGGTCGCGACCGCCGCCGCCGCCAGCGCGTTGTGCACGTTATGCCGGCCCGGTAGCGGCAGCTGTACGGCAGCGGCGCCCGCCGGCGTCAGCAGCCGGAAGCGGCTGCCGTCGGCGGCCAGTGCCAGTTCGGCGACGCCCACCTCGGTGTCGCTGCCCAGACCGAAACGCAGCACGCGACGCGTGCCGGCGAGGCCGGCAAAGAATCCGGCATAGGCATCGTCGGCGTTGATCACCGCGATGCCGTCCGCGGGCAGCGCCTCGTACAGGGCGCCCTTGGTGCTGGCCACACCGTCCACACTGCCCAGGCGTTCGAGATGCGCGGCGCCGATGTTGGTGACCAGTGCCACCTGCGGACGCGCGATCGCGGCCAGATAGGCGATGTCGCCGGGTTTGCCCGCGCCCATCTCCAGCACCGCGTACTCGGCGTCGGCCGGCATCGCCAGCAGAGTCAGCGGCAGACCGATCTCGTTGTTGTAGTTGCCGGCGGTGACATGGGTGACCCCGCGGCGCGCAAGGATTGCCGCCAGCAGCCCCTTGACCGTGGTCTTGCCGCTGGAACCGGTGATGCCGACCACACGCGCGCGCCGCTGTGCGCGCACCGAGCTGGCCAGATCCCCCAGTGCCAGCAGCACGTCGTCCACCAGCACTTGTGGCAGCACGGATTCCACGCGTCGCGAAACGAGCGCGGCGGCCGCGCCGCACGCCGCCGCCGCCACGACGAAATCATGGCCGTCGACGTGCTCGCCCTGGAGCGCCACGAACAGCGCTCCCGGCGCGACGCGGCGACTGTCGGTGATGACCGCGTTGATGGCCGCGTCGGCGCCGAACTGGCGACCGCGGGTCCACAGGGCCACTTCGTCGAGGCGCAGATTCAGCATGGCCGCGCCTTCAGCGCCGCGCGCGCCACGGACAGATCGTCGAACGGGTGGCGCGCGCCGGCGATTTCCTGATAGGGCTCGTGGCCCTTGCCGGCGATCAGCACCCCGTCGCCGGGCCGCGCCATCACCACCGCCGCGGCGATAGCAGCCGCGCGGTCGCGCTGCACGCTGACCGTTGCGCCGGCCGGCATGCCGGCCAGGATCGCCGCGACGATGGCGTCGCCGTCCTCGCCGCGCGGATTGTCGTCGGTGACGATCGCGCGATCAGCCTGGCGCGCGGCGATCGCACCCATCTCGGGACGCTTGCCGGCGTCGCGCTCGCCGCCGCAACCGAATACGCAGATCAGCGCGCCGCTGCAGTGCGCACGCAGCGCGGTCAGCGCCTGTTCCAGCGCGTCCGGCGTGTGCGCGTAATCCACCACCACGAGCGGCGCGGCGCCGCCGCCGAGCCGGCTCATGCGCCCGGGTACCGGGAGCAATGTCGCCAGCGCGGCCCGCAACGCGCCGAAGTCCACGCCCAGCGCACCCAGCGCGGCGGCAACACCCAGCAGATTGGCGACGTTGAAGCGCCCCAGCAGCGCGCTGCTCACCTCCGCATCGCCCCAGGGCGTATGCAGCCGGAACGCCAGTCCCGCATCGCTGCTGCGGATGGCGCTGGCGCGCACATCGGCGTCGGCGCTGGCGATGCCGGTGGTCAGGCGTCGCACGCCGGGCGGCAACCGCGCCGCGAGATCGCGCCCGAAACCGTCGTCGATGTTGATCACCGCGACGCGCAGCCCCGGCCACGCGAACAGCTTGGACTTGGCCGCAGCGTAGGCGGCCATGCTGTTGTGATAATCGAGATGGTCGCGGGTGAGGTTGGTGAACAGCGCCAGATCGAAAGCGACCGCGTTGACGCGACCCTGCTCGAGCGCGTGCGAGGAAACTTCCATCGCCACATGGCTGACACCGGCGTCACGGAACTCGGCCAGCAGGCCGTGCACCGCGATCGCGTCCGGCGTGGTGCGTTCACCGGCGGTGAGCTGACCGTGCAGGCCCGCGCCCAGCGTGCCGATGCTGGCTGCGCGGTGGCCGAGCTGTTGCAGCGCCTGCGCCAGCAGCTGCACAGTGGTGGTCTTGCCGTTGGTGCCGGTGACGCCGATCACGGTCAGCGCCCGCGACGGCTCGCCGTACCAGCGCGCCGCCAGGGTGCCGGCGTGCGCGGCGAGACCGCCGATCCACAGCACCGGCGTGGTGGGCAATACCGGCAGCTGCGCCGGGGCCGGCGATTCGGCCAGCACCGCCGCCGCACCGCGGGCGACGGCGGCCGACGCGAACGCGATGCCGTGCGCGTGTGCGCCGCGCAGCGCCAGGAAGGCCTCGCCAGCGCGCACGCGGCGCGAGTCCAGGCTCAACCCGCCGATGCGGATCGCGCCCGCCGCTCCGGCGTCGGCGATGCCGTCCAGCAAGGCGGCCAACGGCATGCCGGTGCTCATGGCGTGCCTTCCCTGTAGTTGGTCGCACCGGGCGCGTAGTCCGGCGCCGGGCTGCCGGGGCGGATCGGCTGCGTCGCCGTCGGGCCGCCGGCGTACCAGCGCTGCACGTTGTCGGGTGGCACGTCGAGCAGGCGCAGCGCGCCTTCCATCACCGTGCTGAATACCGGCGCCGAAACGATGCCGCCGTAATAGCCGCCCTTGGTCGGATCGCGGATCACCACCACGCCAACCAGGCGCGGATCGGTCGCCGGCACCATGCCGACGAACACGCTCTCGTACTGGTTCTCGTAGCCGCCGGCGGCGGCGATGTGCGCGGTACCGGTCTTGCCGGCCACGGTGTAATTGGGGATCGCCGCCTTCAGCGCGGTGCCCTGCGGGCTGACCACGGTTTCCAGCATCTTGATCACGGCACGGGCGATCGCCGGATCGATCACCGCGTTGCCGCGCGAATCCTCGCCCTTGACGAAGGTGGGCGTGTGCAGCACGCCGCCGTCGGCGATCGCGGCATAGCCCTGCGCCAGCTGCAGGGCGGTGACGTTGAGGCCGTAGCCGTAGGCGATGGTGGCGGTGCGGATCTGGCTCCAGTGGCCGCCGTCCGGCAGCAGGCCCGAGGCCTCGCCGGGAAAGCCGCTGCCGGTGCTGGCGCCGAAGCCGAAGCGGCGATCGACGTCGTACAGCTCGCCCTTGGGCAGGGTGATGGCGATCTTGGAGGCGCCGACGTTGCTCGAGTAGGTGATCACCTGGGTGACGTCGATCTTGCCGTGATCCTCGACGTCCTGGATCTCGTGTCCGGCCAGGGTGTAGTAGCCGGGCGCGGTGTCGATCGGCGTGGTCGGCGTCCACTGGCCGCTCTCCAGCGCGGCGGAGATGGTGAACGCCTTCATCACCGAGCCCGGCTCGAACACGTCGGTGACGGCGCGGTTGCGGCGCTGCGCGGCGTGGCTGCCATTGACGTTGTTGGGGTTGTACGAGGGCTGGTTGACCATGGCGAGGATCTCGCCGGTGCGCGCGTCGAGCACCACCATCGAACCCGAACTGGCCTGATGCGCCAGCACCGCCTCGGCCAGCTCGCGGTAGGCGAGGTACTGGATGCGGCGGTCGATGGTCAGGGTCAGGTTGCGTCCAGGCTGCGGCTCCTTCAGCAGGTCGACGTTCTCGACCACGTGGCCGAGGCGGTCGCGGATCACGCGCTTCAGGCCCGGCTTGCCGGCCAGCCAGCCGTCGAACGCCAGTTCAAGGCCCTCCTGGCCGCGGTCGTCGATGTTGGTGAAGCCGATGACGTGCGCGCTGACTTCGCCCGACGGGTAGTAGCGGCGGTATTCGCGCTGGCGATTGACGCCGGGGATGCCCATCGCCAGCACCGCGTCGGCCGCCTCCGGACTCATCTGCCGCTTGAGATAGACGAACTCGCGGTCGTCGCGCTGCTCGAGCCGGCGCTGCAGTTCGGCCGGATCGGCTCCCAGCGCCTTGGCCAGCAGCGGAATGCGGTCGGCATGCTGCAGCAGCACCTGCGGATTGGCCCACAGCGACTCCACCGGCGTCGACACCGCCAACGGCTCGCCGTTGCGGTCGAAGATGGTGCCGCGCGAAACCGGAATCGGCACCTCGCGCAGGAAGCGCGCGTCGCCCTGCTCCTGCAGGAACTTCTTGCGCACCACCTGCAGGTCGATCGCGCGCGCCACCAGCCCCACCGAGGCCAGCGCCAGCAGCGCGGCCACCAGCGCCAGGCGCCGGCGCGCGCTGGGACCCTGGCTGCGATGCGGACGCGCCGTGGAGGCGTCGGGAGCGGGGCGCAGGCTCATCGGCGGATCACCCGAATGTCCTGCGGCGGCGGATTGATCATGCCGAGCTGCTGGCGCGCGACCTGCTCGATGCGTGCTGGATCCGCCCAGGTCGCCTGCTCCAGCTCGAGCCGGCCGAACTCGACGTTGAGCGCGTCGCGCCGGTTCTGCAGCGTGGTCAGCCGCATGAACAACTCGCGGCTCTCGTTGCGCGACCACACCACCGCGATCGCGCTGGTCAGCATGGCGATCATCAGCACGCCGTCGAGCAGCAGCCACGCGCCCTTCATGCGGGTTTCCCGGCCACGCGCAGCACCGCCGAGCGCGCACGCGGGTTGGCTGCCGTTTCGGCGTCGCCTGGAAACTGCTTGCGCCCGACCACAACCAGCGGCGGCGCGGCGACCGCCGCCTGCGGCAGGCCGCGGCGCACGCGCTCGGGCTGCGGACCGCGGATGAACTGCTTGACCGCGCGGTCCTCCAGCGAGTGGAAACTGATCACCGCAAGACGCCCGCCGGGCTTGAGCACGGACACCGCGGCGACCAGTCCGCGCTGCAGCGCATCGAGTTCGCCGTTGACGTGGATGCGCAGCGCCTGGAAGGTGCGCGTGGCCGGATGCTTGCCGGGCTCGCGCCGGCCCAGCGTGCGTACCAGCAGTTCGGCCAGTTCGCCGGTACGGGCCAGCGGCGCATTCTCGCGACGGGCGACGATCGCACGGGCGATGCGCCGGCTCATGCGCTCGTCGCCGTAGCGCCACAGCACGTCGGCGATCGCTTCCGCGTCGGCGTGGGCCAGGAAGTCCGCCGCGCTCTCGCCGGCGCCCGGGTCCATGCGCATGTCCAGCGGTGCGTCGGTCATGAAGCTGAAGCCGCGCGCGGCCTCGTCCAGCTGCGGCGACGACATGCCGAGATCGAACAGCACGCCGTCGAGGCCTGCGGCGGCCTCGCTCCAGTCGGCGAGATCGGCGAAGTTGCCGTGACGGATGGCGACGCGCGGATCGGCACCGAATGCCGCGCGCGCCGCGCTGATCGCGGCCGGGTCGCGGTCCATCAGCAGCAGGCGCCCGTGCGGACCGAGGCGCCCGAGGATCGCGGCGGCGTGACCGCCGCGACCGAAGGTGCCGTCGAGATAGCGACCGTCGGGGCGCACGGCAAGACCGGCAAGGGTCTCGTCCAGCATCACCGGGATGTGTCGCCGTTCCCGCTCCGCCATCGCCGCCACCCCGTGCATCCGTTGTCTCCGTTACAGCCTCAGTTCCGCCATGTCCTCGCTGATGTCGCCCTCGCCGATCGTCTGCCTGATCTTGGTGAGGTGCGCCTGCTCGCTCCACAACTCGAATTTGCTGCCCATGCCGAGCAGCACCGCACGCTTCTCGATGCCGGCTGCGCCGCGCTGGCTGGCTGGCAGCAGCACGCGCCCGGCGCCATCAGGCTCCAGGTGTGCGGCGGCGCCGACCAGCTTCATCTGCAGCGCGCGATGCACCGCCTTGACGCTGGGCAGGGCGTTGACCTGATCGCGTACGCGCTCCCATTCGGCAAGCGGAAACAGCCACAGGCAGCCCTGTTCGAAGGGGTTGTAGGCGCAGACCAGACGATTGGCGCAGACCCGCGCAACCAGCTCCCGATAGGCGCTGGGGATGGCCAGTCGGCCCTTGTCATCCACGGTGATTGCGGTCTCGCCCTGAAACACGTCCCCACCTTTTTCCACAAATTCACACCGATCGCCACCTTAGTCTCAGGTTTTGCGACTGTCAACCGGTTTTTGCTTATGGATCAAGGGGAAAGGTGAAACTCGGGCACATCTTCGAGCCTCCTGTGAAGAAGCATGCAAAGATGATTGAATCCATTGAGATCGATACGGGACAGGCCGGTCCCGAAACAGCCGCGATCGCGGCATTCGGCCGTACGCGGCGCTCACCGGCGCGCGTGCAGGATGGCGTCGGCCACACGCAGCATCTTCCGGCGCCAATTGGGCGCGGATCGCAATCCCGTGACTGCTGCTGAAGCCCGCTCTCAGGGAAGCACGGGCTCGACCGGATAAGCCGGTGCGCCATCCAGCGCCGCGGCGCAGACGCCGGCCAGTTCGAGCAAGCGCAGGTCCGAGCCGGGCGGGCCGACGAACTGCAGGCCGGCCGGCAGGCCGTCGGGCAGCAGGCCCATCGGAATGCTCACCGCGGGGCATCCGGCGAGACTGGCAAACGCGGTGAGGTCGGCCTGCGAATCGGGCACCGGGGCATCCAGCGAAAACGCGCCCTGCGGTGTGGTCGGCAACACCAGCACATCGACCTGCGCGAACAGCCGCCGCGCCTTGAGCTGGGCGGCGTCGAGCATGCGATCGGCGGCGACGTAGTCGGCGGCGCTCTTGCCGCGTGCCCAGTCGAGCATGGTGCGAAACGCGGGTGACACCGGGTGCGCCGCGTCGGCGAGGTCGGCGGCAAAGGTATGCAGCATCTCGGCTTCCATCAGCAGCAGTCCGGCACGGCGCATGCGCGCATACGGCCAGTCGCTGAAGTCCACGTGCTGGCGGTCGCCCAGCTCATGTTCGAGCCGCGCCAGGGCCGCGTCGAAAAGAGCCTGCATCGGCGCCGCGATGCCGGCAGCGACGGGATCGGCGAGCACGCCGGTGCGCAACCGGCCCGGCTCCCAGTCGGGCAGCGCCAGCGCGACGCGGCGCCGGCGCGAACGCGGATCATCGGCATCGTGGCCGGCCAGCACCTGCAGCAGCATGCTCAGATCGCCGACCTCGCGCGCCAGCAGACCGACACTGTCCAAACGCCGCGCCGCCGGCACCAGGCCGCGCGCGGACAGCTCGCCGTGGGTGGGCTTGAGCGCACAAACGCCGCAGTAGCTGGCCGGAATGCGCACCGAGCCGAGGGTATCGGAACCCAGCGCTGCTGCGACCATGCCGGTGGCCACCGCCACCGCCGAGCCGCCGGACGAGCCGCCCGCCGTGTAGCCGATACGGTGCGGGTTGTGCGTGGCGCCGAAGTGCGGATTGGCGGTGACCGCGCCCAGCGCGCCCTCGTCCAGCGCGGTCTTGCCGAGGATCACCGCACCGGCGGCGCGCAGCCGCGCGACCACGTGGGCGTCGTGCGCCGCGGCGTGACTGTCGCGGCCGGGCAACCCGGCGCGGGTCGGCCAGCCGGCGATGTCGAGATTGTCCTTGACCGCGATCGGAATGCCGTCGAGACGGCCGAGCACGCCCTCGCGGCGACGGCGTTCGGCGGCCTCGACCTGCTCGCGCACCAGCTCCGGCCGCACGTCGACGAAGGCATGCAGCAACGGGTCGAGCCGGGCCACGGTATCCAGGCTGATCTCCGCCAGTGCCGTCGGCGTCGTGCGGCCGCTGGCCAGTCCATGCAGCAACTGGAACAGACCGGCACGACGCAGTTGCACGGCAGCAAGCGGTGACTCGGCATCCATCGGCATCCCCCTCCGGCAAAGGCGCGATCATAACGCCCGCATTGCCGGCGTCGCAGGGAAGCCGGACAATCGAACGCCTGTTTGACCGGGCCTTTCACCCCGACCGGAG
>Ga0307373_10007890_pt1 | contig 16423 bp, 17 predicted proteins | sample OX2MG_FD_202534 | JGI IMG/M metagenome (GOLD analysis project Ga0307373, IMG submission 202534) | Soil microbial communities from Risofladan, Vaasa, Finland - OX-2 | ecosystem: Environmental > Terrestrial > Soil > Coastal area > Acid sulfate soil | place: Finland: Risofladan, Vaasa | collected... | reverse complement strand
GATCGCCGTGACGCGAGAGTGCGACGGCTGCGTCGTCGCGCACGCCCGAGGCGCCGCGCGAGCCGGCGCGACGCGCCAGCAGGTCGCCGAGATGGCGGGCGTGGCGATAATGATGAACGGCGGTCCCGGCACGGTGTGGGGTCCGAGGGCCCTGCGTTCCTTTGACGAAGCCTTGGCGGCGCGTTCCTCCTAGAAGGCGTAGTTCAGGCGCTTGATGCCCTTGATGAAACTTGATTCGAGTTGCACCGGGGCGCTCGTTTGGTGAATGCCGGGTGCGATCGCGAGGAGTTGGCGCCACATGACCGTGATCTCTCGCCGCGCGAGGTGCGCCCCTAAGCAAAAGTGCGGACCCGGAGCCCCGAAGCCGTAGTGCTCGTTGGGTGAGCGCGTGACGTCAAAACGATAGGGGTCGGTGAAGACCTCCTCATCGCGATTGGCCGAGCTGTAGTACAACACGACCTTGTCACCGGCCTTTAAATCGACACCAGAAAGCGTGTGGTCGCGCGCGAGCGTGCGTCGCATCCAGATCACCGGCGAGGCCCAGCGCACGATTTCGTCGGTCGCGGTCTTGGCCCACTGCTCAAAGTCGCCCACGAGCAAGTCACGCTGGTCGGGATTTTCTGAAAGCGCGTTCAGCCCGTGCGCGATCGCCGTGCGGGTCGTTTCGTTCCCCGCCGTCACGAGCAGGACGAAGAAGGAGGCGAGCTCCTGCTTGGTCAGCTTCTCCGATTCAATTTCGGCGTTCACGAGTGCGCTCGTGATGTCGTCGATGGGGTTCTCGATGCGAAAGGAGCCGAGGTCTTCCATCAACGCCGTCAGCGTCGCGCCCGCTTCCAAAAAGGCCAGCACCTGGTCGGTGCCCGGGGGAACGAAGTCCGGGTCGCCCATCGAGAGGATCACGTTCGAGCAGCGCAGCACCGTGTCGTACTCACTCGGTGGCACGCCCATCATCGAGCAGATGATCTCGAGCGGAAAGGGAGCGGCAATGTCGGCGATGAAATCGCCGCTGCCGCTTTCACGAGCCCGATGGGCAACGAGGCGTGCCACCTGGTCGATGGAGTCTTCGACGGCGCGCACGTTGCGCGGATTGAACGCGTTCGAGACAATGCGACGCAGTCGCGCGTGCTTCGGATTGTCCGTCGAGATCATGCCCGAGAAGTACTCCACCATCTCTGGCGGCAAATCCAAGAGAGAAACGGCACCCGGACCGGAGAGAAAGACGTCGGGGTTGCGCGAGGCCTCGGCGACGTCGCGGTGTCGAGTCAACGACCAGTAGCCGTTGCCCGGTGGAAATTCGATGGTCGAGCCCTCCATTGGCGGGTCCTCGTAGTGGGCGATCGGGCGATTCGCGCGCAAAACGCGAAAGACTTCCTCACGCTCGCTCCAGGGCCGGCGCCAGAACTCCATATCGGAAAGGTCCGTGTTCACGGCGTCCGATGACGTTAGGTCATTTGCCATGAGGTCATCGTAGTGAGGGTGCTGGTCACACTCGGGCTGGCACACGGCAGACTAGGGGGGTGGAACTCACCGACCAAGAGCGACAAAGTCGCCTGAGCGCCCTTAATGCCTTGATGGACCTGATGCGTCCGTCCGTCCAGGCCGACGGCGGCGACCTGGTCTTGCTTCGTGCCGACGTCAACACTGGCGTGATCGAAGTCCAGTTACAAGGCGCCTGTTCGAGTTGCGCCATCTCTACGGACACCATCCAGGGGGGCGTGACGCGAATCTTGAAGGACCGCTTGGCCTGGGTGACCGAGGTCGTGGGCGACGTCCAAGAGACCGATGACCTCGAGGGCTCGATGTCCCTCGGCACTGGCGGTTACGTGCCGCGCTACCGCTCGCTGTAAGAATCGAACATTTTTCCGTGTCAAGTGTCGCGCGGAGCGATATTATTTAGTTAAGTGAACTAATGAATACGACCACCGCCACGACCGAGACCGCCGCGAGGCTGCGACGGGCCGTGACGCGTCTGCACCGGCGACTGCGTGCGAACTCCCTCGGGGGCGTGACCCCCACCCAAGCCTCGTTGCTCGCGACCTTGAATCAGCTCGAGGAGCCGACCCTCGGAGACTTGGCGATTGCCGAGCAGATACAGCCTCCGTCGGTCACGAAGCTGGTACGCGATATGGAGGAGTCCGGACTGATCACCACGTTTCGCGACCTCAAGGACCGTCGAGCCACTCGCGTGCGAATAGCGCCGGCGGGCCGGCGAGAACTGGAGCGAATCCGCCAGCGAAAGACGGAGTTTCTTGAGCGTCGTCTCGCCGCGTTGTCGTCTCGGGACCGCACGCGCGCCGACGAATTGGTCACGTTCCTCGAAACGCTTTTGGAGGAGGAGTGAGCGCGGCCAGACAGTTCGGCACTCGGACGTTCGCTGCCCTCAAAGTTCGTAATTTTCGGCTGTATTTCGTCGGGCAACTGATTTCCACGTCGGGCACATGGATGCAGTCCGTGGCGCAAGGTTGGCTCGTACTGCAGATTTCAGGCTCCGCCGTGGACCTCGGTTTTGCCGTGGCGCTGCAGTTCTTGCCCACCCTGATCGCTGGTTCGTACGGTGGTCTCATGGCCGATCGCCACGAGAAGCGGGTCATTCTCTACTACACCCAAACGGCGGCGGGGCTGCTCGCGCTGCTCTTGGGCATCTTGGTTTCGGTCGGCCACGTGAGCGTGGGCGAGGTCTACCTCATCGCGTTTGGTCTCGGAGTGGTCAATCTCTTTGACACGCCCGCGCGCCAAGCATTCGTCCAACAGATGGTGGGTCGAGACCTCATCACCAATGCCGTGAGCTTGAACAGCGTGTTGATGAACTCGGGCCGCCTCGTGGGGCCCGCGGTGTCGACAGCGGTGATCGCGACCTTTGGCACTGCGGCGTGCTTCTACGCGAACGCCGGATCCTTCATGGCGGTACTGATCGCACTATGGATGATGCGTTCCGAGGAGTTCTTGCCCATGCGCACGGTCAGTCGCGAGAAGGGACAGCTTCGACTGGGGCTGCGCTACGCGCTCGAGACGCCACTGCTTCGAAACGTTTTGATCGTGGTCACGGTGCTCGGACTCTTCGCGTACAACTTCACGGTCACCCTGCCGCTGCTGGCTCGCGTCACCTTCCACGAGCAAACCGCCACCCAGTACGGACTCTTAATGGGGGCCATGGGCCTTGGCGCGATCGTGGGCGGTCTTTCAGTCGCGTACCGCTCTCGCCCGACGCTGCCCCTGCTCGCGATGCTGGCCCTGGGATTTGGGATCTCGATGAATCTCACGGCTATCGCGCCCTCGATCCACTGGGCCCAAGTCGCGCTCGTACCCACGGGCGCCTTCTCGATTGCCATGATGTCAACGGCCAACTCGTTGCTGCAGCTGAACTCGAGTGAGCACATGCGCGGACGCATCATGAGTCTCTACGCGATCGCCTTCTTCGGCACGACGCCCCTCGGCGCTCCCTTGATGGGACTGATTTCGGGGGCGTCGAATCCGCGCTTCGCGATCGCTATTGGCGCCGGACTCGCCGTCGTGACGGGAATCTTCCTTTTGGGCTCGCAGCGCTCATCGCGTCAGCAGGCGAACGTCTTGCAGTCCGTCTAAGCAGACTGCGGCTTTGGTTCCTTCGGCAGTCCCAGCGCGCGCTCCCCAATGATGTTGCGCTGAATCTCGGCGGTGCCGCCCCAAATCGTCTCGGAGCGAGAAAAGAAGAACGACGCCTGGAGATCCGAGACGGGGTAGTCGGCGCGCCCGCGCCGATTGCCCGGCAACGTGCCGGCGGCGGGCCCCTTGCCGGAGAGGATCTGGGCTTCCATCCCCAAGACCTCGAGGGCGAGCTCCATCGTGTCACGGTGCGCTTCGGACCAGAACATCTTGTTGCACGCGCCTAGCAGCGCGGCGTTGTGCGTGTTGTTGAGCGCGTCGGTCAAGGTGCGATAGCCGTTGATCTCCATGATCTTGACCTTCTGCCAACTCTTGACGAGCGCGTCGCGAACCAACCGGTCGTCGGTCTTTTGGAGTCGCCGGGCCTCACTGAGGACACTCTCCCACTCACTGAGGAATCGGCGGTAGCCCGTGGTGGATGACGAGCCGCGTTCAAAGCCCAGCGTCGTCATGGCGACCTTCCAGCCGTTGTTGACGCCACCCACCACGTTCTCTTTGGGACAACGCGCGTTGGTGAAGAAGACCTCGTTGAACTCGGCCGAACCGTCGACCTGGGTGATGGGGCGAACGTCAACGCCCTCTTGGTGCATCGGTACGAGGAGATAACTGATGCCGGCGTGCTGGGGCGCGTCGGGGTCGGTGCGCGTCAACAAGAAGACGTAGTCGGCGTGCTGCGCCTGGGTCGTCCACACCTTTTGTCCATTGATGACCCACTCGTCGCCGTCCAGGGTCGCCGTCGTCTTGAGGCTCGCGAGGTCGGACCCCGAGTTCGGCTCGGAGAATCCTTGGCACCACGCGATGGTGCCCTGGAGGATTCCGGGAATGAACTCCTTCTTTTGTTCCTCGGTGCCCCACTGGAGAATCGTGGGTCCGACCAAGGTGTCACCGAAGAAGTCGGCGCGCATGGGTGCGCCGGCCTTGGCGAACTCCTCGTTCAAGACGACTTGGTTCATGAGCGATAGACCCTTGCCGCCGTACTCGACCGGCCAACCCGCGCAGATCCAACCACCGGCGAAGAGTTTCGCCGTCCAAGTCTCGTTGAAGTGCTTGCGCTCATCGCTGCTCATGACAAAACCCGGTTCGAACCAGCCCGGGGGCAGGTTCTCTTCGAGCCAGGTGCGGATGTCGGCACGAAATGATTCGGCCTCGGCGGGATAGTTCAGATCCATAACCAAGCAGCGTAGTCAGTGGTCTCGCGGTCGAGGGAGGGCATTTGTGCACCCGGAGAACTTGGGCGAGAATGGGGGACCCCCACCTTGAAAGCTGGTTCGTGTCCCGCTCCCTACGCCAGTCCATTGCCGAGATGAAAGACTCTTGGGCTCGCTCGAAGACGATCGCGCTGCCCGAGCGCGTTTCGGCCCGACCGGCTTCGCCGGGCGGACATCGCGTGGCCTTCTTGATCTATCGGGGCAACCCTCGCTGCGGCGGCCAGGGCGTCTACACCCGTCACCTGACCAGGGAGCTCGTGAATCTCGGCCACTCAGTGGAGGTCTTCGCGGGTCCGCCGTGGCCCGAGCTCGATGAGGGCGTTGGCTTTACCCCGGTGCGTGGTCTCGACCTCTACCGCGATCCGGACCCCTTTCGCATTCCCGCTCGGGGCGAGTTCACGTCGCTGGCTGACGTCGCGGAGTTCGCCGTGATGCTGAGCGCGGGCTTTGGCGAACCGCTGGCGTACTCCATGCGAATCGCGAAATTGCTGCGCCATCGCCGCAGTGACTTTGACCTCATTCACGACAATCAGTGCTTGGGCAGTGGCATTTTGAAACTGCACGAGTGGGGATGGCCGCTCCTTGAGACGCTGCATCACCCCATTACCGTCGATCGTTCGATCGCCCTCGATCACGCCGAGACGCCGTGGCGTCGCTTCACGACCAAACGATGGTTCGGCTTCTTGCGCATGCAGGTGCGCGTCGCTCGTCAACTCCCGGCGGTATTAACGGTCTCTCATAACTCCAGGGTCGACATCAACGCGCAGATGCAAGTGCCCCTTGATCGCTTGACGGTGGTGCCGGTCGGCGTCGACCACACGGTCTTTCGGCCCTACGACGACGTCGTGAAGAAGAAGGGGCGCCTGATGGTGACCTCGAGCAGCGACGTGCCCATGAAGGGCCTCGTCCCACTCCTCGAAGCCATCGCGAAACTACGCACGGAACGCGACCTCGAACTCGTGGTCATTGGTCAGCCCCGGCCCAAGGGCCGCGTCGCCAAAACTATCGAGCGTCTGGGACTGGCCGATCTGGTCACGACCATTTCGGGGGTCAGCGACGAAGAACTCGCGCGCCTCTACGGCGAGGCTGAGGTGGCGATCGTTCCGAGCCTTTACGAAGGCTTCTCCCTTCCCGCGATTGAGGCCATGAGTTGCTCGGTGCCGGTCGTGGCGACGACCGGGGGAGCGTTGCCCGAAGTGGTGGGCGAAAGCGGTGAAACCGGCCTGCTCGTCGAGCCGAACAATCCTGAAGCACTGGTCGGCGCGATTCGCCAGCTGCTCGACGATCGCGCGCTTCGCGAGCGCCTCGGCGCGGCGGGGCGCGAACGAGTCATCGAGCGCTTCACGTGGCAGGTGACCGCGCGAGGCACGGCCGCTTGTTACGACGCGATACTTCGCAAAGAGCCACTTCCTGAATCGATGCGCTTCGACTGATGTTGACCGCCAACTACGACCAACTGGGCCTCCAGGCGGGCGATCGAATCCTCGACCTGGGATGTGGATTCGGACGTCACGCCTTTGAGGCGGCGCGCCGTGGCGCGCGCGTCGTCGCCCTGGACGCCGGTCGCGACGAGGTAAAAGGAGTCGTCGCCACCTTCGTCGCCATGGCCGAAGCCGGCGAGTTGCTCCCCGAGACGACCCACGCGGCCGCCGTGCAGGGCGATGGCTTGGCGCTACCTTTCGCCGACGCGACCTTTGATCGAGTCATCTGTTCAGAGGTCCTAGAACACATTCCCGATGACCTCGCGGCGATGAAGGAACTTACGCGCGTGCTGCGCCCCGGTGGCACGATGGCGATCACCGTGCCGCGCTTTGGGCCCGAGTTGCTCAACTGGGCGCTCTCCGATGAGTACCACAACGTCCCCGGCGGACACGTGCGGATCTATCGACGCTCGGTGCTTGAGTCGCGCCTGGGTTCAACGGGACTCGTCCTCACTGGGCGCCACTACGCCCACGGACTGCACAGCCCGTACTGGTGGCTCAAGTGTCTGGTCGGCACCACGAACGACGAGCACCGACTCGTGAAGCTCTACCACCGCTTCTTGGTCTGGGACATCATGAAAAAGCCGGCGCTGACGCGTGGGCTCGAGATCGTCACGGCTCCCCTCATGGGTAAGTCGATCGTCCTCTACTTGCGCAAACCCGCGTGAACGTCCTTTCACATCTCAAAGAGGGCGTTCCCGAACTCTTGAGCGGCGCCGAGATCGCGCGCACCGCGACGTACCTCTCGAACCTCCAGCGCCGAAACGGCATGATTCCTTGGTTCGAGGGAGGACACTGCGACCCGTGGAATCACGTGGAGGTCGCGATGGCGCTCACGGTGACGGGCCACCACGACGCGGCGCGCGCGGCCTACCGCTGGCTCGCCACGACCCAACTGGGCAGCGGGAGTTGGTTCAACTACTACGCGGGCTCGCGGGTCAAGGATCAGCGCCTCGACACGAACGTGACCGCCTATCTCGCCACCGGGCTCTATCACTATCTGCTCGTCACCGACGACGTTGATTTCGTCGCCGAGCTTTGGGGCTGCGTTGAGGCGGCCGTCGAATTCGTGCTGCGCTGGCAGCTCGACGACGGCACCGTTCGTTGGTCGCTCGACGCGCTCGGTCGTCCCGAGTCTTACTCGCTCTTGACGGGATCGTCGTCGATCTATCACTCGCTGCGCTGCGCGGTCGCCCTGAGCGAGCGCCTCGATCAGACGCGCGCGCACTGGGAGTGGAGCGCGGGTCGGCTCGGCCACGCGGTGGCCCATCACCCGGGCGCCTTCGCGCCGAAGAACGAGTTCGCGATGGACTGGTACTACCCGATCTTCTGTGGGGCGCTGCGCGCAGAGGGCGCTGAGCGCCGACTCAACGACGGCTGGGAACGCCACGTCATGGAGGGCTACGGGGTACGTTGCGTCTCGACCAACGACTGGGTGACCGCGGCCGAGACGGCCGAGTGCGTGTTGACCCTGGACGCCATGGGACTCACGTCGCGCGCCCTCGAGCTCTTTTCGTGCACGCGGCGCCACCGTCGCGACGACGGCGCCTACTGGACGGGCCTGGCGTACCCCGACGGGGTGAGTTTTCCCGCCCAGGAGGTTTCGTCCTACACCGGCGCCGCGGTGCTGCTCGCCGCGGACGCGCTCGCGTCGGCCTCGCCCGCGTCGGGACTCTTTCGCCACGAGTTCTTGGCGTCGGCGCCCGACGTCGCCGAAGCGGGCTGTGAGCGCCTCGCGCGCTAGACGACGCGATTGAGCGCTCGCAAGGAGCCCTCGCGCGCGACCTCGGCGAAGCGACCGCTTTCGAGCGCCGCGCGGTAGATCTCGTGGGGTGCTTGACCCCCCTCGTCCGGATCCTCGAAGACGTCGTGAATCAGCAGCGTTCCGCCGAGCACGACCTTGGGCGTCCAGAGTTCGTAGTCGCGCCAGGCGACCTCGCGCGCGTGGCCGCCGTCGATGAAGAGCAGGTCCAGGGTCTGAGCGAAATGTGTCGCGACGATTTCGCTGTGGCCCACGACGGCCACGACCGTTCGCTCGAGACCGGCCCGGGCGATCGTGCGTTGAAAGAAGGGCAGCGTGTTTAAGCGCTCGTCGCTCGGGTCGACGAGTTCTTCGTCGAAGTACTCCCAACCCCGCTGGTTCTCTTCCGAGCCGTGGTGGTGGTCGAGGCTGTAGAGGACGCTCGCGCTCGTCTCGGCGGCCGCCCCGAGGTAGACGCTCGATTTGCCGCACCACGAGCCGATCTCGAGCCAGGTGCCGGCCGGCGTCGCCGCGGCCGCGTCCAAGGCGTGCGCGTAGAGAGCGAGCCCTTCGTCACGGGGCATGAACCCGCGCACCGTGTCGGCGAAGTCGAGGAGAATCTCGCTACGCGTCACGTGGTGAAGAGTTGCACGAGGGTGTAGATCCCGAGGCCCAAGAAGATCACGCCGCCCGCGAGTCGAATCTTGCCCAGTGGCACGTATCGCTGGAGCAGTTTGCCCCCGTACGCGCCGATGATCGCCACGATGATCATGGCGAGTGAACTCGCGAAGAAGACGCTGAGGGGCTCGTGGGTCTTGGCCGACAGGTTGGCGGCTTGGATTTGGGTCAAGTCGCCGAACTCGCCGACGAAGATCACCGTGAAGGCGGTCGTGATCTCGCGCAGGCGCGTCGAACGAGTCTCGCGCGCGGCCTCACGTTCGCCCTCTTCCTCCTCCTCTTTTTCCGAGCTGAAGAAGAGGTAGGCCGCGCCGCCCAAAAAAAGAGCGGCGACGACTGCGTCCTTTATGCGCAGGGGCAGGAGCGTCAAGAGCCCGCCGGCCGCCACGGCGAGGCCCATCTGGACGATGAATCCCGCCGACGCGCCCAGGGCGATCGAGCTCGGGCGCGCTCGCGTGCTCATCACGATCGTGGCGATCATGGTCTTGTCGGGCAGCTCGAGTACGAACATCAGGGCCACGATGCCCAGGAACGTACCGACGCTCATGCTGGCTTAGATCTGCTGGCGAATAGTGGTGGCGAACGCGAGGCCGATACGCAGACGCTCGATCTGCTGAGGCAGCGAGGCCGGGTAACCGCCCGAGACCGGATGGGCCTCGTGGAAGGCAATGACCTCCTCGGCGAAGGCCGGGTCCTGGACGAAGGTCGACAGTCCGCCGACCATTCGCGAGTGGTGACTCGACGAGAAGTGCTCGGTCGCCTCGTCCCAGCGCGAAACGAGGTAGCGCCACACGGCGGGCCCGGTGTGCTGATTGCGGGTCAAGGCCCCCAACACGATCGGCCCGTTTTGCGTACGCAGTTCGCTGAAGCACTTTTCGGCGGCGTCCAGAGCGGACTTCTCGTCGCCGAAGCCCCCGAGGGCGACCAGGTAGCGCATCTCGTCTTGGGGCGTCGCGGCGTTTCGAAAGCGATCGAGGAACTCGTCGTAGTCCCCCGGGCGATTTTGCTCGGCCACGACGCGCAAGATCGCGTTAGCGAGGTCGCCGTCCATGTCTTGGGTTTCGAAGCGGCGCACCGCTTCGGCCTGAATCGCTCGATCCTCCCCAATCGTGCCGAGCGTGGCAATCAGCACCGCGCGCATCTGGTGGGTCAGCTCGCCGTCGGTGTCGCGACGATTCCAGCCGAGGCGCTCGAACTGGGGCGCCATTAATTCACGCGCCTGAGCGGCGAGCGCGGCGCGCTGATCGTCACGGGCGCATCGCTGGACCATGTCGAGCGCCGAGGCGACAAACCCCCACGCGGTCGGTTCGTCGTGGTTTCCGAGGCTGCGCGCGACGAGCAAGAAGTCAGTCCAGGTGATCTGGCCCGCGAAGAGCGCGGCCCACGAATCGGCCACAAGCGTTCCACGCTCGAGCTCTTCAAGTTCGGCAATGTGAGGGGCGAGTGCGGTCAGTTCGTCTTTTCCGTAGCGCGAGCGAAAGACGCCCGAGCCGCCGGCGTTGACGACGACCGGGGACTCGTCGTCGATCGCGACGGGCGTGTCGCTCAGGAGATGGCGTGTCGCGGCGCCGCCCTTGATCGATCGCGTCAACACGGGTACCAGCCACGAGTCGCCGATGGCTCCCTTGTTCGCGGGGTCGCCAAAGACGAAGGGGCGCTGGCTGAGTTGTCCGTGCTCGAAGGTGACCAGCGGGTGGCCCCCCTGGAGAATCCAGGTGTTCATCAGGTCGCGAACGGGCTGTCCGGAGACCTCTTCGAGGGCGTCCCACAGATCCGTAGTGACCGTGTTGGCGTAGCTGTGCTTCTTCAGATAACTACTGATGCCTTGGCGAAACGTCTCTGCGCCGAGGTACTGCTCGAGCATGCGAAGGACGGAACCACCCTTTTCGTAGGTCAACACGTCGAACATGCCCTGCGTGTCGTCGGGCGAGATCACCTCGTACTCAATGGGCCGCGTCGACGCGAGGCCATCGACGTTGAGCGCCATGTCTCGAAACATCGCCTGTTCAACCCAGGTCTTCCACTCGGGACGCATGGCGTTGGTGCAAAGCAACTGCATGAAGGTGGCGAAGGCTTCGTTGAGCCAGATCCCCTCCCACCACTGCATCGTCACGAGGTCGCCGAACCACATGTGGGCGATTTCGTGGTGGATGACTTCGGCGACGCGCTGGATTTCGGTGAGTGACGCCGTGGCGGGGTCGACGAGGAGCGCGTTTTCGCGGTACGTCACGAGACCGAGATTTTCCATGGCACCGGCCGCGAAGTCCGGCACGGCGACCATGTCGAGCTTCTCGCCGGGGTAGGGAATCTCGTTGTACTTGGCGAAGAAGCGCAGCGCGAAGGCGCCCGCTTCGAGTGCCGTCGCGGTGAGGTGCCCCTTGCCGAGGGGGTAGATGATCCGAAGCGGCACGCCGTCGACGTCGAGCGCGTCGGTCTCTTCGAAGGGCCCGATGACGAAGGCGACGAGGTACGTCGACATCTTCATCGTCGGAGTGAAGCTCACGGTCCGTTGACCGTTCCCGAGGTCGACGTCGTCGGCCACCGGCGAGTTCGAATACGTCGCGAGATGACTGGGCACCGTCAGATTGACCTGGTAGGTCGCCTTGAAGGAGGGCTCGTCAAAACACGGGAAAGCGCGGCGCGCGTCGGAGTGCTCGAACTGGGTCGTGGCGATGACGTGATCCACGCCGTCGAGGTCGGTGTACGTCGAACGATAGAAGCCGTGCAATTGGTCGTTTAACGTTCCGGTGAACGCGATTTCAACCACGGCCGCTCCGCGGGGCAACGTCTCGTCGAAGTCAAAGGTCGCGGTTTCGTAGGTCTCATCGAAATGTACGCCGCTCGAGAGCAAACTGACGCCGCCACTAGTGAGCGTGGCCGGCCCGAGGTCGAGTTCGATCGCGTGAAGTGTCAACTTTTTCGAAGTCTCCACCACGTCAACGTCAATTTCCACCCGTCCGGTGAAGGTGAAGCGCTCCAGGTCCGGAGTCAAGAAGATGCGATAGGCGCTCGGGATGATGCTTCGCGCGAGGCGATAGGGATTCGAAGAAGTAGTCACGGTTCGCCACCTTATTAGGAAATCTTCTACGCTCGCAGCGTGACTTCCACGCCGACGCCGGTCTCGCTGCGCATGAAGCCGGGACCGAACCGACTCGCGGTCACGGGAATCGGCAACGCCATGCTCGACATCATCACCCAAGACCTCGAAGAGGTTTACTCGCAACTCGGCTTGGTGAAGGCATCGATGCACCTCATCGACGAGGGCGAGCTCGATCGCTTCTACCAAGCCATGGGCCCCACGATTCAGATGTCGGGCGGGTCCGTCGCGAACTCCATCGCCGGAGTCGCCGCCCTCGGAGGGACTTGCGGTTACATCGGCAAGGTCGCCAACGACGAGTTCGGCGAGCGATTCTGCCACGACCTTCGCTCACTCGGCGTGGAACTCGACGTCGCGACCGCCGAACCCGGCGAAGGAGCGACCGGGCGCTGCCACGTTTTCATCACGCCCGACGCGCAGCGCACCATGGCGACGTACCTCGGTGCGTCCAATCAATTACGCGTCAGCGACATCCGCGAAGACCTGATATCGCGTTCGGAGATCACCTACGTGGAGGGCTACCTGTTCGATCTGGCGCCGGCGAAGGACGCCATTCGAAAGGTCGTGAACTTCGCGCACGAACACGACTCGATGGTCGCGCTCTCGTTATCGGATTCGTTCTGCGTCGATCGGCATCGACGCGACTTTTTAGATCTCGTGACGGGTGACGTGGACGTCTTGCTCGCGAATGAACACGAGATCCTCTCGCTTTTTCAGCTCACTCGACTCGAGCAGGCCTTTGACGCGCTCGACGAGTTAGGAATCTTGGCCGTGGTCACGCGCGGGCCCCAGGGCGCCGACGTCGCCACGGTGTCGGGCGTGGTCTCGGTTCCGGCCGCTGAGGTCCACCACGTGATCGATCAAAACGGGGCGGGCGACATGTTCGCGTCGGGCTTTCTCTATTCCTTGGCCCTGGGGGCCGACCCGGTCGAAGCGGCCGAGTTGGGGTCGTTGTGCGCGGGCGAGGTCATCACGCACCTCGGCGCGCGACCCGAGTCAGACCTCGAGGAAATGGCCCTCAACGCCGGACTGCTCTAGCGCCTAGAGGCCCTGAGCGTCGAGTTCGGCGTCCAGGACGCGCGTTCGCTGGGTTTCGTAGTTGACCCAGATGACCGCGATAGGAATGCACGCGAGCAGCATCAACGCGTCGCCACCGATCCACATGATCGCACCCCCCAAGTGGACGTCGTTCAAGATCGACGCGGGCGTCGCGCCCGCCGGAGCCAGGTGCCGGTAAGCGGGAAAGGGATTTTTCGAGGTCATCGCGAGGGCCAGCCCGGTGAAGGTGTCGACGGGCACCGCCACCATCACGAAGACCAGGCGAAGCCCGGGGTGAAGGGCCACTCCTCGCTCGCGGCCGAAGGCCACGCGAAAAAAGAGGTAGCCCACGACAAGAAATGCCACGTGTTCGAGGTCGTGCAGCGGCTCGTGTTCCAACATGAGGTTAAAGAAGCTCGTGAGGTGAGTGAAGGGGATGAAGACGGCGTAGCAAGCGAAAGCGAAGAGTGGATGGGTGAGCGCTTTTAGAACGCGCCCGTCGAGAACGCGACGGATCCGGAGTCCTGCGGCCAGGTAGAGAAGTTCAAGCGGCGCACTCAGGGCGAAGAGGGGAGCGGCCACCATGATGAGCACCAGGTGTTGGACCATGTGGTCGGCGAAGTAGGTGCGGTCATAGACACCCACCGCGCTCTCCACGGCGATGAACGTCGCCACGAGTCCGGCGAGAAAGCACGCGGTGCGCGACACGGGCCACGCGCGCCCGCGCTGGGCCCAGAGGTAGGCGAGCGCGAACGCCGCCAAAAGCAGGTTGGGGACCCAAGAAAATGTCCATTGGTTCAAATGGTTCCAGGAGAATGCGGGGTTCATGACGCCGAACACCGAGTAATCCTACGTGGACCGGTTTGGATGAATTCTGGTCGATAGGATGACGCTCGTGAAGTCCAAGTATTTCTCGCCTCGAGCGATTGGATTGCACGCCGTCCTCCTCTTGTGGATTGTGTCGTGCGCGCTGGCGGCTTGGTGGCAAGTCGGTCGAGCGGTTCAGGGCAACTCGTTAAGTTTCCTCTACGCGATTGAATGGCCCGTCTTCGCCATACTTGGCGTGCTGGGTTGGTACGCACTCCTCAACCTGGAAAAGGTCCCCGAAGAAGAGGTCGAGGCGCGCCGACTCTACGAGGAGCGCATGCGCCAAGAGGCTCGTGCCGCGCGCGAAGCGGCCAGGGTTGAAGAGGACCCCGCGCTCAGCGCCTATAACGATCACCTGGCCAACATCGCAACGCAACCCAAAAAGCGCCTCTGGGGCCACTAGTGGATGAGGCTTTCCGGCGTTATCGTCTGATGTCCTTTGTGACGGGAACGACGCTGTTGGTTTTGTGTGCGACGTTGCTGTTGCACTACGTCGACCTCTCGATTTGGAAGGACCTGGGCTGGTTCGTGCGCATCGTGGGGATCGGCCACGGGGTCGTTCTCTATCCGATCTACATGGTGATGTGCTTCAACGTGGTCTTGAAGTTTCGACTCAACCTGGGGCTCTTGGGTCTCATGTTCTTCGCCGGATTCGTGCCTGGTCTGGCCTTCTATCTCGAGTACCGCTTGCGCCAGCGGCTCTATCCGAACGGTCTGCCGGGCGCGTGAGCCGCTGGCTCGAGCGCCGAGTCATCGCCTTCGCGCACCAGGGAGGCTCCTTCGAAGGACCTTCGTCCACGTTGCACGCGATCGAGCACGCGCTTTCGGTGGGGGCCAGCGCGATTGAACTCGACGTGCACGCCACGAAGGATCGAGTGCTCGTCGTCTGCCATGACGAGACCGTGGATCGCACCACCAACCACGACGGAGCAATCGCCGACTTCACGTTGGCCGAGCTTCAAGAGATGGATAACGCGTACTGGTGGGTCGAGGGTGAAGCGGCCACGCCGGGGCTCGCGCCCGGCGCGTACCGCCTTCGCGGACGCGCGCCTCGAGATCGCACGCTCGGCATCGCGACGCTCGCCGAAGTGGTGATGGCCTTTCCCGGCGTGTTGCTCAACCTCGACATCAAACAAAGCGATCCCGAGGTCGAACCCTACGAGGCGCTCTTGAGCGAGGAACTCACCCGCCTCGAGCGACGTGACTCGGTCATCGTGGCGTCTTTTCACGACGCGGCGATTCAACGTTTTCGCACGTTGGCGCCCGACGTCGCGACGTCGGGCGCGACTCGAGAGATCGCGGACTTCTTCTTCAGCCTCGGCGAGGAGGAGCCCGTGGTGGCGCCGTGCGTGGCTTTTCAGGTGCCCAGCTACTTCGGCGAGATCGAAGTCGTCACCGAGCGCTTCGTCACGGCCGCCCATCGAGGGGGCGTGGCCGTGCACGTGTGGACCGTGAACGAGGTCACCGAGATGACGAGGCTTCTCGATCTCGGGGTAGACGGGCTCATCACCGACTCGCCGAGCGCGTTGAGCGCCCTACTGGCTTCTCGGGGTGATGGGTGGGACGGCGAACTGGGGTGACGGCCCTAGCCGCGACCGCAGTTCGGCTTCTTACCGTGGTTGGCCTTCTTCTTGGCGCGTAACTTGCGCTTCACGGTCCGCTTTGACATAGGTGACAATGTTAGTAGGTACGGTGCAGGTCGAGCCAAAGGGGGTCGCCGTGGACGAGACGGCTCAGGGTCGACTGGTCGTGGTCGCCACGCCCATTGGCAATCTGGGGGATTTGACGCCGCGCGCGCTCGAGGTCCTGGCCAGCGCCGACGTCGTCTACTGCGAGGACACGCGGCGTTCGCGCACGCTCTTTAGCGCGCACGGACTGACCCCAAAATCGCCCCTGCAGTCACTGCACGAGCACAACGAGGCCGAGCGCTGCGCGCAGGTCGTCGAGCGGGTGCGCGCTGGTCAGGTCGTGGCGCTGGTGAGCGACGCCGGCACGCCGGGGATCTCCGATCCGGGCGAACGCGTCGTCGCGGCGGTCGCCCAGGCGGGCCTGGAAGTGACCAGTGCCCCGGGCCCCAGCGCGGTGGTCGCCGCGTTGTCGATCAGCGGGCTGGCCAGTGAGCGCTTCATCATGGAGGGCTTCCTCCCGCGCAAGGGTGCCGAACGTCAACGACGTATCGAGCAGTGGGGCCACGACGCACGCACGATTGTCTTCTACGAGTCGCCCCAGCGCTTGGGCGCGACACTGGGCGAGCTCGCCGCGCGCTGGCCGCTTCGTCGCGTCGTCGTAGCGCGAGAACTCACCAAGTTGCACGAAGAGGTCGTGCGCGGCACGTTAGGCGTCGTGGCTGCGCGCTACGCGGACCGCGAGCCCCTCGGCGAGATCGTGGTGATGCTCGAGGGCGTCGTCGAAGAGCGCGTGGTCGATGACGACGCGATTCGTCGCGCGCTCACGCTGGCCTTCTTAGAGGGGGCGAGCACACGCGACGCGGTGGACGAAGTCGCCGCCGCCCTGGGCGTCGCGCGCCGTCACGTGTACCAAATCGCCCTCGATCGAAACGACGAGTAGGGCGATTTCAGTAGCCTCTCTCTATGGGCCGCTTCTACGTCACCACCCCGATTTACTACGTCAACGACGCGCCCCACGTCGGGAGCGCGTACTGCACGGTCAA
>Ga0307373_10007887_pt1 | contig 16427 bp, 20 predicted proteins | sample OX2MG_FD_202534 | JGI IMG/M metagenome (GOLD analysis project Ga0307373, IMG submission 202534) | Soil microbial communities from Risofladan, Vaasa, Finland - OX-2 | ecosystem: Environmental > Terrestrial > Soil > Coastal area > Acid sulfate soil | place: Finland: Risofladan, Vaasa | collected... | reverse complement strand
TCGCGGACGTCGAGGACATCGGCATCCACTACGCCCGGACCCTCGAGCTGTGGCGTGACCGATTCGAATCTGAGCGCGGCGCCGTGTTTGCGCTTGGGTTCGACGAGCAGTTCATGCGCGGCTGGCGTTTCTATCTGGCCTCGTGCGAGGCCGCGTTTCGCGCGCGGTCGATCCTCGACTATCAGCTCGTGCTAACGCGGACCTTCAATGATCGCCTGCCGGACTCGACCCGGACCGCCGCGGTCCCCGCACCGCCGCCCGCCTAGACCTCGGTCCTCACGCCGCGCCAGAACGCGACGTAGTCGGTGATGTTGGCCACCGCATCCTTCGGGGTCGGGTAGAACCAGGCCGCGTCGGCGTTAATCTGGCCGTCCACGATGACGTCGTAGTAGCTGGCCATGCCCTTCCACGGACAGATGGTGTGCGTACCCCGAGCCACGCAGCAGGGCGCGATCGATCGAGTCCGGCGGGAAGTATTGATTGCCCTCGACCTCGACGGTTGCGTCGAATTCGGCGATGACCGCTCCGTTCCACACTGCTCGGGCCATGGCGGGTGGCTCCTCCGGGGGCTGCCGGCTTCCGCGGACGAAAGACGGGAGATTGACGACCTCGTGCGAGCGGCACGCGGGGGGCGCACCGCCCAGTGCGGGCGACGACCACCGCGCGCCGGTCCCCGGGGGCGATCCGAAGGTGAGTTGGGGACCCCGCCAGCCGCCCCGGGGATCGGTCGTCGATACCCCGGGCATTTGTCACCGCCGACGGGCCTTTGCTGCGTCCTAAGGGTCCTCTAATGTCGAGATACCACAGAAAGGAGGTGGTCCCAATTTGTGATCAACGTGGAGGTGGCAGTAGCTAGGGGACGCGTCCCCATGCGCACCTCGGCAGCACGGGGGGCGGGTAATCCGTCCCATTAGCCAAACCACTGCTGCCACCGGGCCCGGAGCGCCCCGACTGCTGTCGGATGTGCTCCGGGCCTTTTTCCGTCCCGCGCGAGCCTCCGGGGCTCGGTAATCTCCCCGGCGCGGTCCCCATCGTCTAGTGGCCTAGGACTCCGCCCTTTCAAGGCGGCAACACGGGTTCGAATCCCGTTGGGGGCACTCCCCGAGAATGCCCATTTCTAGGGTCTTCTCACCACGTCTCGATGGTGGCCAAGCAGGCCCTTGGCGGTCCAGTTCAGGCGCCGCTTGGTCCGATTTTGGTCCCAGCCTCAAGGTCTGCTTGAGGCCTGATCGGCGCGCCACCGATCGAGCTGTTCACCGGCACCGGCAAGCTCGTGTCCGAAGGCGTGCCGGCCGTACCGTGCGTGCGCCCATCGCGGTCGATGACCACCCGCCGAGCGCCCGGACCGCTTCCGGTGCGATGCCGGATCGCAGCGACCACACAGCCCAGGTGTGCCGAAGGTGGTGAAGCGTTGGGAGCGGGGGGCCGCAAGCCAGCGGCGCGGACGACCCGACGCCAGAGATGCGCGAGCGTGCCCTTGGCGTAGACGGGTCCACCAGACGTGTCGACGAAGACGAGCGCACCGTCGGGTGGACGGCCGGTAGCCAAGAAGTGGCGGCGTAGGCGAGCGGCTAGGGATGGGGGCAACGGAACCTCTCTGACGCCCGCAGTGCTCTTGGCTCCCGGAACGAGCGCGAGTCTGCCTGCTGCATTGCGGTCACGCTCGAGGGTGCGTACGACCCGAAGCCGCCCGTGATCGAGATCGAGTCCGTCTCCCCACACCAGGGCAAGCGCTTCACCGGTGCGCAGGCCACGTGCGAGGAGAAGTGCAACCAAGGGTCCGGCGAGGCTCCGGGCGAGACGCGCATCATCCGCGCCAGCGGCATCAAGAATGGCGTCAGCCTCGTGCGGGGTAAGGACCCGCACATCGGGATAAGCGGGACTCGATTGTGGCTGCCGGGCGCCGCGGCACGGGTCAGAGCCAAGGGGGAGGATCCCGTCACGCAACGCAAGGCGGACGACGACCCGCATCGCGACGAGCGCTTTCCGTGCATGCTCCGGAGTGCAGTCTGCTGCGATGGCATCGAGTGCAACCTGAACATCGCCTGGCGTCAGCGACGCAATCGGGTACTCGCCGAGCGCTGGGATGATGAGCGTTCGCAAGTTCTCCTCGTAGGAGCGAACGACCGACAGGCGATACGGTCCGCCCTGTTTGGTTCGCACGGTCCCACCGCGCATCGCCCGCGCAAGCGCCCGACAGGCATCCTCCACGGTCACTGGGGTCGCCCGTGCCGTGCGCCGCTGAGGCACAGGTCGGACAGCGCGCTCGGGTAACTCGCCAGAGCCGGCGAGCGCCGCGAGCACGTCGGCGCGCCATGCGAGAGCAGCTTCGACCGATGGGAATTCTGCGGCAAACGCTCGTCCCTGGCGACGAACGCGCGCGCGCCAGACGACACGCCCGTGCCGCTGCCGCCTGTCGATGCCGGGATACCTCAAAGCCATGGGCGCGACGCTAGGACCGGCGACCGCGGCAGAACAGTGACGGTTGTCCAGGGGGTGGTGCTAGTCCCACAGTCGAGCCCCGCTGGCAGGAGCTCGGCCTCGGGTGGGCGCGGCGACGGGGGCAGCCCTGGCGTGGGCTCGGAGTCCGTCCACGTATCGGCGCAACTCGGGCTCGCTGACCAACCACCGTCCGCCTTCGCGCACCGCACGGATCTCCCCGGCGTGGATCCGCCGCCGAGCGGTCTTGACCGAGAAGCGTCGCTCGAGCACGAGCTCGGTTACCGTCAGGAACCTTATTCGGGTGCCTCGGGGAACGGTCTGATTGTCGTCGTCAAGGTCAAGGAGGCCGCCATACGCTGGTCGGCGGTCAAGGACGCTTTGGTCGTCATCGATCGGCTCCGGTGCTTGACCGTCTCGGATCGGCCGGATAGCCGATGGCACGGCCAGCCATCGAGGAACTCATCGGATGTCCTCCGTGGGTCGCACACACTCAGCAGAAGGAACAAGTGCCGGAAACGCAGGGGTGTCACGGCGCCCTTGCCGGACCTCCGGTCCCCCCCGGGCACGAAATCTCGCTGCGAGCGAAGAGTCGTGGGTCACGGAGCCCCCTCCCCGGTCCGCCACCGCCCATTCCATCCGCGAGGCGCCCGCACGCCAGGTGACGTCCGCCGCTCCGGCCTGCGGCTGGATGCGCGCGGTTCGTTGTTGCTCAAGTGGCGCGCCCCCCCTCAAGGCGCAAATGGCGACCGCCCTTCGACGGCCGGTCGCCCTTCCGCGTCCAAACCCTTTCGCAGGAGACATCACATGCAGCTGCCCACCGACACCTCGAACCTCACCCTTCTGGCTGGACGGGTGGAGCCGGTCATCGATTTCGAGACCCGTCAACCTCGTGCCGATGCCAACGGCGAGCCGGTCTACGGGGTCGATGTCGACGCTTTTGGGGCCGAGGCGCCCCAGATCTGGCCGGTCAAGATTTCCGGCCAACCCCGGGGGGTCGCCGTCGGTCAGCCCATCAAGGTCACCGGGCTTATCGCGACCCCATGGAGCCGTGAGGGTTGCAGAGGCATCGCCTTCCGGGCGGAGGCCATCGCGCCGGTGGCGGCACAGCAGAAGGCGGCGGCATAGGCGACGCGTGATGTCGATCGCGATCGCCAACGACACCAACCCCACGGCGTGCGCGGAGCGCTCGATCTGGAGCCCAGCCCGTGTCCTTTGAGACGTTCCTGCGGATCATGGCGTGGACGATAGGCAGCATGTTGCGCGCCAGTTGGTGGCTGGTACGCCATCCGAGCACCTTCATTCTGCTGGTGCTCGCCTACTGGGCCGTGCTTGTTATCGGATTCACCCCGGTGCTGCTGTTTTTGGCACTCGCGGGGACGGTCCTCTGGGCCTGGCATGTCGTCGGGCCGGAGAGCTTTGAGCGGATCCTCGGCCGCAGGTACCGATCCCATTGGCGGCGGGTGTTCCGTTACGAGCTTGGCTGGCGGGCGCGGATGCGCCTGGTCGGCCTCTCACGCCAGGTCGACGGACACGCCGCGGTTCCACGCCTCGTGAAGGTCGTCTCGGGCCACGACACCGATCACCTCGTACTTGGCCTGGTGACCGGTCAGACCCCAGACGACGCCGATGCCGCGGCCGAACAGTTGGCCCACGCCTACCGCGCCTGCCATTGCCGGGTGCGCACCCTGGGTCCGGGCGTAGTCCAGCTCGATCTGCAGTTTGCCGACGTGCTCGGGGCAATCGTCGAGCCGGCACCCTTGATGGCCAACCCGGATCTCGGAGGCCTTGAGATCGGGATGCGCGAGGACGGCTGGCCGTGGCAGGTGCGCTTACTCGGATCGCACATCCTCATCGCCGGGGTCACTGGCGCGGGCAACGGATCGGTGGTCTGGTCGCTCGTGCGTCGCCTGGCCCCGGCGATTCGGGATCGCACCGTCGACATCTGGGCGATCGACCCCAAGGGCGGGATGGAGCTTGCACCCGGCAAGGCGCTCTTTGCCCGCTTTGCCGCAGGTGACTTTGCCGAGATGGCAGATCTCTTAGACGACGCCGTCGCGCTCCTGCGGGCCCGCGCGATCCGGCTGGCGGGCCATACGCGCCAGCACCGGCCATCCAGGTCGGAGCCGCTTGTCGTGGTCCTCATCGACGAGGTCGCCAACCTGACCGCGTATCTGCCCGACCGCAAGCTGCGTGAGCGGATCACCCTCGCGCTTGCGGTGCTCCTGACCCAAGGCCGCACGGTCGGGGTCAGCGTGGTCGCGGCGCTGCAGGACCCGCGCAAGGAGGTCCTCGGATTGCGCAATCTGTTTCCAACCAAAATCGCCCTGCGGCTGGACGAGCGCACGCAAGTCGACATGGTCTTAGGGGACGCTGCGCGTGAGCTCGGTGCCGACTGCGACCGGATCCCTGAATCGACACCCGGGGTGGGATTCGTGCGCACCGACGGGATGCTCGAGCCGATCAGGGTGCGCGCCAGCTGGATCAGTGACGCGGAGATCGCGCGCATCGCGGCGTTCTATGCCCGCCAAAACGAGGGGTGGACCGGTCTCGACGAGGCGGCCTAGTGCGCGACCCTCACAGGACCATTGCGGAGCCAACCTCGCCTGAACTCGCACGGCTGATCGCGGAGGTCGCCCGTACATACCACCGCGATCTCGAGCGCTGGATTGCGCAGGTGCGCGCGGTCGGGCACTGCCGACGCCCGATCCGGTTGCGCGGAGAACTCTTTGTCCGTGAGGCCTCGGGCGCCCTTTCGCAAGTCAAGTCGCGTTTCGTGGTGTAGCTCGTGATCGTCGTTAGGACGTTGGCTTCTTTAGGCGTTGAGGGCGATGACCTCCGTGGTGGTGTCAGCGTCGTCGTGATCCGATCCGTCTGACCCGGAGAGGACGAGTCGGATCGAGTGGTCTGATAGGTAGCGGCGCTGCACGAGCCATTCGTCGGTTTGCTCGATAAGCAGCATGCCGGCGAGGCGGATCAGCGCCATGTCGTTGGGGTAAATCCCAACGACATCCGAGCGGCGGCCGATCTCCTTGTTGACCCGCTCCAGCGGATTGGTGGACCTCAGCTTGGACCAGTGCTCGCGCGGGAATCCGTAGAAGCCCAGCAGGTCCTCGGCGGCGTCCTCGAGCAGCCCGGCGACCTTCGGCGCCGGCGCCCGGAGGCGCTGGACGACGTCGGTGAGGCGTTCGTGCGCCTCATCGCCTGAGTCGGCTTGGAAGATCTGGCGGATCGCGGTGGCAATCATCGGCTGCTGGGTGCGCCCGCAATGGCCGAGCATGTCCCTCAAAAAATGCACGGTGCAGCGCTGCCATCGGCAGCCGAGCACCCGGGCAATCGCATTGCGCAAGCCCTGATGTGCGTCAGAGACGCACAGGCGCACGCCGGCAAGGCCGCGGGCTTTGAGCGAAAACAAAAACTCGGTCCAGAATGCTTCGGTCTCCGCCTCACCGACGTCGAGGCCGAGTACCTCCCGGATTCCGGTCTCGTGGACCGCATAGGCGATCACCAGGGCCTTCTGGCGCACCCCGCCGGGCTCCCTGACCCGCTCGATCTTCGCGTCGAGCCACAGGTATGGATAGGCGCCCCCAAGCGGCCGCGAGCGGAACGCCTGGACGTGCTCGTCCAAGCCGCGGCACATCCGCGACACCTGGTCCTTGGAAAGCCCGCGCAGACCCATCTGCTCGACCAACCGGTCGACTTTTCGGGTCGAGACCCCGTTCACTCAAGGCTCCTGGACGACGGCAACCAATGCCTGCTCGGCGCGTCGGCGGGGCTCCAGAAACGAGGGCAGATAGCTCCCGGTGCGGAGCCTCGGGATCTCGAGTTCGATCTCCCCAACCCGCGTATCCCAGCGCCGGTCGCGATAGCCATTGCGCTGGGCCACCCGGCGATCCGGCGCACGCTCCCCGTGCTCGGCACCAGCCAGCTGCGCGATCTCACACTCCATGATCTCGCGGACCATCAACGCCACCGACTCGCGCAACACATCGGCGTGTTCGATCGCCAACACGTTGCTGGCCGCCTCACGGGCGGTCATGCTTTGACCCTCGGTCATCGTGGTGCCTCCTTCTCGTCGGACTTCGCAGGTACGACGATCATGGGCACCGCGGTGGCCGACAACAACCGGCTCCGCGGCGAGCTACACCACAACTACCGACTCAACCCCTTCGCACCATCTATTCGACCAGGCATGAGCCGGACGGGGTGATCCTCGTGCGCTGCCGGAATCGCCGGGCACGCGTGTGCCCGTCGTGTGCATGGGAGTACCAGGGTGATATCTGGCAGCTGTTCTATGCGGGAGTCGCCGGCGGCAGGAAGGGGGTGCCCGAGCACATCGCCACGCACCCAATGGCGTTCGTGACGCTCACCGCCCCGGGATTCGGTGTGGTGCACACCCAAACCGCCGACAGGTCGTGCCGGCCGGGAACGGGTCACGGGGTCTGCCCGCATGGTCGGCCGGTGTGGTGCGAGGCGCATCACGCAGACGGCGATCCGCGCCTGGGAGCACCCTTGTGTGCTGACTGCTACGACCACGAGGGCGCTGTCCGGTTCAACTGGCACGCACCGGAGCTCTGGCGCAGGTTTGTGATCTACCTCCGACGCCAGCTGGCTCGCGTGCTCCGCACCTCCGAGGCGGGGTTCTGCCGGGCCTGTCGGCTCTCGTTTGCCAAGGTGGCCGAGTTCCAGCGCCGCGGAGTCGTGCATCTTCACGCGATCCTGCGCCTGGACGGTGCCGGTGAGCGATTCGCCTCGGTGGCGTTGGGCCTCGACGCGGGCGATCTGTGTGCGGCGGCACGCATCGCGGCATCGCGGGTGTGGGTCGACCACGCTGGAGACGGCTTGGGACATGGGCGCATCAGGTTTGGCGCGCATTGTGCGATCCACCCGACCGGACCGTCCGAGGATGCGGCACCGAGGGATGCCGTGGCTGCGTACCTGGTCAAATACGCCACCAAGTCCGCCGATGACATCGGGAGCGCAGCCGGGCCCGCAGGACGCGCCAAGCGGACAACGGGTGCGATCGATGACCATCTCAAACAGATGGTCATCCGCGCACATGCGCTCGATGACGAGCTTTACGGTGTCCGTCGCTGGGCGCACATGCTGGGGTACCGCGGCCATTTCGCCACGAAGTCGCGCGCGTTCTCGACGACCATGGGTGCGCTTCGCAGGGCACGTACCGACTATCGGTCGCGCGGGCGCAGACGGCACACTGTCGCAGCGCTGGGGATTTGGAGCTTTGAGGGCGCAGGCCACCGCACCAGGACCGAGCATGCGCTTGCGGTGGCCCAATCCGAGCACGCAGTGGCAGCTCGGCGTCGCTCGAGCAGATGGACACGCGGCGAAGCGGCCACCTACGAAGGCGCATCGGTGGTTCGGGGCAGTCAAGGGACGATCATGCGAACTCGTGGGCGGCCCGGCCGACCGGACGCCGCGCCGACGTGCCCAACGGAGGCAGGCGGCGGGAGGTCAGGCCGGAGCCGCCCCAAGAGGGAGAGACGGCACCCTTGAATCCACGAAAGGCGTAGGGATCGTTCTGCCGTTGGGCGAGACGAGCGTCTGCCGGCAAGATCCAGCCACACCGAAAGCGAGGCGCTCCGATGATAGTACGTCCCGTCGTGCGCACAAGGCTCACGCGTAGCCACGGCAGCGTTCGCCGTTGCGAACAACGGCCAGCGGGTTTTTGACGCGGTATGGACATGACCGAAAATCGTGGTGTCCCAAGTTCGAGTCTGGGTCTCGCCGTCCGCCTATCGGCGGGGCCGAAACGCTTCAGGTGAGGCGCCCGGTGGCGGTCATCGCGACGACAATCAACGACGGGATAGCCTGGCTGATTCGGCACCTGCGCCTGCCGCTACCCGTCTGCGCTCCCACGGGCGCGGACGCCTAACCGAATCCCCGAAGGTCAGTCGCGCGAGCCAGGCGATGTATCTGACGCGGGCAGGGTGCCCGGCAGCTCGATGATCACCCGAAGGCCGTTGGTACCAGCGGCCGGTTCGGCGTGGATGGTGCCGCCATGGGCCTGGATAAGCGCGCGGCTGATCGGGAGCCCCAAACCCGATCCACCACTAGCGCGACTTCGCGATGGGTCGACGCGATGAAACCGGTCAAATATCCGCTCGAGTTCGTCTGGGGGGATGCCATCGCCGGTGTCGGCGACCTCGATCCGCGCCCCGGTTGGGATGCGATGGGCGCCGAGCGTGACCGTGCCGCTTGGGGGGGTGTGTCGCAGGGCGTTGGTGAGCAGGTTCGCCATCACTTCTCCGAGCCGGTCGGGGTCCGCCTGGATGTCGATCTGTTCTGCATCGACATCCAGGCGGACGCTTTTACTTGCGAAGGCTGGGCGGGCGGCCGCTGCTGCGGTCCCGACGACATCCGCGACATTGAGTGGACTGATGCGCAGGTCGATCCGTCCCTCAACAGCCCGGGTCAGCGTCGTCAGATCATCGATGAGGCGGCGCATACGGTCGGTTTGGGTCCGGAGCATTGACCACGTCTCAGCTTCAGCGGCGACCACGCCATCAGCGAGCCCTTCGAGGTATCCGTCGATCGTCGCCACCGGAGTACGCAGCTCGTGTGTGACGTCGCTGATGAAGGCCCGGCGCTCGCGCTCTGACGCCTCCAAGTCCTCGGCGAGCCAGTTAAACGACGCCGACACCGCACGCAACTCGTCGGCGCCAGTCAGCGCGACGCGAACGCCGAGCTCGCCGCTCGCGACGCGTCGGGCGGCATCGGCCAATTCATCGATCGGGTCGGCGATGCGTTTCGCCAATAGCAGACTCATGGCAAGCGCCGTGATCACCGCCACGCCGACAGCCGCCGCGAGCGCGAGGACCAGCGTGTCCTGAAATGCTTGGTCGAGATGGTGCATCTCGCCACTCGGCACCGCGCCAAGTGCATCCTTGACGTGTTGGTGGAAGATCGCCGGCGCGACGGCGATGGCCACGACCGCGAGTGAGACGGCGCCCGCGGCGATGACCAGCACCTGACCGAGGACCAGCCGTCCGAAGAGGCCGCGAAATGGGTGCATCTACCCTGGACCAATCCGGTAGCCGACACCGCGCACCGTGCGAATGATCCGCGGCGAGCCCGGGTTGTCTTCGAGCTTGCGCCGCACATTGGCGATATGGACATCCACCACGTGCTCATCTCCAATCCACTCCTCGCCCCAGACCCTGTCGAGTAGCTGACGACGCGTGAAGGCGACGTTGGGGTGCGCGGCAAGGGTTGCCAGGACCGCGAACTCCCGCGGGGTGAGCCCGACCGGCATGCCGGCGCGACGCACCTCGTGGGCGTCGAGTGCAATCTGCACGTCACCGAGGTCGATCACGTGTGATTCGGCGCGGTCGGCGGCCGTTCGGGGCCGACGCAGCATCACGCGGATGCGCGTAACCAGCTCGCGCGGCGAGAAGGGCTTGGTGATGTAGTCGTCGGCGCCGACCGACAGACCGATCAGCGTGTCGATCTCATCGCTCTTGGCGGTGAGCATCACGATGTAGGCGTCCGAAAAGGTCCGTATCTGGCGGCAGACCTCGACGCCGTCGATGCCCGGCAGCATGAGATCAAGCACCACGACATCCGGATCCGACCGACGTGCCGCCTCGACTGCATCCAGGCCGTTCCCGGCGATCTCGACCTCAAAGCCATCATGTTCGAGGTATCCGGCAACGAGTTGGGCCAGCGGCTGCTCGTCATCGACGACGAGCGCGCGCACCTGGTCCTTCGTGGTCACTGCCCGGTCCCGCGTGCTGAGAGCTTCTCCCGGAGCCGATCGTACGTCTCGAGGTCGATCTCGCCGCTTGCAAGGCGCCGGTCAAGGATCTCGCGCGGCGTCCCGGCCGGCGGGCGCGACACGTGCGGGGCGAGCGGCGAGGCTTGTGTGTCACGTCCGGGGAAGATCCGGATGACCGCGAAGATGATCAGGCCTACAAGCACTGCCCAGAACAGGATGATCAGGATCCAGCCGCCTGCGCCCATGCCATACCCATTGCCATATCCATCCATCATCGGGGTGCCCCCTTTCGGCTTCTATTCAACGTCGAGTTCGGTGTACATGCCGGCCCGGTAGTGCCCGGCGATGTTGCACACCAGTTCGTAGCGTCCTGGGCGCAACTGGATGGTCACCCAACCGGTACTGCCGGGTGCGATGCCCTCCCCGGCGCCTGCGCCGCAAGAGCGCGAGGCCTCCCCGAGACTGCCTGTCTCGCTGACACGGTTCTGGGCACCGACAGGACGCGTGCCGACGGCCTGACCGGCCGCCAGCGGCAGAATGACCAGTTCATGGGTCATGCTGTCGACGTTCGCGGCGACCAATGACACCTGTCCGGCGGGAACCGAGCGCCGGTCAGTGGTAATGCGCATCATTCCGGCAGGGGCGGTCGTAGCACGGCCCATCATGCCGATCGAGCCCATCATCGCGCCACCCATATTCGCCAGTCGCACATGGACCGTCGTGCGAGGTGGGGTGGCAGGTGCACACGATGCCGTCCCGCCGCGCACTATCCCGGTGCCGTTACCTTGCCGGCTGCCCATCATGCCGAAGCGATGCCCAACCGATGCTGCCACCGTACGACCGCCGGTGCCGCTGTTGGCGCCGGCGACCAGGGCGGCGGATCCGACGAGGGCCACGGCGGCCACCGCAGCGATTGCAATGCCAGCTCGTCGAGAGTTGCTCATGACCGTCGCTCCGTCATTGCGTGAGTTCGGTCGGGCACGTCCTGCCAGCTGATCCTGAGGTAGGTCATACGACTGGCCGACATGGCGATGTCCCTCGTGTCGATTCTCCGAGCGCGGCACCGACGGGATCTCGGTGTCATCTCTGACGCTAGGCCCGCGTCATCAAGCGGGCGCTGCGCGGGCGATCAAGAATCGATCAAGGTGTCTGCCGTTGACCGGACCGACGCGCACGTGAAGGGCCCGCCCGCTCGATAATCGTGTGCGCGAGAAGCGCTGAACCGCATCGAGCAGTTCGCGGGTCTTAGCCTCGGCCTGCTCGCGATCACCTGAGGCAATTGCATTGGCCACACAGTGGTTAGCGTGATCTTCCAAGAGCTTCTGGGCGAGGCTCTCGAGCGCGGTGGTCACGACACCGATCTGCGTCAGGATCTCGATGCAGTAACGCTCCTCGTCGACCATGCGCTCGATTCCGCGCACCTGTCCTCCGATGCGATGAAGGCGCTTGAGGAAGATGCTCCTATATCCCCTCAAGCGGCGAGACCGATCTTCTGCGGATCGGGCCCGCCGGTTGTGATGGTCTTGTAGATCTCGCGCGCCACGTAACGCTTCAGGCAGCGCATGACCTCCTTCTTTGTCTTGCCTTCGGCCAGGCGGCGGGCCATGTATTGGCGGCTCGGGGCATGCGCGCGCAGACGCACGACGACAAGGTTGTGCAGCGCCCGGTTGGCCTGGCGGTTGCCGCCGCGGTCGAGCCGGTGGCGCTGCTGGCGGCCGGAGGAGGCGTCGACGGGCGCGACGCCGCAGATCTTGGCAAACGCCCGTTCCGAGCCGAGCCGGCCACCGTTGTCGCCCACCGCGACCAGCACGGTCGCGGCGATCTCGAGTCGACGCCGAACAGATCGAGCAGCCCGGGGCAGGCCAGACCGACCAATCGGGCAATCTGGGCGCCAAGGAGCTTGGCCTCGGCCTCGAGGGCCTCGTAGCGTCGGGCGAGCACCCCCAACCCGGCAATCGCGGCCTCGGCGGGTGTCGTGGGAGGACTCTCCGGCGAGAGCTGCGCACAGGCGCGCACCATCCGCCGCGGGGTCAGGCCGATCATCTGCTCGCGAATCTCATCAGGCGCGGTGACCACAAGACTCTGCAGACCGACCACCGCAGATGTCTTGGCGCGCACCGCAGAAGCCCGGGTTGTCTGGAGCATCCGGATGGCCTCGACGAGGCCGTCGGCCGACTTCGGGGTGCCAAGGGCGTCCCCAGAAAGGATCGCGGCGGCGGCCTTGGCATCAGACGGATCGGACTTGCCGTGCCGGGCCCGATGTTGGCGGCTGGGCCGGGCGACTTCAGTGACCGTCTGGCCATGTGCGGCGAGATAGCGAGCAAGCCCGGCACCGTAGGACTCGGCCCCCTCGATCCCGAACCCCGCAAGCTCGCCGTGGGCCAGGGCCCAGTGGTGCAGCTGCTCATAGCCGGTGGCGTCGGCGGCAAACCGGGCATGGCCGAGGGTGCGCCCCAACGAATCCTTGGCGGCTGCGACGTGGAAATCCTTGTGGGAGTCGATGCCAACGACGATGCCCGAGCGGACGTCGTCTGTGATTCTGGACATGGCTGCCTTTCGTGGTGAGGTCACGATCAAGGTGGCTGCCCGCCCGGGCGGGGGACGCTACTGCTACGAGACGCGCTCGTCGTGCACCTATCGGGTCACGCCCGTCCGGCGGGCCTTCGCCCGGCCACCGACGGCCGACGGATCTCCGCTCTAAGGCATCACGCCGGTAAAGAAACGAGTCAGGCTGCGGGTGGCCGGGCGAACATAGCGACCCCCTGGATTCAGGGCTGGGTCGTGGAACCTTGATTAGCAGTAGAGAAAGTTCTCACAAGCAGAAATCTTCGGCTCTCCGAACGCCGCATGCAGGATGAATGTGCGCCCGCACGGTCCGGGACCACCACCGTCTTCGCAAATTGTCTGGACATCTCTCATCTCCTGATTGGAGCTGAGACATCGGGCGAGGATCTTCGGCGCGTGCCAGCTGATGTGACGCGCTTTCGAGACAAATCAGGTTTGGGTCGACCAAACCCCACCCTTTTCCAGGGGTTTCCCATAAGCCGAAGAGGGGACTCGAACCCCTGACCTGCCGCTTACAAGGCGGCAGGGTCTAGGGGCGCAGAGCGCCTTCGTCAAAGGCGTTTTCGCCAAGTGCCGTCTTTCCCGCAGAGTCTCCCCCAGAGTCCACGTCAACCTGAAACGCGCGGGCAGCCGCGCCAGTTGGGCCTCAACAAGCACGGGCTCGGCCGCCTGGGGATCCTCGGCTCGTCGGATCACGTCCTCCGCCGCTCGTTGGGCGGCAGAGCGCTCATCCGCTGACGGCTCGCACCCACGCGCACAGTCAACAGATGTCGTAGCCGCACGACGGTGTCTTTGGGCGAAGCCCTCGGTGCGCTTACGAAGGTCAATAAGACTTGCCTCAATGCCCATTGAGGCACTATCCTTCGCGAGATGAATCTTGCTGCTCGTGTCCGCGTACATGCTGCGCTCGCTGATCCCCATCGACTGGCGATCGTTGACGCGCTGGCTCTTGGGGACCGCACGCCGCATGAGCTGGGCGCGCTCGTGGATGCGCCCACCAACCTGCTCGCCCATCATCTGACCGTGCTCGAGGAGGCGGGGCTCACCGAGCGACGCGTTTCGGCCGGTGACCGGCGTCGGCGCTATGTCGTCCTTCTCCTTGATCGCCTGTCGGAGCGTCTCCCCATGCCTGTCGTGCCGACCGGGACGGTGCTCTTTGTCTGCACCCATAATTCGGCCCGATCTCAGTTCGCGGCCGCGCTCTGGCGGCGCCTCGCTGGGGGTGTCGTTGATAGCGCAGGCACGGATCCCGCGCCGCGGATCCATCCGGCCGCGGTCAAGGCCGCGCGCCGCATGGGAATCATCTTGCCGGCCGAGGCGCCCAAGGGTTATGCGGCGGTCGCTGAGCACCCTGCTCTCGTAGTGTCGGTGTGCGACCGTGCCCGGGAGGTCGGGATCCCCTTTGACGCGCCAGCCCTTCACTGGTCGATACCCGATCCGGTCGCCGATGGGCGAGCGGATGCCTTCGCGTCAGCATTCGCCGAGATCTCGCACCGCGTCGACCGGCTCGCTGCGTCGCGGCCTGCTGCCTGAGTGGCCCCAAGGCGGAACCAATCCATGCCCGACCCTACGACTCCGCTGACTCACCTCTCCGCCGACCAGGCGCTCCAGATGCGCCAGGGAGCGGAGCGCCTGCAGCAGCAGTTTGCTGGTCAACTCAACGCCGAGACGATCGAGCGCTTCGTGACCGACTCATTCGATCAGCTTGCTCAGACGGCGCGGGTGTCGAACTGGCTCCCACTCTTAGCCGAGCGCTTCGCCAAGGAGCGCCTGCGGGCGCTTGTCAGGCTGGAGGCCAGCGCACAGCTCACGACGCCTGCGGTGTTGTTCTTGTGCGTGCACAATGCCGGGCGCTCCCAGATGGCGGCGGGCTGGCTGCGCCATCTGGCTGGCCAGCAGGTCGACGTGTTCTCGGGGGCTCGGAGCCCACTGAGAGGCTGAATCAGGGCGCCGTCGCGGCGATGGCCGAGGTGGGCATCGACATCTCGTTCGAGCTGCCGCAGCCCTGGGCGGACGAGATCGTCCGCGCCGCCGACGTCGTCGTGACGATGGGCTGCGGCGACGCGTGCCCCTTGTTCCCGGGCAAGCGCTACGTCGACTGGGAACTCGATGACCCAGCGGGGGGGGATATCGAGGAGATCCGCCCGATTCGGGACAAGATCGAAGGGCGAGTGCGCGCGCTCATGGCCGAACTCGGGGTCGAGCCAATCGTGCGCTAACGCACCGCGCTGAGTGCCGACGGGTTGGCTTCACGATGGCCGCGCGCTGCTGCCGCCACGGCTCCACATCCCATTCTATGACTGCCGTCACATCTCCGCCGCGCCGGGCCGGCCGGGGGGCCCGGGCCGACCTGTCAAGACGCCCCGGGCCGAATTTCCGGTTCGGGGTACTCAGCTCCGCACCACTCGCAGTGCGTACCGGGCTCGCTTACGGAGAGACTCGACCCGCTCGAAGCTCTGCCTAGAGGGCGGTTGGCGAGTAGCCAGCGCTCGATCGCGAGCTGGTTCGCGGCAAGTGCCTCGAGGGCCGTCAGGTCTGCGGCGAGACGGCGCCCATCGACCGGATCCTCGACGTCGGGAGCCGAGTGCAGCCTTCTCAGCGCACCCTCGAGTGCGGTCAGGCGACGATCGAGCTCGCGATGGCCGACGCTGGTGATCCCGGCGAGCTGCGGGCCCCCGATGGCGCCGGCGAGGCGCTCCTCGGCGTCTTCGCGCGGCACGAACCCGTCCCGGATCACTGCCATTGCCTCCTGGAGTTCGGCCTCCAGCTGGGACGCAGTGAGCGTTGACGCGTGCTCGGCGACGCGCCGCACCTCTTCCAGGGACTCCTCCAACCGCGAGAGCTCGCTCATGCGCGCGGAACGGTCATCCTCCGTGCGTGGTTCGGACATGTTCCCCTCCCGATTCGGTGATCAGGCGCATGATCCCACCAGACCATGCTCGCGTCATCGGGGTCGCACCCCGTCGGAATCGGGGACCCGAGGAAGAGCGGTTTCATTCGCGGGATCCGACCTCCTCGCTGTCGAACACACGCACGGGGCCACCCGAGACTGCGCCCTCAGCGCCACGTGCGCTGAGACGGAGCGCGCCATGGGGCTTGACCCTGTCGATGGGTCCTCGCTGGAGTCCTTTCCGGCGGCCGATCCTCCCGAGGCGCGTGCGCCCGGACTGCGAGCAAACGCGTGCGCGGAGATGACCCGCTGGCCACGCGTATGTACGCTGGGGGGCGTGCGCGTTGGCATTCGCTATTTCGACGGATGCCCCAGCTGGAGGGTCGCAGAGGAGCGGCTGCACCACGTCCTCACAGAACTCGGTTGGCAGGAGCTGGTGATCGAGCGTGAGCGCGTTGAGAGCCCAGAGCGCGCCGAGGCGATCGGCTTCCGAGGTTCCCCGACCGTGCTGATCGACGGCGCGGACCCGTTCCTAGACGAGACCGCGCCTATTGGGCTGTCGTGCCGCCTCTACCGCACCGAAGGGGTTACTGAAGGCGCGCCGAGTCTTGCTCAGTTGCGCGCGGTCTTGCGGGACCGGCGTGTGTGAACTGGTCGCCCGATCACTCTTAGAAGCTCTAACTAAATGAAGGGACCGCTCCCTCGGCCCTGAACTCAGGACGCGTCACCGCTTACGCGATACTGGGAGGCACCGATGCCGGGTTCCCGTACCAAGCCGTGGATCGTCGATGATGAGCT
>Ga0307373_10007886_pt1 | contig 16428 bp, 19 predicted proteins | sample OX2MG_FD_202534 | JGI IMG/M metagenome (GOLD analysis project Ga0307373, IMG submission 202534) | Soil microbial communities from Risofladan, Vaasa, Finland - OX-2 | ecosystem: Environmental > Terrestrial > Soil > Coastal area > Acid sulfate soil | place: Finland: Risofladan, Vaasa | collected... | reverse complement strand
CTGCACAGAAGCTGCTTACCGCAGAGCCCACAAACGATTCATTGCACCCTGTATATCTAGCACGTGCCGTCTCTGTCAGTAGTCACAAAGACGCGCTGCGTAAAATGCTATGATGAACGGAATGGGGCATTCCGTTTACTCAGTCAATGCAAATATTGGCGGCAATGTTATTGCCCGGCCTTCTTCCAATCCGAAGGAGGCTGGCACCATGTCGTTCCTGTTCGATTATGGGGGAAACCGAAAATATCTGACCGCTTTCGAACGCAGCGCATTCCTATCTGCAGCTGCCCGGCGCCCTGCCGAAGTGCGGACCTTCTGCCGTGTCCTGGCTTATAGCGGCGCGCGCATATCGGAGATCCTGGCACTTACTCCGCAGCAGATAGATATCTCCGCGCAGGTGATCATCATCGAGTGTTTGAAGAAACGCCGACGCGGAGTCTTCCGCGCCATACCGATACCTCCTGATCTTCTCAACGAGCTCGACCAAGTCCACGGCATTCGTAAAGTGCAACGCGATCCGGCGCGCGCGACCAAGAGAGTATGGGAATGGTGCCGTACAACGGCGTGGCACCACGTTAAAGACTGCATGGAAGAAGCCAAGATTTCCGGGCGGCAAGCGATGCCCAAAGGGTTGCGACACGGCTTCGGCGTCGCCGTGTTGCAGTCGGGCGTACCAATAAACCTCTTAAAAAAATGGCTCGGCCATTCCCGCCTTAGCACCACGGAAATATACGCCGAAGCCGTCGGCGCGGAAGAGCGGGCCATGGCCGAAAAATTCTGGCAGACCGTTGAGAAATCAGGAGCTGCGCTTGGTACGGAGAACGCCAAGAAAGTCCTCGGGCGAGAGGATGATGATGCCGTCGTGGCTTCCGAGCGAGAGCAAATCCTTGTCCCGGGTGACCAGAAAATCAGCCTCGGCCGCGATGGCGCAGGCCAGAATCATGTCGTCGTCGGGATCACGGACCACCCGGATCTCCGGGACTTCCGAGAGTACCTCACCGGCAAACCGGGCCAGCTCGCGGCAGTAGTCCACGACATCTTTGTTGGCGTATTGGTACCGTTTGCGCAGTCGCCGGCTGGTGAGGAGCACCTGGGCCGTCTCCTCAAGGATGTCATCGGACAGCACGAGGTCGAACGTGCCGGCAGCGGCCTGCCCGAGCAGATCGTATGAGGCCCCACCTTCGACGGGGTTGAGCAGGGCGCTGACCAGGACGGTGGAATCGAGCACCGCCCTAGGCATGTTTGCGGCGCAGCGCCTTTACCTCCCCGGCGATCGCCTCTTCCTTGGCGCGGTTATCCTCGCCAGGCTGCGGGCTTCGGTCACGAACTCGTGACATCACGCTCTTGATGCCGGCCCAGGCGCGCTCGCGGCCGACGACGGAGACCGGCTTTAGGAGCACGCCGCCCCTGACGATGCGCGCTTCGAGGTAGTCGCCTTCCTTGACGTTGAGGGCTCGCCGCATCTCCGCCGGAAGCGTGAGCTGCGCCGCCCGGCGCACTCGCATCAGCGTCATTTCCAGATTCTCCGTTAGCTTGTTCATAGATAGGTACGAAATTATGACTTTCGTACATTCATACTACTCTGACGCGGCGAGCTGTCAAATCTTACCGAGGACGGCATCGGCGCGCGGTGATTTTGCGGCCTTGTTGAGCCCACGAGGCGGCCAATGAACAGAATGCCCCATTTTGTTCACACGGGTTATAGCGCCTCCGCGAACGGGAGCGGCTGACCCGTTATCCGCCCTGGCCTCAGGCCAGTTCCGGCGGATACGCGCGGCATCGTCCGGGGGGACTTCATCATGCATATTCGCGCGCGCCTTGTTGCCACGATATTTTGTTTGGCCTTTCTATCGGCCTCGCCCGCTGCCTTCGCACAGCAGGGGCTGAGCGGTCTCTATGTCCGCGGCGACCTGGGCGGCGCGTTCGGCGCGGGAACGACCTTCAAGGATTCCAACCCCACCGCCGCCAACTGCATCCTGTGCACCACGACTCTGCCGACCTCGACCGGAAACTCAGTCATGTTCGGCGGGGGCGTCGGGTATCGGTTCACGCCCGTGCTGCGCGCCGATCTGACCCTCGACTACATGCCGCAGTTCAACGCACACGGCACCAACTCGACGGGTAGCGCCTCCGTGACGTTCAACACGTTCGTCGGGCTCGTGAACGGCTACGTCGATCTCAATGGATTGATGCCGACCGCGTTTGGTCCCTTCCAGCCGTATCTCACGGCGGGCATTGGAATGAGCCGCAATAGCATGGGTACGGCAGCCGGCCGCGCGTTTGGCGTGAGCGGCACGCAATCGGGCGCCACCAATACCGACCTCGCGTGGGCGATCGGCGCGGGCGTCGCCTATCCGATCAATCAAAATCTCACCTTCGACGTCGGCTACAAGTACCTCGATCTTGGCGAGCTTCACACCGGCACGACCAATACGGCCGCCGGGGTAACAACGACGAGCACCGTCCAGAAGGCGAACCTGCAAGCCCATACCGTGACGGCCGGCTTGCGCTGGGGATTTTAAACCGCACGTCGGGCTCAGTGACGATCCCAGTGAAGGGGCATCGCGGCATGAGAGCTACCTTGTGTCCCACAATCCGCATCCTTGCGGCAATCACGGTCATGTCGGTCGTCGGAGGCTGCGGCCCCGTGCGCTACAGCGTCGATGAGTGGGAGACGCTTCCGTATCAGGGGAACGAATACGTGCAGAACCGCGACGGTGTGCGCGTCGAGCTCAACAATCGCGAGAACGTCGATGCCCTGCCGGCGAACTTCTGGGCGACCGTTCAAGCCTGCAACTCGTATCTCCAGCCCGAGATCGGGCCGAGTGGCCCAGTCATGCAGCGCATCGGTCTTATTCCCTACAGCGATTGGGTGCAGAAGGTCGCGATCACCAACAACACCGATCACGTCATCCGGCTCAATCAAGCTGTCATCCGTCTTTTCGATCCCTCCGGTTCGCAATACGCGCTCATGGGCTACGACGAGCTCCAGGCCGACCTCATGGCGGCACGGCCGTGCCCCACTACGGCCTCGGCCGTTCCCCAGGTCAGGCTCGTTCCACTCGTCAACCGCAACGTCGAGATCGTGCCGAAGACCACCTATGTCGGGTACCTCATCTTCAAGCCCGCGACGACGGGAATGGCAGGCGTCTGGAAGATGTCCCTCTACGAGATCCCGGTCGCGACCGACCAGGCCGGGCGGGTCACGAAGACGACGCATTTCGATATCCGCTCGATCCAAAAGCACTACGTGGCGACCTATGAGCGGCCGGCGGTCATGATTAATGGCGAAGGACTCAAACTGATCGAGCGCAAGGAAGTGCAGTAGGACGCTAGGACGGAGCACAAGATCGGGGGCGAACCGTGAGGACTAAATTTTGGCCGCTCATGCTTAGCGCGGCTCTCCTGGCCGCGTGCTCGACGACCATCAAAAATGGTCAGACAATCCCGCAGGCGGTTCAGGGCGACGTGGCGCTCGCGGAAGCGGTGGCACAGATAGGAAGCGGCGTTACCGTGCCGACCGATGTTCCGCACCGGCTCGAACAAGCCGTGATGAAGCAAGCGGCACAGAGACCGACCGGCAAAGTGCCGGTGAAACTGAACATGACCATCACGCAATACGATATCGCCAGCAACGGCGCTCGGTTGTTCGCAGGCGCCTTCATGGGCTCAAACAAACTGTATGTCGCCGTTGACGTGCTCGACGCACAAAGCGGGGCGGTTCTCGGTCATTACGACGTGGAACGGGAAGCCAACCCGGGGGGTTACGGCGCGTTTTACGACCAGGTTCAAGCGACCATCGACGAGACGGCTGAAGGCGTCGTCAACGGTCTCTACGGACAGCCGAAAAGTTGAGGCGGGTGTCTCGGCGCGCAGGGGTCGTATGCGCCGTCGGCGCCTGCCTTCTGCTGCAAAGCTGTCTTCGATTGCATTCGACGATTGCTCAGCCAGCGGACCAGCAGGGGTGCCCCGAAGTCACGTATCTGCTCGCCTCGAACGAGAGAGTCCTTGTCTTCTTTTTCGTGGGCGGCACGACCACGCGCCGCACGATCTATTACGATTTATATGCACTGCCTCAGGCCGCTTGCCGGCTCCGCGACGCAAGCTTGGTCAATGAGGATTGGCTCGACGACGCCGAGCTCCCGCTCGGGACCAGCGATCCGGAAATCGCCGCGGCTGCTGTCGTACGCAAGGAAGCGCTCCAGCCGGACTCGGTCACCGTTCTGCGCATCGCCTCGGCGATGCAGGAATTCATTTTCTCTGGGGAACTCAGCTCAAGCACGTTATCGAGAAAATCCGTCACCCTCGTCGTCTACACGGCGCGGGAGAACGTGAAGAGCGCGCAATGAGCGCGCGTTGCACGCCAAACGGGCCGTCTATTGGCTATCAATCGACGGCGCGGGCGTGGATCGTCGGCGCGGTACTCGCCATTGGCTGCGTGCTGAACCCCGCCCACTCCGCGGCCGGCGGTCCCGCCGTCTCCGCAGTGAACGGCAAGCTCGATCTTCAGGGAGGGGCTTCCAACGGCACTGGCACGGCATTGACCGAAGGAAGCCTGAGCGTTCCGCTTGGGCGGAATTTCGGGTTGCAGGTCGATGGCGCGTTGGGAAAGCGCGAACCACAGAACGTCGGCGGGACTGGCGGCCATTTATTCTGGCGCGATCCCGATCTCGGCCTTATGGGCCTCGTGACCGAGCGTATCTGGATCGGCGACCGGTTCTTCAATCGCGCGGGCGCCGAGGGCGAGCTCTACGAGTCCCGATGGACCCTCGCCGGAGCGGCCGGATACCAGAACGGCCTCGTCCCGCACAGCCTCTATACCAAGCTCGATCTGCGCTTGTACCTGACCGAGGATCTGATGATCTCGCCCGGCATCCACCAAAGCGGCGGGCGATACCTCGGCCGCGGCAGCATCGAATGGCAAGCCGGGTCAATCGGCCGCACGGGCCTAGCGCTGTTCGCCGATGCCGGAGCGGGTACGCACGGGACAGGATTTATCGTTGCCGGCGTCCGGCTCTACTTCGGGGCAGCGAAGAGCCTGAAGCGACGCCATCGCGAGGACGATCCGCCCAACAGCCTCGGCGGTGATCTCCTCGACAACGCGGGTTTCATTCACTCCTCAACACCAAGCGCTACCAGTAATTCCGGATCGGATGGCGGCGGAGGTGGCGGTGGTGGTCCCTGCCACGGCCCAAGCTGCGGCGTGGGTGGACCGGCCTAGACCGAGGCTTTAAGCAATCGGGCGATAGCGGTTGTTATCGTGAGATATAGGAAGAACGGTGGTGGCGCTGAACGGCTGCGACGGGGCGCCATCGATCATAAGACGCAGGTAGATGTGATGGTTCGGAAGATTCATGAGATCGATTGGCTCGAAACGGTCTACGAACTCGCGGCCAAGCAACAGGGCGTCCTGCGGGCCAACGCGAAACGCGATAAGGGTTCCCACGTTGCCGAGTACAGCGTCACGCACGTCAGTATCAAGCTGGCTGAGGTGCTGATTCGCCAGGATGAGCCCCACGCGGTACTTGCGAAGCTCCGAGACCATCGTGGCGACCGAGAGCGTCGTAAAGTTCTGGAATTCGTCGAGGTATAGGAAAAAGTCTCGGCGCTCCAACTCCGGCACGTCTGCTCGGCTAAAAGCTGCCAGCCCGATCGTGGTCACGAGGAGGCTGCCAAGAAGCGACGAGGTGTCCTCGCCGATGCGGCCCCTCGCCAGGTTGACGAGAAGGATTTCCTGACGATCCATAATCCGGCGCAGGTGCAGCATCCGTTTCGGCTCCGTGAGGATGCGGCGCATGAGGGGATCGGCGAGAAGCGCGCCGACCTTGTTTTGGATGGGCGCAATGGAATCGGCGCGGTAGCGGAAGGAGTATTGCTCGAACTCCCGCGACCAGAACTCTTTCACCGGGTCATTGGTGATCCGGGTGATAACGGTCTTCCGGAACGATTTATCGGCCAACAACTTCAGGATATCGGATAGCGACGCGTCTCCGAATTCAAGCAGCGCGTAAATGGCATTCCGGAACACATGCTCCATGCGGACGCCCCAGGAATCCGTCCAGTGCTTCTTGAATGCCTCCATGAGGCCGGACGCAGCGAGCGGGATAGCCTCTTTGTGAACCCGCTTCAATGGGTTGTATCCGAAGGGTTGGCTCGGATCAGCCGCATTGAGGTACCGAAGGTTCTCTCGCCGGCTCTCGGGAATAAATGCGGCGAGCCGATCGACTAAATCGCCGTGCGGATCGATGAGTGCAACTCCGCGGCCGGCGAGAATGTCTTGGCGGATGAGAGTTTCGAGAAGAGTCGTCTTGCCGGTACCCGTCTTCCCAATGGCGTACATGTGAAAGAGCCGGTCGGGCTGTTTGATTCCGAAGAGCCTTCGATCAGCTCGAAAATCTGTGCGAGCGAAATAGCTGATTGGTGAATGTTCATGCTGCGGCATTCACTCAGGATATGTGCTCATCGCCACTTGGCTAAGGCTGGGAAATAGTTTTGCGTCGCACCTTTTCCCAGCCTTATGTCTGAGAGCTAGAGCGGTATCCTCAGAGGGTGATTCGCCAAAAAATCGGAGTCACCGTAGAATCCGATTCATCGTATGCGGTATTTCATTTATTGCCGGAAATCGTCCGAAGCTGAGGATCGTCAAATCCTCTCGATTGAATCGCAGCGTAATGAAGTCACGAGGACGTTCGGAAATGACCCGAACATAACCGTCGTCAAACTTTATGAGGAAGCCTTCAGCGCGAAGGCCCCGGGGCGTCCGCTGTTCGACGAAATGCTTTCGCGCATCGAACGCGGCGACGCTGAGGGCATTATCGCCTGGCATCCTGATCGCTTGGCGCGAAATTCCATGGACGGCGGTCGGATCGTCTATTTGCTAGATAAGAAGCTCCTCACCGACCTTAAGTTCTCAACCTACACGTTCGAGAACAATTCCCAAGGCAAGTTCATGCTATCGATCATCTTCGGGTATTCGAAATACTACGTCGATAGCCTCTCCGAAAATGTGAAGCGCGGATACAGGACCAAGCTTGAAAAAGGGTGGCGGCCCGGCTGGGCGCCCATCGGGTACCGTAACGACCCCGCTACAAAAACCATCGTGTGCGACCAGGATCGGTTTGTCCTGGTCCGCCGTATGTTCGATTTGGCTTTGACGGGGGCATATTCGCTCAGGGATATCGCTCTCGAAACTCAACGCTGGGGGCTCAAGACCGCGCCGCGCAAACGGTTCGGCGAAAAATATCTCGGCCGCGGACTTGTTCACCACATCCTGACCAATCCGTTTTATTGCGGCCGAATAGTTTGGAGCGGTCAAACCTATGCCGGCGCTCATACGCCGATGTTGACGGAGTCCGAGTTTGAAAAGGTTCAGGCTTTGCTGCGGCGCCCGGGCCCGCCGTCGCCTGAAAAGCACGCCTTCCCGTTTACGTGCATTCTTCACTGCGGCGAGTGCGGCTCAGGGGTGACGGCGGAGCACAAGGTGAACCGCTATGGAAGTCATTACGTCTATTACCACTGCACCCGAAAAAAGCAGTTGGTTTACGAGTGTAAGCAGAATGCGATCCGCTCCGAGGCCCTTGAGGCTCAGTTCTCAGAGTTCCTCGGGACGCTTGCCCTCAAATCACAGACCCACAACTGGCTTTCTGGCCATCTGCATAAGCTCGTTGGCAAGCAGGAGCACGAGCTCGCCGCTCAACGGCAATCGCTGGAACGAGCTTTAGAAGCTCTACAGAGGGAACGAAATAATCTAACGACGTTGCGCGTCCAGGAACGCATCGATGATGAAGATTTCGCTCGGGAACGGGCGCGCATCAAAACCGAGGAAAAGAAGCTATCTGAAGCGACCGAGCGGCTGGGGAGCGGTGAGACATGGATCGAACCCGCTCTCGTCCTTATTTCAGGCCTCAAACGGATCGTCCGATGGTTCCAGGCCGGTGATCCGAGAATCAAACGGCGAATCATTGAAGTCGTCGGATCGAACCTTCGTCTCACGGACAAAAAACTGAACTGTGAGGCCACATTTCCGTTCTTCACAGCCCCCTTTTTGGCCACTTGTCCAACCGAGCTCGACGGGTCGGACGATAATAGAACTTTTCCGCCGTACGCCGAAATCCGCGCGCTGTGGGAACAGCGCGACAAGAGATTTCTCGATGCGGTCGAGCTCTTCACTGAGTTACAGCAGAAGGATCAACCGAAGAAGCGAAAGCGGAAGAGCGATCGCCTCGCTGCCTAGCGTCTCATTCCCACGGCAGGGGAGACAAGGGTGGGGAATGCGCAGAAATCATCCATCCTGCTTCGCGCGCTAGAGGCTAACGCCTGCGGCTATCTTCAAAGACGCGTATACTAAACGCATGAAAGAGCCACAACGTCGATACACCACTATCCTTGAGCCGCAGGTGGGCGGCGGCTTCACGGTGCTTGTTCAGGACCTCCCCGAGGTAGTGACCGAAGGTGGGACCGAACAGGAAGCGCTCGCCAATGCAGAAGAGGCTATTCGCGCAGTGCTCGACTTTCGGCGCGATCGTGCCGGACATGATACGAACGTATGAAAAAGAAACCCTCCAAGGATATTGTCGTCTACCAGGCAAAATCGGGCGCGATCGAGTTGCGTGCTGACGTTGCTCACGAGACGATCTGGGCAACGCAAGCGCAGATTACCAAACTGTTCGGTGTTGATCGGACCGTCATTACCCGCCACATCCGAAATATCTTTCGAGACGACGAGATAGACGAAAAAAGCAATGTGCAAAAAATGCACATTGCAAAATCCGACCGACCAGTCGCGCTGTATTCGCTCGACGTCGTTCTTTCGGTAGGATACCGCACCAACTCAAAGGCTGCAGTTACGTTTCGTCGCTGGGCCACCAAAACTCTCCGTGAGCACATCACAAGAGGGTACACCATCAACCGCAAGCAGATCGGGAAGAACTACGACGCCTTCATGAAGGCGGTCGAGAACATCCAGACTCTGTTGCCTGAACACGTAACTCTCGATCCGAAGCAAATCCTCGAGCTCGTCAAAGAGTTCTCCGCGACCTGGGTATCACTCGACGCCTACGACCGGGAGGCTCTCAAGCCAATTGGCACGACCAAGAAAGAGGTCCAACTCTCCGGCGCAGAACTGACCGCGGCCATCGCAAATCTTCGCGCAGAGCTCATTGAGAAAGGCGAAGCGACGGACCTCTTCGCGCATGAAAGGACTCCGGGCAGCATCGAAGGAATCATCGGAAACGTCATGCAGAGCTTCGGCGGGACTCCACTCTACGCGACCGTCGAAGAGCGGGCTGCGCACCTCCTGTACTTCATGGTGAAGAACCACCCGTTCACGGACGGCAACAAGCGCGCGGGGGCGTTCGCATTCGTCTGGTTTCTGCGCAAGGCAGGAGTGAAGGGAGGAAGGAGGATAAGTCCGATGGGGCTCACCGTGCTGACACTTCTCACGGCCGAAAGCACTCCGGAAAAGAAAGACCAAATGGTCGCGCTTATCACTCATCTGCTCAGATAAGCCCCGCCATCCGCGTGGTAGGGAAGACAAGGCTGAGAAACGGACGATTAGTACGCATTCGGTGGAGTGACATCACTCGGGGTTAGCCCCTTCTTATCTCCCGCATCCTTCGGCAGCGGCCGCGCTATGAGCTCGTAGAGCGACAACAGTCTGAGTGGCAAGTGTACCGCACTGCGGAATTAAGCGCGAAGGGCCCATGCATGCTCTTGAGGGGTGCCCTTGTTTCTTCTCGGCGCAAGGCTTGCTAGTATTTAGAAATGGGCCACGAAGACAATTTAGACGCTGCGAATAGTCAGCTCGACAGGGTACTTGGCTTTTTCTCTCGAGTAGAGACGAAGGCTTCATTTCTGTTCGCGATCAATACCAGCTTGCTGGCAATCATGGCCTTAAATTTTTCGCCGGCCGATCTGGCGTTTTGTTCCGAAATGATTCCCGCGGTCGGTGCTTCCATCCTCATTCTTGTAAGCTTTTTCTTTCTCTACCGCTCTTCGTTTCCCAACCTTCGGGGAGGTGATGACTCGCTTCTATATTTCCGAGCAATCGCTCAAAGAGCGGAAATTGATTTCGTCCAGGCTTTCACGCAACGAAGCGTCGAGCAACACACACATGATCTGCTTGGCCAAGTGTGGCGGAATTCCGAAATTCTGAAAATGAAGTTTGATGCGGTGAAAGTGTCCTTCATTTTGACGGCTATATCTTTGCTTCCGTTGTCGTTGTTCTTGATCGTTGCCGCCTTGCATCACCCCACCGGAATTATTTTGAAATAGATTACACCTCATGGCTCTTGCTGACGAAGTTGGGGCGCAAATCGATGAAGCGCTCAGTCATAGATGGGATATCCGCGACGGTAACGTTGTCCCGACAACTGAGTCGGTAGTTCTCGCTGGTGGCGGAGTCAGGCTCACCGTAGTCATGCTCTATGCTGATTTGGTGGATTCGACCGCGCTGGCGATGTGGGATCAGCAAGTCACAGCACGAATTTGCAAGGCGTTTCTCGGTGGGGTCACGAGGCTTATACGTGGCCAAGGAGGCGACGTCCGCAGTTTTGATGGCGATCGGGTGATGGGCGTCTTTCTTGGAGATAGAAAAAATACCTCCGCCGCATTATGTGCGCTTCAGATCAACTGGATGTTCACGCAGCTGCTAAAGCCGCGATTCGAGGCAAGATATGAAAAGTTGCGCGATGGCACCTACAAACTCGCTCATTGCACAGGGGTAGATCTGAGTGAGGTCCTTACAGTCCGGGCGGGTATTCGCAATAATAACGACCTTATCTGGATTGGACGGGCTCCTAACGTTGCCGCCAAACTAAGTGCATTGCGCGAAGCACCGCATCACTCGTTTATATCTGGAGACGTGTACGACATGCTTCATGACGATGCGAAGCTATGGCAGGGACAGAACATGTGGGAGCAACGCTCGTGGTCGTCGGGCCCAATAAATCGCGTATATCGGTCGGGTTGGTGGCGACATCCCTCCTACTAAATTCATACGAATCAACATGGGCTGGATAGACGATCTCTCTGATCAGGTAGATGAAATATTTTCGACAGATTGGGATGAACGCGACGGCAACGTCATACCAGAGTCCGAAGACGTCGCACTTAAGAATGGCGCCGTACGGCTTGATGCGACTTTTCTCTATGCCGATCTGGCCGGCTCTTCGCGATTTTCGAAACTTTGCCCTTGGGGAACCACGGCCAAAATCATTCGAGCGTACTTGGCGTGCAGCACGAGACTCATTCTTGCATATGAAGGAAAAATTAGGAGCTTCGATGGTGATCGCGTTATGGGCGTTTTCCATGGAGAGTTTAAAAATACCCATGCGACGAGCTGTGCTCGCGAGATCGATTGGGTCGTTGAGAAGCTCATAGGTCCCAAAGCGACCGAGACGTTCAAGTCTGTAAGAAAGAATGGCCTGCGCGTTAGGCATTGCGTTGGTATCGATACAGGTGTCGCACGGGCTGTGCGCGCCGGTGTCCGAGACAACAACGATCTTATTTGGATCGGCCGGCCGCCAAGTCTCTCTGCGAGGCTATCAGAAATCCGCAATTATCCCTATTGCGTCTACATCAGTGAGGACTCTTATCGAAAACTCCCAGAGTCCTCGAAGCAGCCCAATGGGGAACCAATCTGGGAGGAGCGATCCTTCAAATATTTAGATGACGATATAACGATCTACCGCACGAGATTTACGAAGACCCCGTAGCGCACACCCGCCGAAAAATCGCGCGAAACCGCCCCGTGGTCATCGGGAAGACTACGGAAAGCTCAACGCCATGGAGAAATTGGATGCCTTATCTGCTACGCTTGACGAGATGGAGGCCGAAAATAAGGAGTAGCGATTAGCGCTTGCCTCTACGTCGCAGGCGGCGCTTGCCGAAGTGCGAAAGAAGATCCTGAAAGACGCTATCCGCCCCCCATGCTTGGGCTGCAGTAAACGCTAACTTTCGTTTCTCGTCGGCTGTGAGAGGTCGGTTTGGTTTATACCCCAGATCGTGCTCTGCCTCGGCCCAAGCGTGTTGGAAGAGCGTTCGTATTTGAAGCTCAAAGACCTTCGGGAAGTTTCCGCGCGGATCGGAAGGTAAGAACCGGATTTGTGCAACTTTAAGACAAGGCAGGAAAAACGTGGCACTGTGCCTGCGGGCGTATTGGCGCCTTCGTCAATACGACCGAGGTTGCGCTCGAGAGTTTCTGAAGGTTATGAACTGCTCCGCCGCATAGCCTCTAATTCTTCCGGCAGGGGCCGCGCGATGATTTCGTAGAGGGATAGTAGCCGCTTTGCCATCACGGCCGCGTCACCTTCGGAGAGCTCCACGCCGTACTCGGCTTTGATAATGTCTTGGAATTCCCGGATGTCTTGTGCGGTGAATTCCATTTGAGTGATTGGGTCGTCATCCGGTCGCATCTTTAAACTGTATAAGCGCCAACCCGCGTACCAAAGACTGGGAGATGGGCCGGGAACGCGCATTTCCCAGTCTTTGTTGAAGGGCGACCTTCCGCACAATTGAAGCGTGGATGATGGAATTCCAGAAGAGCGTTCAGCCTCGGTGGCGGTGTCGTTCATCGCCGGCGCATCGGTTGTCGAAACCGTATATCGGCCTCGTGTCGTAAGCACCGCGTTTGCCGCAAAGACGGGCGAGCTCGTCGAGATCGTTCCCCGCTGGAAAACCGATCACACGACCTATGTCCCGATCCGCCCCTCAAACAACCTGATTCGGCACGGCGCCCTTCTGTTTCCGTCGGAACCGATCGAATACGGCGATATCGATAAGCTTCTCGCGGAGATCGAATGCCACATAAGCAGGTATGTTTCGCTCCCGCGACATGCTGTGGTCGTGTCGGCGGCGTACGTGCTGCTGACGTGGCTCTATGATGCCTTTAACGAGCTCCCGTATCTGCGCTTCCGGGGCGATTACGGCACCGGCAAAACACGGGCGCTCTCGGTCATCGGCTCGCTTTGCTACAAGGCGTTCTTTGCGAGCGGCGCCTCGACGATCTCGCCGATCTTCCATACGCTCGACACCTTCAAGGGCACCCTCATCTTCGACGAGGCGGATTTCCGCTTCACCGACGAAAAGGCGGAACTCGTCAAAATCCTCAACAACGGCAACGCCCGAGGCTTCCCGGTGCTGCGAACGCACGTCTCGGCCACGAAGGAATTCAATCCGCGGGCCTTTGCCATCTACGGCCCGAAGATCGTCGGCATGCGGCGCTCATATGAGGACCGGGCGCTCGAGAGCCGGTTTCTCACCATTGAGATGGAGCCCGGCCGGTTCGCCGGCGTCCCAATCAACCTTCCCGAATCGCAAAAGGACGAAGCTCTGGGGCTTCGAAACAAGCTGCTGCTGTACCGCCTGAAAAACCGGCTGGCGGCCAAGCTCGACCCCGAGCTTGCGGATGAGGCACTTGAACCGCGGATGAACCAGATCTTATTGCCGCTCTTGTCGGTGCTACCAGATCCCGAGCGCCAGGCGCTCATTCTCGAAACCGCCCTAACGCTCCATGCGAGCTTGCTATCGGAGCGCAGCGGCAGTTCCGAGGGACAGGTCCTATCCGTTCTGGCGCGATTGCATGCGCAGCCGCGCGAGGGCGCGTTGTCGGTGGGGGAGATAGCAGACGCGTTCCGGCAGGAGTTCGCTTCAGAATACGAGCGACCGATCACCAATCGCTGGGTCGGCTCGATACTCCGGCGGCTCGGCATTGCGCTCTACAAGAGCAACGGCGTGTTTGTACTGCTGCCGGGCCAGGGCGCGCGCATTGAAGCCTTGTGCCGGCGATATGGGATCGAACAGCCGGCAGACGTCGAGGGGACCGTTTAGGGAGTTAGGGAGATAGGGAGCAACGCAAAGGGTATCCATCGCTGGATACCCTTTGCGTTTTGGACCCGCGGTTGCGAGACGATCGGCGGTCCGCAGCACCCACATCATCTCCCTATCTCCCTCCGTCCCTGAAATGTGCCACTGCCGCACATTTCCCAGTCTTTTGCGACGGAGACTTTCACGCGAACATAGAGAAGACCGATGGTGCACCTTAGACACCATCGGCTAGTTCTTTCGCACTATGTCGCTGAAAGTTCATTGTTACCTGCGGACCCTCAGGCGCGGCTGGGGACTGACGCAGGAAGAAGTGGCCGCCTTGTTGCCCAAGGCGAGCCACACACGGGTCTCGCGCGTCGAAAGGGAACTCGTCTCTCCCAACGCAGGGGAGATCATAGCATATGGGCTGATTTTCGGCCTGCCGGCGAGCAAGATATTCGCCCGCTTCCAAGCGAAGATCGAGGAAGTGGTGGTCGAACACAGCTATCGTCTCCATAAGCGTGTGGAGGGCGATGAGACGCGGTTGGGACGCCGGAAACGCGAGCTCACGGAGAAGATGCTCGCGCGGGCAATCGTACATACTAAGCGCCACAACGTATGACGGAAAACTCTCGCGGAGAGCTGGTGCTCTCGCTCTCTCCGGCCGTACGTGGGTATGCCTTCGCGCTCTTTGCCGGACCGCTCACGCCCGTTGATTGGGGCACCAAAGAGGTTCGCGGACCCGAGAAAAATGCGCGCTCGCTCGAAGCCGCGAAGCGCCTCATCGAGCGGCACCAACCCGACGTTTTGGTGCTTGAGGATCATATTGCGGACGCTCGTCGGCGGAGGGACCGCGCCCGCCGCCTACTGCGGCTCATCAAAAGCCACGCGGACAGTCAGGCCCTCGAGGTCTACACCTTCACACGAAGTCAAGTTCGGCAGAGCTTCAGCGGGGTTGGCGCCGTGACAAAGCACGAAATTGCCCAAGCCATCGCCTCTCACGTCGCCGAGTTTGAGCCGCTGCTGCCGCGGCCGCGCAAGCGGTGGGAATCGGAATTCGAGCGCATGGGCATATTCGAAGCAGCGGCACTCGCGATTACGTTCTACTGCCAGGCCGGGTTCCGCGTCGACTTCGCGGCATAGCCAAGGTTCTCCCGCGACTGCTGGGCTCGAATGGTCGAGCTCGGTTCACGCGGGAGAACGGCATGGAAGAGGACGTTCGCGATCAAACGAAGGTCGGCCGCATTCGTCACCTGAACGACCTGCTGCGCTGCAAGGGTCTGGGCGGCCAGGTAATGGTCACCGCCGGACTCGACGCATTGGGCGATGAGAAGCTTGCGCGAGTGCTGCAAGAGGTTGCGGCGTTCACGGCGTTTAGCGGCGACAACGATCCGCATGGCGAGCGCGATTGCGCGACGCTCACGGTCGATGGAATCCGGATCATGTGGAAGATCGACTACTTTGATCGAAGCCTAAACCTTCGTTCGCCCGATCCGTCGGACCCCGCCGTCACTTCGCGCGTTCTGACGATCATGCTCGCTCACGAATATTGAGCGCATGGCACCCCGCACACGCGGGGTGCCTTCTTCTGTCCTCCGGCTTCACACCATGTGCCGGCGCGGCACATTTCCCAGTCTTTCTGGGGACCACATCGGGCCCCACACTCGATAGTGGATCGGCTCTTTGTCACGCCGCACCACCGCGCGGGCTAGCCCCAGCGGTTTCATTCCTACATCCCGCAACCCTCGATCCGCGTGCCGGCAGAGAAATCTGCCGCCATCGGCTCGACCATATGGAGAGTTCCATGTCGCTCAAGACCGTACCCGTGTCGTCTCTGTTGCCGCCCAAAGGCAACCCGAGGCGGACCGTCGATCCCGCGCACATCGCGGGGCTCGCCCAGAGCATCAAGATCGACGGCGTGCTCCAAAACCTCGTCGTGCATAAGGAAGGCGGCAAGTACCGCGTCGTCTCCGGCAAGCGCCGGTTCCTGGCGTTGCAGCTTCTCCGAAAGAAGAAGGAAATCGCCGGCGACTACAAGGTGCCGGTCGAGGTGAAGAAGGACCTCGCCGATGGCGATGCCCTGCGTCTCGCCACGGTTGAGAACGTGCAGCGCGAACAACTGCATCCGCTCGACGAGGCCGAATCGTACGGCGCTCAGCTCCAGAACGGCGGCACCGTCGAGGACATCGTCGAAAAGACGGGCCTCGGCAGCCAGACGGTCAAACGCCGGCTGGCGCTCGCCAACCTCTGTTCTGAAGCCAAGAAGGCTCTGCGCGCGGGAAGGGTCACGCTGCGCGTCGCCGAGGCCCTAACGCTCGGCACGCAGAAGCAGCAGCAGATGATCCTGGAGCACCCCGAGCAAGAACTCGAGGCCGAGGGCATCAGGGACACGCTTCTCGGCGGCAAGCCCACGGTCGCGATGACGATCTTCCCCAAGGAGAAATACACGGGGAGCTTCACGACCGACCTCTTCGCCGAAGACGAGACGACGTTCTTCGACGACGTCGACCAATTCCTGGCCCTCCAGAAGGAGGCCGTCGAGGAACTGGCGCAGATGCATCGAAAGTCGGCGGCCTGGGTGGAGGTCTTCAACCTCCATACCGTGCCGTGGTGGCAGTACCGGGA
>Ga0307373_10007885_pt1 | contig 16429 bp, 20 predicted proteins | sample OX2MG_FD_202534 | JGI IMG/M metagenome (GOLD analysis project Ga0307373, IMG submission 202534) | Soil microbial communities from Risofladan, Vaasa, Finland - OX-2 | ecosystem: Environmental > Terrestrial > Soil > Coastal area > Acid sulfate soil | place: Finland: Risofladan, Vaasa | collected... | reverse complement strand
GGCCATTCTTCCGCACCATGGTCAGCGCCAAGAAATCCACTTGGGGCGCCGCCATCGCTGCCAGCTTGAAGTCGACCAACTATGATGCCGAGGCCGCGCTGCGGACTGTGGGCGAGGTCATTGCGGGGCAACTGAAACTCAGCATCCGCTCTACCAATTCGCCGGCGCTGAGCGAGGTCACGCTGCTGCTGCGCAAGAAGTACCCCATCGACGCAAAAATTGGCATGCGCGAAGTGCTCAGTGCGATCCGCGAGGTGAAGAGCGGCAAGACTTCGGGCCTGAGCGGCACGGCAGCAAAGCCGCTGATCCGGAGCGGGCACCTTATCGGATCGGTTTCGTATGATATTAAAAAATAAGCCAGATTGCGGTGTGATTTATAAAATCAGGCACTCGGCCTCAGGTAAATTCTATACCACTACGACATCAAAAAGGAGTGACAGGTTATGGCAGTAGGAACTGCGTGGTCATCGACCCTCGGCGACGTGCCAGCATCCGCTGTCACTGGCGAGGATAAGGTCGGCCAAGTGTTCGCCTCTATTGGCGACGTAACGCCTGCTGAAATCGTGGGCGCGAAACCGGTAGGAACGGTGTTTACACCCATTGGTGACGTGCTCCCATCCGAGCTGTAAGCGGAGCTGATCACTGTTAAATTTGAACAACGTCGCCTCCGCGGTCTCCGCGGCAGTGAACCCGTCCACGACCTGCACGATTCAGTTGTCGAGCGGATACACAACGAACGCGGATGGCTCGCGTATCCCTAAGTACCAACCAGCGTTCCAGGCGACTGCCCAGGTGCAGGAGCTGACCGAAAATGAGTTGAAGCATGCTGACGCGCTCAACTTGCAAGGTACGCTGAGTTCAATTTACCTCAGCGGCTTTCTTAGCGGTGCCGTCAGGCTAAATCAGACAGGCGGCGACCTTGTCACGCTACCGAACGGTGACGTTTATCTGACCACTAAGGTCCTCGAGCAGTGGAGTAACTGGGTAAAAGTGATCGCCACGCTCCAGAACCAGAAGGCTTGAACTAATGCAACTACGCCTGGTTCCACTCGGATACCAACAGCTTGCTGCAGCGACGATTGCTTCCGCAGCGGCAGGTCTCACTGTTCCAGCCGGCGCGACTGACGTGCTGCTTAGCGCTGACGCGGCTGCGGTCCGCTTTCGGGATGATGGTACAGCGCCGACGTCCACGACAGGCATCGCGCTGCCCAACGGCCAAGCCCCGTTTCACTACAGTGGCACGCTGAGCGCGCTGCAGTTTATCGCCGGTGGCGCTGGTGCCCTTCTCAACGCGCTTTTCTACAGGCGTGCCGGAGGCTGAGGATCGTCCGTGCAACTATCATTCTGGTTGGCGAATCATAGCCTTGTTGGACAACGCTCACTTGAGGACGTTGTTCACATTATGAGTTGCCAGCTCCGCGCACTTGGTCATCGGCCAGTATGGGACAAGGCGAACAACAAGCTTGTCACCAAGGAGAGTGGCATCAATGTTGTTGTCGAAGGTTTCACGCCTCAGGCTATCGCTATAATGAAGGAGTATTATGAGAAGGGGGCGCGCTTCCTTATCCTCGCGACCGAAGAGCCTACGGACAAGGGTTTCAACCACGGCACGCAAAAGGAAATGGTCTGGCGCCAGCAGACCTTCCCCGAGGCGGCCAAGTATGCCGAGGGGATTATCCACCTAGTCCCCGGGCAGCACGTCACCGACTGGTACGCGCAGTTCGCTCCAGCGGCCTATGCTGAACTGGGCTACGCTCAGGAGTTGCTGCGGCCCGGATGGAACTCTCCCACCTATGAGTTCGGGTTCTATGGTTCGCTGACGCCTCGCCGGGTCAAGCTTCTGAAGCGCCTAGCGAAGATGACAGGCAAGGAAAAGGCCGTCCGCGTCGTCGGCAACTTTGCTACGCAGGATGAGCGTGACACGGCGATGCGTGATGCGAAGGTCGTTGTCCAGGTCCGAAAGTTCGACGAAATGGGCCTTGTTTCGTCGTCGCGCTGCTGCACGGCACTCGCTATCGGTCGCCCAGTTATTGCAGAGCCTCACGAGCTGTCGAAGCCGTGGGACGAAATCGTCCACTTCTCGCCGTCACTCGAAGCGTTTTATGCCGAGGCGCTAGTCGCCGCCGCAACGTGGCGTGGTCTCCATGCTGCACAGTTTAGCCGGTGGAAGGAGAAGCTGCCGCCAGAAGTCTGCCTTGGCGCAGCGCTAGCGACGGTTGGTGTGCAGCCGGAGCGGAAAGTGGCGTGAGGATTGTACAGGCAGGCGGTAAACTAAACCGATAGGAGATAATGATGGCTCAACTCTCACAGACTGTCCTCCGCTGGGCCGCCCTGATGAAGCAGCGTGGTCATGAGGTTCGCATAACCAAGAACGGTCACCCTTACGCTTTGATCCAGCGTACCGTGAAAAAGCTCATGCCTCGGGAGAAGCGGTCGCACCTCAAGGTCGTCGCTAACAAGGCTAGGGCTTGATCCTACTTTCGCCGACCGACTCACAAATTCGTCAGGTCCTGCGCGGCTTCCTTCAAGCGGTGCTTCCCTCGACGGTTGAGGTCGTCCTCGGCCAGGACAATCTTGTTCCAGAGCCGGTTTCAACCGACTTTGTGGTAATGACACGTATGGGTAGCGGGCGTCTGACGACCAGCGTGGATGCTTATGCCGACGTGGCTTACGAGGCGAGCATTTCTGGTGACGTGATGACCGTGACCGAGGTGTTGCTCGGCGAGGTCTTGGTCGGCGCCACAGTATTCGGAACTGGCGTGACGACCGGTACAGTGATCACGTCAGCGATCACAGGAGCTGGCGGTACTGGTACCTATGGCGTGACGCCAACACAGAATGTAGCGGCGAGCGTGTTGGCAAGCGGTACGGCATCGGCGATGATGGAGACCGAGGTTTTATACCAGTGCGACGTCCACGGACCGAACTCGAATGACAACGCCGAACTGATTGCGACGCTATTCCGCGATCTATGGGGCACCGAAGAGTTTTGGCGGGTAGCTGAGGCGGCTGGGATAACAACTGGATTGATTACGCCACTACACGCGGATGATCCCAAACAGGTTCCGTTCGTAAACGCGGAAGACCAGTGGGAGTACCGTTGGGTCGTTGAGGCCCATATCCAGGCCAATCAAACCGCTCTCAACATCCCGCAGGAGTTTGCGGACGTGCTTGCCGTCACGCTCTCAGAGGTAGACGCCACTTTCCCTCCATGAGGTAGCAAATGTCCTCAATTCCGGCTTCCCTATTCGCCAATGTCATCCCCGGCGTGCTGGCTCCGGCCGGCAACGCTTTGGATACCATAGGCTTGATGCTCACTACATCTCGCCGCGTGCCGATTGGCACCGTCGCCAGCTTTGCTGAGGCTATTTCGCTCGAGGACTTCTTTGGTGGTGGTTCGACCGAGGCGACACTTGGGCCGTATTATTTTGATGGCTTCATCAATGCCGATGCCGCGCCAGGCGCGCTGCTTGTAGCCCAGTTCCCGGCCGCCGGCGCTCCAGCCTGGATCAATGGAGGAAAGGTCTCCGGCCTCACTATCCCACAGCTCCAGGGCATTACCGGTACGCTTGATATTGTGGTGGATGGCTATGCTTTCGCGGCGGCTATCAACCTCAGTGCCGCTACCAGCTTTTCGGCCGCGGCCGCTCTCATCGAAGCCGCCCTGAATGCTACGCTTCCACCGGCAGCGTCAATTCCGTCGGTGGGCACCTCTATCGCTGCCGAGATCAGCACTTTCACCGGTTCCATTGCCGGCAACGTACTCTACGTTACTACCACGCCGACGACGTTGCTGGTGCCTGGTGCGGTCCTAACCGGCTCAGGCGTCACCGCTGGGACACAGATTATCAACCAGCTTAGCGGCGTCATAGGTGGGATCGGTACTTACGGCGTGACCAACTACCAGTCTGTGGCGAGCGAATCCTTCTCGGCGACTTGGGGCTTGCTGACGATAGCGGCGCCAACCTCTGGTACTGTGTCGATCGGTCAGACCGTGGGTGGTTCTGGTGTCGCTGCCGGCACGCAGGTGACTGCGCTTGGCACCGGCCAGGGCCTTGCAGGCACCTACATGGTGAGCCCATCTCAAACTATCGGTGCCGAGACGCTGACCACTACAGCATCGCCGCTTGTCGTTACCTACGATAGCGTGTCCGGAGGTTTTGTTATCACCTCGGGCCAGACCGGCCCAACGGCTGGATCGTCCAGCATGGCTGCTGCTACTGGTACGATAGCGGCGGAGTTGGCGCTGACCGCCGCAACGGGAGCTATCCTCAGCCAGGGAGCGCTGCCGCAAACGCCCAGCGCCTTTATGTCCTCCGTGGCGAGTATAACTCAAGATTGGTTCAGCTTCTTCACCGACTGGGACCCGGACGATGCCAACGGCAACGTCGGCCAGAATGTCCAAAAGCTGGCCTTTGCTCAGTGGACATCCCAGCAGAAAAATACGCCTTACGCCTACATTGCCGAAGACACCGACATCAGTCCATCGGAAACTGTGCCGGCGTCTAGTTCACTGGGTCAGCTTATCAAAGCGCAGACCCTCTCCGGTACCACTTCGATCTGGAACCCGAATGGCGCGACCGCCGTCAACGACAATCCGTTTGGCAGCCGAGCCGCGTTCATTGCGGGGATCGGCGGTTCGATCAACTGGGAGGAGGTGCCGGGTCGGATAACCTACGCCTTCAAGACCAGCCAGGCAGGGCTCGTCGCCGATGTGACGACGGAGCAGGTCGCTGTCAACCTCGCCGGCAACCCACAGAACGCGGGCAGCGGCGAGCCAGTCGGCGGCAATGGGTACAACTATTATGGTGTCGCGGCAAACGCCTCGACCGACTGGATATTCTTCTATCCCGGAAGTGTCTCCGGACCGTTCGCGTGGCTCGACGCGTTCATCGACCAGGCGTTTTTCAACGCCCAGATGCAGGAAGACCTGATGGTCCTTGCTACGACCGTCAAGTCGATCCCGTACAATCCTGCCGGCTATGCGCTGATAGCCGAGGCACTCGGCGACACGATCCAGCAGATGATCAACTTCGGCGCCATAGCCCAGAATGTGCCGCTTTCCGATAGCCAAGCAGCGCAGGTGAACCTGGCCACAGGCGTCAACGCAGCGGCCGTACTTTCAGCGCGCGGTTGGTACTTGCAAATCAGGCCAGCCGCAGCTTCGGTGCGCTCGGCGCGCGGTAGCCCTCCAGCGACGTTCTGGTACACTGACGGCGGAAGTATTTCCGCTTTCGCGCTCAACTCCGTTGACGTGATGTAACTTTTGCTGGCTGCTACCCTATAATAGCGGCTATGGCGAGGATATATTACGTTTATGAACACTGGCGCCCTGATAAGCGGGTCTGCTTTTATGTGGGTAAGGGCCACGGAAAGCGCGCTTACAAGTTTGGACGCAATGCTCATTACGATAACATCGTTATAAAGCTCAAACACCTTAAGATGAACGTCGAAGTCAGATTTATTGCTGAAAAGTTGACTGAGAAGTACGCCTTTATTCTAGAAACTGAACGGGTTAAGTTTTGGCGGGTGCGTGGTATAAAACTGGCCAACATGACGGATGGCGGAGAGGGCCTATCTGGTTTTAAGCCCTCTGTCGAGCAGCGCGCGAAAATGAGCGCCGCGCATAAAGGGCATGAGGTTTCGCAAGAGACACGCGCTAAACTCAGCGCTGCAAGTCGTAAGATATTTTTTAATCCGGAAATATTAGCTAGACGTAATGCTGCAATTCGTGAAGCGCGCCAGCGCCCAGAAGTACGTGCTCGCATTGTAAGAGCTGCTTGTAAAGCTTGGAAAAACCCCAAAATACGTGCCAGACTTCTTAAGGCGGCGCGCTTTAGGCGTGGCCGTAAGCGTTCCTTAGAAACTTGTCAGAAAATAGCTGAAAGCCTTTGTGGTAGGGCGCTGCCTATAAATACTCGTCGAAAAATAGGTCGTGCTATGAAAGGCCGTACGCTTACTATGGAGCATCGGAAAAAAATCGCCGAGGGTATGAGGGTTAAATGGGCTGACCCGGCATACAGGCGGTGCCTGCTTGAGGCGCGCGCAAAGCAAAAGGAGTAACGGAAGTGTCACTTACCAGCGCAAATTCCATAATCCTGATCAGCGTCGCCGGCCTCTTTCCCACGCCTCAGCAGTTGCAAGGCTTCGCTGCCGACGATGTTTTCGACATCGACCAGGTGAAGCGTGCCGAGACGCTAATGGGCGTGGACGGCATCCTTTCTGGCGGCTTTGTTTGGGAGGAGGTTAAGCAGACCTTTGCTCTACAGGCTGATTCTTTCGCCTGTGCCATCTTCGACCAATGGCAGGAGGCCGAGCAAGCATTGGAGGACGTCTATCTTGCCAACGCTACAATCATCCTTCCTGGATTATTGACTCAATGGGCGTGCAACAAGGGCTTCCTCATGACCGCGAGCCCGATGCCGTCGGCCAAGAAGCTGATACAGCCTCGGAAGTTCTCGATCTCATGGAACACGGTGAGCCCGGCACCCCAGTAATGACAGGTAATAACGCTTCTCCCTCCACACCATCTGGTCGAGGGCGGTTTCGACCGCCCTCATTTTATTGGCGGAGAGTAATTCGCTACCTGCGGGTATGGCTATCTGGCATGCGCCACGTCGCTCCTAAGGCGTCTCAGCGCCGAACAACGAAAGCACAACGAAAGCACAGTGAAGGGAGACGAAAATGAGGAAGCATCTTACCTATGCGGTGAAGCCTGAATATCGCTGCACCTGTGGCGAGAGCTATGAAAGCGCGCCCGAGAAGTGCACCAATGTGATCGGCACCGAGCATGTTATTTCGCATGTAGAGAACCGCGACGAAGGCAAGGAGTATGTCATCCGTGAGATGCCCTGCCGCCAAGCCACACGCTGGGCCGTCAAGTTGTTTGCGGCCCTTCTCAATGCAGGCATGAAGGTGCCGGAGGGAATGGCACTATCGGGCATGGCTGGCGCTTCTCTTATTGGATTCGATTCCATGTCCAACCTCAAGGCCGAAGATGCGCAGGCGCTTTTGGACGAGCTGCTTGGATGCGTCCAAATCGTGCGCGATAGGCGGCACCCGGAGAAATCGTTTGAGATGGTGAGCGACGACGACGTGGAAGAGGTGGCGACATATTTCAAGCTCGCCAGGGAGGCCTTCATGCTCCATGTGGGTTTTTCCAACACCGCCGTCCAGTAGACGCAGGCGGCGGCGAGGAAAGTGGCCTCATGGAATACCCCAACGTCGATGCCGCCATTGGCGCTGTAGTATCCGGCCACCCGGAGATGCTGAACCAGCTCGACACGGTTTTGGGAACCGAAGACCTATACGACCTTGTGGAGGTATTGGCCGTGGATGCACGCAACCGGCGCGAGCTTGAGAAGCGCGCCGCCGACGCCGCGAAGCGGGGCGAGTGATGGCCACAATCATTGACGCCCTCGTAGTTTCCCTCGGCCTCGATCCCTCGAAATTCACCGAAGGCCAGAAGCAGGCTGCCGCGGCCCTCATAGAGTTGCGCAAGCAATCTGAGGAACAAGCCGGCAAGATAGAGGCGCAGGGCGAAAAAGCAGCTCAGTTCTTCCATAAGGTGAAGAAGGCTGCCCTAGAGTTCCTGACCGTTTTCACCGCTGGCGTAGGGACGACGGAGTTCCTCAAGTTCCTCACTGAGGCTGATACACAGCTTGGGCGTTTGGCCGACAGGACCGGCATCAGCGCCCAGAAGCTAGGTGCGTGGGGCGCTGCGTCTCGCGCGCTTGGCGGCAGCGCGACAGCGACTGAAGGCACGATTGCATCCCTTATCAATAGGTTCGCGCTTATTGCGATTACCGGCGATACGTCAATCGTGCCGTGGCTGACCAAGATTCAAGGCGGCCTCAAGCTGACTGGCAACGCCACACTGGATGCGCAGGACGCCCTCCTGAAGTTGGCGGATACCGTTGCGGGCATGAGCCCGGCCTCGCGCACGGCTTACTTGAGTGGTTTAGGACTTGATGCAGGCACGATTACTCTTGTGGAGCAGGGGCGTGGTGCTATTGAGCGCCTCCTCGCCACGTACCGCAAGCTCCAGCCGACACCAGCCGATATAGCCGCTGCTGAACAGCGGCAGCGCGATTGGACGCTGCTTGACGCGACATGGGTCGAGGTCGGTCGCACACTGGTGACGCAGCTTGAACCAGCGATAAATGCGCTGTTGGAGGCGCTGACGGCACTCGCCTCTTGGTTTGCTCGGCACCCCTTCTGGTTGGATGTTGCGGCCGGTATAACTGGTATCATTGTGGCTGTTAGTGCCGCCGCACTTGCTATGGCGGCATTCGGTGGCATTATTGCTGCTATTGGAACAGCCGTTACAGCATTCGCCGGAATTGCGATTTCGCTCGCTCCGGGCGTCGCTGCTGCGTTCACTCTAATGTTTGGGCCTATTGGAATTGCCGCAGCGGCAATCGCTGCTATCATAGCTGGCATAGTATGGCTCGCGACTCATACCAAAACAGCGCTCGGCGCCGAGAACAAGTACGGCGCTTGGGTCGATCAAATGCTTGGCTTGACCAGCAAGAGCGCAGCACCAGGCGGCGCGCCATCCAGGGGTGCCGAACCAGGAGCCGGCGCAAAAGCCGAGAAGGAAGCCTACATCGTCGAATCCGCCAAGCGGCAAGGCATCGACCCAAAAATTGCCTTGGCTGTGGCGAGAAGCGAAGGGTTAGGCGGCCCTTACGCGGGCGACCGAGGCTCCAGCTTCGGACCATTCCAGCTTCACATGGGCGGGCTTGCCGGTGGCGGTATGGCTGGGGGCGGTCTAGGAGACACCTTCCGCAAGCAGACCGGCCTCGATCCACGCGATCCAACGACATGGCGCGCTCAGGTCGACTGGTCACTGGGCTGGGCGAAGACCCATGGTTGGAACGCGTGGCATGGCTGGCATGGTCCGGCGTTGGCTGGAATCGGCTCGGGGGCTACGGTCAATAACAGCAGCGCATCGAGGACCGTCAATGTGAACGGTCCGACCACGATCAATACGCCGGCGACCGACGCCAAAGGCATCGCCGCAGACTACCACGCGGCGCTGCGGCGCACTCTTGCGGCGAGCGACGCCAATATGGGCTTCGCATAATCCCGTGGCTAGCCAGTGGGGTCTTTATCTCAGCGATGACGTGACGCCGGCAATCGTCGCCGAATCCGTCGTCACGTTTGAGATGCGGCAGGACTATGTCGTAGCGAACTATCCGCTGGAGAGCGGCGCGTTCGAGTCCTATGATAAGGTCTGGACGCCATTTGTCATCCGTATGCGGCTGACCTCCCAGCCAGGAGCGCAAGCACGCGCGACGTTCCTCGCCGACCTTGAGGCCATAGCTGAGAATACGATCCTTTACGATGCTGTGACGCCGGATATCGTTTACACCAGCGTCAACGTGGTGCATAAGGAATATCGGCGCACAGCGGAAAATGGCGTAAGCCTGATTGTCGCTGAGCTGTGGCTCCAGCAGATCATGGAGAATGTGTCACCACAGTATACCAACGTCGCTAGCCCTGCCGCGGCCGCGCCGGTGAATGGTGGCACCGCTCAAACACAGCCGGCTACTACCGCTAATGCCGCCGCCGTCAAGGCGGCACCGGATTTGACGAACCCGGCTACGGTTGGGTTTCCTAATTATAGCCCTGGGACGGAAGGCGGCATGGTGCCGAGCGGCTGATGGTCATTGTTCCTCTCCAGGCCGTGCCAAACCAGCAGGTGAACGCCAACCTAAATGGCCAAGCGTGCACCATCCAGGTCAAGCAAACGCGCTATGGTGTCTTTTGCACATTATTGGTCGCCGGTGTCCAGATCATCGGTGGCGTGCTGTGCCAGAATCTCAACCGGATCGTCCGCGACCTTTATCTGGGTTTCTCCGGCGACTTGATGTTCCTCGATACTCAGGGAAGCGCTGCCCCGTATTATTCCGGGTTGGGCTCCCGTTGGCTACTCGTTTACCTGAGCCCGAGCGACCTGCCCGCCGGCGCGGGCTGATATATGGCCTTCGCTAAAAAGGTCCTCCGTGTCACTTTCACGCTGGTTAATGGCACGTTCGCCGGGACCGGTCAGAATACACTAACAGTCAGCGGCCTAAGGACGCAGGTCACCGTCAAGAACGCCGGCATGTTCGCCGGCTGTCATCTTGACCTTGTTGTTTACGGCCTGACGTTCTCCCAGATGAATGATATTTCGATTCTGGGCATCCAATTGCAAACGCAAGCCGTCCTACGCAACCAGGTGACGGTCGAGGCCAGCAGCGACGGCGGGGCTAGTTTTTATACCGTATTCATTGGTGCTATCCAGACTGCCTATGCCGACCTCGCGGGGATGCCGGATGCAATCTTTAGACTAACCGCCAATAGTATCGCCGCCATCAATGTGCTGCCGGCGCAGCCCGGCGGAATCAATCAAGGCGCGGTTAGTGTGGCAACCCTGCTCTCGTCCTTGGCGCAGCAGGCCGGGCTTCAGTTCGAGAATAATGCCAACATCAATGTCACGCTCCGCTACCCGTACCTATGGGGATCGGTGTATGACCAAATCAAGGAATTGTGCGCGGCGGCAGGCATAAATTGGTCAGTTGTCAACAACACGCTCGCGATTTGGCCTAAAAACGGCTCGCGTAGCGGCAACGGCGCGACCGTTCCGATAGTCTCGGCTGCTACAGGTCTTGTGGCGTTCCCGAGCTATACGCCCAATGGTATCCTGCTCAAGACCCTCTACAACCCAGCGATCCTGTTTGGCGGAAGCATAGAGGTCCAAAGCAAGTTGCTTACAGCCGCCGCCGGCACAGCATTAGCGGCGGCTGTAGCGCTGCCAATCAATGGTGTCTATGCTGTCAACGAACTCGACCACGAGTTGGAATCATGGGTACCGAATGGCAAGTGGTTTTCTGACATCCAAGCCATCAATCCAGCCTTTTTTGTGGTGCCTACAGGATGAGCCATGCCTGATACTTTAGGTTTCGGCCAACTCTCGCCGCTGGACGTTGCGAGCGACTTCAACTACCTGATATTTGTCATTACCAGCGTTCTTCGGCGTGTCCGCACGCTAGGGCTGGTTCAGGTGGTGACAGCGCCCTATGGCGGCAGCGGTGTGAACCCTGTTGGTTTCCTAGACGCCAAGTTGCTTGTCAACATGCTCGACGGCGTAGGCAACTCTCAACCCCACGGCACGATTTATCGCCTGCCCTACTTCCGACTCCAAGGCGGGCTAAATGCTGTTATTTGCGACCCGGTGGTTGGTGACAAGGGCGTGGCCCTAATTTGCGATAGGGATATTTCCTCCGTTAAGCAGAACCGAGGCCAGGCTAACCCAGGATCAAACCGCAGATTCAACTTGGCGGATGGTCTCTATTTGGGAGGCTATCTCAACGGGACGCCGAACCAATATGTTTACTTTACGCCGAATGGCATCACGCTTGCCGACAAGAATGGCAACTCAATTATCATGGCTCCTGGTGGCATTACAATCAATGGGGTGCTGTTTGACAACAGCACGGCATTCAACATCAACACTCACTCGCACCCACAAGGCAGTGACAGTCATGGAGATTCGGAGGTTGACGTGGGAGCGCCTGTGCCGGGGTCGTAAAAACATGGTTTAACGGCGTTACAGTGCGCTTTGCGCTCTCCTACGCTGTTTGCACGTCTAACGCACCAGTGCGCGTCTAGCGCCGTATTTCCGTCTATCAGCGGCGGGGTCTGAGGCCGTAAAGGAGACCAAAGAGCAATAATGACCACCACGACGCTCGCGCTCAACGCCAGCTGGGACCTATACGCGGATTCGAGCGGCAACATCGCCACGCTTTCCGGCGGCGCGCAGCTTGCGCAGGATGCCGCATCCGCTTGCCGCTGCTTCCTAGGAGAACTCTATTTCGATACCAGCCAGGGCGTCCCGTATTGGCAGCGGCTCCTTGGTACAGGAACGCTGCCACCACAGAGCCTCATTATAGCCAAGCTCCAGGCCGCAGCACTAACCGTGGTGGGTGTCGAGACCGCGACCATAACCATAACCAGCATCACGGCTCGCACCGTGCGTGGAACCGTTGCTGTCACCGGCACTATAAGCGGTGTCGTCGTGAGCGGGACGGCGAGCTTCTAAAATGAGCAACGGTACTCCTACCACAAACGTACCTGCGCCGACGTTCGGGCCTAATGGCTTCACCATACCGGATGAGCCAGCCATCCTCACAGGCGTCCAGGAGGACTGGAACGAGGCGTTCAGCGGAACGCTGAACTTCACGACTCAGTCCGGCTCGCCGACCAACCCAACGCCGCAGGGTCAGCTCGCCACGGCCGAGGCCGCGATCCTTGGGAATGTCTATGCCGACTTCCAATGGTTGACAACCCAAATGGACCCGGCCTATTCGACCGGGCGTTGGCAAGACGGTATCGCGCGGATATATTTCATCACGCGCAACCCAGCGCAGCCTACAGTCCTCCAAGTAATTTGCGTCGGCGCCCAGGGTGTGAATATCCTAAGTGGTGCTGGTGGTGCCACGGTTGTGGACGATCTCGGCAATACTTATGTCTGCACTCAAAGTGGCACAATTCCATCTGGCGGTAGTATTACCCTTCCGTTTTCGGCTGTCATCCCAGGGCCGACGCCCGTCCCTGAAACTAATGGCATTTCGATTTACCAAGCCGTCCCTGGTTGGGACAGTGTTACGGTCAGCTCTGGTGTGGTTGGCAGCAATACTGAGACACCAGCAGCCTTTGAGACACGGCGGCAGCAATCTGTCGCGGGTAACAGCCAAGGAATGGTGGCGAGTGTACTTGGCAACGTGCTCAGCGTCTCCGGTGTCCTCGACGGTTACGCCATAGAGAATCCGACAAATGGGACGGTTACTATTGGCACCGGGAATGCCGCCTATACACTTGCGGCTAACAGCCTTTACGTTGCTGCAACCGGCGGCGGTAGCGGCGCCGTGGCGTTGGCTATCTGGCAGAAAAAGGCACCAGGGTGCTCGTATAACGGTAATACGACCGTGACGGTTCAGGACCCTAACCCGGTCTATGGTGGCAATGGTCCGATCTACAATGTTACCTACGAGACGCCACAGGCACTACCGATTTTGTTTAGCGTCTCGTTTCAGTCCAGCGCTAATATACCAGCCAACGCGGCAACGCTGGTACAGGCTGCACTTTTGCGCGCTTTCGCTGGTGGTGATGGTGGACCGCGTGCGCGCATCGCAGGGACATTGCTGGCCACGCGCTACATCGCTCCGATTGTCGCGCTAGGTTCATGGGCCGCTCAAAATCTACTCAGTGTGAAGCTCGGCTCTGCCAATACGGCGGCGGCCGTTTTCACTGGCTCCATCGGCGGCAACACACTAACGGTTTCGGCTGTTATCAGTGGCGCCATAGCCATCGGCCAAACGGTCACTGGCACAGCTGGCTTCATTGCGCCGGGTACCGTCATAACCGCCGGTGCAGGCCTGAGTTGGACGGTGAGTGGTCCAGCACAGACCGTCGCCAGCGAGACGATGTTTGGCGAGCTTGCTGACCAGAGTTCGGTAGGTGTGGGAATCGCTCAAGAGCCAACATTGAGTTCGCTCAACATCAGCGTTTCAACTTAAACATGGTAAGTACATGAGCGATACTGGACCGCCATATCCACCGGTTTTGCCAGGAGCCGATTCCTTCGGGCGCTTCACGTTTGGCATCAGCGCATTCGGTTTGGTTCCGAAATTTAGTCCATGGTATGTAATGCAGAGCGAGTATAGCAACTCGCCTGTCCTCGACAACCTAATCCTGCTATTTTTCTCGGCCGCCGACCAGACTGGGAACTTCGAGACTTTTTTCGACAATATGTGGAATATCGAGACTGCTCAGGGCTATGGGCTCGACGTGTGGGGGCGCATCGTTGGAATCGTGCGTGAGTTGGAGGTCTCTACTGGTAAGTATGTGGGTTTTGAGGAGGGAGGCACACTCGATTATGATACGCTTGGTCCCGGTGGTTCTTCGCCATTCTACGCTGGTCAACCGTCAACTAGCTCATACTCGCTCTCCGATGATGCCTTCCGGCAGCTTATCTTGGCAAAGGCCGCTTTCAACATAATTGATGGCTTCATACCAGCGATCAATAGCCTGCTTATGAATCTCTTTGGTTCCAACGGTCGCTGCTACGTCGCGGACAATGGCGGCATGTCCTTGACATGGACGTTCGACTTCCAACTTACAGCATTGCAGGAGGCGATTATTTTTCAGTCCGGCATCATGCCGAAAACGGTTGGAGTCGCCGCCAACGTCGTGATCAACGCTTGAGGGAATAAATGCAGGCCAGCGAAATCCCAACCAAATTCTCGGTAGTCTTCGCCGCTTCCGCGGGCGCTGGTTATATACGCTCGATCCCAACCACACCTAGTGGACAGCCTGGTGCGGCGGCACTGACAACGGGTTTCCCCCCTGTCAACTTCATACCTGAGGGCGCTGGTGGCGTGCCGCCGTTTGGAGAAGACCTCAACGGTATTATCAACCAAATCAGCGCGTGGTGCCAATGGTTCGCGGGCGGTGGTGCGCCGGTTACCTATGATGCTACCTTTCAGACAGCCATTGGTGGCTACTGGAACGGTTCGGTGGTTGGTTCGGCGACAACACCAGGTGTCTACTGGCGGTCGACAGTTGATAACAATACGACGGACCCAGACACCGGAGGCGCTGGTTGGGTGTCCTTTTTGCCGAATGCCGTCGCGGTCGTCGGCACGGCGCAAGGAGTCACTGGCAGTTCCGGCGGTGGGGCCAAGACGGCGACGTTCGCTGCACAGGAAATCATCGCCGAGACCACGTTGGGTGGTACGGCCTTTAAGAGCACGAACCCATTGCTGACATTCAATGGGGCGACGACCGGCGCGGGTGGTATGGACACCGGGTCGCTGCCGGTCAGCGGGAATTTGTCGATCTATCTGATTTTCAACCCAACAACTATGACCTGGGCGCTCCTCGGATGCCTTGGCTCCACCTCGAACGGTCCGGTCTATACCGGCGCCAACATACCAACCGGTTATACCGCGTCTGTGCTCATATCGTCGCTCAGGACGGACGGTTCAGCAAACATCGTTGCGTTTACGCAGATGGATCGCTCTATTGATATTGCGTTTGTTGAGGTACTAAGCGGTGGCGGCGCCAACAGCTATACGGCGGTCTCCTGTGCAGGGGCAGTGCCAGCAAACGCTAGGACAGTCAGCGGTAATTTTTTCTCCGCCAGCGTTTCTAGCCCACAAAATTTCTATGTAGCATCAACCTCTACCGGACTTGGCGCACAGGTCATTCAAGCATTTGGGTCTGGCATTGATTTTCTTGGCGCGTTCATCGAAATTAAGATGCCGACGGCGCAGACGATTTATTATCAAATCCAGCCTGGGGGTTCCGGCAACATATACGTTACTAGTTACACTTTCTGAGGAACCACCGCATGAAACGCCTTATCGGAGTCTTGATCGCCGTGCTCCTACTTGGGCTTCCCACTGCGCATGCCCAATCGCTGACTACAGCATGTTCCAATCCGGCACCAGCCCTCCACGTTACCTGGACGCCGGGTCAGTGGATTTTATGCCTTTCATCCTTTCAGCCATATTTCGGCTATACGGCGGTCAACAAGGCCGGCGACACGATGCTGGGGCGGTTGGTGACACAGGGCTCGACCACGACGCAGGCCGGCGTGAATCTGCCGCAGGGCAATGCGCCGACGAACCCGGTCAACGGCGATTTGTGGACTACATCTGGTGGCGTTTATGCCCAAATAGCTGGTACGACATACGGTCCATTTGTTAGTGCTGCAACTTCTCCGGTTACAAGTTTCAACACGCGCACCGGCGCGGTCACGTTGCAGAACAGCGACGTGACCGCCGTGCTGACGGCGGCAGACATTGGGGCGCTCATCAACGCCAGCGCACCGTCGCACCAGTTTTCGACCGGCATGACGGCGCTCGGCGCGTTCACCTTCGCGCAGCCCGGCGTCGGGGACCTCTCCGGCCTCGGCACCGGCGTCGCGACGGCGCTCGGCGTCAACGTGGGTTCGGCCGGCGCGCCCGTGGTCAATGGCGGAGCCCTAGGCACGCCGTCATCTGGTACGCTGAGCAATACAACGGGTCTACCCCTAACAACCGGCGTGACTGGCACTCTGCCATTCGGCAACGGCGGCACTGGCCAGACCACATATGCGGACGGTCAGCTTCTCGTCGGTGATACTTCAACCGGCGGACTCGACAAGGCGACATTGACGGCTGGTACAGGCGTCACGATTACGAACGGCCACGGCACGATTACGGTGGCCGCCACGGCCAGTTCGCCTTCGGCACCAAGCCTGACGGTCTATACCACGGGTTCCGGCACTTACACAACTCCAACGGGTGCGACTTGGCTGGAAGTCAAGATGGCAGGAGGCGGTGCCGGCGGCTGGAGTAGTGGTACAAGCCCGGTCGCGCCGGGATCGGGCGGCAAC
>Ga0307373_10007884_pt1 | contig 16433 bp, 10 predicted proteins | sample OX2MG_FD_202534 | JGI IMG/M metagenome (GOLD analysis project Ga0307373, IMG submission 202534) | Soil microbial communities from Risofladan, Vaasa, Finland - OX-2 | ecosystem: Environmental > Terrestrial > Soil > Coastal area > Acid sulfate soil | place: Finland: Risofladan, Vaasa | collected... | reverse complement strand
CGCTTCCGTTGAATCGTCAGAATACGCCCACCACGGGTGGAGCGCTTATCGAATGCATGCGGTAAAAGCGGGGCGTGGCGAGCTGCTACCCCGGTCGAGTCGCTAGGCTAATAACGAGCCGTGCCCACCCCTCCGCATCAGCAGGAAGGCGAAGAGCCATCCTGGAGCCCTCACATGAATGCGGATATCTTTCCTCCCTGCCTCTCTATTTTTTTTGAATTTTTTTTTGGCAGCCTGTACTAGCGTTGGAGGCTATATTGCTCGATTGCGATGTCGTGGTGGTAAGAGTCTAGATGAGACTGTCCCTATGGGGCTTAGGCATACTTGCCCTCGGGTTCGCAGGAACTGTCCTTGCTAGTGGAAACCTCATCCTCCTTGGATTCTCCGTTCTGCTCATCCTCGTGGGTCTAGTCCTTCTAATCGTAGCAGGATTCGTAAGGTGGCTCCGATCTCACGGCGTCTTCCGCCCACCGAAGACATACGGTGGTCTAGTGGCGACACAAGGTGGCGAAACAGTCCGGAGCAACTCAGAGAGGATGATAGCGGATTACTTCCACCAGAACAACATCAGGTACGTGTACGAGCAGGATGCGATGAACAGGTGGAATACTCGCAGGATCAGCAGGCCGGACTTCTACCTCCCCGACTACGGGATCTATGTTGAGTACTGGGGGTTGCTTGGAGTCCAGGATTCTCGCCTCCGGTCACGATACGAGCAGTCTATGAAGTGGAAAATAGCCAAGTATCACGAGAACGACATCAAGTTCATCAGCATCTACCCGAACGACATGCGCAACCTGGGCTGGATTTTTCGGGCCAAGTTCAGAGATGTTGCAGGGTATGACCTTCCCATAGGAGGGAGTGAGGCTGGACCATCGAGGTTTTGCAGCAAGTGCGGCGCTCGCTTAAGTCCTGGTTCAGCATTCTGTCAAAACTGCGGCGTTAGAATCAGCGCTTGAGAATCATGCTGCGTACGGACGGTCGAACAGCCCCTGAATTCATATCCGCCCCTCCTCTTTTCGGACCGTTTTTCCCGCCCGCCCCACCTGAGGCTGCTACATCGACTCGCATTTCACGCGAGTCGGTAGGCCTTGGTTTCGCCATCTATTGCGTGACTTTGCTGAGCAAGAACCCTGTATCGAAGAGAACCTGAAAGATAATGGTACTTACCGCACTCGCGTTCTCGCCCAGTCTGGCTCCAGTTCTTTTCGCGAAGGCGTCGACGCTATCCGCTATTTTCGTCTTCACAACGCGAACATTCTCAGCGTCTCGTGCCGACGCCCTAAACACTGCAAGGGCGAGTTCAGACCTTGTATCTTTTTGAAAGCTTGCGATAAGCTCCTGGTCGACCTTTCCTGCCCGCAGGTCGTCATAAAACTTCGAGCCCGCAATCACCGAAAACTGGTCCTCCGCCATCAAGTAGAGTGTGGTGCTTTCATCGATTGAACTTGTCAAGAGTCCCTTCAGCGCCACGGTCTTTTCTGGGTCTCCATGCAGCGACGCCATCAATTCGAATTTCTCGAGATGCTTGTAATGCTTCATCACGAGTTCTGCTATAATATTGATTGGATTGTCCTCATCGAGCTTCGGAGTCGTCTGAGGAAGACCTTCAAGGCGCTTGAAATAGGCGCTTGAGGGGAATATTCTGATTACGTTGCCGGCGTACTCGCTCGGCGTGTGTTTCGAGCCGGCGCCAACGTTTTTACTTACTGCAACCTGAAAAGCCTGTTCAAAAAGGTCGCTGAACTCTTTAAACTCCATCCCGAATGGAACGATTCCGATTCGCGTCGCTCTTCCAAATGATCTTTCCGAAGTAAGGACGAAGTCTTTGTACCGCCTATCCGCCTTTTGTGTTGCGTTGCCTTTTGCAAGTTCCGAACAAACGGTTGGCAACTGCGCGATGACGCCTGTGATTACGTCAGCCTGACTAGGGTTTGTGACAACGTACGCCTTCACTAGATTCATTTGCAGCGATTCTAGCACAATGTTTGTGGTCTTGAACTTGGTCTCAAGCAATGTGCTAAACGCTCCATCGTATTGCTGAAACTTTTGCTCGATTTCGTTTCTCTCTTTCACTGCAAGGTGGATGATTTGCAGGCGTGCCTCAAGCATGTGGCTAATTCTGAAGTACATGAACCCCCCAACGAGTTCCTTCTTGAACGACTCTAGGTACTCATAGTCTGTGAATGTGCCGTCTATGGTTCGCCGAATAATCGTCCCGAATTTGGTTCTGATTACTGAGCCTTTTTGTTCTTCGTCTTCGTTGACTCGGCTGAACTGATATAATATTCTTGCTGTCATATCGTCTCTTCCAGCATCTGTGCACGCAGCAGGGGAAAGAGTATCCTGTCGTGAAACAAGATAGAAGGTCAAAGTTGCCTTGACTATGTGTTCAAACCATTCTGGCGCCTTGAACTCTTGCGAAGCGTGATCAGAGAGAATGCCATTGAGAATTAGGTCGTGTCGAACCAATGTTTCTTTCTCCTCAAGACCAACTGCCTTCAGGACTTGGCCAAACGCCGGAAAGAGTCTTCCTGGAACAACTTCCTGATTCACGCAGAAGTCCACAAGACCGCGAGCGAAGTTGAGCAGCTGGTTGTATGTCGAGAACATAGACTGAATCTCCGATCTGTCATAGTCCTCAATCTGAAGCAACAGTTTTGATAGATTTCCGATTGACCCTTCGTTTTCTTCTGTTTCGCTTTTTGATACCTTGATGAATTTCTTCTCTAGCAATAGGCGAGCTAGATCCTCGATGATGCCATTCTTGCGTATGTCGTCAAACACTATTTTTCTGTTCTTTCTATCCTGGGTGTAGTCATAGTAGAAGAGCAGAAAGATAGATTGCGAGACTCCTGTATTTGCATTCAGCCAGCTGGCGATTGATGATGGTCCGATTTCTATTGGCAGCCACTGACTAAATCCACGGCGTTGTGATTCGTCAAGAATGACTCTGCCTGAAATCGTTCTCAGGAAAATCTCTTTGAGGTCCTCCACTTCATCGAATGACTTCCTGACCAGCTCTTGAGCTGTGTTCAGCGTGAAATCTTGCAAGGCGTCGACTAGCTTTATCACAAAGTTCTGAACTTGGGTGCTCTTCTTTTCGAGAGATGACGGCACCTCAAGGATGCTTTTGTCGATTAGTCTGGCAACAAAATCTGCGAGAATCTGGGCCTTCCCTTTCAGGTCGTTCCATGCCTGAGCCCGCGCGTCCGTTTCTGATGTCCGCTCAAAGTATGCAAGACGTACCACGTCAACTGGAAGTACAGCTAACTTCCCGGCCTCCGCAAAAAGCTGCTGCCTCCTTTCATTTTCCAGAAAAGTGCTTGGAACGTACTTGAGAAGTGCAGTTTCCATTCTCTCGCTGACGTCGATTCTGTACATCCTTAGAGCATCTATGGTTGTTCGCTTCTCTCGCGCATAGTCGACATAGTATTGTGTGTAGACGATTTTGAAGGAGTCAAGGCTAAAGGGCTTGTCGCCTGAAATCAATTCTTCGATTGCGCCATAGTTTTCGAGGTTCTTCTCAACGTAGTCCGTGTTCACAACGCTGTTTGAGATTAGCGTCTTTGACAATTCCCTGATAAGGGCCTGATCGCTTGAAACTACAATCCATGTGTTCTTCTTACCCTCTGAGTCTCCAACATAATCAAAAAACATCAAACACAGAAGCGGTTGGGGAATGCCTAACATCGGCTCAAGCTTTCTTGTTGCTTCGTCGAGCCATTCGTTGGTAGATTCAGTCAACGGTCCAAAGGAGGACAAATAGCCGTTTGTTGTTCCCTTGATTTCGAATCCATAAGTGACCAGAGCATTTCTCAGAGACTTTACGAATGTGAGTTGCCTGTTCATCCTGTCTCTAGTCGCGTATGCCTTCTCAAGAGCAGGAATGTAGTCTCGCATTGATGAAAGGATGACTTGGCCGTAACCAGCCGCTCGCGTGAAATTGTCCTTTACCTGCTTTAGATTTGGTTCTATTCCAAGTCTGGTCGCAAGAAAGCCGCCGAGTCCCTGACGTGTCGTTTTCATTTGTTCGATTGCCGAAGACTCTGCAGTCTTGAGATTGAGGGAGATCCTGTCAAGAATTACTTTGAACAGTAGGGCGAGAACAGCAGCAATTGCGAAGCCTCCGTAAATTGATGGATTGTAGGCAAAACCGTACTCGGCTAGATAGACGACGTAGTATGCAGCCAAGACAACAATCGGTACGACTCTCGCAGTCATTCTGAGGTTGTCAAAGGCCCCGTCCAGTTTTCTTGAGGCATCAATCACCCCTACCTCAATCTTCTTGACTGAAGATTTCGCGGATTCCTGCATCGAAGCTATTGCCTGGTTTGCAGTTCCAATATTCGATTCAATCTCTTTTTCCTTGGCTAATAGTTCGCCATCTGCTGCCGTGAGTGATTTCGTAAGCTCGTCTACACGCGTCTCAACTTTTGTTTTGGCTTCGGCGGAGTCATGCACCGCCTGCTCCACGTCCTTCGCTGCCGGGCTGAGGGAATTCTGTCCATCGCCAGCTTCAACCTGATTTGTCCCGCCTGGATTGGAACTCAAGTTCTTGAGTTTTCCATCAATCTCAGCTGGCTTGTCCTCGGCTACAGGCGGCTCTCCTTTCCGCTTGACGTGAGGCATAGGATTACAATATAGGAGATTTTAGCGTAATTAAGTGTGAATTAGGCAATGCGTTCAAACGTCCATCTGAGCAGCACACTAAAGCGCCACGACCTTTTCCGATCTCAATTGTCTTCATTCTCGATGTTCCTTATCGACACCTTGGAGAACACCGCGCGAATCTTCCTCAAACAAAGCCCGAGGGGCGTTCTTGGTGAGCAGTCGGGATTCCTTCCTCAATCTGGTCTGGAAAAGGTTCAGTCAGAACTAGTAGCGCGACATGAGCTTGATTTCCATCTTTCGCGCTTTGCACCAGACTCGGGCGGCGTCGATCTTCTTCTTTGTTACAGGATTGTCCAGGAGGTGCCCTCCCTTCATCTCGCGCAGCTCCACCTTGCCATCCGTCGTCTGAACTAGGAAATCAGGCCTGTAAGTGTGGAACTTGCCGTCCTCATCGAAATAGGGGATGCTAATGCCATGGTTCTTTGTCCACTTTGCTATCTTCGGGTCGCTCTCAAGCTCCTTCATGTAGTCTAGTTCCCACGATGAGTCATAGTACTCGAGGGAGAACGCGCTCTTCTTCGGATTCTCGAATTCTCCGCGCTCTGGTTTGGGCATGTTACGATCTTCTCACTTCTCGAGTATCCCTGAGATAATGCCCTTCGTGAAGTTTCGCCTTATCTGGGGCATGACGTACAGGGCGAACTCGATGTCTCCTTGATCAGCCTGCGACAGCCTTTTCCCCCTCAAGACCTTCTTGTTGATGTGATCCATCATCGCGTTGTAGAGCATCCCCTTCTTGAGGCCGCCGTAACCCGCTTCCAGTAGGAGCCCCCCTGCGAGGTTCATCACCTCCCTCTTCAAGTCCTCCTCGAGGTCTTCTCTCGTCTTCTCCACCTCCTGTCCTCGGTTCTGGAAGGCCTCAGACTCGGCATCCAAGACGTCCATCTTTCTGGACTCCAAGTGCTTCCCCTTCACCCTGCCTATCTTGGTCCTCGTTATCTCCCACGCGTTCCTGTCGTAAGTCACGGCGTCAAGGGCCTCCCTCCAGTCCTTTATCGTCGCGTCGTCGGGTATGGAATGCTCAATTTCCTTAAAGTCGACCTTCTCCTCATATTCGGGCTCTGGTATCGCGATGAGGTTCTCGGGTTTCGCCAGACGCTGGATCTTCGGCCTGATGGGCAGGTCCTCGTCCCCGAACATGTCTTCGGGGAGGACGCCCTGGCGGATCTTGCTCACCGCTACGAGCCTCCAGAGCCAGTCGTGCTCGAGCTTGGGATGATCTACGACCGCCAGTATCTCAGCCTCCGGCTCATCTCTGATTATCCTGCGGAGCCCCCTGCCGATTACTTGTTGCCCATAGACGGGGGATGAGAACTTTCTCAGCAGCAAGATGGTCGACACCTCGGGGACGTCCCACCCCTCCCTTAGCATGAGGACGCTTACCACCGCGTCGTACTCGCTGTCGATCGAGCCAATCGTCTGGGCCTCCTTCCTCTCCTCCTCGTCGGACTCTTCCGTTACCAGCAGAGTTCTGAGCTTGAACGTCTCTTCGAGGATCAGTTTTGCCTTCTCCGCCTCGTTGATGCTCATCGTCACGACGAACAGAAGCGGCTTGTATCTCCCCTTGGCTCTCTTCCTTTGCTCCTCCAACCTGGCGAGGGCTATCGACATCTGCTTTTTCATGGGCTCTGGATCAAGGATCCACTGGAACGGCCTCACGTGCTCCTCAGCCTGGGCGAACTCTTCGTCCAGCTCCGTGACCTTCCTCCTCTCCCCTGTCGCAAAGTTAGTGTACGTCAGCTCAACGAGCCTCACCTCGGGCTCGTAGACCACCACCGACTTGATTATGTGATCCTCCAGCGCGTTGGCGATGTCGTAATAGTAGATCATCTCGGAGTCCGGGCTCTGACCATCAGCCCGGTCCGGGGTTGCGGTCGTGTCCATCCTGAACTTGCACTTTGGTGACAAGGTGCTCAGGACTTGGCTGTACTCTGGAGCCGGGGTGTTGTGTGCTTCGTCGTTGAACACTGCGATGTCCCCGATGTAGTTGAGGATGTATGCGAGGTTTCGTTGCCCAGAGATGTTCGCTTGGTAGAACTGCTGGATGTTGCCAAGGATGACGCCAGACTCGAGCATCCCTTGCGGGGCAGCTCCAGCGCCGAGTACGAATAATCCCAATTGGTTGACTATTTGTTCATCCCCAGGAGGGAATAGTTGGAAGTCCGAGAATATCTTGGCGGCCTGAAAGTCCTTCTCGAGCCTATCTTTGACGACCGTGTTCGGGACGAGCACCAAGAACTTCGAGATTCCGTGACTGTATTTCAGCCACGCCATCACCGCAGCGATGATGGCAGTCTTACCCCCTCCAGTCACGATGTTCAGCAAGACGTTCTTCTTCTCAAGGACTTCATATGCGAAGATGACGCGTTCGACAGCGCGAATTTGGTGCGTCCACAACCTCTTCTTTCGGTTCGGGTTCAGCAGGTTCTCCAAGAACTCGCGCGTCTCGTCCTTGACACCGGGAAACCCGTCGCGCCACTGCTCGAACTGTTTTACGTAAGGGTAGAACGAGTCGATAATCAATCAGTCGACCTCGAGTCTCTTGACGAGCAGCTTCTCTCCTCCGAGGTCATCTTGCACTTTGCAGGCGACGCTGCGAGATCCCGACCTCGGGAACTTGTAGCTCAGCTTCAGGGCTGGCCTGTTTTCGTCCACGCGCATGAACGAGTAGCCTTCCGTTGACACGAACCTCTCTTTGTAGTCGAAGTCCCATTGGACGTTTGCTATCCTACCTGAGGCGTTGAGCGAAACCGACTCCGAGAGATCAAAATCGTAGGCCAACGGACCCGTCCGAGTGACATGCAACCTGACTTCGGGCGGCAGGACAAACGTTAGAAAACTACCGTACTCCTTATGCTTGGCAACTACGCCTTCCTTGAAGGCCTCAGACTCGATAGGGACGAGCGAGATCTTCACAAAATCAATCGTGGTCTGCCCTTGGGATGCGAGCTTCTCAGCTGCCGCCTGCGCGGAGGGAGCGAAGGCCCAGGCCAGCATTGTGCCATTGTGCTTCCCCTTCTTGGTGGAGATGAACCTTGCGAAGTTGATGACATCATCCTTCGCGATCCGTTTGTCTTGAGAAGCCCATCCCACATGGATGGGAATACCGTTCTTGTAGCCATGTATCTCAGCTTCTCCACTGGCAACGCGTGCATTGTATGCGGAGAGGATGAAGCGCCTGAATTCCTCGTCTGAGAGTTCTACAAGGGCAGGAACCTCATAGATGCCCCAATATTCGACGCTGAAACCCGGGGTATTCGTCAGTGAATGTTGAACGCCAACTCCTGAACTTTGGCCAGAAGATGCTTTGATGACGCGGTCCATTGTGATTGATATGGCGATTCTTGAACTATCCCCGCCAATCCATCGTCTGCTCAGCTTCTGTGCTACCACCACGGCAGTGCCTCCCCCGCAAAAGAAATCTGCGACCACGTCATTTTCATTCGACGACGATGCGATTATTCGTTCAAGAAGAGCTTCCGGTTTTTGAGTGGGATAACCAATCCTCTCCTTCGAATGCGCTTGAAGCGGCGGGATGTCATCCCAAATGTCCTGGAGGAGTTGTCCCTTTATTTCGTCAAGATAGCGTTTGTACGCCGGAACACCGCCAACCTTCTTGGGGAAATAAATCCTTCCTACCTTCTCAAGTTCATCCAGTCTTGAAACTCTATACTTCCAATGGTTCCCTTTCTTTGATGGGTCAATTCCATGCCAGGGTTTGCCCGACTCCCCATGTCTAATCCCAGCTGCAGTAAGGTCGCTCAATCTGTAGCGCCGTCCTTGGTCGTCTACGAAACGGTAGAATTTCTCTACGTAATCCTCCTTTAGAGGAACATACTGCGGGTTGAAGGTATATTTGTCGCCTTTCGAATAGAACAGAATGATGTCGTGCACAGTTCCCAAGCTCTTGACTATTCCTTCACCCGTATGTGCTGAAGTGCGCTTCCAAATTATCTGATTCTTGAAGTTGTCATACCCGAATATCTTGTCCATCTCTGACTTGATGTAGTGACAAGCATGCCAATCGCAATGTACATAGATTGATCCGGTTGGCTTCAACAACCGCTTCATCTCAAGTAGTCTCGCGTCCAACCAAATCAGGTACCCTAACATCCCTCCTTCCCAGATGTCTGTAAAGGACCGAATCTCATTTTGGTCCCCGAATATGACGTTGTAGTTGCGGCCTGAGAAGAACGGCGGATCAAGGTAGATGAGGTCGATGGAGTTCGAAGGAAGCATGCGCATCACGTGGAGGTTGTCGCCCCAGATCAGCCGGTTAGCATCGAGTTCGGGATGCCCGAAGGACACCCTTTCGACCCTCTGGAAAGGCAACTTTACTGCCGGATACTTGTCGTAGTACTGTTTGTCTCTGTCGCAACCGAGTGGAAGTTCATCGACGGGGACGGAGCCAAACCGGCGAGGAACCTTATAGAAGTCAGGCTGAACTGCTAGCTGGATCTTTGGAGCTTCGATCTCCTCGGGGCTGGTTTGCGCGTACTCCGACAGGTCTTGAGTCTTGCCAGAGTCCTCCATCAATCGTCTCTTGCGCAATTGCGTTTAATATCATTTTGTCAGCTGCTTTAACGACCACTGAACCTCCGACCATTCGAGAAGGCTAGAAGGGTGAGGGCTGAGATGTAAAATAAGAGCCTGCGTCGATGAGCCCCGCTAATGGCTCTGACCGTGAGAGTTCTGCTTCAACGATACTTTTACCTCGAAGAGGTCAAAGCTGCCCTGAATGATATCGGAGAACCATCGTCAGGTAGCAAGTCACAGCTCGTTAGTCGTCTGGTAGCGAACTGGGAATCCCACAACAGAGATTTTTACGCTCTTCTCGATTATTTGGACGTCCAAACATTGAGAGTCATCTGCAAGGATTACGGTCTTGACTATCGAGGTGATAGGGCTGCCCTTTTGCGAAGAATCCGCCGATCCAATCTGTCGAAGCTTAGGAATGATGGGACTCCCAGAGTTGAAACGCAGGCACCTCCAAGTCAGTCGTTGCCATCGGTGGCTTCAGGCGTTTCGGACCTTCGCAGATTGCGGTTCAGATTGCCGCTGTTGGTTAGTATAGGGCTAACAGCGATTCTCTACCTTGTTCTACCTCTCTTTGGTCTGACCGAAGTAATCTCACAAATAGTGACGGCAACTATATGCTTCACTGGCCTATGGAGTAGCCTGCGGTATCTGTCAGAACGGGCTTAGCGGCCCTGCGATGAAGCGGATCGACCAATAATCGGCTTGTCGGACATGCGCCATTTAGGATCCTCTGGAGATTGCTTGACATATTCGGCAAACTCCTTTCTCGACATGTAGCCTCTTTCCAGCATGATTTGGTGCCATTGATGTGAATTTCCTTCAATTACGTCAGCGGCCAAGCAAGTCAATGCCCTGAAAAGTTCCAGAGCTTGGTGATTCACACCACAATCTTGGCAAAGGTTCTCGTGCGCAGAAGGTAGCCACGGTTTCAGTTCTGAGCCTTTCGCCATGTCGTCCAAGACTTGTTTGAACAACTCTAGGAATGCTGGTCGAATATTTTCCATCACAAACTCGCCGTACTTCTTGTACAGGATTTCTTCGAATTCGCCGTTCAGGTCTCGACTTCCCCATGGCTTCGAGAGATACAGGAGTGTTTTTCGCTCCTGATCTTGGCCCCTTTTCCCTCTCTCCTTTTTGCGTATCAGGTAATCTTGCCGTTCAAGTTTCTTCATCTTATCGTAGGCTTGATTCATGTTGAGGTCAAACTCCTTTGCGACTTCCTTTGGGCGGACCCCTTGAGGCGACTCGTGAACATAATCTAGAATGTCCCAGACTTTCTCGGAGCTCAGCACTTGCACATCCGAGAGCTCGCTGACACTCAAAGAGGTGAAGTAGTCTGATATCTCATCTTTTCTTTTGCAGGCAAGATTTGATTTTTCACATTATCCGTGAATTTATGGATTTTCGTGTTCATAGATTGACGTCTTTCTCCGGTAAGGTAGTCGGAACCCCAAATATTCGACGCGCCGATATGCTGGTGTGAAGAATCAAGGCAGTCGAGGGCCAACAGAAGCGCTACGACATAAGTCTCAAGTTGGAGACCGGAGAATCTCTTTCATTGACCTTAAGGAGCAGCACTACAACTCGAATGGCCTTGGTCTTGCTGACTTCTTTCCACCCAGGCACAAGCGGAAATTGCTTAACCTCGCGGAGATAAAGCCCAATGATGTCTTTTATGACTTGGGCTGCGGTGACGCCAGCCTTCTAATCTTCGCGGCGAAGGAGTTTGGAGTCAGAAATGCGATGGGATTTGAGAACAATCCCACAAGGAGACGGATCGCAGTCGAGCGAGTGGAAGAGGCTGGCCTTTGCGACAGGATACGGATTGACATAGAGATTGAACGGGCCGACTTAAGCAAGGCCGACGTAATCTTCGATATGTTGCCGGAGAGCGATGGAGACTTCGAATCTACGTATCAAAAGGAGATAAGAGATGGGACAAGACTTCTCAAGCATGACTTACCTCTTATCGGCTATCTCCCTGACGCGGTGGATATCCCATTCTACAGAATGACATTTCCACTGATGAGAGCTAGTTCCAAAGTCCAGTGGACTGATAGTGTTCTCTTTGGGCACGATTCTAGTCCCTATGACCTCTGGCACGAGTTATTCTATTACCAGAAGGAAAAAGGATACACGAAATGGGACATTAGGAGGTTGCAGCGAATCTTGGACAAGCGATTGCCCGACTAACGGATGGAAGGCTAGTTCGCCCGTCCCGGTTTACTTCGCAGTTGGGTCCTTGATTGCAGAGATACTTGGCTTCCCCTCGTTCTCGACAATAAATGCCCTCAAGGAATCAAAGCTCCAATCCTTGTGCTCGAGGTTTCCCTCTCGAACCTCATGCTAGGTGGGGGCATGAATATCAAGCCACTCCAGGTATAAGCAATGAACATCGGTGTGGAACGTGAAGGGTTCCGGACCCACTCAGAGCTAGGCCGGGGACTCGCCCCTTTCCAGGGGCGGAACCCCCTCGGTCCACCGTCAGGGATGCCGCAGTTTATCAGAGATAAATATCACGACAAATAACGATTTGGGGCTGTTGAGGTCACCTACGGGTCTGAATCTAAGGGGTGGCCTCTAGATGAAAGCCAGCGAGGCAAAACTTCTTGCATTCCTCAAGAAGTCACCACAGTTCGAAATACCCATCTATCAGCGCACCTACAGCTGGACAGAGGCAGAGTGTCTTCAGTTATGGAATGACATAATTCGGACGGGAAGCAATGAAAAAGTCCCCGCGCATTTCGTCGGATCCATAGTGTACATCGAGAAAGGATTGTACCAGGTCTCAAGCCAAACTGCCTTGCAGGTTATCGACGGGCAACAGCGTTTAACCACTGTGACGCTCTTGATTGAAGCTCTATCACGGGCCCTCGGCGAGAGTGAACCAGTTGACGGCTTTTCAGCTAAGAAGCTCCGCAGCTACTATCTTCTGAACACTCTGGAACCAGGCGAACTCAAGTACAAACTGCTTCTTTCTCAGACGGACAAGACCTCACTGAAAGCCCTTGTCGATCAACAACCGTTACCGCAAAATCACTCACGTCGTATCGAAAAAAACTTCGAACTCTTTCGGGCTTGGATAGAGGCACTCAAGGGTGACTACTCCGCGCTATGCAACGGCTTGGCCAAGCTCATTATTGTCGACATCTCTCTCACTCGCGACCAGGATAACCCGCAGCTGATATTCGAGAGCCTCAATTCAACTGGACTGGAGCTAAGCCAGGCCGATTTGATAAGGAACTTCATTCTAATGGGGCTGGAAAGCCAAGAGCAAACGCGCCTTTATGAGCAGTATTGGAGGCCTATGGAGGTTCGGTTCGGCCAGGAAGCGTACACCTCGGATTTCGACGGTTTCATGCGCCATTACCTCACCATGAGGACAGGTGAGATTCCCAATGTGAACGAGGTCTATGAGGAGTTCAAGAAATATTCGCGCTCTTCCGAGCAAAACAAATTCGAGGCCCTGGTAGCAGACATCCGAACCTTCGCAGAATACTACTGCGCGATGGCGCTAGACGCAGAGATGAATCCTGATCTCAAGTCAGTCTTTCAAGACATCCGCGAGCTGAAAGTGGATGTCGCTTTTCCCCTTCTCTTGGAGCTCTATCACGATTATGCGAACCAGCTTCTTGGCAAAGAGGACTTCCTTCACGCAGCACGATTCGTGGAGAGTTATGTCTTCCGAAGAGCAATCTGCAGCATTCCAACTAACTCCATGAACAAGACATTTGCGACATTCACGAAGGGACTCAAGAAAGACCGCTATGTCGAGAGCATCGAGGCCGGCTTCTTGCTGCTGCCATCCTATCGTAGATTTCCTTCCGACGATGAGTTCAAACAGAAACTAATATCAAAGGACCTTTACAAGTTCCGTAGCAGGAGCTACTGGCTTCGTCGGATCGAGAATTACGAAAGAAAGGAACGCGTGTCTGTGGAGGAATACACCATCGAACACATCATGCCACAAAACGAAAATGTTTCGCCGGAATGGCAGTCCGAACTTGGCCCTGACTGGAAGCGGGTCCGGCAGACCTATCTTAACACCCTCGGAAACCTGACACTAACAGGATACAACTCCGAGTACAGCGATAGACCCTTCACCGAAAAGCGCGACATGAAAGGTGGTTTCCGGGAGAGTCCTCTCCGACTGAACCAAGGACTCGGCAAACTCGAACATTGGAACGAAAAAAGCATTCAGCAGAGAGCCGAGCGACTGGCCACCCAAGCGGTAGGCGTCTGGCCAGCTCCCGCGGTGAATCCTGCAATCCTTGAAGGATACAAACCAGCGGTGGTCAGTGCAAGCTACACAATCGACGACCACCCGCATCTGATCGCCGGCGCAATGCACGAACTTTTCATTGAATTTGGCAAACAGGTGATGGCGCTAGACCCATGCGTGACCCAAGAATACCGGAAGCTCTACGTGGCATTCAAGGCAGAGACGAACTTCGTCGACGTAATCCCGCAATCAAAACGACTGCGCCTTGCTCTAAACATGCCTTTTCCTGAAATAAACGATCCAAAAGGATTGTGCAAAGACGTCACCAACCTTGGAAAGTGGGGTAATGGAGCCGTGGAAGTTGGACTGTCGTCTCTTCAAGAATTGCCTTACGTGATGGGACTTGTTCGTCAATCGTTCGAACGTCAGATGGGAGATGATGGCGAGAATGGTTAGTCGTTATTCAGTTGCGACCCAGACGTTGGAGCGGGGGCGTACCTCCGGGAAATTGGCAACCGATTGACAAGGGTCTGGAAGGTCGGTGCTTGGCCCGGGATTGGTCATAATACAAATGAATACCGAGAGAAGTATATCGATAAGGCGATAGAAAAGGAGTTCGTGGCAATTGGGGGAGCAGATCGCGGTGACCTCACGAAACTATGGGCCGACGAGTTGTCTACGCTGTCTCAATCATCTCCACAGTGGTACCGCTTCAGTCACGAAATAAGGCAGGGAGACGTAATACTGCAATATGACAATTGTCGGGGTAGACGCAAAGCATACGCTGGACTAGTAATCAAGCCGCCGAAGCGACTTAGACCCAACTTGAGGCATGGTGAAGCTTACTACTGGGTACCCCCAGATGACGAGTTGAGATTCTTTGAGAAAAAGGAGGGCAAAAACTATGCCCCCAATCGCGTTAATGTGCGCTGGCTGAGTGATGAACCCCTCCATGTCATGATAGACTGGTGGGATACGCTCCATGAGATTTTGGAGGATGACATAAGAGACGGGAAAACGAGACCGAAGAAACAAAAGGGTCGGCCCCGTGGAGTCTGGGTTTACGATTCGAAATTCAGAATGGTTTTGTTAGGATGGTTGAAAGGGAAACCTGTCAATCAGCAAGACCGCAATAACAAGGAAGCCAGGGCAGGCAGCGGGTGGAAGACGATTGACCCTGATCGGAAGGCGAGCATCGAGGATGTGGCAATAAAACTTACCCGCGAAGATTACAAAAAGAGACACTACACAGTTACTCCAGTAGAGAACGAGAATAAGGGGTGGGACCTGGAAGCAAGTCGCAAGAATGAGAATCTCCGTCTCGAAGTCAAAGGGCTTTCGGGAAGAAACATTTCGATTCAATTGACGCCCAATGAATACAGAAACGCGAAAAAGTCAGCAGATTATAGAATATGTGTCGTGACCGAAGCTCTAGAGGATCCATTATTACACATCTTCAAGTATTCAGAGGCATTAAAGAGGTGGGAAGACAAGAACGGAAATGCTTTGGTCGTGAAAGAAATGACCGGAGCTTGGATGTTTTCTCTCTAGAGAGCGGGCCAGGTTCCACGCGAAAGGCTAGTCATGAAGAAATCCCATCTAAAGTGTCAAGGAGTTAACGGCGCCAAGATGGCTTTGCATACAAAGGCTCAAGTGCCTCTGAGGGCGCTTACTGCCAATAAATGACAGATTCGAACCCGAAGGGATAAATTCCCACCTCTCGCACCATACCCACGAGTACAATCCCTCTTTTATTCTCCGGCCGACTACAGGAAGGATGTCCGCCAAGGGCAACGCACGTAGAGCCAAAGACAAAGACGACGTCTACGACTAGGCCTATGAGGCAGGAAAGTGCCCAATCCTCCCAAGGCCTTAAGTAGCATCGGCCCCCATTTGGAAGAGCAAGAGAGAGGCACTGCGTGGTGGCTTTCCACATCCGAACTCCCCTCGAGTGAAGCGCGAAGGTGGGAGAATGTCTGAAGAACATGGTCGTTTAGCGAACGGAAGGGTCAAGGTCGCCGCTCTGGTCATTGCAGTCCTATTCGTTCTCGCAGCTGCGGCCACCATCTCCCTCTACTCTCCCAAGAGTCCTGCGACCGGCAGCTCGACCGCAGCGTCGAACAGCCCAACAACTTCTTCGAGCCGCGGTTCATCAAACTCATTGAGCGGACTGCCGTACTTCAACGCTTCAGCGGTCTACGCCTCTGTGGGCTTCCCGATGATCTTGTACTCCTCTTCGGGCACGTTCATCCCCTATGCCACGAGCGAGCCGAACTTCACCCTGCAGGTGAAGCTGGGGGCGTTGGACTACTATCCAGGATACGCGAACATACTGGCGCCGGTGATCGGCCTCAAGGAGGCCGTGAGCCTGGGTACGGCTGCAGCCAAGCTCGACCCCGTAAACTACACACTTGCAGAGGCGGTCTTCTACCCCGGCCTGGCTAGCAGTTCGGGCCTTCTCAGCGATCCAGAATGGCACCTGTTCTTCGAGCAGATCTACGCAGGATATTGGGTTCTCTATTGGGATTGGGGTTGCTGCCCAATCGAAGCTGACGTCGATGCCCTGAACGGTACCGTGGTGGTCAAAGGGGCACCCGTGTCAAACCTGCCTGAGCCGGGACGCTACGACCTGAACGTGAGCTCGTCCACCGCCCTTGCGACTGTGCGCGCCCTCAATCTCACGGACGACCCGGCGCTCACGAAAAACGGCACGGTGGGCTCCATGGCTCCCTATGTCGTGTTTCCAGGCATATCCCCCCTCACCCAGTGGGTGAACGCCTCTCTCGTGGGAGAGAGCGGGCTGGCTTGGATAATCGGACTGGGTTACGAGACCCCGTGCTGCTCGCACGGAGGCACTTTCGCCGTAGACGCCCAGACAGGCCAGTTCCTGGGAGACTCCCTGATAGACGGCATCTCTACTCCTCCAATGATCGGATACGTGAACACCTCTCTCGTCTTCTCGACGGCGAGGAACATGTCGGTGTCGCAGGAGACGTAC
>Ga0307373_10007883_pt1 | contig 16434 bp, 26 predicted proteins | sample OX2MG_FD_202534 | JGI IMG/M metagenome (GOLD analysis project Ga0307373, IMG submission 202534) | Soil microbial communities from Risofladan, Vaasa, Finland - OX-2 | ecosystem: Environmental > Terrestrial > Soil > Coastal area > Acid sulfate soil | place: Finland: Risofladan, Vaasa | collected... | reverse complement strand
GCAATCCTTCGCTAGTCTTGAGGAGGATTCTGACTTAGCCACTCAAGAGTGGCGACGGGCTGCAAAGTGATCAGCGCCGTTCAGGCCATGATTCCTCGGCCAGTTACCGTGAATTGCTCGCAATATCCACGACGACCGGCAAGCTCGAGCAGCTCGGCTTCGGTGTGGTATTATCTGCTTCCATGGCAATCAAAGAGAAAGAACTATATGAGCCTGTGAGAACGGCTCTCGAGCGATCGTTCGCGGCAATTGGAAAGAGAACCGTGTCGGAAACGGGAGCCACCAAGGGGCTCGGAGAACCGCTCAAGGCTCTTATACCGCCAGGACTTGAAATCTTGTTCCGCTTCCTGAGTCGCAAGCCCGACATCGCCGGTTACGTGGAGAGCAATCTGGGGAACGTGATCTTCACGGCAGAAGTCAAACGCGGGTCTTTAACGATACAGGACATTTATCAGGCCAAGATGTATAAAGAACTTTTTGGCGCAACATTCGGATTTTTGATCGGCACGGAACCCGTCACCGAAGAGCTAAAACGTCTGCTGCGCGCAATCCCCATCATTCTAATGTCTGCGGGAGATTATACGTTTCACTTTCTCGCGATTGCGCGATTCGACCTCGACAGCGGCACCTTCGTTGAGTGGTTCTTGAACCTTCAACCAGACACCGATCCTTTCGCCCACCTGAAGAGACTTTCCTTTTAGACCGCCCTTTAACCTGCGTCTCGGATCGCTCAGCCTCATCTCGGCGCTATCAGGACGAAGCCGCACCAGCCCCGGTTTGCAAGCGGCCTCGTCTAGTGCGAGCCTGATTCGGGAGTCAGAATGGAAATCCCGGTTCAATGTCGAAAACATGTGAAATAAAGACGGATCGCTTAGTCGGCCTGCCCGTACGGCTTGAAGATTTGGAAGACTACCAGGCCCTCGATGCTGATCCGGAAGTTGAGCGGTGGGCTGTTGGTGGACCGACCACGGAGAGAGGGACGGAAAGAGCTATCGAGCACTGGGAGGAACACGGCTTAGGTCTTTGGACTTTTCACCACAGGGACGGCACTTTTGTCGGCTACGCCGGGATGACTTACTCCTCAACTCAGGAGAGGTTTCAGTTGCGATATGCGGTCGTCCCCGGATATCGGAGGCGTGGCTACGCCACTGAGATGATTAAGGCAGTGGTCGCATTCGCTTTCAATGCGAAGAGGCTCGATGAGGTCACAGCCGCCGTTGACGAGGAGAACACCGGATCGTGCAGGGTGATGGTAAAGTGCGGCTTTCGATATGATCGCGAAACCCGGATGTACCGCGTGAGTTTTCCTACCGAGAGCTAATCGCGGACCTCAAGCAGTTGGTAGCAAGCCAGCAAAAGCGAATCGAGCAACTCAAGCGGCAGATCCAAAATCTCGCCGCCGTACCGAGGAACTAATTCACCGGAACTTCGGTGCAAGATGAGGGGATCCGCGCCGCCTTTACTTGGTTAGCATTAGATTGTCGCCGCCTCGCAATTGGCAGATAATCTGAGGCCTCAGGCCCGGTCACCCGATCGCTGCGGCGAAGACGAACTCCATGGATAACGGCAAAACTGAGAAGCTAACGAATCAACAGGTGGCAGCTGCGTATAACGGAAGACCCCAACTTGCGACAGATGCGACTGCCGAGGAATGGTCTCGGCTTTTCGAATATCTTGGTGATCAGCACTCGGCAAACTTCGCACAATGGGATCGCACGATGGTCGACGACCGAAACCTTATGATCAGGTTCTATGACCTGCTAATGGAGCAACTCCAAGCAGAAGTTCGCCACAGGGGCTTGCATTTAGACGACAGAGACATAAACCTGTTGAATCTTTTTGATGGGGCTGATTTCGAGCGAGCGATCAAAAAGGCGACGCGCCAATGAACCAGCAGGCCCAGAGTCGCCCCGCCGCCCTGAACCAATGATGGGCGTTCCGCCGCGATCCCCCGTCAAACCGGCCAGAGTGTGGTTGCTCGCCGCAGTCGTCCTGGCTGCCATGCTTGTTGCCGTCTCGGCATCGGCCGCGCAAATTGAGGCCTGCTTCTCGCCGCCGCTTCCCGGCGGCTGCGATCCGGCGGCGGCTGTCGTTCAGGCGATAGACAGCGCGCGCAAGACGGTTCTCGTCCAGATGTACGCGCTCACCTCGCGGCGAATCGTAAGCGCCCTCGTGAACGCAAAGCGACGCGGCGTCGATGTGCGCGCCATCGTGGACCGCAGACAGCTCGAGGAGGACCGCAGCGACACCAACGCGGTCGCCCGCCTCGCCTCGGGCGGCGTCCCCGTCCTCGTGGATACGGTGCCCGGGCTGATGCATAACAAAATCATGATCGTCGACGGCGCGACCGTCATCACCGGCAGCTTCAATTACACCTGGTCGGCCGAGCACCGGAACGCGGAAAACCTGTTGGTGATCCATGATCCGACGCTTGCCGCCGAATACACTCAAAACTGGAGCATCCATGCGGCCAAGTCGCGCCCTCTGGCCGCTTCGACGGAAGGTGCTTCCCCATCCGCGCAAGCTGCTCCGAAAGCAGCAGCCGGGCTGATCGTTGGCAACCGCCGTAGCATGATCTACGAATGGTCTGGCTGCCCGTATTACGACAAAATCGCGCCGAGCAATCAGGCTAGCTTCCCGAACGCACAAGCGGCTGAAGCGGCCGGATACCGCCCGGCGAAGAATTGCCCATGAGCGCGCGCAAACGATCGCTCACGCAGAGAGGCGCGCGGTTCGGGGCAATGATTTCGCATCTCGACCCGAAAGCGCTGACGCGGCGGCAGCGGCAGGTAGCAGAGTCAGGATCGCCGGGCTCAGCCTGCAAGCAATCGGCAAGCGCCTCGGAATCAGGGTGAGCGGGTCCGGCAGATCGAGGCGCGGTTGCGAACGCGGGCGCGACTGAAACGGGCGGTTTGACCCAACATCGAGTTGAACAAACTCGACAGCTTCGCAGATGTAGGACGTTGCACCGTACTACGCCAGAGGGATAATCACAGACGTGAATGCTGAACTGGATATGGCTCGTGCCCATTGCGTTCGTGCTGATTGCCAGCGGCGGACTTTATATTCGTTTGCGCTGGGGCCGCTCGCCGCAAGCCTACCGCGCGATGATAGCGGTCGCCGCCTGCTACTTCGTCGCCGGCTCGATCACGGGCGTGTGGATTCTGCATGTCGTTGGAACGAATCCGAGCGGCCGGCCTCCTACTGTGAGTTCGCCGGTCGTTACCGCAGCACCCCCCGCGAGCTTAGCGGCGACGCTCAACCCGAATTACACGGGGCCTTCGTTTCCTATACCGCTGCTCCATTACGATCCCGCACGCGCCGTTCTCCCCGATGCCAAGCTGACACCGGGCGAGACCTATCCGGGTGTCACGGCTACTGACGTTTGCACTCCGGGATGGTCCCGTGAGCATCGCCACGTCACCGAAGCGATGCGCGATCGAGTGTATGCGGAATATGGGCGCGCGCGCGGACCGGGCTGCTGCGAAGTCGATCATTTGGTTCCGCTCGAACTCGGCGGCTCGAACGAGATCAGGAACCTATGGCCCCAACCCGACGATCCGCGCCCAGGCGATGCCGAAAAGGACGGACTCGAGAACGAGCTGCACCGTCTCGTCTGCGCCGACAAAATGCCGCTGGCCGATGCCCAGAAGTGCATCGCGTCGGACTGGGTCGAATGCTGGGAGAAGTACGTGGTTCCGGAGTATGGGCCGCAGTGGGCTGCCGCAAACCGTCACGGGTGGTGAGTGGTGGCCGGTATATGAAAGTCGTCTATTGGCAGCCCAGAAGTAATGACATCCGCCTCGAAGTAATCTCATCTGTACGCGAGAGCGGGTCAGGTTCGCTCCGATCAGCCACAGATGACGGCGGGGTCCGGCAGATCGAGGAGCGGCTCCGCGTGCGTGCGAGACTAATCGAAAGTTGATGTTTGTTTTAGCACGCCGCCCTCATTAGATTTTCAAGAACTTCTCGATTTGCTTGCCGATGTCGGTCGCTTCGATCTCGGTCCATTGCATCGCCTGGGCCACCTCCCCGTGGGTGACTTTGTGAACTGCCTCGCGGCTTGGCTAGCGAGATTTGCGTAGCCGAACGGATCCAATCTAGTGGGACACTCGCCACACACCGACTTGAGTGCACTCGAGGTGAAGTAGCTTTCCGTCGAACGTCGCTCAGTCAGGTAGCAATCGATACTCATGGTTTCCAGCTTGGCCTTGGTCTGTTGCCGCTCCTTTTGTGGGTCTGCCCGGCAGATTTTCGCTCGCTGTCGAGGATCGCGCCGATCTTCGGGTGCAAGCTCCTCCATTGCTCAGGATCGAAATTGACGCTGGCGGCATCGCTTCCCCCCAAGCGCGAGAATCGCAACGCTCTGGCCAGCGTATGAGGGGGCTTTCCACAGCCATGCTTTGAACGCGGGCACGTCGTTAGAGCCCTCAACCAGAAGAACCGTATCGGCCCAGACAACGTCGGCTGGAGAAGCCCCAATACTTCCGATCAGGCCCCGCAGCTCGGTTAATCCGCTGACTTGACGCGCGGTTGTCCGCTTTTCGGAATTCTGGAATTCGGTTCTGAACACCCGGCCTCCGCTGTGGGCAAACGAGTTGACGACCGCCGGGCTGTGCGTCGTCGCTATAAGCTGCACACCGTACCTGGCCAGTTGCTCAAGCAGCTTCCGTTGCAGATTTGGATGCAGATGAAGCTCGGGCTCTTCGAGCAGAACAATATCGACCGGCGGATTCCGCCATTTGTGCGAGAGCTTCGAAACAAACAGTACGATTAGCGACTCACCGATGCTGGCACCAAGTTGCGAGAGAAGGCGCACGCGCCCCTCGAAGGTGACAACGATTTCCGGTTGCTCGTTGCACGGCAACGGCAGCGAATATCCCTGGACGTAAAGCGAGACGCTCTTCGCTCCGATGAATTCTGCGAATTCCTGTTGGAACTCCTGAAGGAGATCGTGGCGGCGAGCAGATTCGGCATCCTTCGGGTTCGGGCGCGGTGCGTACTCTATCCAGCTTACCAGCCCTTCGCCTCCTGCTGGGCCGCTGATATTGGTGTCCGATCCCAGCCTCGGTTGGCGATGGGAAGGAAAATAGAGGACTCGGCCTAAAAGCGACATCAAGGGTCAAAAAGATGAGACCCTGCGAGGCTGGGCCTTTTCTTAACTGTGCGGGAAAGCCAGACCAATCGTCGACAGATCGACGACGGTCTCAACGAACTTGAAAGGTGTGGGTGGTGGCGGCCTGTTCGTCGGTCCCATTGCAGCCGGGTAATTTTCGATTTCTGAAGCGGCCGGGCTCGCGCGTGTCCTCGAGGCTAATGCTCTCGCTGTTGATGCCGACGATGACTGAGGAAGAAGCGAAACGATCGAGCATCGCGACGATCAGCGGGAAACATGGGCGCGGAAGCTACGCGCGTTTCCTTTTTTTCTTGGCCCAGCGCTTTTTCACCGCCTCCGACAATCGCTTTCTGCCGGCTGGAGTTAACCCGCCACGCCTCGGGCGAACGACGGCGCGTTTGCCCGGAGTCGCATTGTGTCCAATCGGATTGACCTCGGCGAGTAAAGTAATCGTGCGGTCGATGCGGTCGCGTTCGCTTTTTAGCTCTGCAAGGATTCTTGCAAGGTCCAACGTCGCTCTCCTCTATGGTACGCCCTTGCTGGCGTCGCCTAGGTTCCGGAATCCCGCGTAACATTTCATCAATAGTGAGGACTTGCAATCCTTCGCCGGCCTTCTGGATGGTGCTGGCTGCAGGGCAGAACAATAGCACCTTGGTACGAAGCGATTCGCGCTGTCTAAGGCATGATCCGTCCGTCGGTTAGTATGATTTGCCCGGCTGAGAGCTACTACAAGAACGGGCAGGCGCGGTAAGTTCGGCTTCCGTGCGGAATTCTTGCTTCCATGGCAATCGAACAGAAATAGCTTTATGAGGCCGTAGGAACGGCTCTCGAATGAGCGTTCGCTGCACTTGGAAAACAGACCTGTGTTGAAACCAGAACAATCTTGCCGAGGATGTCCTGATCGTGACGTCCTCCCGATTTTTTGGTCCGGCAATAGGGTGAGGAATTCGGCATAATATGCCCCGAGGAGGGGCGATGCCGATGCGGGAAGCCGTTTCACGGAAGAGCAGAGCGCGCACGCGCTGCGGCAGGCGGAGACTGGAACGCCGGTGAACGAAGTGTGCCGGGCGATGGGGGTGAGCGAGCAGAACTGCTATCGCTGGAGGAAGAGCTACGGCGGGTTGGGGGTGCACGAGATCCGCCGGCTCAAGTTGCTCGAGGAGGAAAACTGCCGGCTCAAGCAGCTGGTGGCAGACTTAAGCCTCGACAAGCTGATGCTGCAGGACGTCCTGCAAAAAAAATTGTAGGGCCTGAACGTTGGCGCGATCTGGTCCGATACTTGGAGTACACCTACCGGATCATCGAGCGCCGAGGATGCCCGGTTCTGCGATTTAACTGCTCGTCGCGCCGCTACCGCGCGATCCGCAACGATCAGGCTCTGCTCAGAGGGCGAATTCGGGAACTGGCCGCAGCGCGGGTGCGCTACGGCTATTTCCGCATCTACATCCTGCTGCGCCGTGAGGGCTGGCGGATCAATAACAAGCGGGTGTCCCGGCTCTATCGCCAGGCAGGGCTGAGCATGCGGCTTAAACGGCCGCGGCGCGACGTGATGGCGGCCCACCGCCAGACCCGGCCTGCGGCCGGGGCAATAAATGAAAACTGGTCAATGGATTTCGTCTCCGACGCGCTGTTCGACAGGCGCCACATCATGGAGAGTCGGAGAGCAGCAATTCGACACTGGTGGCATGGCGGCTGAAAATCGCGAAATTCCCCCCCGGCACCAATCGGTCAAATGCCGTTCCATGAGTGCGCCCAAGCCCAAACGCTCATCCCGCTCGCGGAGCAGGATCAAGCCGCCGTCGGAGGTCACTCGCGCGCCTTGGAAATCTACCTTCAAGCAGCTATTAAACGAGAGCTGAAAGGACCGCTTTTGCGTCTCACCCACCGCCACGCCATCTCCGCACGGCCCCGATCGCATCCAAACCCGCTTCTGTCAGGGCTTTGTTGGTATTATATCAAATTGGTAGTTCACTGAGAGAACAGAAATCCGCGTTTAGATGGGCATCAGCCGTGACCCGGAGATCCCAACAATATGAAAGGGCTGGCGATGACGGCGATTATCTGGGGCTTCGCGCCGATCTTTATCGTCGGGGCGCTCGCGTTCCTGCACCACCTGGTTCGCGTGCCCGCCGAAATCGCGCCGGGAATGAGACTCGACTATCTAACATTTGAAAAAACAACACTGGCGTTGAACAAAGAACACGCGGGGCCAGCACAAAAGGACAGCGCTTTAGATTCGAAGTACAAGGTATGGATCTTTTTTGATATTCACAGTTCCGCCGAGGGCACTTGCGAGCGCGCTCGACAGCGTGTTCGTGTCGATCTCGCCTTTGTTGCCGGATGCCGCACAACTGGGAAGGCAGGTCAGCAAAACAGCCAAAACAAGAAGGAAAACTGCCGCAGCTACCGGACAGACCGGGCGCGCAAGGACGCTGCGTTTGTTGATGTCGGTCTCCCGGCCAGCACGGCGCCGAGGGCAGCGGGAAGCCAGAACTCGCGGCCTTCGCGGACGGCCTAATTTTTTTTCCTGGCCCCCTGACGCTCCAGCTACTGCTCGACCAACTCGACGCGCCGGTTCCGGCTGCGGCCTTCCGGGGTCTGGTTTGTGCTCACCGGATCGACCGGGCCGATGCCCATCGCCTTCAAGCGCCGCGAATCGATTTCATAGCGTCCGGTCAACGCTGCCACCACGGCGGCCGCCCGGCGGTCGGAGAGATTCATATTAGAGTCGAAGCTGCCCGCGTTGTCGGTGTCTCCCACCACGTACAGCTTGAGCGTCGGCTGTTGCTTGAGCAACCTAACGATTTCTTTCAGCGTCGCATCCGAGGCGGGCTTGAGATCGGCCTTGCCGGTATCGAAGTAAATTCCGTAGAGCGCAATGTGCCCGGTGTGGGCGAGGGCAGCGGCCATTGCCGCGCTGTTGACCTGGATCATTCCCGTCGCCATCGCATGTGGCTCGATGACGTCGAGCGTTATCTGGACCGGTTTGTTGGTGAGATGCAGACTGACGTAAACCGTCCCATTCGGACCTGACTGTTGGGCGCTGAGCTGGTACTGGTAACCGGCGTAGTTGTCCCAGGGATCTTCCTGAGCCTGGAACAGGTTGACGTCCCAGTCGCCGTTGCGGCAGGCGTCAGTGTGGCACTGGAAAAGAGTCGCGAACCCCGCATTTTTGATGGCAGTCCGGTAGTTCTGCCAAATCTCAATGGGCGAGATTTGGTCAGGACCGACGTACATGATCCGCGTGATCTTGCCCTCAACTTTGGTGCTCTTGGCCAGCTTGTTCTCGGCGACGGCCGGCCCCAGTGGCAGAACAAACTGGTCAAATTCCGAATGGAAACAACGGACGATGGACGAGCCGGGATAGCGGGTAATCAGAGGGCTGTCATGGCAGCCAGCGGCATCTTGTTCCTGGGCTCGAGCGATCGGAGCGAGCAGCGCGAATGCCAGACCGGCGATGAGGGCACACGACCCCCAGTTGCGATGGCTAGGGTACACACCCACCTCCTTATAGCTTAATCAGGGAGTTTCCGTTTTTGACCTAGCGAGCGCGTGACTATTACACCGGTCGGCGCTCCGGCGTCAATTCGCCGCGCGCCTGGCATTTCCGGCCCGCTCCCGGCACACCGGCGGGCGCGCTTCGAGCCTTGCCGGTCCTTTAGCAGACAGCCGCGCGGATCGTTGCGGAAGACTCTTCACAGACCGCTTGTCAACGCCGGTTGAAAATTGACCCACCTGAGCTGGAGGTCTGGAGTGAACCCCTGGGTCACTTTTGCACCGGCGGCTACACGTTCCTGCCCCTCGCTGCCTGAGGGGGAGTTTCAAATGATCACTACGGGAGAGCTTCAGATGATTGATGACAGGCCCAATATAGATTACGTATTCGCGGCTCGATGAGCCGATATGGTCGCGCGTCCGCCGGGGGATCCAATCATTCTGCCACAGTGAGCCGATCAGCGATGCTCTGGCCCGCATGGCGAGACGCTGTCATTTGCGCCCGAGCTGACCGCAACCGACGTTTCGCTTTCCCCTGCGAGCATGGCGCAAGCTGGTACGGGATGGGCACTTTCCCAGTCTTGCGGAGTTGAAGCGGACTTTCGCCAGCGTGAACATGGTTGCGGTGAAAGGCCGCGGCTTCTACTTTTTCAATCTCGGCGGCAAAAAGTACCGGCTGATCGCGGCCATCCACTTCAACACCCAAATGCTGTTCGTGCGCCGAATCTTAACGCATTCGGAATACGACACCGAACGCTGGAAAAAATGAAGGCTCGGACCCTCGAAGCGGCCAAGAATCCGGAATCATCGGATCCCTTCCTAGCCATCCGTAGCGAGCGGGAGTACGACGCGGCGGTCGCGCGCCTGGACGCGCTAGTGGACGAGGTCGGCGACAACTCGAAAGCTCCGCGTTATCGCCTGATCGAAACCCTGAGCGTGCTTGTCGAGGCGTACGATCGGGAGCATGACAGCCTGCCGGAAGCTTCCGGTCTCGAGGTGCTTCGCTTACTGATCGAGGAGTACGGTCTCACTCAAACGGATCTGCCCGAGATCGGCAGCCAGGATGTCGTCTCGGGGGTGCTGGCCGGCCGCGCCGTCTCAACGTGCGGAAAATACAGGCGCACGCCGCGCGCTTTGGGGTTGATCAGGGGGCGTCTATCGACCCAGCAAGCGCCGTTTGTTCCATTCCTCGGAGCGGACGCGATAGGCGTGTTCCCACCGCCGAAACGGCCGGTTAGGACAAAGGCAGATGACCAAGTTGCGCCCTTGGCCAAAGATCGAGCGATGGAGGTAGCGGCCAATTCGGTGGACAGGTATGCACCCATGTAGTGGTGGTGGAATTTGAGTGGGATCCCGGTAAGGCGGTCGGCGGCCAAGGCACGCGCCGAGTCCGATTCGGCGAAGCGGTGCCGTGTTCGAGAACGCTGCTATGCTGACGATGCCGGACGACAATCCGGAAGAGGAGCGCTTCGTGGCGATTGGCATCGGGTCGCTTGGAAGGACTCTCATAGTCGTTTACACGGCTCGGGGCGATCGCGTCAGAATCATTTCGGCCCGCAAGGCCGCTCGTCGAGAGCAGTCGCAGTACGAGAGAAGACACAGATAAAGGCAATCCGATTTCAGCAAGGCCCGGCGAGGTCCGGTGATGCCTCCAACTTCTGGAAAAACAAGAATCACGATTGGTCTCGACAACGACGTTATCGGACATTGTCAGGCTATGGTAAAATTCGTGGGGTCGCGAACTACCAGACCCTGCTCAACGACGCGTTACGCGAATACATCCGAGGCGCACACCTCGAAACGGTTGTGCGCCAGGCGTTTCGGGAAGCAGTCAAGGCGGTGAGTGGAGCCTTGACCCGAACGGCGTGAACAGGCGGTCAGCCGGAGGCGTCTGGCGTTCGCAAAGTTAAAATGCGGCGGATTCCGTTCGCCAATCGCGCGCCCTGCAGTCGCTTACTCTTGCTTCGGTTCCTTCCACCGCACGAAATCGCTGTCCGTGTCCCGGATTCCAGTGCGCGAACTCGGCACGCCATCGTCGCGGATATGGTGTTTCGATCTCGAGAAGTGAACCTTCTTGCCAGCGCTGAAGCGCATCCGTCTCCCGCCAATTTTCGATGACTATTTCCCGGCCGTCCGCGGTGATGACGCGCCGACCCTCGGCGACGACCGGGCGCTGATCCATTTTTGCGAGATGGCCGGGCGATTCGTGCCGCGCTAAGCGCAGATGATGCGCGTTCGATACCCGGCACATTACCGGAGTTTTCGCGGCAATGATGCCAACCGGCTGTTCGAGTGTTTGACCCTCACGTACCTTCTTATCGAGATCGGCAAGGGTTTCGACAGGGAAGAGCGGCGTTACGACCGGTAGGTAGAAGTTATCGAAAAGGACGGATTCGTCGGCGCTGAAGCTCTGCAGAGCGGACTTAACGAAAACTACAATAGGGCCGCCGGGCACTGGTTTGGTTGCTGCGTCAGGGCGATAGCGCAGGGACTCGCGGCAATCGCTTTGACCCCGCAATTGCGCTTTGAGAGCAATTGCGAAGCACCGGAGATGCCCTTAATCTTGGACAATTGGGCGTCCCGTTCAGTATGAACAAGCCTGAATGTTAGCTGTCCATTTTCTCTGGAAACAGCCCCGGCATCCAGCGCGAAGCTAAAGCGGCCGGGAAGGCAAGCCGCAGCGGCGCGCGTGAGCTCTCTGATACGAGAACGTTTTTCGCCATGAGCGCGGCGACGATACGCCGGGCATGGCGATCGGTGATGCCGAGTGCGGGGCCTGCCTCGCCCCGTGGTAGCTCACCCCGATACAGCAACGCCTCGAGCACGCTTGCGGCTTTTGCGGGCAAGAGGCCGAGCCGAACTTCCTCCTCGGCCCACAGCAGAATCCGTGTCCGCAATCGCTCGGGCTCCACCAATCCTTCCATGAAGCTGATTTGATCGAGACAAATCTCGAGGAAAAAACGCGTAAATCGCGCGAGTGCCTCCTCGCTCAGATGTCCCCGGCCATCGAGGTCATTGCGCCGCATAAGGTCGCATTCGGCCAGACCCCGTTTGTAGTCCTCGGCCTTGCGAGCCAGACCGCGAGCCACCGACCAGATAGCGCCAGTATCGAGGGCTTGGAGCAGCATTGCATGGGACATCAGCCGCGCGACCCGCCCGTTGCCGTCGAGAAATGGGTGAATCCAGGCGAGGCGATGATGCGCGGCGGCCGTCGCGAGAATCGCGTCGGTTCTTCCGAGATTTCCATAGACGTGTTCGAACCGTTCCAAGAAGCGCGGCAAAGCCCCTGGGCTAATCGGGATATGCCGGCCTACTTTTACATCGCGCCGGCGGAGCTCGCCCGGCACCATCTTGATCCGTTCACCGCTCTGGGGATTTTCAACCCACAACAATTCGTCGGGCAGCAGTTCAGCAAAACGGCGATGCACTTCGCAGATGCCGAGCCGCGTGGTTGCACGACCTCGCAGGCCGCCGCCATCGATCCACCGCTGAACCTCGATATGCGCTTTGGCTTCGAGCTGGAGATTTCTTTTGTCGCGATCCGCGCTGTAATCGTTGTTTAGGGCTCGTTCGATATCGATCGGATGGGTATCATGACCTTCGATCAGGTTACTGTAATAGCAATTCATCGAACGGACGAGGTTCGCCAGCGCCGCGATGATCCCCTGAGGCAGACTCCGGCGAAAGCCAGCTGACCGCGCCGCCAACTCGACCGCCAAATCGGTGAGCTCGCGGCGGCCGCGGGAGCTCTCCGATAGCAGCAGTGGCTCCATCATGCTCACGGGTTCTTGGCGGTCCGAAAGAGCGGTGTTTTTGTCCGCTCTAATGTCCGCTTTTATGTCTGCGCGCTTCTTGGCCATTTCACGAATAATAGCATGGCTTTTTCCAGATAGTAAGCCCAGGTTTGCCACTAAAATGTCCGCTTCTGGAGCCGCCAGGAGACTTTAGTCCCGCGTTCTCCGGCACTGGCGTCCGCGAGGAAGCGGGCAGGGGGGCACCTGCGTGTGCGATGTTTGAGCGCAAGCTTGCGGGCAAACTTGGTATGCCGGAATTCCCCGCCGACTTCGGCCTTCTGGTGGCTCACGGATGCGATTGGAACATGGATGAAGCGCGGTGGCGCGTATCCGAGCGGCTTATTGCGCTGCTGCCGGGAGACCCGAGGAAGGGGGAGTCGTAAGGAAGGAGAAACCAGTGCCCCGACCTGACGAAATCGCCCTGGCCGGTAACAAAAATCGTCAGTCAATGCGCCGGCAGATTTGGTAATGTCTCAGTTTCAAGTTTCGGAGTCGTGCGCGCGCTTCCCCACTGTGCGATAATCGAAGTATGCCGAAAGGACCCCAAGGACAGAAGCGCCCCGCAGACGTGATTGGCAATGCCGTCCGCGTGATGCGGATCGCTACGGGTGAGATCGCGGAAGATGCGCCAGAGACCGGAAAGGAATACGCGCGCAAGGGCGGTCTGATCGGCGGCCCGAAACGAGCCGCGAAGCTCAGCAAGAAGCGCCGCTCGGAAATTGCTCGAAAGGCTGCGAACGTGCGCTGGGCAAAAACCCCAAAATCACCGTCTTGAGTTTGCGTAGTTCCCGGACTACGAAAGCACCGTAATCGTTGCGGTAGGCCAAGGCCCTACCGCTTTCGGATGTGGTTCAACGGACGCCTGCGAATTAAACCCTTTCCTTGCCGGGGACTATCATTGCGTCGTCCATTGGAGTATAATATTTATTGTGGAGTAGAGACGATGACGGTCGGGTGGCGGGAACCAAGGACCACTGGCACGGTGACCATTATGCGCGATGAAACCTTCGAACGAAAATTCATGGAGGAAACCCTCGAAGACCTCCGAGACGGTATCAGTAAGCTGGAGGAGGAGCGGGAGGTTCTGGACTGGCGCATCGACCAGAAACGAGAGCGTCTTCAGGCATGGGAGGCTAAGCTTGGGATTCTCGGTCCACCTGTTCCTCCGCCTTCGCATAAGCGGTCGCCGAAGGGAGCCAACCTGAAGATGATTATTGGTCTGCTTCAAGACCCGGCAAGCCCGCGACAGGGCCTATCGACCGCTGAAATAGTGGCGAAGACGAATCTCAAATTTTCATCGGTTCAGGCCGCTTTGAGGCAGGGACAAGAAGCGGACCTAGTCGAGCAGGTTGGCAGTTTCTGGCGCCCTAAATCAGACGTGGAATCCGCCGATCCCGCGACTTCCGATGCGGCAGCAAGGAACGGAGCAATGACTTAACGACTTTGTGGTCAACGCGCGGGCGAGAGCCGACGGATTAGGGTCCGTCGGACTCTCGCGAGTAAGTCGCCGTGCTAAAGGGAACGATACAGGAACGAGCTACCTAAGAATATACTATTCTTAGGCTCTTGTATCAAGTACCCCGTAAGCAGTCTGGTTGCAGGCGACAAATTCCCTCTGTGAGAGAAGGGGTTTGTGTATGTCCAAGAAACATACTCGAAAACCGCCGCCGCCGGGCTTCCGTCGGGTCTTTTGCCCGAGATTTCGGCATTGGCGCAGCGGCAAGATGATCGAAGCCAAAAATTATGGCCTCGATTCATTTTGCTTCCTAGTCCGCTGCTAACGCAGCTCTAACCCGAGAGCGTCCCGCCGAAGTGTGACGGGGCGCTCTCGGCATTTTTCCATTCGAAAGCAACCTGAATGGAATGCTTGACACTCAAGCATAAAGTGCATACAATCAATGGCATGAACAGATTGTCCATCGCCAAGCGCGTTCAGATTCTCGCTTTACTCTGCGAAGGGTCTTCGATGCGTTCCGTCTCTCGGCTTGTGGACGTTTCGATCAACACCGTAACGCGCGAGTTGATCCTTGCTGGCCAAGCATGCGCTGACTTCCACAACCGGACCGTCCGCGACGTTCGATCCACGCGCGTACAGTGTGACGAAATTTGGTCCTTTGTGGAGATGAAGGAAAAACAGGCGAAGCGGAAGGCTCAACGTCCCGCGAATGTCGGAGATACGTGGACGTGGACCGGAATTGATGCTGACAGCAAGTTGCTGATCTCTTGGTTCATCGGCTCGCGAGATGCGGGCGCGGCTTGGGAATTTATGATGGACCTTGCCGCTCGGCTCGCCAGCCGCGTGCAGTTGACCACGGACGGCCACAACGCATATCTGGACGCTGTAGATGGCGCGTTCGGAACGTCGATCGATTACGCGATGCTGGTGAAGCTCTACGGTGCGACGCCAGAGTTAGAGACACGCTACAGCCCTGCCGTTTGCATCGGCACTAAACGCACCGTGATTCACGGTCGGCCCGATCCCGCGCATATCAGCACCAGTTATGTGGAACGCGCAAACCTGACCATGCGGATGAGCATGCGCCGCTTTACGAGACTCACCAACGCCTTTTCCAAGAAGTTTGAGAATCACTGTCACATGATCGCGCTGTACGCGGTTTGGTACAATTTCGTGCGGATTCATAAGACGTTGCGGGTTGCGCCCGCGATGGAAGCGGGGGTTTCAGACCATCTCATGTCGCTTGAGGACGTGGTTAGAATCGAGGACGAATGGGAAGCCAGCCAGAAAACCGAAAACGCCGTATCTTGACAACGACATGCAAACGACTAGATTATAAGAGAAGAAACGTTTATCCGCTACGCCCGTAGGCGGGCACATATCTATCGAGGCCCTTGCCCTAAAAAGGCGGGGGCCTCTTATTTTTGGGGGCCAAAATGATCCGAATCGCGACTCTTATTGATGGAGGAAATTTGCGTGCCCTCACCCGGCAAGGCGGGCGTCATTATGACCCGGCGCATATCGAGAGGGTTGCGCACGCCTGCACCACGACAGATGAGCAATTGATTCGAATTCTTTACTACGATTGCTCTCTCTACAACGGCAACGTGAAACTTCCCATTTCAGGCAGCACGCATCATTTTTACGGCAACGATCACTGGCTCCGAGAACTTGCAAGAAAAGAACTGTTTGCGGTGCGAGAGGGGATTCTGAAATTTCGCGGCTATCGCCCGAAGAGCGTACCACTCAACCCTGGGTCCGTAACAGATAATGATTTCGAGCCTGTGTTTGAACAGAAGGGCGTTGATATGCGAATCGGCCTCGATATCGCGCTTTACTCAAACAGTCGCGTCGTCGATCGTTTGGTGCTGATTGTCCAAGACACCGATTGTATCCCCGCGATGAAGCAAGCTCGTAAAGCCGGATTACAGATCGTCTTGGTGGAACTGCCCGGTTCAGTTTTGGCCCCCGAGTTATTGGAGCATTGCGACTTCCGGCGCAGAATTGCATGGCCCTAAATCAAACTGAGACACTACCGCAGATTTAATTGTCGTTGATCAATCGCAATACATGAATTGCGCGTATCGTGACCTTCGGGAAGCCGGGGGGGGCACGCTCGGATTCACAAAGGAGGCCTGCCATGAACGATTCCACGAAACGGGTGATGCGCGACGGCGCGGTCGGCGGGCTTTTCGCCGCAGCCGCTATCATGGCGTCGCTGGCGATCGTTGGCGGCGCGGCGGGAACGCTTTTGGGCTTCCCTGCGGCTTTGGCGTCGGCGAATTTACCGCTTCGTTTTGCGGCCTTTGCGGGGATCGGCGCGGTGGGTGGCGTGCTCCTCAACGTGGGCAAATGGGACGCGGAGGCTGTGGCACGGTCGCACCTCGGTCCAGTCAGTCAGCCCGGCGTTGGGCGGATAAATGCCTGCGCTTCACCTTCCGTCGAAAATGCATGTCGCTCACGGCAGGCGGTTGCGCTCGACACAGCTAAAGTCAGTCCGATCCAGCCGACCATTAGTCCACACCGCGTTCCAACGCAGCGGCCTCTGGTCCCGGTTATCGTAGGGTTTTACC
>Ga0307373_10007882_pt1 | contig 16436 bp, 13 predicted proteins | sample OX2MG_FD_202534 | JGI IMG/M metagenome (GOLD analysis project Ga0307373, IMG submission 202534) | Soil microbial communities from Risofladan, Vaasa, Finland - OX-2 | ecosystem: Environmental > Terrestrial > Soil > Coastal area > Acid sulfate soil | place: Finland: Risofladan, Vaasa | collected... | reverse complement strand
CGTAGTCCATTTTGCTGACGCTGTGAGATTTGTAGTTCATGGAGTTGCTGGCGTCGAGGAGGACGGTGAGCAGGCTATTGGTTTCGCCGCGATAGCGCTTGAGGTAGGCGCGTTCGGTGCGAGCAAATACGTTCCAATCGACATGGCGCAGATCGTCGCCCGGCGCGTAGGCGCGGTATTCGGCGAATTCCTGGCTAAAGCCGAAGTCGGGCGAACGGTGGAGACCGGCGACGAATCCATCGACGACCGTCTTGGCCACCAGATCGAGGCCGGAAATGCCGGCCAGCACCGCTGGATCGAGAAAACGCTGCACATCAGGCTCCCTTGGACGGCGGCATATGGTCGAGGAGCTGCCGGAGAATTTCGTCCGAGTCGATGCGATCCGACTCCGCGTGGAAATTGAGAAGAATGCGATGGCGCAGGACCGGGATGGCGAGGGCGGTGACGTCCTCGTAAGCCACGTGGTAACGGCCGCGCGAAAGCGCCCGAGCCTTGGCCGAGAGAACAATGAACTGCGCGGCGCGAACGCTGCCGCCGTAGTTGACATACTTCTTGACGAAGTCCGGCGCGTTGGGGCTTTTGAAGCGGGTGGCGCGGACGAAATCGACCACGTAGGCGGCAATCGATTCGGCGATGGGCACCATGCGAATCAACTGCTGGAAATCGAGAATCTCCTGGGCGTTGGTGACGGCCTGCACCTCGACGGCGCGAGTGGTGGTGGTCAAGTCGACCACTTTTATCTCGTCGGCGGCGCTCAAATAATCGAGGACCGTGTTGAACAGGAAGCGATCGAGCTGAGCCTCGGGCAGCGGATAGGTGCCTTCGAGCTCGATGGGATTCTGCGTGGCCAAAACGAAAAAGGGCGACGGCAGCTTGTAGTGATTGCCGCGCACGGTGCAGGAAACTTCCTGCATGGCTTCGAGCAGAGCCGACTGCGTCTTGGGAGGAGTGCGGTTGATTTCGTCGGCCAGCAAAATATTGCCGAAGATGGGACCGGGCACGAACGTCCAGCGGCGATGGCCGGTGGTGGGATCCTCCTCGATGATGTCGGTGCCGGTAATGTCGGAGGGCATGAGGTCCGGCGTGAACTGGATGCGCTTGAAGGCCAGACCGAGCGTCTGGGCGATGGTGCGGACCATGAGCGTCTTGGCGGTGCCGGGCAGGCCGGTGATGAGGCAGTGGCCGCCGACAAACAAAGCGGTGAGGATCTGGTCGATCACCTCCTCCTGGCCAACGATCACCTGACGAACCTGGCCGAGAATGGAGTCGCGCACGGAATGGAAGCGGTCAATGCGGTGCTTGAGTTCCGCGGAATCCAGATTGACTTCAGCAGGAGTAGCCATGGGTCATTTCCCTTTCTCGGAATCCTGAAGCTGTAAAAGTAATTTTTGAGCGGGCCGGAAATTCGGAGCGGCTTCGAGCGACTGCAGGACGTTTTCTTCCGCTTTGTCCCGCTGGCCAGCCGCGAAATAAGCCTGGGCGAGACCGAACTGAGCCGAGGCATTGTCTAGCGGGTGCATCGCGACAAGCGCGGAGTATTCGCGAATGGCACCCGGATAATTTTTCTGCGCCAGCCACAGATCGCCGAGTTGGCGGTGAAGATCTTCGCTTTCGGGATAGATGTAATTGATGCGATCGAGAGTGGCGGCCGCGGCCGCGGGCTGGCCGAGATCCTTTTCGAGCGAGGCGAGCTCCTCGAGAGTGGACGGGCTACGACCGCCCATCTTTTCATACGCGGTGAGCACGGAGGAGGCGGCCTGCTTATCGCCCTTGGCCAGGTCGGCTTCGGCGATGAATTCATAGGCGTTCGCGTCGTAGACGTATTGAGGATAGAGACGAACGACCTCCGCGCCTTCCTTGATGACATCGTCGTACTTTTTCTGCCGGTCTAGCTCGACGAGCTGCTTCAAATCGTTATGCCACTGGTCGAAATTCGCGACGATCTTGCCGACGTCGTTATCGAGCCACTGCAAAAATTCCTTGTCGAATTCCTCGGGAGACATGCCGAGGTCCTGCTGGATGACTTCAGGCGTCGTGCGGACCTGGGCAAAAGAGTGCACCATATCGAGCAATTTTTCGTCGCCCCAGCGGCTCTGGATGTAATCGCAGATGCGGCCCGCCTCATAGTAGGAAACGATGACCTGGCCGGGATAATCCGGGCGGACAAAACCGCTGTCGAGCTGCGCCACGGGGAGAAGCTTCTTGTCGCGAATGGCAACCAGAATATCGGGTGTGATGCGGTCGCCCCATTCGGGATTGGCTTGCGTTTCTTCGTGGACCGCGAGGCCTTCGGTGAACCAGCGCGGAACGCGATGGTTGGTGGCCGTGAGGATGAAGACGTGACTCATCTCATGCCAGAGCGTGCTGGCCCAATTGAAGTCGCCGGGCTTGCGGCCGGAAGGGCTGTCCATGGCGACAACTTCGCCAAAGGTGACGCCGAGAGCGCCGAGGCCGGGCATGCCCAGGGTGCGAACGGCGAAGTCCTCGTGGTCGGGATAGACTTCCACCTGCACGGGGCCGGGAAGCGTCATCTTGTACTTCTTCGAATAGGTGGCGATGGCACGCTTCAAGACCTCTTCAAAATAAGGATGCAAGAGATCGGCTTCGCTTTTATTGAGCTTGAGGATGGTGGTGTCGTCCTTGAAGACGACGAAATTTTTGTAACTATCCAGCAAGCGGAGGCTGTTGACCGTGGCGGCGTCGCGGTAGCCGTTGTTGTAGCACATCTCAAGCTGCTGGCGCGGCTCGTCCTCCTGCCCGAGGCGCATGAGATTGATGCCGAGCTGCGAACGCGCCGACCAGAGTTGCGGATCGAGCGCGATGGCCTTGCGATAGTAAGCGACGCCATCCTCATAGCGGCGATTGAGCACGAGATGATGGGCGATGATGGCGTCTGCCTCACCGTAATGAGGATTGACCTGGTGGATTTTGTCGAGCCACACGTCGGGAGAGCGATCGGCGAGCAATTCGACAGCAGCGCGGACGGCCATGGCGTCGAGCGCGTCGGGAGAAAGCTTGATGGCATCGTCCGCCTGCGCCACGGCGGTTTGCGTGTCGGAATCCTCGAGGGCCAGATTGGCCATCAATTCGTGAGCTTCGACGAGCTTGGGATCGAGCTGGAGCGCCTTGGTGGTCCATTCGACGGCCTTTTCATCGAAACCGTCGGCACTGACGAGTGCAAGTCCAAGGTAGGCCTGTGCGTTGTTGGGGTCTCGCTGCAACGCTTCCTTGAAAAGGCCCTCGGCGTCGGTGTTGTTGAACCGCTCGTGCAGCAGGCGTCCCCAGCGAACGCGAATCATGGCGCTCGAATCATTTTGAGCGACCGCGGCACGAAATTCGTTGTTGGCGTCTTCGTACCGTTCGAGTCCCCAGTCGCCCTCGGCGCGGAGGTAGGGATCGCGAGAGAGTGTAAGCGATTGATAGCAAGCCTGCGCTTCGGCTAGATGGCCATGCATGCGCAGCGTGTGACAATCATTTGGCGTGGCGGCACTGGACAAACCAGCACCCAGAAAGACCAGCGCGGCCGCCATCGAAAATCGCGCAATGCGGTTCATTTATCCAACTGCTCCTGGACTCGCGCCAACCCCACCAAATCCTCGGTGAGCTGCTTTTTGTAATCCTCCTGCGACATCGCCGCCTTTTGATACTTGAGAATGTCGATCTTCGATTCCAACGCTTCCTTCTGGGCGAGCAAGGCGCGCTTGGCCGGATCGTTAGCGGCGCTCCGCGCCGCACCAAAACGAATAAGGGTGAAATTCGAAAGGAGAAGGCCCTCACCGCTCTCGGTGGAGGCGGCGCGCACGGGCTGGCTTTTGCCGGTGTCCTCAAACACGGCATGCTCGGTGGCGATACGCTTCTGGTCCTCGTAGAAGGCAATGGTCTTGCGGTCGGCGTACTCGAAAGCCTCGAGAGCGCTGATCGCGTCGTTCTTATCGAGATCGGCGGTGGGATCGTGCAGCGCTTCGACAAAGTAGCGTGCGAAAACCGTGGCATTTTTCTCCGTGCCGCTTTTCGTGGCGGCGATGACCGCGCGGCCCGGCTTTTCAAGGGCGGCGATCGCGCCGCCGCTGGAACTGGTGGAGTCCACGATCAACTGGCGACGGGAGGGAATGCGGTCGCAGAGCGAGGCCAACTCGGCTCCGGAAATATCCGGGCCGGGAAGATTGAATTTGTATTCGACTCCATCAAACGAGCCGTGGCCAATGAGGATGAGAACGAAGTCATCATCCGGCTTGGTCTGGCCAGCCACGAGACGCAACGTATCCATCATGCGCTCGCGCGTGGCCTGAGCGCCCGAGAGGGTGTAGACATGCGCGTCCGGCGAGGAAGATTTGAAAAGCTTATCGAGATCGGCGGCCATGGCGGTGAAGCGCTGTTCGTAATCGGGCTCGCCGCCAAGACCCGCCACCGTGACGTAGTAGGCGCCGGCGCGCGCGGGAAGCGCCGCCAGAAACAGACCGGCGAGACAGGCTGCGAGACAGCCGCGCCAGGGCCGGAAGAAAGGCTTCATACAACACCCCATTTCCGGCGCAGGAGCCACTCGGAGAAGCGCAGCAGCAGAATGAGAAGAAAAATGGCGGGCATGTCCCACAGCGCTTTGGTGTCTCGCATGGTGATTCCCGCATCGGAGTAAGGGATTTCGGCGGGAAGCTGGGAAAGCTCCGCCGGGTGCCAGTAACGCCCGCCCGTCTGCGCGGAAAGCTTTTCGAGCAGATCGCGATTTTGTTCGGTGTGAAAATTCTCGGCGACGCCATCCATGCGCTGGAAGGTCAAAACGTCGCGGCCAATCTCCTGGCCGCCGCGCTGGGCGACGACTTCCGTGACGTAAGAGCCGGGCTTGCCGGCGGTCCAATCGGCCTGAAACACGCCGGGCGAATCGGGGACGGGAGACATCTCGACCATCGTCGCGCTTCCGTTGGGGCCGAGAATATGGGCTTCGACGCTTGCGTCGGGCGCGGGCTGGTAAGTCTTGTCGCGTACGTCGGCGGAGAGCCGAACGCGGCCATCGTCAAACAGTATCTGGTTCGGAACCGAGGCCACCACCTGGCCCGGCGTGTCCGTGACGAGCCAGCGAAGCAATTGCCGCCAGAACGTGTCGTGCGTGGTATCGCCGAGCGGCATACTCATCTGCCAGCGCCACACACCACCGCTGGCCAGCACGGCGGTGCGACCGCGCCCATAATTTTCGGTGGTGAGGAACGGCAACGTTCGACCGTGCGCATTCATCTCCGCGAGCACGGCGGCTCCCGGTTTGGGCGTACCGGCGTCCTGATAATCCATGAGGTAGGGCAGCGTCTTCCAGTGCTCGATATTCTTCCGTGGATCATCGACCAGCCGGGTGATGATGCTGTCCGCGCCGGCATGCGTGAGGAAGACCGTGGCCGGCTCGCGATGAAACGTGTTCTTGCCGCCGGGAAGAACCAGCGGAAACAGATCGGCCACATTCGAACTGCTCCAGCCGCCGTCTGAAAGAGCGAAGCGCCCGCCCAAGAACAGCAAACCGCCGCCGCGCCGGTCCACAAACTCGCGGATCAGCTCCTGCTGGGGAAGCGTGAAATAACCGGCTTCGACCGAACCGATGATGAGTCCTTGGTAGCCGAACAGCTCCTCGGGATGCGAGGGGAAGCCGTCGGCCAGCTCCTGAGGGTTGGCGATGCCCTGGCGGTAGATTTTATTTTCGGTGGTGCGAAGCATGGAGGCTACCTGGACAATGCGATCGTCGTCCTCGGCGCGCCGGAGAAATTTGTATTCCCAGCGCGGCTCGCCCTCGACATACAGAATGCGGCGCTTGCCGGACTGGACATTGACCAGGCGGCTGACGAAGTTATTGGACTGATTCTGCTCGCCGGTAATCGGGTCGATGGAGAACCGAAGCGTCTTGGCTCCGGCGGAACCGGCGTTGAACAGGAGCGTCTCCGTCTGGATTTTGCCGTCCGATCCGAAATCGATTTCGCGCGAGGCCAGGACTTTCGCGCCATCGCGGACCGAAAGCGTGGACTTGCGCCGCGCGTAACCATCCTGATGAAAGCTGACCCTGGCGGAGAGGCGCGAATCGGCCAAGGCCCGGGGCGCGACGACAGCATCGTCGATTTCCACGTCGTTGGGAATTTGTTCGGGGCCGAAGCCAACGGTGTGAACCGGGATGCGGCGGTTGCGCAGGGCGGAGATGGTGTCCAGGCCGATGCCTCCGGAATTATCGGAACCGTCGCTGAGAAGAACGATGGCGCCGACGGGCAAGTCGGCCGTTTCGGAGACGAATTGCTGGAGGCTGTCGCCGATGCGCGTGGCCGGAGCGGAGGGCTGCAAGTCTTTCACGTTCGAGACGCGAGTGAGGCGGCTATCGAAGCTGTAGATGCGCGTCTGGAATTTTTGCCGCAGCGCGGAGAGAGTGCCATCCTGAAGCGCTCGAACGGCATGAGCCTCGCGCGAGGCTCCCCCATCGGCGAGGGACATGCTGCGCGAATCATCCACCAGAACGGCGATGATGTTCTGCTGCGGCTTGAGCTCCGCGATCGTGATGGCCGGCTGCCACAACAACACGAGAATCACGGCGGCCAAGAAGGATTGCAACAGCCAGATCACGCCGGCCCGCCAGCGCTTCACGCCCGGAGCGGCCTGGGGAAGCCGGGAGTGAATGATCCAGGCCAGGCCCGCGGCGGCGGCGAGCACCAGAACAACCAAAATCCATTTTGGCCAAGCCCCGAGCAGGACGAATTCGCCCTTGGAAAAAATAGAGACCGGATACTTAAAAAGGAATTGGAACATGGTCGGGAAAACCGCAAGACGGATTCGCGGTCCCAAATCCTGTGGTCAGTGCGTCATCCCATAAATGATGTAATCTAGGCCGATCCGAAAGGCCATGGAAGCAAAGCGCTCCGGATATTCGGGACTATCGGCCCATTCCCAGGCGTCGCCAAGATGCATGTTGTGGCAAATCGCCACGACGATACGGCCTTTGTCATCGCGAATGGCGCGCCATTTAGGGACGTAGCCATCTTTTTCATACGTTCTGCCCGTGTTGATATATTGCTCGCCGGGCACCTGGAAGCGATCGTCGAGGTCATAGAGCGTGTGGAAGATCTCGTCTTTGTTGTCCAAGTCCTCGACGGGACGGTCGGGGAAGACCATGCGCATTCCTTCCATGAAGGTTTCCCAGTCCTCAGTGCCATGGAAATCGTCCACCATCAGAAAACCGCCCTTGAGCAGATATTCGCGCAGGCGCTTGGCCTCGGCATCGGAAAAAGTCCAGTTTTCGACTTGCACGGCATAAACCCAGGGATAGTTGTCGATCTCGTCGCTGTCGAGGTCCACGACCTGTTCGGTGGTCCGGCCATTGATGCGGGTCAGACGATTCATGGCCATCAAAAACTGGCGGTCGGCCTTAGGGTAATCCCGGGACCAACTGCCGCCACCCCAGCCATAGCCATAGCCATAGCCGAAACCACCTCCGAAGCGGCTTGCGCGGGAGGTATAACGCAGTCGAGACCAGGAAAACTCCGCCTTTTCATTGCTTTGATGTGGGTTGATACCGGGAGAGGTCCACTGGCCGTACTGATCGCCGTATTGAAAAGCGCTGGTTCGGAGTGTAAGCAGACCGCCGCAGAGACCCGCGAAGAGAAGCGCCACCGAAATGCCTGGCAGGAGCCTCATCAGAAAAAACCTCGATACGCTGGGAAGAGTACCAGAATGCCGACTCCATCTCCAGCACCATACCCAAACGCACCGATCCGCTTTGCCGGCACGAAAATGAGCTCACTTTTGCGCGGGCAAGGAGAGAGATGCAGACGAGAGGCGAACTGTTGCCCCCGACGCCGATTCGCCTTCGATGTGGTTGTAAGGGCCGTTGCACCGTGAGAGGATTTGCACTTGCAAAGGCCGCAGAGGGAGCCGTGAGACGCAGAGACTTTCTGAAGCTGGGAGGCGCGGCGGCGCTGGGAGCGGGCGCAGCCGAATTGCTGCCAGCACAAATGCAAACAGGTGCGCCAGCCAGCCCGCCGGGGAATCCCGCCGCGACAGAAACGACGAAAGCGGACATTACGCTGCAAATTGCGCCGGTGACGGTGGAGTTGGCGCCGAATCACATCATCAGCACGATCGGCTACAACGGAACCGCGCCGGGGCCGATCCTCCGAATGCGCGAAGGCGTTCCCGTGACCGTGGACGTAACGAACGAAACCGACGTGCCGGAGTACGTACACTGGCACGGGCTGCTGATTCCCTCAAACGTGGACGGCTCGGAGGAAGAGGGCACGCCGCCGGTGCCTCCCCGAGGCCGCAAGCGATATCAATTCGTGCCGCGTCCCGCGGGAACGCGGTGGTATCACACGCACGTGATGGCTGGGGCCGATCTGCACAAAGGCTCCTACACGGGCCAGTTCGGATTTCTGATGATCGATGGGAAGAACGATCCGGGGCACTACGACCAGGAAGTGTTTCTGGCGCTGCGGGACTGGGAGCCCTTTTTTACGAACGAAGATATGGATCAGGACGAACAGGAGCAGCCCGGTCCGCAGCCGGAAAAACCGGCGGTGCTCGATACGCGCCCGAACGGGCTCGAAGTGACTTCCGTGATGTATTCGATCAACGACAAAGCGCTGGGAGCGGGCGAGCCCATCCGGGTGAAGCTGGGCGACCGCGTGCTGATGCACTTACTGAATGCCAGCGCCATCGAGATCCGGCAAGTGGCGCTGCCGGGGCATCAGTTCCACGTGCTGGCGATGGACGGCAATCCAGTGCCGGTACCGCAGGCGACCGACATGGTGGCGCTCGGCCCCGGCGAGCGAGTGGATGCATACGTGGAGATGAACCAGCCGGGAGTGTGGATCCTGGGCGGGACCGACGACAACGTGCGCAACGCGGGGCTGGGCATCGTGGTGGAATACGCCGACCAGCATCGGGAACCGCAATGGGTTGTGCCGGCAAAACCCTTCTGGGATTACAGGATCTTCGGCCATGTGACGGCGCTGATCGCCCCGAGCGAGACGATCAACATGGTGTTTGAAAAAATACCGAGCGGCGCGGGGAAATTCAACGTTTGGCTGGTCAACGGAAAGCAATACCCGCACGACCGGGAATTCGTGCTGAAGGAAGGCACACGCTATCGCATCATCTTTCACAACCGCACCGACGATTCGCATCCGCTGCACCTGCACCGGCACCAATTCGAGTTGGCCGAGATTGGCGGCAAACCGACGGGGGGGATTATCAAAGATACGGTAGTAGTGCCGCTCTACGGGCGCGCGGCCGTGGATTTAGTCGCGGATCAGCCCGGACTGACTTTCTTTCACTGCCACATCCAACAACACATGGATTACGGCTTCAAGGCGCTGTTCCGCTACGCCTGAGCGAACCTCTTAGAACCCACTGAAGCACGACAGGTTAGCGCAGGTCGAGAAGGTGTTGAAGTTTGCATGGCAACCCGCCGGCATTATTTCAATTTTCGATGACACTGAATCCGAATTTTAATTTACATGTGCGCGGGGGAGCCTCCTACATTGAAACATGGACGCATATACCGAACACAGCGAACATCAAGACATCGAGTTTTTATACGAGATTGGCGAGCGCATAGCCGCCGCCGATCCGCTCCACAAGGTTCTCTCGAGGGTAGTTGAGTTCGTTTCGGCCATCGTACTGTGCGATTCCTGCTTCCTATACGTCCTCGACGGAGACAACCTGGTGCTGCGGGCCTCGAAGAATCCACACGCGGAAGCGGTAGGCCGGCTGAAGCTGCGCATGGGGCAAGGAGTCACGGGTTGGGTGGCTGAGCACAAAAAGCCGGTGGCGATTGCGAGCAATGCGTTCCAGGATGCGCGCTTTCAATCGTTCACCGAGTTGCCGGAGGACCGTTATGAGGCGCTTTTGTCCGTCCCGGTGTGTGCCGCGACAAGCTGGTTGGGGCGATCAATGTGCAACACCGGCAGTCCCACGAGCATAGCCAGCGGGAAGTTCACTTGATCTCAACGATTGGATTTCTGGTGGGCCCGAGATCGGATGGCGTGGCTGGAGGCGGAGTCTTCCAAGCTTTCGGAACTCTCGGAGGCCCGCAAACTGGTGGCGGCTGCCATGGAAATATTGCAGCGCGATTTGCAAATGAGCGAGGAAGAGGCGTCTCTCACGCTGCAGGCGCACAGCCGGAAAAGCCACAAGTCGATGAAGCAAGTCGCGGAGGCGATTCTCGTGCGCGAGGAAATCGAAAGGACGCATACGGACAGCAAGCGTCCCAGTTAGCCACCTTCCCCAGGAATGGACACGGGAAAACTCCAGGGGGTAATCGCGGCCACCACGCGGGTTTCAGTGAATTCCTTTGTCGTCCGTATGGCCCGTGGACGCCCCTAAGGGTTATCATCTGCCCGTATGCACGTTTTCTTTATCGACGAGTCAGGCACACCTCCAGGTCCCGGAAAAGGAAAAGACAAATATTTTGTAATTGGCGGGGTGGTTATTCCCGAGCAAGTATGGCATCGCGTGCGTGATGCCATGATGGGAATGAAGCTGAGACGAAAACTGAGAGGTGAACTCAAGTGGCGGTACTTCGCGCCAAACAACGACGATAAAGATAATCCCATGCTAAAAATGTCTCAGGAAGAGAAGAATGAGATTCGAACAGAGATGTACGACATTATTTGCTCCGTAAAATCAATTAAGAGTATGGCCTGTGTTGCATGCATTGAGGCGGCATATGAGATGCCTTCGATAGCGGATAGGCACGATCTTTATCACTTCACCTATAAGCCGCTGTCAGAGCGGTTTCAATACTACTTGCAAGATCTTTCCCGAACTGTTGGAAGAACGGAAACTGGTATCGTGGTGGCCGATCACAGGGGTGCTAAAGACGACAAGCGGTTTCGTGGTGCGCATGAAAGACTGTTGTACTCGGGCGGAGAGTTCACTTCCAAGTACCCGAATCTAGTTGAGAGCCTGTTCTTCCAACCGTCCAATCTCAGCGTGGGTGTGCAACTGGCAGACATGGTAGCAGGGGCTGTATGGAGGAAATACGAAAAAGGCGATGGGCGATGGTACGCAGCACTGGAGCCTTCCTTGCGGAAGGCTCCTAAAACTGATCAAGTTGAAGGCTTCGGGATTGTCTTATTCCCAAAGAAGACTTTTAAATAATTGCAGACGCCGGGTGAGACCGTAGTCTCAACGTGCAGGGAATCGGGACGCACTCCCGGCAGTTGCGACCGTACCATTATACCCAAAGAATTTCAACTTAGTTCTCGGCTTGATTTTCACAGACACAAAATATGATCCGCATCGCACTTCCAGCGCGCAGGGTATCGAAGGTCTGATGCAACCGGCAGAAGTTATGGCCCCTGTAGTGAAGTGCGAAAGATCAAGAGGAAGCGAATCGCGGACGACACGTGCGACTCGCGTGCGATTTCGGTTCCTATGCGTGAGGCGGCTGAATCTGCTCGGCGTGGTAGCGAACCAGAGCGAGAGACCGGTACAAAAAGTGCACGAACTTGCCGTACGGCGCGGTGATGAAGAGGGCCGCGATCGACGCCAGGTGCAGAACAAGCAAGGCGCCGAGCGCGGGCGTGGCGCGGAAGAGAAGTGTGAGCATGCCGGTGAGGGCGGTGAGGCCGAGGACGACCAGGAAAGTGTAGTCCATGCTGTACGCACTCGCGGTGGCGGGAGCGCGGTCGCTTCTCCATTTGCACCAGATCAATCCGGCCGTTCCGACGATGAGCGCCACGCCACCCACGCTGCCAAAAATTACGGGAGCGCTCGTTGGCGGATAAGGCGGCAGGAGATGCCGGACATCCTGATCGATGAAAGCCAGAGTGGTGGACACGAAATCGGCGAGAAAACCCCAGAACACAAAGGAATGATAGATGCGGCGCACCGAAGAAGGACGCTCTTCGGGATACGCACAGCCGGGGCCACCGCCTCGCAGATAACGCAATCCCAGCGCAGAACCGATGGCCTGCGCGAGAACCCGGAGAGAAACCGGTCGATGAGACGCGCCGCCGGTTTCGACCCAGGAGCGCGCGCTGCCGCGCAACCAGACAGCGAGGCCATAGAAAAACAGGGCCAGCGCCGGAAGCACCATGGCGAGGTAAGGAACAATTTCATAGAACGCGCCGGGCCCGGCGTGGCGGGCGAACAGACGCCCTGGGGCGATCAGCAGGAACGACACGAGCACCACGAGCGCGGCCACAAAGCCTCCCAAGAAAAAACCAGCGAGGCGATTCGTGAAGGAATGGGCGAGGAAGCGGGGCCAGCTCCAGTGCCGGTAGCTTTCGACCCGCGCCTCCGACAGGATTTGCGGAATATTCACGGCGAACTCGTGCGGCGGGGTGAACATGCAGGCGTAATAGCAGGAGCGGCAATCGTGGCACAAATTCGCGAGATAAAAGACGTCGCCCTTGTCGAAATCGCGCCGCGTCTCGATGGCGCGGAAAACCGGACAGAAGCCCTCGCAATAACGGCAGGCGTTACAGATGACAAGCTGCCGGTTGGCTTCCGCGAATAGATCAAGCTCGGGCATGCGTGGCTGCCATCCTTCCGGCGAGTTCGCCGAATACGGAACCGATCGTCATGCCGAAACCCGCGAGGTAGCCTTTCGTCAAAATGTTACCGGACATAATTTCTCCCGCCGCGTAGACATTGGGAAAAGGCCGGCCGTTGCGAGCGAGGACGCGGCTCGCCTCATCCACCGCGACGCCCATGTAAGTGAATGTAATGCCAGGCCGCAACGGAAGGCCGTAAAAAGGAGGCCGGTCGATGGGAATGGCCCAGTTACTTTTCGGCGGGGCGAGCCCGCGAGCGGCGTTGCCATCCTTGCCATCCATGCGCAGCTCGGTGTTTCCGGCGGCGGCGCGATTATATTGTTCGAGGGTGTCTTGAAAAAACCTGGGATCGAGACTCATGGCGGCGGCCAACCCCGCGAATGAATCCGCCTGATATGGCTTGAACACGGGCGGCAGGAAGCGATCGATCGTCTTGGCATCGACAATACAGTAGGCGAGCTGGTCCGGCTGCGCGGCGATCAATCCTCCCCAGATGGCATAGCGCTTGGGCCAGATTTCTTCTCCTTCATCGTAAAAGCGCCGGCCGAGCTTGTTGACGACGATTCCGAAGGGAATGGCATCCAGCCGGGTGACGATGCCGCCATCGAACTTGGGAGCGCGAGCGTCGACGGCGATGGCATGGAATCCGCGGGGATCGCCGATGGGCTGGGCCGATTGTGCCAGCAACGCGGCGAGCAGCAGGCCATCATTGTAAGGCGTGCCGCGCACGATGAAATTATCGGCGGCGTCTCCCCAGTGCCGCTTGAGCCAGGCAAGGTTGGCTTCATATCCGCCGGTGGCGACCACCACGGCGCGAGCACGGATCAGTTCCTGGGACTTCTCCTGGGACTTTTCCTGAGACTTCTCCTGAGACTCCCCCTTTTTCACGGCGACCGCTTCAAAACGGTCGTTCTCGATGAGGAGGTCTTCGACCAGGGCGTCGTAGCGGAAGAGGACGCCCATCCGAGAGGCCGTTCGATAGTATGAATTCAGGAGCGCCTTGCCGCCGCCGAGGAACCAGCGATTGGTGCGTCCCAGGCTGAGCGTGCCTGCCAGCGGCTGCTGCCAGTTGGCTCCGTGTTCACTCATCCATTGCGGAAGCTTGCTCGATTGGCGAATCACAAATTTTGCCAAGTCGAGATTGGCGGGGCCGCCGGTGACGCCAATGAGATCGTCAAGAAGCTCTTCCTCAGGATACGGGCCGGAGAAATATTGATCGGCGGCCGCATGGGCGCAGCGGAGATTCCGTGTGTGACGGGTATTGCCGCCGCGCATGTGCTCCGGGGCACGCTCGAGCACCAGCACGCGCGGCACGAGATGGCGAGCGGCAATGGCGGCGCATAAAGCGGCATTCCCGCCGCCGACCACGATCACGTCATATTCGTTCACGCGCGCTCCGTTTGAGGCATGACACAGCACAAGCTAAGCAAGTGCTCTCCCTTTCGTCGACGGGCCGAAGGCCGCGACGATGACGGCCACCAGCAGCCACATGGCAGCCACATAAACGAACACACTTTTATAGCCATCCCGATCAAACAAGAAAGCGACAATAAGCGGCCCGAAAACATTCGAGAGGCGTCCGATGCCGTATCCCAGGCCGGAACCCGAGCTGCGAATCCGCGTGGGATAACACTCCGGCGTATAGGCATAGAGCAGCGGCGCGAACGTTTGCAAAAACATGGCCACGAGAAAGCCAAAGATCACGATGGCCGCGATGCGGAAGGTGAGCCCATACATCAGGCCGCAGAAAGCAATCAGGAGAGAAACGATGGCGATCCACCACTTGCGCTCCCAACGATCGGAGATGAGCGCGGCGATGAGAGCGCCGGGGACCGCGCCAATCGTCATGGCCGACGACCACGCCAGCGAATGCACGAGCGAAAAACCGTGGGCGACGAGCAGCGTGGGAACCCAGGCCGTAAAGCCGTAGAAGCCGAGCGTCTGGCAGACCCACACGGCCACGAGCATGACCGTGCGAGGCAGATAAGACGGTGCGAAGAGGTCGCGGTAGCCGCCGCGACGCAGAGGCTCCAGGCTCACGTGCGGCATGGGCAGCACGGGCGGCAGATCGCCGAATTCCGCTTGCGCGTCGGCTTCGATTCGCGCAAGGGCAGCGTCCGCCTCGGCCAGCAGCCCGCGATTTTCGTACCAGCGCGGCGATTCCTCCAGACGGTTCGCGAGCAATAAGACGAGAAGGCCGAGCGCTCCCCACACGAATACGAGCCGCCAGCCCCAGGGTGCAAGGGGGATCGTGAAACGCGCGACATAGGCGGTCATGGGAATGCCAAAAAGCCCAATGGTCATAATCCAGCCTTGATAAGCGCCACGCAGCGCGGCCGGGAAAATCTCGCTGACGTAGGTGATGCCGACCACGGTCATGGCGGAAAGTCCCACGCCGGTGAGAAGCCGGGTGGTGAAAAGGCCCGCGGGCCCGCCGACAAACGCATTGAGGAGCGAGAACCCGGAGTACCAAAGCGTGGTGAGGATGAGCGCGCGCTTTCGGCCCACGCGGTCGGCAAACCAGCCGCCCGTGGTGGCCCCCAGAAACATGCCGATGAACGTGGCGGAGACGATGTGGCTGATCGTCGAAATGGAAAGATGCCAGGACAACATGACGGCGGGAGCGGCAAAGGCGAAAGTGTTGATGTCTCCCAGCTCAAAAAAGAAAACGATGCCCAAAATCCACATGATTCGGCGGTGAAAGGCGGTGATGGGCAGGCGATCGAGGCGCGCCGCGGCCGTGATCCGTGTGGATTGCGCCGACAAATTCATATTGCTCCAGACGATGAATCTCGAAAGGCGTAGCCTAGCAAGCCGCACGATATTACCGTTAGTCGGTTTAATCTCCGCGCAAAAAGTGCCCGGCAGCGCCGAGGCGGTTGAAATTTTTCAGGGTCGGTTCGAGCGAAGCCCGAGCGAAGAACGACAGAAGCCGGCGGAATCAAACGCGAATTCCGGATGTATAATGCCGGAGTGAGGTGGCCATGAGCCAAGCAACGTTGAAAGTAAACGGGCAGATGCATATGGTCGATGTGGATCCGGACTGCCCTCTCCTCTACGTTCTTCGCGATAATCTCGCTCTCAATAATCCCCGATTCGGCTGCGGACTGAGCCAGTGCGGCGCCTGCACGGTGCTGCTGGACGGGCGCGCGATCAAGTCGTGCCGGATGCCGGTTTCGAGCGCCACGGGCAAAGAGGTGGTCACTCTCGAGGGACTGGGAACTCCCGAAAATCCGCATCCGGTGCAAAAGGCGTTCATCGAAGAGCAAACCTTCCAGTGCGGATATTGCCTGAACGGCTGGGTGCTGAATGCGAAAGCGCTGCTGGACAAGAATCCCAACCCGAGCGACGAGGAGATGAGGAGCGCGTTCGAGAGCCTGATCTGCCGGTGCGGCAGCCATGTGCGCATCTTTGCCGCGGTGCGGCGCGCGGCGGAAGCGATGAAGGGGGTTGCATAAGCCATGGCGAAGAAAACCCTGACGAGAAGAGAATTTGTGAAAGAGAGCGGAGGCCTGCTGATCGGGTTCAGCCTGGTGAACTCCGCGGTGGCTCCGCAGATTCTGGGCGCGATCGCGCCGACCACCGTGACGACCCCTTCTCCCAACCGGCTGGATGCGTGGCTGAAAATCGAAAAAGACGGAGCGGTTCGGGTGTTCACCGGAATGCCGGAGATTGGAATGGGCGTGGAGACGGCCTTCAGCCAGATTGTGGCGGAGGAACTGGACATTTCACCGGCGCAGGTGGAAATCGTGATGGGCGACACGGCGACGACGGCCGATCAGGGCGGAGTGGGAGGAAGCACGTCGATCATGCTGGGGTCGAAGCCGCTGCGGAACGCCGCGGCGAATGCGCGGTATCTGCTGGTGCAGCTTGCGTCGCGGCGGCTCGGCGCGCCCGCCGAGCAGTTGCAAGTGAAGGACG
>Ga0307373_10007881_pt1 | contig 16438 bp, 14 predicted proteins | sample OX2MG_FD_202534 | JGI IMG/M metagenome (GOLD analysis project Ga0307373, IMG submission 202534) | Soil microbial communities from Risofladan, Vaasa, Finland - OX-2 | ecosystem: Environmental > Terrestrial > Soil > Coastal area > Acid sulfate soil | place: Finland: Risofladan, Vaasa | collected... | reverse complement strand
TCGAAGTAGGAACGCCAGTCTTCACGATTGTAAACGGTTACGCAATTCAAGAAGTCAGGCCAGGGGACCAGCCCTCGAGTTTTGAAGCGCGGCTGCGCCCGCCAAGGGTCACTCACGCGAGGGAGAATCAGATGCCCCGCCGCCTGCAGGGGATAAACTTCCCCCGCCAGCCCGAAGAACGCTCCCTGCCGCTCCAGGAAATCGAAGACCGCATAGAGCACCGCCTGGGGCGTCGCGCCCGTCAAACGCACCCGCGTCCCTTTACCTTTCGCTGCCTCCCGCGCGATCTCATAAGCTTCGGGATCTTTGAAGGCTTCCTTGTTGACGCGCAGGGTAAAGACCGTGTCTTCGCTTCCGGGTTCCGGCTCGGACGCCGGCGCCTCGATGGGCGCGCGCCCCAGCCCCAGGTTGCGCAGGCCCCGTGCCAGTTCCTTGCCTGCAAGCCTTTCCTGAAAGCCTGCTCCCCGGGGAGCCAAAATCCAAACTTTTTGATTGCCGCCCGGTCCGAAACTCATGCCGAGCCGGCCGTTGTCCGCCACTTCGATATGGTGGGATGAGACTTGAAGAGAAGCCGCCGGCTCTCCGGCGTGTGCCGCGGGAAGATAAGATCCGGCCCCCCACAAGGCCACTGATCCCTGCAAAAACTCACGCCGGCCAATTCCTTTACTTCGCTTCATGATGGATTCCTCCTCCGATGATGTTTTTCCGCTCCCACCTTCCCGTCGTGGTTTTTACCGCGCCGGTTCCGCCAAAACAAAGTGGGGAAAGTGTTTGAAAGTCCATTGTTTCTTCAAAGGGTGGTCGATCCCGTTCAGCATCCCGATCACCGCAAATCGATTCCGATAGGGCGTTTCGTTCTCATCTCTTATCCCATGCGCCTATCCTTGCCAGCCGGAGCAGGATAGTTTCCCAATGGGTCCCCTTTTCCCATACTGTGTTGCTTATCAGAGGGCCTCCCGGTGGAACCCGGACGCAGGACCGATCAATCTCCGTAGTTCTTGGGGAAGACATTTTCAAGGACCATGCACGGCAGGTGGTTCTGGAGTACACGCACCTGTTCAGCCCTATCATGCTGGGCGCTTTTATTATAGCTACACGAAAACATTTTTTGCCATCCAAAGCGATCGGACCGGAACGGGGCGGGCCATCGCGTGCATCCGTGGCGGCAAGAGCATGCTCAGGGAAGACACTTTTCACCGAGTGAGAATGTGCGCTCAGGAGCATGCCCCAGACTGGCGGGTGAGATCGATGGGCTAGGGCGACGGCCCTGAAGATATCTCCGGAGGCTCGTATACTAAGAAAACCATTGACGATATAGACATTGACTTGATATAAAATCTTTATGGGAGCCTGGTGTCGCCGGGTTTTTCCATCTTGGAGCACACAGTCTTGCGGCTTTGTGGAAATTGGCCTTTTCGGCTGGGAGCCCACACGTGCATCCGCCTAATGAAATGAAGCGCAACTGGACGGGCCGTCTGTTCGGTTCTCAGCGGGGCTGGCATCTCCGTTTCTGTCAGGCTTCCGTTTTACTGGCTGGTCTTTTTGGGCTGTTTCTGGTTCTGGTTAAGGCATTTCATTTACAACGGCTTAGCTTAGCGGATGTGCCCATTTCAGACGGCTTCTACTTTGTCCTGTTAGCTATTTCCCTATGTTTGCGTCTGCTGCAAGCCCCTTCGCCATCCCGACACCGCACCTATCGCCGTACCTCCGCGGTCCTGGGTCTGGTAACGGCCTGCGCGGCCCTGCTTTCGTTTATCCGCGCTCTCGCCGTGTCCGACACGATAGTCATGGTGGCTTCGTCCCGCAATCCGAATTCCCCCGCAGGGATGCCGCACCTTGCGGCTCTTAATTTTATATTGCTTGGCGCGGCACTGGCTCTCCCTGACGAAGGAAAGAATGATCAAGTTCTTTCCGCCCAGCTTCTTGCCGCCGGGGGTTTCGTCTTCGGCATATTTGGAATGCTTGCCTTCGCGTTCGGTCCCAGTCGCCATAATAGTGGGCTTCCGATTGAAGCCTTGCTCCTTGCCGCGCTATCGCTCGGTGTGCTTTTCCTCCATCCCGACCGTGGGGTCGTTGCCGAGGCCTTTACCGACCTCTCCGGAGGTGTCATGGCGCGCCGCCTCCTGCCTGTGGCCATTGTCATTCCGGTGGTCCTCGACTGGTGGAGATACGAGGCGCAGCAACTTGGGTTTCTGAGCTCGGAAACGGGCACCATGCTTATGGTGATGATGGCGATCGTTTTGCTCCTTTATGAAATGATCGTGACGGCGCAATTGCTCAACCGGTCTGACGCGAGCCGCCGGCGGACCGAAGAAGCGCTGGCCGAGGCGAACGAGAACCTCGAAGCCAGAGTAGCGATGCGTTCCGAGCAACTGAATAAAGCCAACGAGCGCCTGCGCATTGAACTTGCCGAGCGCCGGCTGGCTGAAGAAAAGCTGCGCCAAAGTGAGCGGCAGCTTCGGTTGATTGTTGACCAGATCCCAGCCGCCGTCTGGACCACCGACCGGGACCTCCGCATTCTTTCCGCCTCCGGGGCCGGCTTGGCCGCCGCCAACCTGCGTCCCGAAGATCTGGTTGGCAAAACCGTGCCGGAGTTTCTGGGGACCGACGATGTGAAAGCCAAACCTCTTGCTGCTCATCGCGCGGCCCTGCGCGGCAAGCCCCGCTCCTATGAAATTGAATTGGCGGGCCGCAGCTTCGCCGCGCATCTCGAGCCGCTTCGGGACGCGGAGGGCAAGATCTCTGGAATCATCGCGGTAGCGCTTGATGTGACGGAGGAAAAAAGAGCCCAAGAGACCACCGCCATGCTGGCGGCCATTGTTGAGTCCTCGCAAGACGCCATCATGGGGACCTCGCTCGACGGAATCTTCACCAGCTGGAATCGGGGCGCCGAACAGTTGTATGGATACACGGCGGAAGAAGCCCTGGGCCGCCATGTTGGGATGACGGTCCCTGCAAACCGGCAGAAGGAAGTCGGCCAGACTTTTGAGAAGGTCAAGCGCGGGGCGCGGGTCCCGCCCTTTGAAACCGTTCGCGTCCGCAAAGATGGGCGGCTGATCGATGTCTCCGTTGCCGTTTCGCCGGTCAAGGACCCGGCGGGAAGGATCGCGGGCGTCTCGGCGATCGCGCACGATATCAGCGACCGGAAACGAGTGGAGCTGGATCTGCGAAAGCTTTCGGCGCGCCTTCTCAAAATGCAGGACGAAGAGCGCCGCAACATCGCCCGCGAGCTGCATGACGGCGCCATTCAAGGGCTGGCTGCCGCGGTGATCAACCTGTCGATCGTGAAGGAGTCGGTCGAGCTTCCCCCTGAACCGAGCAAAGCGCTGGAGGAAGCGTTAAAATTGACCGGGGACACGGTGCGCGAGATCCGGACGTTTTCCTACCTGCTTCACCCGCCTTTGCTGGATGTGACAGGTCTTGCCTCGGCGCTGCGCTGGTACGTAGAAGGCTACAGCCGCCGGTCGGGCATCAAGGTGCAGCTCGACTTGCCGGAGAACGGCCATCAGATCGCGAAGGAAGTGGAACTCACACTTTTCCGGATTGTCCAGGAGGCGCTCACCAACATTCACCGCCACTCGGGCGGGCGCCAGGCGGCGATCCGCCTCCAGTGGGCAGGCGAAGGCCTAACCCTCACCGTATCGGATGACGGGCATGGAATGGACTCCCAAACGCTCGCGCAGGTCCAAAGCGAGGGAGCGGCGCTGGGCGTGGGGGTTGCCGGCATGAAGGAGCGGCTGCGGCAACTCGGAGGGCTGCTGGAAATTGCCTCCAGCAACAGCGGCACAACCGTGACTGCCGCCTTGCCGCAGGCGGAGAAGAGAGATGAGACTGTTGCGAATCTTGATCGCCGATGATCATGAAGTTGTCCGCCAGGGGGTGCGAGCGATTCTGGAAGCCCAACCCGGATGGAGCATTGTGGCGGAGAGCGAGAACGGCTTGGACGCCGTCGAGCAGGCGCAACAGACGAAACCGGACATTGCCTTGCTGGATATCAGCATGCCCCTGCTGAACGGCCTGGAAGTGACCAGGCAAATTCTGAAACAGCGTCCCGAAACCCAGGTTCTAATTCTCACCATGCACGAAAGCAACGAGCTGGTCCAGGACCTCCTGGCGGCCGGGGCGCGAGGTTATATTCTTAAGACGGACGCCAAACGCGACCTCGTAAACGCTGTCATCTCCCTGAGCGAGGGCCGGCCTTTCTTCACCTCGAAGGTGGCGGAGATGGTTTTGGAGGGCTACCGCCAACGGGGCGCGCCCGTCGGCGCGGAGATTTCCATTGGCGATCGGCTGACCGCGCGAGAGAGGCAAATTCTGCAGTTGCTGGCAGAGGGGAAAAGCAGCAAGGAGGCGGCCGTGGCTTTGAACATCAGTATCAAGACCGCCGAAACCCACCGCGCCAACATCATGCGCAAGCTGGATCTGCATTCCCTGGCGGACCTCGTCCGCTATGCCATTCGCAATCGAATCATCGAACCTTAGCCCTTGTTTTCATGAGGTTAGCGTGTGTTTACTAGATAGGCAACAACTATAGTTCTAATGGTCGTTCCTATTATGACTAGGCAATTAATGACTCGCTGACTACAGCGCATTTCTTTCCAAACTCCCTAATCCAACCGATTCCCCTCTTCCCGCTCTCGTTATACATTGACACCATCAGTTAGCGCCAAGGCTTGCACAAGCAGCATGGCGATTGAGGAGGGGGGAAATGGCAAGACTCAAGAGTGACGCAGGACAAGCACTGATTCTGTTTGCCTTCACGATGATCGTCCTGATGGGCTTCGCGGGAATGGGGATCGACATCGGATATCTACGCTACATGCGGCGGACCATGCAGGCGGCCGCGGACAGCGCCGCGCTGGCCGGTACCGCCGAGCTGGGCTACGGGGATGTGACTGCTGCTGCGCGGGCGGACGCATCCACCAATGGTTTTACGCATGGCAGCAAAGGGACCTCGGTCACCGTCAACAATCCGCCGCTCAGCGGGCCGCACGAGGGGAACTCGAGGTATGTGGAAGTGCTCATTTCTCAAAACCAGCCGACGTTTTTTATGAAGGTTCTGGGCATTGATTCCCATATGGTGAGCACTCGCGCGGTGGGTTACTCCGGGATTTCCGGGGCGTGCATTTACACCCTCGACCCCAGTGCATCGAGCGCCTTCGTGGTGAGCGGGAACGCCGATCTCTCCGCCCAGTGTGGCATTTTGGACAACTCGACCAATTCCACGGCAGCCCTGGTGACGAACGGCGGGGGATGCCTGTCGGCAAAGTATATCGGAGTGGTCGGACAATTCAAGAACAACTCTTCTTGCGCGCCCTCGCCTAACCCGGTCAGTGGGATCGCGCCCTTTAGCGATCCGCTGGCCTACCTGCAACCGCCCACGGTTGGCGCCTGCAACTACAATACCGTGTCCATTACGAGCGGTACGCCAACCCTCTATCCCGGGGTCTATTGCGGCGGCATCAACATCAGCGGCGGTTCATCCAATGTCACCTTCAGCCCCGGGACTTACATCATCAACGGCGGCGGCCTGACCATCAGCGGCGGCGCCAATGTCCAGGGGAACGGAGTGACTTTCTACTTGACCGGCACCCAAAGTTCTTTTAAGGGTGCCTCGATCACGGGCGGGACCAGCAGCACCCTGATCGCTCCGGATACGGGAACCTATGCGGGAATTCTGTTTTTCCAGGACCGATCGATTTCTTCCTCTTCTTCCGGTTCGGGCAGCAATATCGCCGGCGGCAGCGGCATGATCGTCCAGGGGACGCTTTACTTTCCCACGACCGCTCTCAGCTATTCCGGGAACAGTGTGAACACACACTACACGATCATCGTGGCCGATACGGTGAAAATCACCAACACGAGCTATTTCCCTGACACTTACGATACAAACCCCAACGGTTTTTCGCCAATCCACAGCGCAGTATTAGTTGAATAAATGAGGGAGGGAACAATCATGAAGAACATCACAACGCTTAAATCCCGGTTTCGTGCAACAGTTCGCAAGGTTCTCGAGGGTTTAAAGTCCGATTCCGCTCAAGCTCTGGTGGAATTAGCCTTTGTTCTCCCGGTGGCCTCGTTTCTTCTGGTAGGGACGATTGAAATCGGCCGCTTGGCGAATACCAGCATCGTGGTTGACCAGGCTGCCCGGGCTGGGGTGCAGTACGGAGCCCAGAACCGCGTGACGGCCTCTGACACGGCAGGAATGACAAACGCGGCCCAGCAAGACGCGTCAGGCATTAGCAGCATGGCCGTCACGGCCAGTCACTACTGCGCGTGCTCAGACGGCTCGGCTTCGACCTGCCAGCCGACTGACTGTGCCAGCAGCCGCATCCTGGAATATGTCAAGGTCAATACGCAAACGCAGATGCACACCCTCTTGCCCTATCCGTCCCTTCCGCGGGTATTTACGGTCAAGGGACAAGAGGTTATGCGAGTGGCTCAGTAAGGAAGGGGAGGACACGCACGGAGCGCGTGCGGAAAGGCTCCGGCGCAATCTTGGAAGAAGAAACTGTTAGCTTAATCTTTAATTAATCGAGGAGGGGGATTCCGATGATGAAGAACAATATGAAGAAGGTTCGTGCTTCACAGAGAGACGACCAAGGTGCTTCGGTACTCGAATTTGGACTGGTTGTGCTGGTTTTTTACGCGTTCGTGTTCGGAGTCATGGACTTCGGGCGGGCGCTTTACAGTTATCACTTCGTGAGCCATGCGGCCCGGGAAGCGACGCGCTACGCGATTGTGCACGGAGCGCAAAGTTCCGACCCGGCCACGGCAAACGAGATTGCCCAATACGTCAAGAACATTACGCCGGACGGAATCGATCCCAACGCGATCACCGTTTCCACCACGTGGAGTCCCGACAATACGCCCGGCAGCAACGTGCGAATCCAAGTGCAGGACAACTTCCATTTCGTCATGCCCTTGCTGCTGACGACCCAAATGAACTTGAGCAGCGCGTCGCAGATGGTTATTTCAAATTAGTTGGCTCTGCAACGGGAACAATGCTCGATGCTTCTATAAAGGGTTCAAGCTGCGATGGTACGCGCCCGGTTGGGAACAGGAACCGTTTGGAACGCCTATCGATGCGGCGCCATCCTGACCGGGCAGGGCGAGGACGGTAAGTCTCTGCGGGAGCCTTCGGATCTACGGGGTTGTCGCTTTCTGGATCCGATTGTGGAATCGCCCGGGCAGGAGGAATGTGAACATCTTGGAAGAAATTGACATAAGCTCGCAATCCCGGCAACAAAGACGCGTTCGAGCCCTCGTCGTCGATGACTCTCCCCTGGCGAGGGACGCGATTCGGCTGCTTCTGGAGAGCCGGCAAGAGGTAGAAGTGGTGGGCTTCGCAGGTGACGGAGAAGAAGCCCTTGTGCAAGCCGAGGCCTTGTGCCCCGATCTGGTGCTGATGGATATCCAAATGCCTAAGCTCGACGGCTTAAGGGCAACCCGGATGGTTCGCAGCTCATTTCCTGGAATGCGGGTCATTATCGTTACGGTCAACCATGGGCCCGAGGTTCAGCAAACCTGCCTGATCAACGGGGCGGATGGTCTGGTGGTGAAAGACCGCCTCTATCAGGATCTCTTTGCTGAGATTCGGCGGATATTTCCCTCCCATCCGCCGTAGCTCTAGCGCCTCGCTCAACGCGAGGCAAGCCGAATCGGTTTCCATTCAGGAGATGCCCCTTCACTGACTCCCACCTCAAAACGCCTTTTGTCAGCTATCACGAAAAGTTAACCTTGTGTTCATACTTTAGCAACATGGCGTAAGTATGTTATAAACGAGGCTATGAATGAACCGCTGTCATGCGGCTCGAGGGGCAAAGAGATTTTGAGGCCACCGACGGAACTCCGCGATCGATTTTCACATTGGTTTCCAATGCCCATTCACCTGCTCTTAATGAATTGTCCGCAGAAAAATACGTGGAACCAATGGATCGCTTGATCGAAACGATCGGGGCGAATGTATGCGAATGCCTTGCGCGAAAGGGAGGACGAAGAGTGGGTCGAAATTGGGGAACCGGCAAGCGCTTGTTGTCCAGGGGGACAGAGAGCATGGTTCCTATTCCCACCCGAAACGATGCGAAACAATGACCTGCGTTTAGGGTCGGCCGGCGTGCTGGAGGAAACTTCCGATGTGGAAGCGGTCTTCACGCGTACCGGCTCGATTGCTGAGGTTATCGAAAACCTTGTCGCAGCGGCAACCACCTCGATTGATGCCGCCCTTTACGGTTTCGGCAGCCAGCGGCTTGCCCGTGCTCTGGAAGGAGCGCAGGCCAGGAAACTGCGCCTTCGTCTGATCATCGATGGGAATAAGTACCGGGAAAACCCCGCCTGTCAGCGCGTGCTGGCGGAGCAGGGACTCTCCTTCCGGCTGGCATTTGGCCGGGATGGCGCGGGGAGCAAGATGCATCACAAGTTCGCTCTCTTGGACCGGAAGCTGGTCCTTACCGGCAGCTACAATTGGACTTCAGCCTCCGAAGAGAGGAACTATGATAACTTGCTGATTCTACGCAGCGCGGCCCTGGTTGAAGCTTATCGAGCAGAGTTCGCGGCGCTTTGGGAAAAATCGGCAAAAGTTCCGAACGAGGAATCTTAAGGACTGTTCATGCCGGACACGACCCACGAGAAGTCCCAAACCAGACAAGCCTCTTCAAAATCGGCCAACACTCCTGCGGACTATGATCTTTATATCATGAGACACGGGAAAGCGGTCCGCGGCGGTCCGCCTTATGCCGACGACGCCAAACGCCCCCTCACGGCGCAAGGGATCAAGGACCTGCAAAAAATCACCAAGGGCTTGATCCGCGCGGGTGCCGAGCTGGATTGGATTGTTTCAAGCCCGCTGGTGCGCGCCAGGGAGACGGCGCAAATCGTTGCGGAATCGTTTACCCCTAAAGTGCCGGTGGAATTCACAGAAGCCTTAAGCCCCGGAGGGACGGCGGAAGCTCTGCTCGCTTTTCTGGGCAAGCAATCGGCCCGCACCTCCGCTCTGCTGGTTGGGCATGAACCGGGACTCAGCGCCTTGGCCTGCCGCCTGATCGGTGCAAATCTTAATGCCGGCCTGGCCTTCAAGAAAGGCGGATGTTGCCTGATTACCTTCCCGGATTTTCCCCAGATCGCCAGAGGACAACTCCTCTGGTGGTTGACCCCGCGCGTGCTGCGCAAATTGGCCTAGCGCCGCCCACAGGCCTTCCTTTCTTCCGGCAAGAATCGTCTGAAAAATTACAGGGGCTTCAAAGACCGCCCGGTTGTGACGGGACCGGACGCTTGCCCGCCAGCGGCCCAATCGACCTCCGCAACCTTCCTTATCATGCCTGCGTTCCAGCAGAGCACGCCGAGGTCGAGTTTCCGTTACGCGCGCGTTAAATTTTGGAGAAGTTTTTAGAAGGTTCGATGCGGCGATTCAGCCGTTAAGCATGCCCCGACGCCGGTCAATTCCCTGTGCCGGACCGCTGTTTTAGAGCCCGCGTTCCCCCTGCCCCGCAGCCCATTGGAAGCCTCTGAGAAGCACCCCGCACTCGTCCTGAACGTTCGAGAGTTTACCTGGATTTAACCATTCGGCTGCAACGGATGGCTCCGCGGGACCGTCTATGTGTCTGGATGGACCAAGTACGAAGGCGCGATGTTTTGCCCTTCCGAAGGGAGAAGGAGAAATGATGAGCGAAGAGACAAAAAGAGTAATCGGCTTGGACAACGGCGACCTGGAGAAGTGGAGAAAAGGAGGGCGAACCCAGAGATCCAGAACCCTCCTGCTTGTTGCGGGCGTCTCGGTCGTGATTTTGTTCGCCTTTAAGATGCTCTCAGCCGCCCCGCTGCCCCAGGACGGCGGACAGCAAATGCACCGGCAACGGGGGCCGGAGCAACAACTGGCAAGGCTCAGCCAAAAGCTGAACCTGACGGATGACCAGCAGGCCAAAATCAAACCCCTCCTGGAAGACCAGCACAAGCAAATGATGGCCCTGCGGGAAGATTCCTCGCTGTCGCGTGAACAAAGAAGGGCGAAATTCCAGGACATTCGCAAGCAAACGTTTGAGAAGATGAATCCCATTCTGTCCTCCGAGCAGCAAAAGCAACTGCAAGAGATGCATCAAATGCGGCACGAGCGGCGCGGGCGCGGAGGATGGAACCAGCCTCCGAGTGCAAACTGATCTCAGAACTTGATTCACAGCAGATTGGTACTACTGGGCCCCTGAATAAGGGGCCCCGATGGAGGATTATGAAAATCATTTTGTCGGTCTTGGCGGCTTTAGTCCTGGGCGGTGCTCCGGCCTGGGCGGTTCTGGGTGAGTACGGAAATTCGGTGAGATCGGACCAGCAGCGTATGCACGCACAACTCCGCGAGGTTGTTGGCCGAGGCTATTCAATCCAGCAGCTCAGTTCGGCGGATGGCAGTGTCGTCAGGGAATATGTTTCGTCTTCGGGTTTGGTTTTTGGGGTCTCGTGGCAGGGACCGACCCTGCCCGATCTTCAGCAGTTGCTGGGTTCTTACTTCGCCGAGTTCCAGCAAGCCGCCCGGTCCCAGCGGCGACGGCATGGCCCCCTGGTGGTGCGGACGGATCACTTGGTTGTGGAAAGCGGCGGGCACATGCGTTCCTTCCGCGGGCGCGCTTATGCGCCGAGCCTTTTGCCCGCCAATCTCTCAGCGGAGGTTGTGCGGTGAAGCCACCAAAGAAATGGCCCTCCAAGTTTCCACTCCATATCCTGCTCTCAGCCGCTTTGCTGGCGCTGGCGGGCTGCGGAGGAAGCAGTTCCAATTCGAGTTCCAGCACTGGTGGCACGCAGGTGAATAACACCCAGCCTCTTGAAGTTAACCTCGGTCCTGCCAACAATACTACGAACGGGCTCTTTACGGATGTGACCATTTGCGTGCCGGGCACTGGAACCTGCCAAACCATTCCAAACGTCCTGGTGGATACGGGATCAGAAGGGCTGCGGCTGGTCTCCTCGGAAGTTACCCTCTCGTTGCCGGCGATCACGGACAACAGCAGCAACGGGTTGCAGGAATGTATTAACTTCGCGGACGGTTCTTACGTCTGGGGACCGGTGGTGAGCGCCGACATTCAAATGGCCGGTGAAAAGGCCTCGTCGGTCCCCATCCAGATGATCAGCGCCTCTCCTCCCTACCCGGTGCCTTCTCAATGCACGAGCGGCGGCGGGCCTGACGCCAACACGGTGGCGCAGCTTGGCGCCAATGGCATTCTCGGCATTGGCAATTTTCAACAGGATTGCGGCTCGGCGTGTACTTCCTCCTCCACAGCCCCGTCCCTGTACTATCTTTGCCCTAACTCGGTGTGTCAGGTGACCACGGTTCCTCTCACAGATCAGCTTCAGAATCCTGTCTGGACGTTTCCGCAGGATAATAATGGCGTGCTTATTTCGATGCCGTCCATTCCTGCCGACGGAGCACAGACCGCCTCGGGATCGCTGATTTTTGGCATCGGAACCCAATCGGACAATGGCCTTGGCAGCGCGCAAGTCTACACGACCGATATTAGCGGGAATTTCCAAACCACCTACAATGGTATCTCCTATAGCCAGAGTTATATCGATACCGGGTCAGACTCGATCTACTTCCTGGATGCTTCCACGCTCGGCATTCCTGACTGCTCGGATTATACGGGCTGGTACTGTCCAGGCTCCACCGTCAATTACACCGTGACGAATAGCGGCCTGAATGGTACGACGGGCCCGGTCTCCTTCAGCATTGCGAACGCTGATGCGCTGTTCAACGCGAATGGCGGCACGAACGCAGCGTTCAACGATCTGGGAGGCGATAGCGGAACCAGCCCTTCGACCGACTACTTTGATTTCGGCATGCCGTTCTTCTATGGCCGCAACGTGTTCGTTGGGATTGAGAATGAGCCCGGGCCGAACGGCGTGGTGGGTCCCTACTGGGCGTACTAAACAACCCTGACAGAGGCGGCGCTGCGGCACCCTTGGCATAAAACGGTGGTTTGAAACGCGAAGGTCCTCCCCATGGCGCGCTCCAGGGGGAGGACCTTCGTCACCTTCCACCTGTCCCTCCGTGCCAAAGTCCTGGGCGCCTATCGGGGGCCGTAATGGGTTCTCCAGAAAAGAGTCCAGCGTTGTCTTTCGATACGGCCTGATTGGTCGTTGATGTCTCTGCTGTTGCCGGGAGCAGATGATTCCCCGCTTCACCGCCTTCACAGCCGCCTCGCTTGAAGCTGCCTTTTCCAGCGGCTTCTCTTTGTGATGTATTCTGCCGTCTGTTGACTTTCTCCGATAAGCCATCGGCTTCCGGACAATGGCGCGGCTCGATGATTTCACAGGGTGCATCGGCAAACGGCATTCTTTCTGAAAGGCTGGAGACGGCGCCGTGCTCAGGCGGGGATTGGAGGCTCGGCGCATCCGCTTCACTGGCCGATTTGACCTGCCCCTTGCGTTTCATACATTATTGTTGAGCTTTTCCCTCTGCAAGTTACATGCTTGTCCGGGTGGAACTCGCATCGTTTTCAAGGGAACATCGTAATTCGGGGGCTCGCAACGGTAAGGCTTGAGATACGAGATGAGCGAGCACCGGCGAACCCTTCAGGAGTGAGCTATGGACCGTCGAGACTTCCTACGCAAGGCAGGTTTGATTTCTGCCGCCTTAACGACTGCTGCTTCGCGCGCAAATGGAGCTGATGAAAGAAGAGAGGGATTCCAGCGAGTCGAGCGGCAGGGCCATCGGACGCTCTCAAACGGCGCTCTGGCCTGGGAACTCGAATGGCGTGACGGGCGGCTGCGGAGCTCCCGATGGGAGAACAAGCTCTCGGGGAACACCTTCTCATTGTTACCCGCCGAGGAGTTTGTCCTTACATTTTCTGCCGCCCGGCAGCGGATTGAAATACCCTGGTGGCATTTTAAGTTTGGTCCCGACAAAATTCCTGTTTCACCCACAGAGGAGCAAGGTTTCCGGCGGGGCTATCATCGGCCGGAAACTTCTGACGAGGGATGGGGGGCCACGGATAATCTCCTGCTACGGAATCTGCGCGGTGTGGAAGAAACGCCGGACTCGATTAGCTACGATGGTTACGGCTGGTTTCGCCGGTGGTTTGAGTTGCCGAAGGGCGCCGAAGGCGAAGAAATCGTGGCGGTCCTGGGAGGCTACGACTACCAGGATTGGAATGAGTATTGGGTCTACCTCAATGGCGCGGAGATTGGACACCGGCTATCCTCCGGGCGATGGCGATCTCCCGCCCAGTTCACCGTAGCGCCCAAGAGCCCGCACTATACGGCCGTGCGCTTCGGCCCAGGGAAAAAGAATTTGCTCGCCGTGAGGACCCGGCGATACGACCGGCGCTTCGGCGGCCTGAGCGACGAGGTGCTCAGGCATTATGTGTTTCAGCCGGTTCTGGTGGATCAGTTTGTCACGGTGGGCAAGCCGTATCTCCATCTCACCGACTTTGAACTCCAAGGAGTGAAGCAGGCGAATAAAACCCAAGCCGTTTTCGAACTGCGAAGCGCTTCACAGCCGATCCGAGTTTTCGCTCACTACGGACTGGACGGTCCGACGCGCCGCAAGTGGTTGGAGATCACGAATGAAGGTTCCAAGGAAATGCTCTTTTTGGATCTCCAGCTCGATGCGCTCACCGTGGGAAAGCCAACCTCGGAAGGCGGCCCGGGGGAGCCGGTGCTGGTCAATGACGAAGCGTTTTGCGCGATTGAACACCCAGCCGGAGTCAATCAAGGCGGTGATGGACAGGTCAGGATGTTGCACTTTCCCGCCCGGCTTCTGAAGCCCGGTGACACCACGAGCAGCTACACATCCCTTGCCAGCGTCGCGAAACCGGGCGAGGCGCTCGAACACTTCATATCCTACATCCAGGAGCGAAGTCCTCGGAAGCAGAAGGCCATTGCCACCTACGACCCCTTTGGGATCAACAACCAATGGGGCGGGTGCCCCACGCTGAATGACGTGGAGATGCTCAATGGATTGGATCTCCTGGAAAAGTGGCAGGCCCAAGGGGTCCGTTTCGATTATTACGTTCCGGACACGGGGTGGCTCGATCATGCTTCCGACTTGCGGCGTTTTGCTCCGCAATGTTTCCCGAATGGGCCCGCGAAAATCGTGGAACGGGTCAAGGCGCTGGGCATGAAGTTTGGCTTATGGTTCGCAACAAGCTGGGGAGCCGCTTCTTGCAGCGACTACCCGCCGGTGTGGGCCAGCCAGGTTCCTGCCGCCGGCGGCCCTTCGGAACCCGGCCCTCCGCCTCAGGTTTATCGCAACGGCTACCTGGCGGGCGGGGCGCCGGCGGCTACCCTCTGCGTGGCTTCCGAACCCTATTTCGGCATTCTGCAAAATGCCATCCTTTACCACATCCGGGAGAATAGCCTCAAATTTTTCAAGTTGGATGGCGGCAGCTATTACTGCAACAGCATCCACCATGAGCATCTGCCCGGGAAATACTCGGTGGAGGCAATGTACGACCGCCTTCTGGAGATCGCTGCGAACGCTCGGAAAGCAGCCCCCGATATTTACGTCATGTGGTATTGGGGAGTGCGGTCGCCGTTTTTCGCGCTGCACGGCGATTCCATTTTTGAATCGGGGCTTTACATGGAAGGCTCCGGGACCAGTTGGTTTCCGGCGCTCTATTACCGCGACTCGGTGATCCTGAACCTGGACCAGAGCACGCGGTTTGCCAAGACGGTTCCTCCCATCAACAAAGACAGCCTGGGCGTGTGGCTCGCGGACACTCGCTGGGGAAATTTTATGGGCAATCGGCGCTGGAAGGAAGCCCTGGTCATGGACTTGGGCCGAGGGAACCTGCTCTTTCCGCAGCTTTGGGGGGACATCTACCTGTTGGACGATCAAGACGTCCGCTTTTTGGGTGAGATGGTTTCACTGGTTAAGAAGAATGAAGCGCTCTTCCTCAGGCGGAAAAACATCCTGGGCGATCCCTGGAAGAATGAAGTTTACGGATACGCCAACTTTCAAGGCTCGCGCGGCTTTTTGTTTATCAACAACGTTCATTTTGCGTCCCGAAAAGCGGCATTTAACCTTGGCCCCGAGATCGGGCTGGAGGCCGCAGCGGGGACACGGCTTCAGATCACTTCTCACTTTCCGGAGCGAAAACATCTCGCGCGCCAGGACGGCTCGGAATTCAGAGCCGGCGACCGCGTGGAAATCTGGATACGCCCGTTTGAAGTTCTGATGCTGGAGATAGCGCCGGGCGAAGATAGCTCCGAGACCCTGCCCGTTCGCCAAGTGGATTCCGGAGAAGAAGCCGCATTCGGTGTTCCGCTGGCTTTGCAGCCGATCCCGCACGCCGGCTGGCTGGACATGCAATTCGCCGATGCGGCACGCTTTGAAAAAGAAGGCAAACGGAAAAAGGAATTTGCTTTTGCCGGAACGCTCCCTCCTTTGGAGGGTGACGCCTCCATTCTGGCCATCCCAATTCGGTTGCGGCGCGGGAAGGCAGAGTGGCGGTATTCTCCCGCGGTGGTGGAGATTGTCCAGGTTGTGGCAAGAATTGGTAAACAGAAGATTTGGCTCATTCCGGTTCCCGATGCGCGACAGTATGGCAATACCCAGCACGCAGGCTGCTCCTGGGTCCTCTACAAGGTTCGCTTAGGGCCGCAGCACTCTCACCAGCAGTTGCAGTTTTCGGTGCAGGCGTATTTGCCGGAAGATGTCGAACCCCAAATTGAGGGATGGGTCGTAAAGCAGTGGTGGAAAGAAAGCACGCGGCCTCTGGGCGATGGCTACTACGCCGAAGAACCCTCCTAAAGGGGATTGCACAATAGAGTGACATTCATCTTCTGTAGCGGCGCTCTGTGAGCGCCGAAAAGCCGGCGGTCGCAGACCGCCGCTACAACATTCGTTGTCACTCTATATTGCAATCATCGGCAATTGCAGTGAGCCGGTCAAACGTCCTTGTGGCGCGCCGCCGGTGGTTTCCAGCGTGCCCGCCGCGCTTACTGCACCGTCAGCTTCAATGTCGTTTGGTGCGTCAGGCTTCCCGATGTGCCCGTCACGCTTACTGGACCGTCATCTTCAACGTGGTTTGGTGGACGAGGTTGGCGGACGCGAATATGCCCGTCACGGTCAAGATATATGTTCCAGCCGGCGCGCCCGATGCTAATCCTTGCCCTCTCCGTGGGGAGAGGGCGGGGGCGCTAGCCCCCGGGTGAGGGGTCCTGTAGCGGCGATCTATGATCGCCGGATTTGTGGCGTTTTCTGTAGCGCGTCTTTCAGATCCGCGGTTCTTCCGCCCGCCTGTCTGTAGCGGCGATGTGTCATCGCCTGCGGCCCTTCAAGTTCGGATCATTCTGGCGATTCAAAAGAACAAGGGCTCGAAAAGCCGCAAGGCGTCTTGATGGTAGGGGCGGACGGCGTCCGCCCTGGACATCGATGGAGGGGCAGGTTTCATACCTGCCCCCCCTGGAAATCCCTGTGCGGGCCACGATCCCGCCGCAAGGGCGCACGGCCGTG
>Ga0307373_10007877_pt1 | contig 16443 bp, 22 predicted proteins | sample OX2MG_FD_202534 | JGI IMG/M metagenome (GOLD analysis project Ga0307373, IMG submission 202534) | Soil microbial communities from Risofladan, Vaasa, Finland - OX-2 | ecosystem: Environmental > Terrestrial > Soil > Coastal area > Acid sulfate soil | place: Finland: Risofladan, Vaasa | collected... | reverse complement strand
ATAGAGTTGAGCCTAGGCTTGCTTCGATTGAGAACAGGCTCGTGGCGATAGAGACTAGGCTAGACGTGGCAGACAGGCTATCGAAACTAGAGGCCGAAGTCTCCGCTTTGAAGGCAGCAAGATAACCAAGTTCGCACTCGGTTCGGGCAGCATCCCGACTCGCTAGGAGTCTTTGGAGTTCCTAGGTTCCCGTTATCGGCTGGATGTGGACTTCCTCGCCCTGCTCGCCGACCGCGCAGCCGCAGCCCGCGTGATGGGTGCCGCGCCTCAGGGTGCCGCGGTAAAGCCCGTCCTCGAGCTTCTTGCCGTTCTTGGCTTCCCATGCCTCGATGGGCAGGCCGTACTTTTGCTGGATCTTGTCCCTATACCACTCGGGGATGACGTTGAACGAGCAGAAGGGTATGATACGGAGTTCGGGGGTGAGGTAGTGGATGTCGCAGCGCTGGAGGCGCTCCTCGTCCTGGTTGTACTTGAGACAAAAAGCCAGCGTATCTCTTTATTTACTTCCCTGAGTTCTCTTAGCTAGTCATGGCCAGAGTCGAGCAGAGGTATCTCGTGGACAAGGAGACATTGGAGCACCTAATCGCCATGCTCCGGGACGGCATAGCGAGAGGCGCTACAGACGAGGAAATTCGCGAGCAGACTTCTGAGATTCTCGATTCCCAATATCGTGCGGAGGTGGACCAAGCCCTCAAGGAGGCGAGGGAGGGTAAGGTGAAGCGCTTCAAGAACGCCGAACAGATGATCAGAGACCTGTCCCACTGAGAATCTTTGCCCTGGACCCCCGCTTTTACCACGACGTTCAGGAGAGACTACAAGAACCTGAGTCAGGCCGACCGGCGGAGGGTCAATGAAGCAATCAAAGACATTCTGAGTTCGGAGGAACCCAGAAGCCTAGGAAGGCCCAAGCTTGGAAGGTGGAAGGGTGCATATGGTTACGACATCGGGCGCGCTATCAGGGTACTCTATTCAGTCGAACCGCGTGAGAAATCCGTGACCTTTCTCCGCTGCGGCCCGCACCCGATTTACTGAGAGCGGCTCGAGGTACCTGTGATTGGCTGGATGTGGACTTCCTCGCCCTGCTCGCCGGGCAAATGATGTCCTGGCTCAGGACTTAAGCTCACTGGACCGGTGAATTGGATTCGACCTTATGGATGCTAATAAGGAGCAGCGAGATGTAAAGCGAGTCAAATGGAGTTCCTCTATCCCAGTTACGATGTGACCATGAAGACTCACGAGAGGATAATGGAGGAAAGCGGCGGAAGGCAAGGAATGGTAAGTCCTTCCAACTTGGCGTACATTTTGGACGCGGTCCTGGAAGTAGGCGAAAAGATGTATGGGCGTGATGCCGCTTGCGCCAAAGCTGCTTACTTGCTTTACAACATCATTAATGCCCATCCATTTCTTGACGGCAACAAGAGAACCGCCTTCGAGGTCGCGCGAAATTTCCTCAGGCTCAATGGTTGGGAGGTCCGCGTAGAAGAAGAGGAGACCTTCGAGACGCTCATTTCAATTGCGAGGGGAGACCTTCCTGTGCAGAAAATACAAGAATGGATAGCAAGAAATTTAAGGAGTCTGAAGGAGGACAAGTAGACATGGCGAAACAAGTGCAGACCGAGAAGCAGAAGAAAATCGACGAAGATTTTCTCGCCCTAGTAGAAGAAAGTATCAAGAAGGACCGGAAGCTACTAGAAAGACTTGCAAAGGTATAATCCCACCCGCTAGCTATTGCTGCGCGAGGGCTCCGCGGCTAAACAGAAGAGCTAATCGGACAGGTAAATCCCGATTGGTCCTACGTTCCCGTGATTGGCTGGATGTGGACTTCCTCGCCCTGCTCGCCGACCGCGCACCCGCAGCCCGCGTGGTGGGTGCCCCGCCTCAGGGTTCCACGGTAGAGCCCGTCCTCGAGCTTCTTGCCGTTCTTGGCCTCCCACGCCTCGATGGGTAAGCCGTACTTTTGCTGGATCTTGTCCCTGTACCACTCTGGGATGACGTTGAAGCTGCAGAAGGGTATGATGCGGAGGTCTGGCGTCAGGCAGTGGGTGTCGCAGCGCTGGAGCCTCTCCTCGTCCTGATTGTATGCCGGGCGGCTCACGGTTACCTTAGTAGAGCCTTCACATCTACAAGAACCGTTTGGCTGTCGAATCGCCACTTCCTGGTCTTTGGCTCGAAGAGCTGTGTCGCAATACCGAAAGTCGACGCCCCCTTCGGGTCTCTAACGAAGAACTCGAGCTTGAATCCAAGTCTTTCCGCGATTTTGCCCATAGCCTCATAGCCCTCCGAAATCGCGTCGGTTGGAAACGCGCCCTCCGCGTAATAGAAACGTTCTCCTCCCGCTTCGCGCCACACGAACGGTAGCTGGTTGAAGTATGCCCTCACCTCCATCTTCTGATTCTTGTCGAGGCCGTTCACGAGAACATGAAAGCCTAGGTAGTTGCGTCTTCCCGCCCTGACTTCTTGGCGCATTCTCTTTGTAGCGGCACCGTACCAGTCAAGCGTGTAACAACGAATCAGACCATGCCCGAGTACATGGTCCCGATGATGTTGTCGCAAGCTTCTGTCCTTAACCCCGACTCTTTTTGAAATATCTGCAAGCGTAGTGTCGGCGTCTAACTGCAGCTGTTTCAGTATCTTGAGGTCTTTGAAGTCGACGTCCACCTTCACCGCTTCGCTCGTTTGCTTTGCTTCGTCATACCTGATTCTTGCGCGGGCCCAATCAAAGTCCCAGACACAGTGCTCGAAGTCGAAGAACTCCGTCCTCATAGGTACGTCACGCCTCCAATCTGCCTTGAAAATTCTCAAGGAAGTGAAGAAACCCACCTTCTTCATTCCCCTCGCAAATTCGATGAATGCCCCGATATGTTCCTCAGGGACCGACGCGATTACGAAATAATATCCAAATGGGATGGTGCGGCTGTAGGACTCCACGAAGGTCTTTTCACCCATGGCTCTGAAAATCCTATCCGCGCGCTTGGAGAACTTCTCCCCTATCTGGACAATCATGACCAGGCACCTTAGACCCACTTTCTCGTAAGCAATTGCCGCATGTATCTTGAAGCCGTTCCCCAAGAGTCGCGTCTTGTACCAATATTCAGCAGTCCCGGAGATAATGCCAGCCTTCCTGCTCGCGGCGCTTACGTCACAGCCGACTTTCCCGATTGCGTCGGCCAGTCTCGCAATCTTGAGATTCCTCTCAGTGGGATTTCGCTTCATCGTTTGGTCCAGGCTAATGAACCCCGAGTGTGAAGACGACTAATTAGCGTTATGAGAACTCAGAATTTATCACCGTAGACCGCAGAAAAGCGGAGGAGCGGGGTTTCTGCTTACCCCGCGCCAGCCCCGCCGGCTATGTCAGCTGCGAACGGCGACAAATGGATGCCGAGTCCCGCAGCCACCACAGATGCGCCCGTCAGTGCCATCAGTCCGAACCTGACCTTCTGATCGGTTGTCATTGCGGGTACTGGCATTGTTTTTATTTACATAAAAACTTGAAGCAGGTCAACATATTTCATGCAGTTTCTCGTTATTTCCCCCAACGCCCAAAATCGAGACATCAAACCCGAAGCTTCTCCATGTAGACCATCGTCAGCGCGTCGCTCACCTTCTCTTCCCTGAACATGGAGTACCCCAGCCTGTGGTAGAACCGAATGTTCTTCTCGCTCTTGTGGCCCGTGAAGAGCTCGAACCTCTGGGACGATTTGAATTCGCTCTCAATCCTCCACATCAGCGCGGTTCCTAGGCCCCGATTCTGAAAGTCTGGATGGACAATCAACCTGCCGATGAAGGCTGTTCCGTGCTTCTCGAACATCCGAACTGACCCAACGACCCTTGCGTCGGCAACGGCCTTGAGGAAGACCTGCTTCTTGAAGTCCTCGCGCAGCTCCGCCAGGGTCTGCGTCAGAGGTGGAATCTGAAAGTCGTTGTAGATCTCTGCCTCGCTGCGGTAGGCCAGCTTCTGCAGCGCGAGTATAGCCTCCGCGTCTGAGACCGACGCCCCCGCTATCTCTATGCCAATCATTGGCATCTCAGAAGAGCGCGTCACTGGGACTGGGAGTCGAGCTCTTTCTCGAGCTCCCGCTCTGCGGCCCTCGCATCCTTCACCATCTTCCCGAGCCTGTTCGCGAACTGATAGTTCCTGAGGCCCACAACGATCCACGCGACGGTGAGGAGGAACAGCGCGAATTCGAAAGCCAGGAGGGTCGGGTCGGTCAGGTTCACAGTGACCGCAGACTGACCGAGGGCGAACGGATACAGGATTTGGACCAGATATGAAGCGCTGAGGAGAAGCGCGACCACTAGCGTGACTATCGAGAGAGACCGTATCCTCCTCTGTCCCGCCTCTATGTGCTGGACGAATTCCTCGTGAGCCTCGACGAACATCGCCCCCGGGGACCTCTCAGTATTCTCGCTGGCCGACAATCTATCCTCGCCTTCGGCCGCTTCCAAGGCTAAAACCCTTCCTGACCGGTGGTCAGTTTCAGTCCCCTCAGGTACTCGTTCCACAGCACCTCGTATGCCAGGTACTTCTGCAGCCCCTGTTGTGTCAGCGAGTGGACATCATGGCCGCCCGCCGTCGTCATGGCGATCCAGCCCACGGCCTTCATTGGATCCAGCTCTTCATCGAGGCGGTCGTAGTTTATGTTGCACCTCTGCGCGAGCCGCGACCGGTTCAAAGGCCCCTCCCTCAGGGCGGCAAGAATCTCCATCGCCATTTCGAGCTTGTTCCTGCGCATGGAGGTACGGCCATGCGGACACCCGCTCAACTCGATAAAAAGTCTGCTTAGCAGTGTTTCCACTGACTGAAAGTCCGGACCCAAAGTCAGAAACCGCCTATAAGCCGGAGCCGTCCTCTCCACGCATGATTTCGACATACGGGAAGACGGTGTGGCTGGGATACAGCCAGACGGGTGGCGCGGCGAACCTGCGGATGGACGAGCTAGGAGGGAGGCTCCTCCTCCTCGGGGGGCGCGCCGACGAGATGGCGGCGCTCCTCGCGTACGCGAGCCGCGAGGCGGGCTCCAAGCCCTTGATCCTCGACATGGACGGGTATCTCTCCTCCAAGGTCTCGGGCTACTTCGCGCCGCACCGCCTCTCGGACGTCCTCTACGACCTCTACAGGATGGATGAGGGCGAGCCCAGGGCGCACGGCGAGCTCATCTCGTCTGCCTACACGACGGCGCTCGACCTGACCTTCGAGGAAGAGGCGATACTCGACGCGGCCATGCAACAGCTCGCGGCCCAGGACACCATGGCGAGCCCGCCGGTCGTCTACGACGCGCTCTCCGGCGTGGAGGGTTTCAGAGGGTTCTACATCGACAAGCTGAAGGGGAGGATAGGGACGCTAAAGTCCCTCGACGCGGCGGACTCTGTCTCGGTGGCGCAGCTGCTCTCGCACCCCGAGGGGGCCATCGTCGACCTGAGCCGCTCGGGGATGCCGCGGGCGGCGGAGCTGGGGGCCTCTCTGTTCATCGCGAAGCTCATCGCCGCTTTCCACGCGACCTCTTCCAGCGAGCGGCCCAGCTTCATCCTGGTCAACGGCGTCCACCGGATCTTCAGGGCCCTCCCGAAATCACTTCACGGCAACAGGCTGTTCACGGCCATGCTCGATAGCCCGCTCGTCGGCGTGTTCGCCTCCGACCAGAGCCAGGCGCTCAGCCCGCAGGTGGTCGAGGCCTGCCCCACGAGGATACTCTCTGCCGACGCGTGGAACCAGATCGAGAGGGAGAAGAGGCGCTGCAGCAACCCTGGCTACGGGGGTGCCAACCGCTGGGACAGGCCGACTCCGCCCGCGCCCCCGCCCGTGCTCCCCAATTCTTTCGTCCTCCAACACGGGTTCTATGGGTCATCCCAGCCGTTCGTCCCGAGGCCGTTCGAGGCCAAGGCATCCCTCAGAAAGGAGGAGGTGGATGTCGGCGAGAAGGCGAAACCTGCGGGAAAGGAGCCGCCCGGCGGGATCGACGCAGACCCCGCGCTTACCAAGCGCATCCTTCAGGAGGTAAAGGCCTACGACTCGCCCAGCATGATGTCGCTCGTCAGCTACCTCTCCGCGGAGTTCCCGAAGGACGCGATCCAGAAGGCCATCGACTGCCTAGAGAAGGGGGGCTTCGTGAAACTGTCTCCCAAGGGGCAAAAGTCGGGAAGGACGATGCTTACCCTCGCGCTCACGCAGGAAGGAAGCGACCTTCTGGGGAGGCTGGCCTAGATGGAAGAGAAGCCGGCGCCCCCGCGCCTGGATAGGATAGCCACCCAGTGCCTGGCCGTCGACACCCTGACCGACGGAGGGCTCGCGACCGGGACGATCACCCAGATCTTCGGCGAGAAGGCGTTGGGCAAGAGCATAATCTCGTTCCAGGCCGCCTGCGCGACCGTGGCCGCGGGGTCGAGCGCGATAATCCTTGACACCGAGCAGTCCTACTCCAGCTACCTGATGCCCTACTGGAAGGGGAGCATGGGCCGCCGATTCGGGAAGGAGGTGAAGGTGGTGGACCTGAAGGCCGAGAGGGTCCCCAAGAGTGAGAAGAAGAACAAGACGGTGACGAGGGGGCAGCTCATCACCGAGCTGGGAAGCACCCTCAACCGGCTGGGGGTGGCCTACACCGACGCCCACCTCGGCTCTATCGCGAACACGCTCTCCCCGGAGTTCGACGTCAAGCTCGAGGAGGGGACCGGGCCGTCGGTGATGGTCATGCAGGTTCCCGAGGTGACCGATCTTCTCAACCTGCACGGGATAGACGCGGCGAAGGAGGTCTCCGAGGGAGGGAGGGTCGAGCTCAGGCTCCGCGGCACCCCCACCTACCAGTCGGTGCTCCACCAGATAATCAGGAAGACCAATGCCAAGCTCCTCGTCTACGACTCGATCTCCGCGCCCTTCAAGGCCTCGTTCCCCAGCACCCAGGACCTCCCTGCCAGGAGCGCCGGGATGGCGATGATTTTCGCCCACGCCCAGAGGCTCTGCGTCGAGTTCGGGATCGCCGTCCTTGTGATAAGCCACGTCTCGATAGACCCCATCAAGGCCTGGGACAGGGTGCCGTACGGCGGGGTGATACTCGGGCACGACGCCAAGTTCAGCCTCGAGCTGACGAAGGCGACAGCCACAAGGAACGGCCACTTCAACCCCCAGCCCATCAATCCCCAGGACGAGGAAGGGTCCGCGAAGGCATTCTGGGTGGCAAGGCACCCCGCGATGGCGGAGTACTCCAAGTTCGGGTACGCGAAGATAGACGAGGAGGGGTTCCACTAGCCATGGGCTGGCTGTTCAAGGGGTTCCTCGCCCTCGTCGCGCTTTTCATGTTCGGCGCTGGGCTCTGGCCCCTCAGCCTCATCATCTTCGTGTATCTCATCTTCAGTTCGAGACCTGGAAGTAAGAAGGTCGAGCGAGCAATCCTCGTCGCTCCACAGGGGGGCGAGGATTACGGTTCGGCAAGAGACGGCGGAAGACGAAGCGGCCGACTTGGCTTCAGGTGGCGCTGGAGGTACTTTCTAGGAGGACTTTTCCTGCTCGCCGCTTTCTTCGGCCTGACCGCGCACGGGACCTTCTCCCCCCTCTTCTTCGGCGGCCTCGGGGCGCTGTGCTTTCTCTGGACCCCATTGTCAAGAAGCGGACACATCCCCGCAATCGGATTCTCCCCGGTCCGAGAATCGACCATTCTTAGGAGCGAAATCCTCCCGTTCGAGTGGCTTACGGTCTCGGAGATCAAGCTCTCGAGCCAGGAGTCGGCGAGGGCGCTCTCTTTGCTCCACGATACCCTCGTGGTCGCCGCCTCCCCTTCCGAGAAGGCGGCAGCCTACCTGATGGTCAAAGTGATGGCACCCACCTATCGAAGCGCCGATGCCCAGATGTCCGAACGGCTGAGGAAGCTGGCCGGCCTGCTCTCGAGAAGGGGGGCGTACCTGCTCCCCCTCGATAGCTCCGAGGCGGTGCGCAGGTTCCAGCCGGGCCTCGAGCCCTTGAAGCTGGACGCGGAACGCGACGGCGTCCAGGCGGCGGTCACCCACTCTCCCTACGACGTCCTCGTGGTCAAGCCCGATGGCGTCAACGTGAAAAAGCTCGGAGCGTACCAAATCGCCCGTTCGGCAAGGGAGGCAGAGGTCGAGCGGGTCATCGCTGGAAGCCCGGCGCCGCCGGCCGGGTCTGAGGCCATACCCCTCAGGAGGAGCGCGACTCTGCCCCAGACCCGCGAGACTCTCGAGAAGCCGGTCCTCCTCTGGGAGGTGGTCTCGTGCCTCCAAGAGAGGTTCCAGCTGTCCGAACCAGATAGCTACGCGATGTTCCTGAACAGCATGCACCTCAGCAGAGGAGCACCGCCGGGGTCGAAGCTGACCCTCAAGAGCGCCGAAGGCGGAAACGCGGGCTCCATGCTGACCGTGGAGTCGCTGGGCGGGACTCCTGTCGAGCTCACGAGGCCCCAGCTCAGGACGATAGTGAAAGTGTATGATTGAGAAAGACGAGTCGCGGCTTCAAGAGAGGGAGCGCAGGCTGGCCGCTGTCGGATCGCTGCTGGAGTTCGCTGAGGGCTGGAAGGAAGACGAGCTCTGCGCTAGGTTCCGGGTGATTTCAGGCTCCCTTTTCCCAGAAACGCCTGAATTTAGGCTTGCCTGCGTCCTGGTCGAAGCATCTGAACCCCTTCAGCTGTCCGAGATTGCCATGAAGTGCGGTGTGAGCAGAGACTTGGTGCTCAGAGAAGGAAGGGTCAGAAGGACCATTGAGAGGATGGAGAAGGCAGGCCTGGTCCTCAACGTGGGGAGAGAAGGCAGGCCGAGATACTGTCTCGATCAAAGCAGCTCGGCAGCTCAGATTCTGGGGAAGGTATATTCTCGGCGTGGGCAACCTCAGGAGAGGAAGGCCCAGAATGGGCTCCCCCCCTGCTGACGACTTTGCGTTTTGGAGCCGCTTCCCTTAGTCATCGAGACGAGAAATGAAGCGCGACGACTTGCCACCGTTCGTCATAGTAACACCGTGGACGCTCCAATACCGAATTGACTTAACAAAAGTCACGGATGGATGCTCATCAAGTAAGGCACGCCATATGCCAGGAATATCGCAATCAGGATCCCGCCTTCCAGCAGCTCCTTCCCGAGCCTCTTGTTGAGTCTCGAGAAATAAAGGAGAGTTCCGGCGATTATCAGAAAGACGACTCCCGCCTCCGCTATCTGGAGCGCTGCGTTGGTGAACGTCAGCAATACGACCGTGATGTTGCAGCTTATGCTATTGGTGTACTGTTGTATGGCAGGCACGACCTGCGCGAGCTGGGTCGAGTTGGCGGCTTGGGCCGCCAGGGCTTGCGGCTGCGATAGGCATGCGCTCATCTCGACCGGCCTCCGACTCTTTGGGTCCCGATAGGCAACGGGGCTTTCTCCAAAGCCGGACCTTCCATCGCGCTCGCCACTCTGCAGCGTGCCGGACTTTTGGGGACCGGGTGGTTCAGCTGGAGCATGGCCTCTCCAACCGGTAGTTGCCGGAGCATGTCCCTGACGTGGTCGTCCCTTGTGCCACCCACGAAGTAGCCCGCGACCGTCTCGATGTCGATCATGTTGTTGAGCATGAAGGAGATGACCGTGTTGCTGTTCGCGATTATGTTCGGGCTGACGAGGGAGGGCCTGGAGGCGCACGTCACGAGCGAGAGGCCGTACTTCCTGAGCTCGATTGCGAAGTTCTCCGGGACGCTGATGTAGCCCCTCTCGTTGGGCGCAAGGTGCTGGGCCTCGTCGATCACGACGACTACCCTGAGCTCCCCGGTCTTCCCCCTGCTCCGGACCGCCACGTTGATGTGCTTCAGGAGCACTTGGCTGAGCAGGTTCTTCGCTCTGTCGTCGCGAAGCTTGGAGAGGTCGAGTATCTTCAGGCCCGGCTCGAGGAACTCGTCAATGCCGAAGATACCGTAGCTCCGGTCGAGAGCCTCGCCCACCCCCTCGACGGTCATCGGCCAGAGCCTTGAGACGAGGGCCTCGATGCTCTCCTGCCATCCATTGAGATTGTTTACGTGGCTTCCGAACTCCAGGAGTTTCGATATGAGGCCGGAAATGGTCAGCGTCCTCGTCGTGCCCTCATAATGTTGCCAGAGCACCTCGCGAAGGACCCTGGTCTGAAGAGGCGAGAGACCGGCAGAGTTGGAGACGTGGTTGAAGTGGTCGAGGAGCGAGATCCAATCTTCGATTTGGGAGCTGATGTCCGCCCTGCCGTGCTTCTCGGTCAGTGTGAAGATGGGCGTGACGAGGTTCTTTCCGGGCGTCAGGACCTTGACTCCAGCATCCGCGGCGAACGCCTCCGCGTACTCGCCAGTCCTGTCGAGCACCACGGTCGGGACGCCGAGGTGGTTCAGCTCACGGCAAATCACCTTCGCGCAGTTTGACTTGCCGGAGCCAGTAGTTCCGAGGATGCAGACGTGCCTGCGCAGAGCTTCCAGCGGGATTAGCGCCGTCCGTTTGGGCTTTGAGTCGAGCGACGTCACCTCGTCGCCTATGCATACCGTCTCAAGGGTCTCAGATGTCATGGCAGTTAGGTATGTAGGAGCCACCGAGGGAATAGGGTTGTGACGGTTTTTCGTGCACAAGGTAGATGCGTCGGTGGCTCCATTCCACTCACATCCCATCGGAGCGCACAAGTGAACACCCGATTCTGAAAGTCAGGTGCGACGTAGATCTGTGAGGAAGCGGCCCGCGACAAAGCGCGAAGAAGATGGGAACGCGACCGAATGAACCCACAGAAGGAGGAGCAGGAGGAGGAATAGCCACGAGTAACGCATGGGTGACCATCTAGGCTTCTTTCTCTCTCGGCTGTGAGCGAAGGCGTAGGTTTCACCGACGGAAACGTAGGACGGACCAACTGGAAAAGGAGGTGAAACAAAAAATGAACGAAAACGCAATAGGTCAAAGCAGGGGAGGAAGAGTTCGATGGACCCAATACAACGACCAAGAGAGACAGATTCTCGAAAGCAAACTTCTCAGCGATGACGCAGCAAAGCTTGACTTCCTCGGCGACTACTGGAACGTTGTGCACGACGAAGGCGACACGACCCAGTGTGAGCGGATGGCAAGCGTCTGGAGACTCTCGAAGCAAGGACAACCATTCAAGACGATCGGAAACACCCTCCATCTCGACCAGAGGAAGGCGTGCGCTCTCGTCTCAGGGCTCAACTGTAGACCGTACCTGGCGCAGATGTACCTGAACCGCGAGAAGCTCGGCCCGCCTCGACGCGAAGGATGGAAGTGGATCCTCGACTGCACACCCAAACCGACCAATCCCTACCCGAGAGCCCTGCAGGTCCCCGAACGGATCCGCAGTCATGAGGACATCCTTGAGTTCCTGAAGCAGTTCCCGCCCGTCAGTGAGGAGAGCGAAGCACTTCGTTTCTTCGGACTGACGAGCGCGTGGGCTGAGGAGCACAAGGCGGAGCTGTTCTGGTGGCTGTTGGGGTTCATGGTGGGAGACATGGGAAAACGATACGTCCACAATGAACCCAGGCTTCGACACTATCGGAAGACTGCGATGAATACCAGGATGACCAACAAAGACAGCAATCTCAGGGTACTCCGGTATGTGCAACTTGCATTGGAATGTCTGGGAATACTGTCGCATAAAGTGCATTCGGAAGACGGTGTCGTTCGATGGAACTCGATATCGAGCAACATCCTCACGTGGATGATTCAGGTTTGCAGTGGTCTGAACGAAGGCGAGAAAACAAGCACTCACCAACTCGACATGCCTTGGATGAAGAGCAGCCCCGAGAACCTCATCATCGCATTCCTGCAAGGACTAGCTGATTCTGACGGATCTGTCGACACGTTCGGGAGATACGCTGAAATCGCTAGCATGCCAAACTCTGCATTCTACAAGCACCTTCTCGACATCCTCGGAACCAACGCCCACATGTACCCCGCAACCAATCCGCGAACAGCCCGAATACTACTCCAATACGCAGTTCAGTTACCTCTCTTCAATCCAATCATTCGAAGCTACCGCTACGAAAAAGTGATCCAACACGCAATTCGACGCAAAATCATTCCTCCCCTCCCTCTTTTTTTCTTAAGAGGCTGTAAGCGGACTATTGGGTCTGAATAAGCCCGAATTGAACCGCCTTATGCGGTCGGGCAATCGCAAAAACGCCGTTCGTCAGTAGAAAGAGCCGTTGTTATCACACGTCGACTGCGCCGAGAGAGTGGACATCGTCTTTACGGGACCGGGTGGCCGACCTATCGAACCTGCCGAGCTTAGGCCGAAGAAGATGGTGCGCTAGGCTTCCAACTTCGGTCGCACTCCGTTGCCGCATTCACAAGACCGGGCAAGTGGCAAGTCAAAATCTTCCCATCCTTATTAGACCCAGAGTTTGAAGCATGGCGCGCCTAGGCCGAATATCCCTACACGCTCAAGCCCGAGTCGCTAAAGAAATTCATTGGAGAGATTCAAACGCTGGGAAAACCTGTCAAGTTATCCCAAGACGAACTCAAGAAGCGAGGCTATCTCAGCTCTAACGACCGGGCAATTATTCAGGTATTGAAATTCACTGGTTTCATTGGAAGCGATGGAACGCCAGCCCCAGCGTGGCAGGAATATCGAGACGAAGCTAGGGCGCGTCTTGTAATGGGGAATCAAATCAAGACCGCTTACGCCGAACTTTTCGATACGTATCCAAACGCAAGCCAGCAAGCTGATGAACGGCTCGTCAATTTCTTCCGTTCGAAGACATCAGCCGGCGACCGCGTTGTTCAAGCGCAGACGGCGACCTTCAAGACACTGTGCGAGTTTGCGGACTTCGTTACTGTCGAGATTGCACCAAGTCGCTCCAGAGAAGTGACAAGGGAATCTATTCCCAGCGCCCCAAGGGCGATGGCCTCAAGCCAGGGTCTGACCATCAATCTCAACATTCAGCTCCAGCTGCCACTAACAGAGAACTCGGAAATCTATGACAAGATATTCCAGTCGCTCAAGAAAAATATCATTACCACAGAATGACGTCGCTGTTTGCTTTCAGTGCGCTATCAAGGGTAGTAGCGTTCAACCGCGATGTTCAGAAAATTCTGGCGCAGCACGAATCGTCGAAGGCCAGACTAATCACCATAGAAGAGACGTATTCGAAACTAGCCAAACTGAGCGTGAAGCAAGACCAGCTCCTGAGGCAATCGCTGGGCTGCGTTGAGGCTGAAGTCTACAGAGCAGCACATGTGATGGCGTGGTCAGCCGTGATGGACTTCCTTGAAGAACGAATCGCAAGCGATGGATTCGCTGGGTTGAGGGGGTTGCATCCAAATTGGGGGGTCGCGACATTGGATGACTTGCGGGACACAGGTTCAGATTTTCAGATTATTGAAGCCTTGAGACGTCTGGGGCATTGCACCAAAACCGAAGAACGTGCTCTAAAGGGCCTTTTGAACAAACGAAACGAGTGCGCCCACCCGACGGATTACTTTCCTGACTTGAATGAATCACTTGGCTATATCTCTGAGATTCTGAGAAGAATTGAAACCTTCCAGAAGAGATGGGCACCTGCGCAGAGACCTTAAACAGCGTTAGGGTCGTGGGCGCTTAAATCCCCACCCAACATGAATGCGCCATGTCCTGCGAACGCAAGAAGACTGGAATGACAGAGGAGATAATCTTCGACGACGGTCAGAAGGTTATCGTTGACAGCATTGGCGTGAGCCACTTCTTCCTGCCGCCGAAGCGGTGCAAGAACTGCGACGATTGGCCGGTAGAGCGAGACCTCTGCGAACTAGCTCTTCAGTTGTTGCACGATTGTCGTGTTGAATTGGTGAGTTCCGCAGTCGGGTATTCCAACGGTCTGGGTCACGTTCGTTGAGCTGCGGCTGACTGGCTGAGGAATGCTCGGCGTCCGCTGAACAAATCGCTAAATATTATAGAGCGTCGCGAAAGGCCATGACGGAGAAAGCTCGACTTTGGGAGATAGGTCCGAATGATAGACTGATTGAAATTCCCGGTCTCAAATTGGACACGGAAGATCAAATCCACAATTGGCTTGAGAGCGATATTTCCATGCTCGCCGATGATTTATTGGTGATAGGCCGTGAGGTGACAACCGACTACGGCAAATCCATCGACTTGCTCTGCCTCCAACGAAGTGGTAACCTTGTCGTAGTCGAACTGAAGCGAGACCGAACGCCTAGAGAGGTCTTGGCTCAAACCATAGACTATGCATCATGGGTGAGGAGCTTACCACCCGATCGGGTGCAAGAAATTGCCCAGGACTATTTCCGAAAGAAGGGTTGGAACAAGAGCCTCGAAGATGCATTCAAGGAGAAATTTGGAGTCGAGCTGCCTGAGGCCATCAATGAAGACCATCAGATGTACGTGGTCGCGTCGGAACTGGACAGTTCTGCCGAGCGCGGCATCGATTATCTTTCGAGTTACGGAGTGCCAGTGAACGGAATCGAATTTCAATATCATGCAGGGAATGGAAAACGTTACCTCAGCCGCATCTTCGTTGTAGAGCCGGAACAGGCGGATGTCAGGAGCAAGTCAAGGGCAGGCCAACGCCTGACAGATTCTCAATTGGACGAAGCTGCCGACGAGAATGGCGTCGGTACCCTGTATCTGACAGCCGTGGCAGGTTTGACCCTTGCATTCAAGAGGAGAAACGGCTCGTCTGGTAAGACTAAGAGCTCTAGGACTTTTGGTGGACCCCTCAATGGCGAGAATGTGACGATCATGAGCCTACTGCCATTGTCGAGTAGTGGTTCTCTTGGTCTGCATTTTCAGGTATACTCCAAGAGGTTCGGAGCTTTCTTTGGGCTCAGCCAGCAAGCAGTCGATTCACTGTTGCCTCAAAATAGAAAGCCGTATCAGTACGACAAAACCAATGAAGACTTGAAAGGCTACGACGGTTTCTTTAAAGATGAAGCCGAGGTTAACCAACTCGTTAATGCAATGAGTGGTTGACATGGCAGTAACGATCACTTGTTACGGCGGCGTCGGCGAAATCGGCGGCAATAAGATCCTCATTACCGACAAAGATACCAAGGTCTTCTTAGACTTCGGCGCCGGTTTTTCCGAGGGCACGAAATATTTCTCAGGGGGCGTAGAGCCCAGAGGAGTGAACGGCGCCGGAGACTATTTCGAGTTCGGCCTCCTACCTGAGATCGACGGGCTGTATTCAGAAGAGGCGCTTCAGAATACTGAACTCAAACACACCAAGACCCCTGAGATCGACGCAATCATCCTCAGCCACTATCACTACGACCATATGGGAAGAATCAAGTTCATCGACCCTAATATCCCGATCTTCTGCGGCGAGACCACGGCGTTGATACATCAAGCCTACAGCGAGTCAAACGGCTCGCCGCTCGACGGCCACGACGACATCAGGACTTTCAGGACTGGCGACAAGATCAAGATCGGCAGCATCGAGGTGCAACCGGTTCACGTCGACCACTCCATCCCCGGCGCGTACGGGTTCGTTATCCACGCGTCGGAAGGGGCCCTGGCCTACACGGGGGACTTTCGATTTCACGGGCCGATGGGAGGCATGACCGAGGACTTCATCTCAAGCGCGGCCAGTGAAAACCCTGTCGCTCTGATCACCGAGGGGACGAGGGTGTCGGATTCCAAACAGGGAAAAGAAACTTCCGAGTCACATGTTGCCTCGGCGACGAGTGAGCTACTGAAGGCGACCAAAAACCTCGTATTCTCCTCTTTCCGAGGGAATGACTTCGACAGGATATCCTCCTTCGACCAAGCGTGCAGGGCGACCGGGAGAAAGTTGGTCGTATCGGCAAAGATAGCGATCATGTTGGAGAGGCTCGAGAAGGACAAGCACCTCAAAGTGCCAAAAGTTGGCAAGGATGTCCTTGTCTACGTAAGGAGAAAGCGGGGAGGCAAGTACGACGACAGAGACTACTTTCCTTGGGAGAGAGGCTACCTCGACGACGGACTCACAGCCGAGGATGTAAGGAAGCGAGAGAAGGAGCTGCTCCTACACCTCGACCACTGGTATCTCCCCGAGCTTATCGACATAAGGCCCGCAAAGGGCGGGTCCTACATCCATTCGACGACGGAGGCTTACAACGAGGAGGGAGAGCACGAAGAGCAGGTCATCAAGAACTGGGTAGACTACTTTGGGTTCAACTACCATCAAATCCATGCGTCAGGTCACGCGCCAATGGAGAAGGTCGGGTACCTCGTCGGAAAAGTAAATGTTAAGACAGTAATACCAATCCATACCGAAAGGCCGGACCTCTTCCAAAGATTTGCGCGCAACAGCAAAGTGCGTTCCCCATCTTTGGGGGATGCAATCGCAGTGGCTTGAGGGCGCGTCGCCACTCCCAACTAATGTCAGCAGTGTCAAAAGTCTTTAGCCATAATTCGATATATGCTACCTAATTATCTGAGACGTGGGCATAATTGTCCCATACAAGTTGTCTCCGTCAGCTCCCGAGCATGTGCTTGAGCGCCCTTAGCGGTCTCCCTCTGAGATGGTTGTAGTACACCATCGT
>Ga0307373_10007876_pt1 | contig 16445 bp, 16 predicted proteins | sample OX2MG_FD_202534 | JGI IMG/M metagenome (GOLD analysis project Ga0307373, IMG submission 202534) | Soil microbial communities from Risofladan, Vaasa, Finland - OX-2 | ecosystem: Environmental > Terrestrial > Soil > Coastal area > Acid sulfate soil | place: Finland: Risofladan, Vaasa | collected... | reverse complement strand
CATACCTGGACAGGTCGAAATCGCCCCGTCGGACCAGCGACTGGGTCATCGCGATATCCACGCCAGGCGACGTGCCTGGATCCTCGTCGGACTGGATCTTTCCTGGCTCGATCCCAAGAAACTGGATCAATCGACTCCGCCACTGGTCGAGCAGCGGCCGGCGATGCACGAGCACCAGCGTAGATCGAGCACGTTGCGCGATCAGCGCGGCCGCAATCACGGTCTTGCCGGCACCCGGCGGCGCCACGAGCACGCCGGACTCGTGCGCTGCGAGCGCTCCCAGCGCAACTCGCTGCGACGGTGTGAGCGTCCCTGAGAAAGCCACGGAGATCAGCGTCCCGTCGGACCGCTCGTCGCGAAGCTTGAGTTCGAAACCCTCGGCTGCGAGATGCCCCTCGACACGTCCCAGGCAGCCTCGTGGCAGGAGCAGGCGATCTCCGAGCTCCTCGTGGCAGGCGATCACACGAGGAGTCTTGTGAGTGGACAGGCGGGCTCGTTCACGCTCGAAGAACTCTGGGTTCGGGAACGCGGCGGTACGGCGTAGGGCATCCCGAAGCGACGGCGGCATCCCATCGCAGGACACCTCGATCCGCCCGCCCAGACGAACCTCGACACAGCCCGAGAGCGGCGGCGGGGGAGCGAGCGGCGGGGTAGCCGCTTCGATCAGCTGCTCGTCCCATGGTCTGATCCCGAGCGGGCCGAGAGCGGCAGCACCTTCAGCAGCCAGGGTCGCTACCCGCTCCGGATCAACCCGCCGTACGTCGGCGAGGTAGGCCCACTGATCGTCGAACGGAATCAGGTCGTCATCGAGGAAGACGGTGCAGCCTTCCGCGCGGCGCGCGTGTTGGAGCGGCAGCGCGATCAGGTTGCCAAAGCCACCCCTCGGCATCGTGTCCTGATTCGGAAACAGGCGGTCGTAGGAGTCCATCGAGATCGAGCGGTGACGCATCGCACGCGTCAGCAGCAACGACCCCAGAGCCCTCGCGAACCGCGCCGGCACCGCCGCCGCGAATAGCAACCACACGTGCGCGCCGCGCCCTGAGCGGGACCGCTCAACCAGCACCGGCAGATCGGACTCGCCGGCCGCGTCGCGCAGCGCCCGAACATCCTCGGGCCAGGACGGGCCGTCCAGGTCGATCGCGAGCAGCCAGCAAGTCTCGTCAGCGAGGAGCGGATAGATTCCTGCGGTCTGCCGGCCCTCGAGATGCAATCGCGCCTCTGCAGCGGAGAACGCTACGAACCTTCGCTGGCTACAAGCCGCGCATTTCACCTTCGGCTTGAAGCACACGCCCGGTTGCCACTCGTTGGAGCACTTGGGCGCCCACCCAGACTTCCCTGGTGCGCGCGTGCTCTCCCAACGGGCAGCGAATACGTCTGCACGCCCACGAAATAGCGACGTGAACAGCCTTACGCGGCCACCAGCCGTAGTGACGTCCGGACCATCCGTTTCGCCGTCGAGTGCCGCGATCGTCCTTCGCAAAGCGGCCCGCTCGGCGTCCAATTCGGCCAAGCGAGCGCGGGCGCCGGCCAGATCGATCGGTGTCGCCGCGGTCACGCCAGAATCCTCGCGCACGACTCGGACCGAACGGATGCACCATCCCCGCCCAGATCCGAGAGCGCCAGCCAATGTTCTCCGCTGCGCCGATCAACTGGGGCGAGTGAACGGATCAGCCCGTCACGGTGTACAGCCCCAATTGCACCTCGAAGGCTTCCAAGGTGCCAAACGCAGCCGAAAACAACGCAAATAGGCAGAAATCGTGCTCCTCGAATCCGGCACTACAACCGCGTCATTTGCAGGCAGTTCAGGTCCCTGAGAGGCGACTGCACCCTCGCTTCACACGCGAGAGGTCGGTGGTTCGAAACCACCCGTGCCCATAGCCCAGAAGCCCTATAACGACGGGGCTTCTCGCTCCTCGGGAGTCTGCTGCAGAATCGCCGTGGAAGCGTCAGGGAGTGGGCCAGTGCCACGAGTGCCCACTGGCCAGGTCAGGCAGGCAGTGTGGTGCTGCCGGCGTGAAACTCACGGAGAGCTACGAGGTTGGAGGCGATGCTCTGGCTGGTCGCCGGGCGGCTCATTTGGCAGAGTCAGCGCTCGGTAGCGAGGCTGGTCGGGTGATCGGCTCTGGCCTGCCGATGAAGAAGCCCTGGGCTTGGTGGACGCCAAGCGTTTTCAGGAGTTCGAGGGTTTCGGCGTTCTCGACGCCTTCGGCGATGGTGAGCTTGCCGAGGCTGCGCGCGATGCCCACGATGGCTTTGACGACCTCCTGATCGGTTTCGCTGGTGGTGAGGTCACGGACGAACTCCATGTCGATTTTCAGGTATCGAGCCGGTATGTGCTTGAGATAGGTGAATGATCCGAATCCCGTTCCGAAGTCGTCGAGGGCGACGGCACAGCCCAAGCCGGCGATGGTTGCCGAGAAGGATGGCGCGGCGGTGATGTTCGTGAGCGCGGCGCTCTCGGTGATCTCGAAAATGACGTTGGCCGGGGTCAGGCCTTCGGCGATCGCCTCGCGAACGACGTCGATGATGGGACCTTCTCCAATCGACTGGCCCGAGAGGTTGATCGCGACTCGCTCACCAGCGAGGGCGAGGCGCAGGCCTGCGTTGGTCACCCACCGATCGAGCTCGCGGATCAGCCCAAACCGCTCGGCCGTGGGGATGAACTCCCCCGGCGAAATGATCGCGCCGTCCTCCTCGAGTATGCGGACAAGCAGTTCCTTGCACGTCACCGCACCGGTGTGCAGGTCGATGATCGGCTGGGCGTAGAGCACCAAGCGATCCTCGGCGACGGCGTCTCGGACGTGCCCCACCCATGCCAGCGCCCCGCTTGCCTTCCCGCTGTACACCCGAGCCTGATCGCCGCCGTGTTCCTTGGCCTCATAGAGCGCCGTGTCGGCGCAGACGAGAATCTCATCTGCAGTCAGTTCGTTCTGGTTTGTGAACGAGGCGATACCGACGCTGATCGTGATCGGAGGACCGATCTTCTGTTCGCGCAGCTGATCGCGAATGTTGCCCGCCAGCCGGAGCGCGTCCTCGCCACTGGCTTCGGGAAGCAGGACGGCAAACTCATCACCGCCGAGGCGGGCCACGATATCGGTGCGTCGTACTCGATTGCGCACAACGTCCGCGAGAGTCGTGAGCATCGCGTCGCCGGCCGAGTGACCGAACGAGTCGTTGACGAGCTTGAGGTTGTCCAGATCGACTACCAGCACTGCCCCGGGCCGATGCGAGCGCCTGGCGTAGTGCAGCTCGCGATCGAGCTCCTCGAGCATCCGGCGACGGTTGTAGACACCCGTCAACGTGTCATGGTCGGCGAGATGGGTAAGGCGGGCCTCGAAATCCTTGCGCTTGGTGATGTCGGTGGTCTGGCCGGCGAGGCCAACGATCGCGCCGGAGGTGTCACGTATCGGCTGGGCGGTGAGCCAGAGCCACTGAACGCGACCATCGCGGACGATCGAGACCTCCTCATCCACGGACTCGCCGTCGAGCGCGCGCTGCTTGAGCGCCGACACCGTCACCGCGGCCTCCGCTGGCAGCAGCTCGGCATCGGTGCGACCCAGCACCCGATCCTGGTTAAACCCGAGCGCCGGGTTCTCGATCCAGGTGTAACGGAGGTCGCGGTCCATAGTGAAAGCGGTGAGCTCTGAACCGGCCAGTGCCTGACGAAATCGCTCGGCCTCGCGTTTCGTGGCCTCGAGCGTGATGCCAGCTTCCACAGCCATGTCCTGAACTGTCGCCCTGAGGTCCTCCGTCATCAGAGCGGCTTCGGAGGTGTAGACGCTCAGCACGGCACGGGCCCCGTGGTGACCGAGCAGGGGAAACGCCGCGCAGGCGACGAGCCCATGGGCAAGGGCACGCTCGCGCCATGGGCCCATCATCGGGTCGGTGGCGATGTCGTTGCAGGTGACGGCTCGCAGCTCTCGCAACGCCCGCCCGGTTGGACCCTGACCCGCCGGAGTGTCGCCCGACACATTGACCGCCAGACCCGATAGGTAATCTGTGGCACCGCAGGCCGCGGCCACTTCGATGGCTCCCGTCTCGTCATCGAGTTCACCAACCCAGGCGAGCGTGAACCCACCCCCGCGAACCGCCACCTCGCACATATGCTCGTACAGCTCGTTCGTGGTTGCGGCGCGGGCGATCCCCCCGGCCGGTTGGACGACGAACGAGTACAGGTCCATCAATCGAGCCTGGAACCGCTCGCGGCGGGTGATGTCTCGGAGGGTCGAGACCACAAGCTCCTGCCCACCTACCGTGATGACACGCGCCGCGGCAATCAAGCGCTTCCGCGCGCCCGGTCTGACCGAAAACTCAACCTCGTACTCGGCAACCGCCCCCGAGTCGCGCAGTTGCTCGAGGAAGCCGGCGCTCGTCGACGGCGAATCGACGTCCCAGGGACGACCGGTCAAACCTACGATCTCATGCCTATCGCGTTCCATCAGGCGGCAAAAGGCATCGTTGACCTCTACCATCACCCGATCGTCAAGGCGTGCGATCACGATCCCCTGGTCGACGCGATGAAAGACCTCGGCGAACAGGAGCTGGGTGTCGGCAAGAGTCTGCTCGGTCGACCGGCTATCGCCGACGAGTGCCCGAAGGCCGTTGAGCCGGAGCGGATCTTCGCCGCGCCCGAGCATCCCGAGCCGCTCGAACGTCCGGTTTGCCTGGGAGAGCAATTGCTCAACCTCCGGCACAAGCTGGCGCCCGGCCTCTGTCAGCCTCACCCCGCGCGGACTGCGATCAAGCAGACGACCGCCCACGCGCGCCTCAAGTAACGCGATGCGCTTTCCCGCTGCCGTTCTACTGATGCCCAGCTGGGCGCCGGCTTGCACGAGGCTTCCGTGTCGCGCGGCGGCGAGAAACGTCTCCAGTTCAGCCAACTCCGGCCGACGAATCGGCCTAACCCAATCCACGGCATCCCATCATAGGCGGAAGCGTTCGGCTGCAACGTGAACGCGCAGCAGCTGCACGCTTTTCCCACAGCGGAACCACAGTGGATGTTCTGCAACACCTGCGGCCGGTGGGTCGACAGCAGTGGCCTAATCAGGCCGCCGCCCGTGTGGCCCCAGGAGCACGAAGCTGGCGGGCGGAGACCGGCCGCGGAACATTTAGGCGCGCTCGCTACGCCCTTGTGCTCGGGGATCGCGTTTCGAAGCGCCGAGGGCGAGCGACCTTCATAATCCGATTGCGTTCCAACCTCGACCTCAGGAGACCGACCGATGCCGGCCAAGGCCCATGCAGACTGGAAGGGCGACCTTCAGACCGGTGGCGGCGATTTTGTTGCCGGCGACGGCATCAAAGGTCATGTGACCTTCAAGTCCCGCTTTGAGGATGGCGAGGGCGCCAACCCTGAGCAGCTGATCGCAGCTGCACACGCCTCATGCTTCTCAATGGCGCTATCGGCCGGGCTCGCGGACGCCGGCACGCCCGTCGACTCGGTGGAGACCGACGCCACGGTGACGCTGCGCATGGTCGACGGCGCCCCCACCATCACCGCGATCGCGCTGAAGGTGGTCGGCCACGTCCCCGGCGTCGATCAGGCAGGTTTTGAAGCGGCCGCCGTCGGCGCCAAGGCCAACTGCCCGGTCAGCAAGGCGCTTGCCTCGGTTCCGGAGATCACGCTAGAGGCCGTGCTCACCTCATAACTATTCGTGGCGCCGACGCGCTCCTACCAAGTCACGCCGAAGGTCCTCGGGCGGCGACGAGCGACAGAACCAAAGCGGGTCAGACTCAACCAGCCGACAGGCTAAAGCGAGTCAACCCGCCATCGACCGAGAGACAAGCCGACCGGCCGGATAACACCCGACCAGCAGCGACGTGCCGGGCAGCGGCACGAGTCCGCTCAGTAGATCCCCGCACGGATCTCAGCAACCGGCCCCGATGCCAGCACCGCAGCCGCACCGTTAAATGACATGACCATGACAGCAAAGACACTAGGCAGCGCACATGTTGGAGACTGGGTCGAGACCCACGGGATCCACGGCCAACCATCGCGACGCGGCCAGATCATCGAACTCCTCGGCCAGGGCGAGCACGAGCACTACCGAGTCCGCTGGGATGAGCTGCACGAATCAGTTCTCTACCCAGCCGACGGGGTCGTCATCACTCCGCAGCACGGGCAAACCGGCCCGCGCGCGAGCCGCTGACACCCGAAGCACAACGCGAAGCGCCCGGCCTCCACACCATCCGCGCCATCAGTTCCCGGGCTGCCGCCGGCCGGGGGCCGCGTTGGCCGTTTTCGTCGCGCCCAACAGTTCGTTCTGTCCGGTCGTGAGCCGTCCGATCCGCCGGTCGAGCAACGCGCGGAGATCCTCTAGCTGAGCCTCTACGTGACGATCGCTACGCAGCGTCACGTGCGCCTCGGGTGGCAGCTCGTCAAGCGGATCCCAGGCTGCGCTCTCCCGCATGACTACTGGCAACCCGGCGTCGGAGACGTGCCTTGACTGACGGTCGCGGTGCGCTGCTCGCTTCGCCAGCACAGCCACTGGGGCACGGCACTCGACGAACACGAGCGGCGCCGCGTTCCCAAATCCTTCTGCGAATGCGTCGCGGTCCTCACGGTGACGAAACGTCGCGTCGACGAGCGCACCACCGCAGGCCGCCGTCTCCCTCGCAGCACGCCGCCCGAGCTCGGCGTACGTGAGCCGGTTGAACTCGGCACCGTAGACAGCGCCGGTTGCTCGGTGCTGCGGCTCAAGGCCGGCAAGCCGCTTACGGGTTACATCGGAGCTGATCTGTGGCAACCCAGAGACCTCAGCAACCGCTTGGGCGAGGTGCGACTTGCCGGCGGCCGGCACGCCACAGATCACGATCACGAGCGGTAGCCGCGCCCGCCATGCGAACCGCTCGGCCAGCGCGAGCAGGTCCCGCGCCGCCGCGCTCTGTCGACCCTGCTCGCTGCTGCCTGCAGGCTGCTCAGCAGCCCGCAGCAAGGCGACCTTCGCACGCACAAGCGCCCGGTGGCAGGAATAGAACGCAATCAGCCAGTCATCACCCGGGTCGCCGCCGGCGTCCCGGTAGGCGCGCACCAGTGTCCGTGCGAACCGCTCACCCCCCTTCGCCACCAGATCCATCACCAGGAACGCGAGATCGTCGGCCACGTCCAACTCGCGCATCCCAGAGTCGAACTCAACGCAGTCCACGACCTCCAGCCGCTCGCCAAGCAGGACGTGCCCGGCGCGCAGGTCGCCGTGGACCTCACGCACCAGACCTCGCCGCGCACGGGCATCGAGCATCTGCGCATGCGCCATCACGAACGCATGCGCGAAGCGCTCCAGCGCGAGCACCCACCCAACCTCGACGCGCTGCTGGACGATCGCCAACAGCTCATGGAAGTTCTCCGTCATCTGCCGCTCGACCGCGAGCACCGGGACTCCTACCGCGACAACCCGGCGCGCGTGCGTGTGAAACTGCGCCAGCAACTGCGCCACCCTCACGACCTCGACGCGCTTCAGCTCACCCCTGTCGAGCTTGGCTGCCAGAGTGTCACGCTCGTCAAACCGCCGCATCTCCACGAGATAGTCGACCGCGCGGGGATCATCTTCAGCCCCCAGCGCCAGTCCGTCGGCGGTCGCCACCACGCCGCGCACACCGAGATACAGATCAGGTGCTAGCCGGCGGTTCAGCCGCACCTCCTCGCGGCACATCTCGCGCCGCCGCACCGGCGTGCCGTAATCGAGGAACGGCAGCACCAACGGCTTCTTGAGCTTGTACGCGCGATCGCCGGCGACAAACACCCACGAGATGTGCGTCTCACGCGCATCGACGCGGTCCAGCCCATAGGGGTAGAAGTCAGGTCGGGCCAGCGCAGCGCACACATCCTCCACAGCTACCGCCGGGACAGGTGACTTGGGGGCAGACGAAGTCATTCCCCGATGCGCGAAGTGCTCATGACACTCGACCACACTTCTGATCGCCGCAGATTCCCCAATGGACACCAGACCGAACGGGCGTCATCGGCGCGGCACCCCGGAGACCCATGGTCAGCCCTCCAGCGCCACCGTCGAGTCACGACCGTGTTCCTCTGCCTCAGCCGTCTCGAGCGCGCGGACGGCACGAGGCAGCACCATCAGCGGGCAGCGAGCGGTATGCGCAAGCTGCCGCGATGTGCTCCCGTGGATCAGGCGTCCTATCGGGCCGTAACCGCGCGATCCGACAATCAGCAGATCGAGCGAGGCGCTGTACACCCCGAGCTCCTCGGCAGCGTGACCGTACGCCGCGTGCGGCTCCACGCCGCCCAGTTCCTCGATCCGCGTACGGGCGTCGTCAACGATGGCCTCGAGCGCGTCATCCACCGGTGCCGGGCCGCCCACAAACGCATAGGTCGGGAGCGACACCGCTTCGAACGCCGAAAGTTTGGCGCCACATTGAGCAGCGATCTCTCGAGCGATCGCGACAGCGTGCTCGCTCTCAGGTGAGCCGTTGTAACCGACGCCGATCTCTCGCATCACGACCGGCTGCTGTGAGTAGCAGGCCGGCGCTATCGCGATCGCACACGGCGCGCCGTTCAGCGCTGTGCGAGTGTCGTCTCCGATCAACACCCGCCCGAGCAGTCCACGACGCGACGAGCCCACCACCAGCAGGTCAGCACCGATCACCTCGCAAAGCTCGTGCAACCCCCGTCCCACGGAAGAGGATTCACGCCAGCGCAGGTTCGCCTCCAAGCCAGCCTCCTCACGCGTCCTTTCAAGCAGATCGAGCGCACGCTCGCGCTCGGATGCTTCGAACCCCGCACCGACGCCCGGGTAGATGTGCGCAAGCGTAAGCTCCCCGTCCCGCGCAAGGAGATTCCTGGCCAGCGCAACCGCGTCACGGCCGCCCTCGCCCGCGTCCACGCCGACGACGATCTGTTTGAACATTCGGCCCCTCCCGACGTTCTCAGGTTATGAAGCCACCTTACGCTCTTGCATGCACCGCCCCCATCGGGGTCTACCGATTCCCGAGTGCGGGTTTCTACGGGACACGGCAAGGCCCGACCGCGGCGAACAGACATATGGCGTCCGTCGCACGCCTTGGCCAAATGCCTGACGTACTTACGCTCTGTCAGCGCTATGCGCGAGCGTCAGATGGGTGCGGAGAACCGCGTCCAGATGCCGCGGCCGGGCGTTCCACGACAGTAGACCGTGCCGGCGTAACGAGTGTCGGATCGGCGACAGGCGATCCGATAGCCGGTAAGCGAGGATGGCGAGTTCACCCATAATTGGCACCTAGCCGACTCATGGCAGACGTTGGCGTAGCCGGTGATGATGTTTCCGGCGAGCCGGCAGGTCGTCTGCCCGGACGCATACAGCGGGGGATCTCCCTGCCGGCACCAGTGAGCCGAGGATGCGTGGGCGCCCGTTGCGGGGGCAGTTGCAAGGATCGCGGCCGCGGTGGCCGCTGTGATGATCGCCTTGTGCATGACCTGGGATGCTCGCGCCGGCCGGATTGAGCGGCATCCGTGCCCGGCACCGTCGATCGCTAGCGAAATTACTGAGCTGTCATAGGGGCGACAGCGGTGTGCCCCGGAGCGATTGCAGGTCACGGCGGGAATCGTCCGGCCGGGTGCCTCCTACTTGCGGGCGTGCGAAGTGGCGAACGTCCACGTGATCTTCACCCCGTCCGAGCCGCGGACCGCAGGCGACGTCGCGAAGATCACAGGCATCGACACAAAGGTCGCCGGCGCCACGCTGATCCGCTTGGTGAAACGCGGCGCCGCGAGCAACGCGCAGCGCGGGTACCTGCGCGCCGCCTCGGCGTAACACGCGCACCGCCCAAACAGAGAGCACAGTAGAGGCCGGGTCAGGGTGGCATAGCCACACGATATCACAACTGCACAGTGGTGTAGTTGACATTTCGCGCCGAGCCGTGCTAGGCTCCACTCTCTAACAACTGTGTAGTTGTTCAGTGGTTTCTACTGGACGAGGAGGACCTGATGGAGAACGTTGAGAATCTGACCGACAACACGTTTGAGGCGGCGCTGAGGCGCCCGGGGATCACGGTGATCGATTTCTGGGCCGCGTGGTGCGGCCCGTGCCGAGCGATGGCGCCGCAGTTCGAGCGGGCCGCCGCAGTGCGGCCGCAGTACTCGTTCGCGAAGGTCGACGTCGACGCCGAGCCGGCGGTCGCCGCCAGGTACGGGATCCGGTCGATTCCGACGCTGATGGTGCTGCGCGACGGGGAGCCGCTCGCGGCGCAGTCGGGTGTGATTGGCGCCGAGCAGTTGGTCGAGGCGCTCGACCGGCTCGCTGGCGCTCCGGTCGAGACCGAGCGGAGGGCTGCATGATGCGCGGCCCGGGTCGTTGGCCGCTTGAACGGATGTTGTTCGCGCTCGCCGGCACGATGACGCTCGTCTCGGCGCTGCTCGCCGCGGCCGTCTCTGATTGGTTCCTGCTGCTGACCGCGTTCGTCGGTGTGAACCAGTGGCTGTATGTCGCGTTCGGCGCGTGCCCGGCATCGATCGTGCTGCGCCGCGCGTGCAAGCTGCGCTCGGCGATCTACCCCAACCCCGAGCGCACGACCGCCAGTCGCGAGGGAGTGGCGGTCTGATGTCGAGCTCTGCGACGGGCCGACCGTCGGAGAACTACGCAGGCGATCAGCCGTTCAGCCCGGATGCCCGTGCGAACGGTCGGGGGGAGTCTTTGAAGGTCCACGTAACCGAGTCGTCCAAGGAGGTGACGGTCTGATGGCCGTCGTCGAACGCGAGCCGCGGCTCGCCACCGAAACTGTTGCGGAGGAGTATCCGCACGCGGTCAATGTCGGCCCGATCGGCCGGCTCGGCCGGTACACGGCGACCCACTTCCGGGTCGTGCTGGTCGCCTGGCTGGTGGTCGCCGTCGGCCTCGGGTTCTTCGCGCCGCGCGTGGAGACCGCGCTGTCGGGCGCCGGCTGGGAGACCTCCGGCTCCCAGTCCGTGCAGGCCCGCCAGCTGATCAACAAGAACTTCCAGGGCCTGTCGAGCTACGCGCTGATGACGGTCCTCTACTCGCCGACCAGGACCTTCTCCGACCCCGCCTACCAGGCCGTCGCCGCCAAGGTCGAGCGGACGCTCAGGGCCGATGGTGCGGTCAAGAGCGTGATCGCGCCCGCGGCGGGCGTCTCGATCTCCCGCGACGGGCACACCGCGATCGTCCAAGCGGGCGCCGCGCGCAGCTCGAACGGGATGGTCAAAGCCGCCGAGAACATCAAGGGCAAGCTCGCCGGCCTGTCCGCGAACGCCGTCCAGGTCCATCTGACCGGCGCGTCGGGGATGTGGTCCGACTTCAACACCGCCAACCGCAACGCGATGATGAAGTCCGAAGTCATCTCCTGGCCGGTCACGCTCGGGATCCTGCTGCTCGCGTTCGGGTCGCTCGTCGCTGCCGGATTGCCGCTGATGCTGACGATGATCGGCCTCGCGTCCGCCGCCGGCCTGCTGTTCCTCGGCACGAAGCTGATGCCGATCTCGATCTGGGCGATGAACTTCGCGCTGATGTTCGCGCTCGCCTTGGGGATCGACTACGCCCTGTTCGTCGTGCACCGCTTCCGCGGCGCGCTCTTCGGACACGACCTATCCCCGGAGGATGCAACTGCGGTGACGATGGACACCGCCGGCAAGGCCGTCCTGTTCAGCGGCGTGACCGTGCTGATCTCGCTCTCGGCAGTGATGCTCGTCCCAAGCCCTGCGTTCCGGTCGATGAGCCTCGGGATCATGCTTGCCGTGATCTTCGTGCTCGCCGCGACCCTCACCCTGCTCCCGGCCGTGCTCGCGAAGCTCGGCCCGAGGGTCGACAAGCTGTCGCTGCCATGGGCGCACTCCGGTGAGCACCGCTCCGCGCGGTTCGCCGCCTGGGGCGAGCGGCTGTGGAACAAGCCGGTCCGCTACGGCGTCGTCGCGGCCGCGATCCTCGTCGGGCTCGCGCTCCCGGTCACGCAGCTGAAGACCGCGATGCCATCGATCAAGGTCGTCCCCACCAGCGACGCGTCCTACATCGGCTACCACCAGGTGCAGAACGCATTCGGGCCCGGCTCGACCGGCCCGCTCCAGATCGTCACGCCCGCTGCCGGCGCCACCGCCGCAGCCACGATCGCCAAGCAAGATCGCGGTGTCGCAGCGCTGATGCCGACCCAAACCAGTGGCGGCTATGCGCTGCTGACCGCGATCCCGAAGCAGGACCCCTCGAACCCGGCCGTCGGCAACACGATCGACCGGCTACGAGCGAGCCTGCCCGCGGGGTCGCTGATCGGCGGGGCGGTCGCGGAGAACCACGACCTCCAAGCCGCCCTGTCGGCCAAGACGCCCCTGGTGATCGGGGTGGTGCTGGCGCTCGGTTTCCTGCTGCTGCTGATCGCGCTGCAGGCGCCGCTGCTCGCCGCGGTCGGGGTCCTGACGAACCTGCTCGCGACCGGCGCCGCGTTCGGCGTCGCGAAATGGGTGTTCCAGGACGGGGCCGCGCATTCGCTGCTGGGCTTCCAGCCGCAGGGGTTCCTCGACGCGTGGGGGCCGGTGTTCTTCTTCGCGATGATCTTCGCGATCTCGATGGACTACACCGTGTTCCTGCTCTCTGCCGCTAAGGAGCACTGGGACCACACCCATGACCCGAAGGAAGCGATGGTCAGTGGGCTCGCGCACTCAGGACGCGTGATCTTCGCCGCCGGCGCGGTGATGGTCGCCGTGTTCTTCACGTTCGCGCTATCCGGTCCGCTGCCGCCCAAGGAGATGGGAGTCATCCTCGGCGTGGCCGTCCTGCTCGACGCCGCACTGATCAGGCTGCTGCTGCTCCCGGTCGCGCTGCGACTGATGGGCCGCTCCGCCTGGTACCTGCCGAGCTGGGCACGCCGGATTCTGCCCAACGTCACCTTCGGTCACTCGTGAGCGAAGGAGCAAGACGCATGTCACCAACGACGCTGGAGCTGTGGCAGACGGAATGGTGCCCCGCATCGCATCGAGTGCGTCAGCGCCTGACCGAGTTCGGCCTCGCGTATGTGGTCCGGCAGGTGCCGGTCGAGCGGGAGGACCGTGCCGAGCTCGTCGTGGCCACCGGCCACGACTCGATCCCCGTCCTCGTCGCCGACGGCGAAGTCGTCGCCGGCGAGGAGGCGATCCTCACGTATCTGAACACCCGTTTCGCCGATCCGCCGGAGGCCGATCACCAGCGCGCGAAAGCCGCGAAGGCAAAGAGAAAGGAACTGGAGCAAGCATGCCTGGAACTGTCAGCAGTTACACACTGAGCACGACCACGTCGTTGTCCTTCGACGAAGCTGTCGGCCGGGTGCGTGAGGAGCTCGCCGCGGAGGGGTTCGGCGTCCTGTGCGAGATCGACGTGCAGGAGACGCTGAAGCAGAAGCTCGGTGTCGAGCGCGAGCCCTACGTGATCCTCGGCGCCTGCAACCCCCAGCTGGCGCATGCCGCGCTCGAGGCAGAACCCGAGCTCGGCACGCTGCTGCCGTGCAACGTGGTCGTCTACCAGCAGCACGGCGAGACGCACATCTCGGCCATCAACGCCGAGCGGATGATCTCGATCGTCGGCAACGACGAGCTTGCGCCGACCGCGAGCGAGGTGCGGCGGCGGCTGTCGGTCGTGGTGGATCGTGCGGAGCGGACTTCGGCCGCCAGCGCCGCATGAGATGCCTCCAACCGGGGGCACGTTGATGTTCTTCGCGCGTAAGCCCTCGATCACCCCCGAACAGGCAGCAGCAGCCGTCGCCAAACGCGAGATCCTGCTCGTCGACGTGCGGGAACCAGGCGAGCTGCGACGCGGCCACGTTCGAGGTGCCGTCAACATCCCGCTGGGCCAGCTGCGCGCGCGCCTACACGAGGTGCAGACCGGCCGTCAGGTTGCGTTCCTGTGCCACTCTGGCGCTCGCAGCTCGCGCGCCACCGGCATCGCGATCAAGGCCGGCCACGACGCGGTGAACGTGCGCGGCGGGGTGATCGCCTGGACCCGCGCCGGCCTACCCCTCACCCGGTAGCGACATGACCCTTCCGCACGACGCCCAGCCCTGCGTGCTCCCAGACGAGCGCCATCGACCGGAACGAGAGGTGGCTCCTCGGCTCCGCGTCCGTCCCCGCTGGTCGACAGGTGGCGGCGTGACCGAGCCGCTGTCCATGCGGGTGGCGATCGGGACTTCGCTCGCAATCATCACCGCGACACCAGCGCTCGCACTGACGGCACACCTGCTGACCGGACGCGGCCTCGACATCCCGGTCACCCCCGCAATGACCGTGCGGGCGCTCCGCAGCCTCTAGCGTCACTACCACCGACGCATCAAAAACGACCCAGGACAACCACCATGACTGAGCAGTTCACGTTCTCACGGGACAAAGCGCGCGCGATCGGCGAGACGATCGGGATCGATTGGTCCACCTCACGATTTGACGTCGCGCAGTTTCAGAAGGGCCTCGAAGTCGAGCTCGAACATGGGATCCGCGACCCCGAGACGAACGTCAGCGACGACGACGAGATTACGACCGGAAAGATCGCGCGCGCGCACCTGAACGAGTTCCCCGACTACTACACCCGCCTTGCGGAGATGGAGGCCGAGGCTGAGCGCTACTGGGCGGCACGCGACCAGGATCCCGCTGGCTGACAGCAGCGGTCCGAGCGCCTATGCGGATAGATGTCGAGAGGCCGGTCAGGTCGGCCGGCGATGGATGGGGAGCAGTACGGTGACGGTTGTTCCGGATCCGGATCCGGTGCCGGGGCTGGTGGCGGTAACCGTGCCGCCATGGGCTTCGACGATTGCGCGGACGATGGCAAGGCCGATGCCGGTGCCGCCGCTGGCCCGCGAGCGTGCGGGGTCGATCCGGTAGAAGCGCTCGAAGACACGGCCGATGTGCTCCGGTGCGATCCCTTCACCGTTGTCGACCACCGCGATCTCCAGCTGATCGTCTCGCTGCTGCGCAAGGACGTTGACGATACCCCCAGGGGGTGTATGCCGGAGCGCGTTGGTGAGGAGGTTGACGAGCACCTCGGCGATCCGCTCCCCGTCGGCCTCGATCGCCGGCACGTCCGGCTCGACGTGAGCGTCCAGAGCCACACCCTTTGCTGAGTAGGCCGGGTCCGCGGCCTTGACCGCGTCGCTGACCAGAGCGCCCGCCCGTCCGCCGTACGTCGCGGCTCCCGAACATCGTCGATGCGGTTCGGAGTGAATCTGGCGATCGCCCACGCGATCAACGCCAGCAACGCCGTTCCGAACACGATCATCAGTACCCAGCCTCCGGCTCCCATTCCATCTTGCATTCCACGAAACATGACTGACCTCCTTATTGGTCTGCCACGATGATCAGACCGCGAGGTCAACTGCCGGCCACGGGTTTGGTCAAGGATTGATCAAGTCTCGTCAGTCTGGCTCAGGCCGGTTCGCCAGCCAGTCGAGTCGTGACGGCGGGTGCGCATCGACGCTCGAGCGAAGATCACGGTGCCGGCGCAGACCGGCAGCAGGAACGAGATCCCGCGGTAAACGAGCGTCCCCGCCAGCGCCGCGTCCAGCGGAGCGCCGAAGTGGTGGAGCACCGCAGGGATCGCCGCTTCGACCGCCCCGATACCGCCAGGAAGGAGCGGCAGTGAGGCGATCACGATTCCGGCGACGTAGGCGAGCACGACGACATCGGCATCGAGCCGAACGCCGGCGGAAGCCAGCGCGAGCCACAGGCATGCCGCATCCGCCAACCACGATCCTGCCATCAACGTAACGAGCACGAAGCGGTTGCGCGGTGAACCGACAGTGGCCTTCGCCTCAGCGTGCCACGCGTCCGCCCCGGCGCGCGTCACATCCGGCGGTGGACGTGGACGCGTCACCCGCAGCCGCGCGAACAGCCGGGCCGTGTGCTCCGCCGTCGCCGGTCGTGCCGCCAGCGCGGCACTGGCGGCGAGCGCGAGGATCAGACCGACCGCAGCAAGCCACCACAACCCCGCTTCGCGGACACCGGGATGCTGGCGGGCGAACGCCACGAGGAACGCGATCGCTCCGATCCCCAGCAGCGTCCGAACGTTGAACCACATCGTGAACGCGAGCACGAACCTCGCCCGGCGAACTGAGAGCCGATCGCGGCGCAGTTCCGCCGCGGCAAGCAACGCTCCCGGCGCCGGCGATCCAGGTAGCACGTTTCCGAGACCGAACAGCAGCAGGTCCGCCCGCGCCGCCTGCCAGATCGAGATCCGACCCGCGGCAAGCCGGCGCATGTGAGGCGCCAGCCGCGCGTAGCCGCCAACCGTGGCTCCGATCGCCGCGAATGCCCACCCGGGGGAGACGTGTTCGAGTGCGGTGAGGACATCGTCGACACCGCCCGAAGACGACAGAACAGCGAGCAGTGCCCCGACGGCCACCACCGCCCCCAACGCGAACGCGATCGCGCGCGACCACCGCCCGCGCGCCCGCCCGGACAGCGGCTCGCCGCGCACGATCGGCGCGCCGACCCCCGACGGAACGCCGCCCCGCGCGGCGCCGGCCCCGCCCGACTCGACAGGCGGCTCCGGCGAGTCCGC
>Ga0307373_10007874_pt1 | contig 16448 bp, 14 predicted proteins | sample OX2MG_FD_202534 | JGI IMG/M metagenome (GOLD analysis project Ga0307373, IMG submission 202534) | Soil microbial communities from Risofladan, Vaasa, Finland - OX-2 | ecosystem: Environmental > Terrestrial > Soil > Coastal area > Acid sulfate soil | place: Finland: Risofladan, Vaasa | collected... | reverse complement strand
CGGGTTGACCGAGGTGTTGTCGATGGGGATCGAGATGAGGTGGATGACCGTCAGCGTGAGCCCGACGGTGAGGCCCGTCTGGCCGACCGGCATGGACTTGCGGCTGGTGGAGGCGATGACGAAGACGAAGACGGCCGTGAAGAAGATCTCGGCCAGGATCACGACCGAGAGCGGGAACCCGCCGGGCGAATGGACGCCGTACCCGTTGGACGCGAATCCTGAGGTCCTGGCGCTCAGGATGGCGGTGCCGGGGCCGCCCACGACGAGGATCATGGTCCCGATCGCCTCGGCGATCCCGATGCGCAGACGCTCGCTCATGCAGGGTCCTCTCGTCGGGTGCGACGGACACCCGGGCCGCCCCGGCGGCCCGCCGCCGGCGCCCCGCCGCCGGCGCCCGTGCGTCCAGGCTAGAGAGTGGGCCGCCGCCGGCGGTGGATGGACGGACCCCGCGAATGGGCCGGCGGCGGCGTCCCCGGTACGATGTCCGGGTGCGTCGCTACCTCTCGCCACGGTGCCTGGGCATGCACCTCACCCTCCTGGTGGTGCTGCCCCTGTTCGCCTGGCTCACCTGGTGGCAGCTCAGCCGGGCCGAGGGTGGCAACTCGTTGAGCTGGGCCTATGTCGTCCTGTGGCCGGCGTTCGGGATCTACGCGCTCTACACCTGGTGGCAGCTGATCCACGACCAGACCACCCGGGTGCCGGGCCGGCCCCGTGCGTCGGGCGCCACCTCGCTCTGGGCGGACGCTCCCGGGCCGGACGATCCCGGGGCGACCGGCGCAGCGAGCGCCGCAGGGTCGTCCCACGACCCGGCGCGGCGACCGCCGGGCTGGGCGCTGACCGGTGGGCGGGCCCGCAGCGTGGCGATCGCCGCCGAGGCCCCCATCGACGCCGAGCGCGGCGGCCGAGGGGAGCGGTTCGCTCCGCAGACGGCGGAGGAGGCCGCCCGGCTCGCCGAGTACAACCGCTACCTCGCCGAGCTGGCCGCCGAGTCCCCGTCGTGACCCCCCGATGACCGACGGTGCGACCACCCGCCCCGCGCCGCTCGAGGAGCTCGGTCGGCCGACGTGGGCCAAGCTCGTGCAGTGGGACGACATCGGTGCCCTGGTGCGCTACCGGATGATGGCCTTCGTCGTCGGCATCGGCCTCGTCCTGCTGGTCTTCATCGGCATGCCGCTGCAGTTCGCGGCCCACGAGAAGGCCGTGGTCGAGGTGGTCGGCACCTTCCACGGGTACCTCTACCTCGTCTACCTGGTGACGGCGGCGGACCTGGCCCGCCGGGCCCACTGGCGGATCGGACGCATCCTGGCCGTGGTGGCGGCCGGCTTCGTGCCCTTCCTCGCCTTCGTGATCGAGCACCGCGTCTACCGGCAGATGCAGCAGGAGTACGCCGCCGTGCTGGCCGGCATGGACGGCCCCGGAGCCGCGCCGGTGGCGGGTGAGCGTCGGTCGGACTAGCGGGCGCCGCGCACCAGGGCACCCGGTCGGGCGCCGGTATCGGCCCCTTCCGCGAACGTCGTCACCCCGGACTTGATCGTCTCGACGTAGCCCACCGCTCCCTGGAGCAGGCGCTTGCCGCCGGCCGGCAGGTCGTCGGCGACCCTCGGGTTGGTCAGCTGGAGCCGGTCGTAGTCGATGAGGTTGAGGTCGGCGAGCGCACCGACCTCGATCGTGCCCCGGTCGGTGAGGCCGTAGAGGCGGGCGGTGTCGTGTGTCTGCATCTTGACCACCGATTCGAGGGGGAGCCGTTCGCCGCGGGACCGGTCGCGGGTCCAGTGGGTCAGCATGAACGTGGGCTGGGACGCGTCGCAGATGATCCCGCAGTGGGCGCCGCCGTCGCCCAGCCCCGAGGCGGCGCGGGGGTGGAGCAGCATCTCGCGGATGGCGTGCAGGTCGCCATCGGAGTAGTTGAGGATCGGCACGTAGAGCAGGCCCCGGCCGTCGTCCTCGAGCATGGCGTCGTAGGCGATCGACAGCGCCGGCCGTCCCGACGCCGCCGCCATCCCGGCCAGCGAGCGCTCGGGCCCCGGCTCGTAGTCGGGCGGGTCGCCGAGGATGTAGGTGGTAGGGAACGCCTTCTCCATGGAGGCGGCGGTGACCGGGTCGGGCTCCCAACCCTCGATGGCGTCGCGCACCTCGGCGGTGCGGAGTGCGGCCACCAGCTCGTCGGGCGACAGGCCCCTCGCCTTCAGCTGCTGGTAGGCGGGGATCTGGTCGAGGAGGCAGTAGGTGGTGAAGTGCCCGGACAGGAGGCCGAAGCCGCGGCCGGCCACCTGGGGCCACAGGTCGGCACCCTCGTCGACGGCCCGCAGCGACTCGTCCATCAGCTCGCGCCACAGGTCGGGCGCGGCGTCGACCTGGATGAGGGCGAAGGTGACCGGGCGGTGGATGGCGGCCGACAGCCGGCGCATCCAGTCGACCTCGAGCTTAGGGGCCACGATGTCCTCGCCGGCCGTGCCCGCCGGGGCCAGCTCGAAGACGCCGGTACCCAGTTCGCCGAGCGCGGCGCCGATGCCGAACAGCTCGTCCTCGGCGGCGTAGGTACCGGGGACCGGCTCGCCGTCGATGGCCAGGTGGGCGATGGTGCGCGACGTCGAGAAGCCGAGGGCGCCGGCGGCGACCGCCTCCTTGACCACCTGCTTCATGGCGGCGATGTCGGCCGGGGTGGCCGGCTCGTTGCGGGCGCCGCGCTCGCCCATCACGTAGGAGCGGACGGCGCCGTGGGCGATCTGGGTGCCGATGTCGACGGTCCAGCGGCGCTGGTCGAGGGCGTCGAGGTACTCGGGGAAGGTCTCCCAGTCCCACGTCATGCCCTCGGAGAGGGCGGATCCCGGGATGTCCTCGACGCCCTCCATGAGACCGATCAGCCACTCGTGCCGGTCGGGACGGGCCGGAGCGAACCCGACGCCGCAGTTGCCGGTGACGAGTGTGGTGACGCCGTGCCAGCTGCTCGGTGCCAGCACCTCGTCCCAGGTGGCCTGGCCGTCGTAGTGGGTGTGGATGTCGACCCATCCGGGGGTGACCAGCAGGCCGGCGGCGTCGACCGTGCGGGCCGCCGCCTCGCCCCGGTGGTCGCCCACGCCGGTGATGATGCCGCGGCTCACGGTGATGTCCGCGGTCCGGGCGGGCGCTCCGGTGCCGTCGACGACGGTGCCCCCCTGGATGACGAGATCGTGCATGGTGGTGTCTCCCCCTCCGGCATCCCCGCGGGATGCATCCGACGATGCTCGCACGCCCGGATCGGGGGCGCAATGCGCCGACGGCCGGAGACCGCGGTCGGAGCGTGTCCGGGCCGTCCGGGTCGCCCGCCTCAGCGGGGCGGCAGGGAGTAGGTCACCTGGGCCTTGGCCACCAGAGCGTCGTCGGCCACCGAGTGGAGCGCCACGTCGACCACGCCGAGGCGCGAGCCGAGCTTCAGCAGCGTGCCGACGGCCACGACGTCGACGAGCGCCGGCTTGCGGAGGAAGTCGATGTGCAGGCTGGTGGTGACCGACAGCGCCACGGGGCCGATCTGGCCGACGATCGCCAACCAGGCCGCGCAGTCGGCCAGCGCCATCAGCGACGGCCCCGACACCGTCCCGCCGGGCCGCACGTTCGACTCGTCGACGGCCAGTCGTAGGCGCACCCCGGACCCGGTGACCTCCTCCACGGTGTAGGGCAGGTCGCCCGGGAAGGCGTCGTCGAGGAACGACTGGAGCGCGTCGACGTCCATGGCGGGGGGCACGCCGGCCGATCGTAGCCAGGACGGGTGCCGGGGCGGGTGCCGGGGCGGGCCGGGTCGCCGGGGCGGCTCCGACGGGACGGCGCACGTCGCCGGACGCCCGACGTCCCCCGGTCCACCCTCCGTCGTGCAGACTGTCCCGGCCCCCTCTCCGTCGTGCAGACTGGCATCGGGTCGGGTCGGGTCGGGTCGGGTCGGCCCGTGGGACGGGTGATGGGGGAGCGGTGACCGAAGGCAACGACGAGGGTTCGAGCGGGTACGACGGGAGCGACCACCAGGTGGCCGCCGACCTGGCCCGCCGGGCCGGCGAACTCCTGGCCGAGCTGCAGCGGGGAGACCTCGAGGGCAAGGAGCTCGGCGCCGAGGGGGACCGGCGGTCCCACCAGCTGCTGACCGGACTGCTCGCCGAGCGGTTTCCGGACGACCGGGTGCGGTCGGAGGAGGACGAACAGCGCGAGGCGCTCGCCACCGACGTGGGCCGGGTGTGGATCGTCGATCCGCTGGACGGGACCCGCGAGTACTCCGAGCGGCGCACCGACTGGGCCGTGCACGTCGCGCTCGCCGTCCACGGCGCTCCGGTGGTCGGCGCGGTCGCCCTGCCCGGGCTCGACCTGGTGCTGGGTACCGGCAGTCCGCCGCCGCTCCCTTCCCTCCCGCCCCGGCCCCGGCTGGTGGTGAGCCGCACCCGCCCTCCCGAGTTCGTCCCGTTCGTGGCCGAGCGCCTCGGCGCCGACACGGTGCCCATGGGATCCGCCGGTGCGAAGATCTCGGCCGTGGTGCGGGGCGAGGCCGAGGTGTACGTGCACGCTGGCGGGCAGTACGAGTGGGATTCGTGCGCGCCGGTGGCGGTGGCCCTCGCCGCCGGACTGCACTGCTCGCGCCTCGACGGCTCCCCCCTCCGCTACGCCCGACCGGATCCGTGGCTGCCCGACCTGGTGGTCTGTCATCCGATGCTGGCCGACGCCGTGCTGGGCGCCGTGCGCGACTCGGGCCTCGTGGGGGAGGGGTGACCCGGTAACGTCCGGCGACGGATCCGCGGTCCCGGCCGTGTTCGGTCCGGCCCGGCTCGGGCCGCTCACCCCAACCGCTGCATGCCGTCCCTCTGCTCCGGAGCGACGTGCGTGGAGGCGGACCCGCCCACGGCGGGGAAGCCGCGTCCCGCACCCCGGCTCACCGCTCGGTCAGCCCCCCCCGCCGGTGTCGTCGACGGGCTCGGTGGCCAGGGGCGCGTCGAGGTCCCACCCCTCCGGGTCCTCCTCGCGCTGGCGGGCGAGGGGCGAGGGTCCGCCGGCGCCGTCCGGGTCGTCGATCATCCCGTCGAGCACGGCCAGCTGCTCGGGGTCGTCGAGCTCGGCGCCCGCCTCCTCGAGCTCGCGCTCGTCCAGCTGGAAGTGGGGGTCGAGCGAGGGGTCGATCTCGAGGACCTCCTCGAAGTCGGGGTCGAGTCGGGTGGACTCGTCGATGGCGTCGTCGCCCTGCTCGAAGGTCTCGTTGCCGTCGGTCTCGTCGGTCATGGTCGCTCCGTGTTCGTCGTCCGGGCGCCGCGGTCGCTGCCGTGCGCCCCGCTCCGATCGTAGGTCGGCCGCCACGCCCGCCCTAGGGTCGTTCGGCCCGAGTGCGCCTCCCCGCTCGACGGCCCCGGCCCGTCCGTACCCGGCAGGTCAGAACTCGGCGATGGAGCCGCCGGGCACCACCGCCAGCTCGGCGTGCTCGAGGTGGTGGGCGAGGTCGGGGTCGGCGTCGGCGCCGGGGGCCTTCGGGATGAAGAGGGCGGCCACCACGGCCACCACGGTCATGGCTGCCAGGAAGGTGAACCCCCGGGTGTAGTCCGATTCGGCGGGATAGCCGTCGGCGAGGATCTGGGAGGCGATGATGCTCGACATGACGGCGGCACCGATGGCGCCCCCGATGGTCCGGATGTTGGCGTTCATCCCGCTGGCCACGCCGGTCTGGGCCATCGGCACGGCCTGGACGATGAGGTTGGACATGGCCGAGAACGCCAGTCCCAGGCCGACGCCCAGCAGTGTGCTGGCCAGGTAGATCTGCCACGCCTGGTGGTGGGCGAAGGCGAGCAGCAGGTACGCGCCGGTCGAGGCCGTCGACCCGGCGATCACGGCGGACTTGGAGCCGATCGTGGCCGCGATGCGGCCGCTCAGCAGGCCACCGACGAACATGGTCACCGTGAGGGGGAGGAGGAAGAGCCCGGACTGGATGATGCTGGCCCCGAACCCGTAGCCGGTCGAGGTGGGCGTCTGCACGAATTCGGGGAGGAACCCGATCACGGCGTACATGCCTATCCCGAACATGAAGGCCACCAGGTTGTTGGTCCACACGGCCCGGCGCCGCATCATGTGCATGTCGACGAGGGGCTCCTTCGCCCGGAGCTCGACGACCACCCAGGCCACGATCAGCACCAGGGCGGCGGCGACGAGGCCGAGGACGCGGGCGGAGCCCCACCCCCACGACGGCGCCTCGCTGACGCCGAGCAGGAGCGCCACCAGCCACGCGGACAGCAGTACGGCCGCCGGCCAGCTGATCCTCCCCGGCGTGCGCACCGGGGACTCGGGCACGAACACCCACGCGGCGACGGTGGCGACGGCGGCGATGACCATCGGGATCCAGAAGAGCCAGTGGTAGTCCAGGTGGCTGACGATCGGGCCGGCCAGCACGATGCCGGCGCCACCGCCGACGGCCGCCATGGCGGCGATGATGCCGACGGCGCCCGCCACCTTGACCCCGGGGAACTCGTCGCGGACGATGCCGAAGGAGAGCGGGAGCACGGCGCCGCCGATGCCCTGGACGGCCCGGGCGATGATCAGCACGGCGATGGAGTGGGCCAGACCGGCGAGCACCGAGCCGGCGGCCAGGGCGGCCAGCGTGACCACCAGCATCCGCTCCTTGCCGACCATGTCGCCGACCCGTCCGAGGATGGGGGTGAAGATCGACGCCGACAGGAGGAAGGCGGTCAGCACCCAGGTGACCGTGTTCTGGTTCGTGTGCAGGTCGTGCTGGATGGTGGGGAGCACGGGGGACACGAGCGACTGCAGGAGCGAGTAGGCGATCGTCCCGAGCAGCAGGACGGCGAAGGTGACCCTGTAGCTGGACCGCGTGGTGGATCGGGACATGGGGCTCCGGTGGGCGAGGCGGGTCGAGGTGGGTCGAGGGGGGCGAGGCGGGCGAGGACGGGCCGACCCTATCGGGAACCGTCCGGGCCTCGGGCCCGCGGGCCACGCCACCCGGTCGACGGACTCAGCCGGCCCGCACTACGGGAACGGGACTGTCCACCTCGACCGTCCCGTCCGCTTCCGCGGTCACGGTGACCGGACCGTGTGGGGTGGGCACCGTCGCCCGCGCCCACTCGAGGCCCCCGAGGGCGGGCGCCACCCGGACGGACCGATAGCCCGGTTCCGCCGGGGTGATCCCGAGGGTGTGGACGATCAGGTCGCGGGTCGGCGTGGACGACCAGCCGTGGCAGCGGGTGCCGCCGACCCAACACTCGGGCCAGGTCGTCTCCCCGGCGTCGAGGAAGACCTGCCAGTCCCGGCACTGGTCCGCCACCAGGTCGGGCCGGCCGGCCCGCGCCAGTCCATCGTGCAGGACGTAGCGGAAGAACGGCTCGGTGGCCACCATCTGCTCGTCGACGTCCCACACCGGCTCGGGGTAGCCCGTCACCAGGTGCGCAAAGCCGCTCGAGTCCCCGTCCACCGTCACCGAGTCCATGACCCACGAGTGGCGGACCAGGCGCGACCGGTCGGTCAGGCGGGCGATGACCGCGTCCCGGCGCTCCTCGGGAACGAGACCGGCGGCCAGGGCGGCGGCGCCACCGTGCTGGGCCGCCTCGGGCCGGCGGGAACCGTCGACCCGGTGGTCGACGTAGACGGCACGTTCGGGGTCGTAGAAGGTGTCGAAGGCGCCGCGGACTCCGACGTACCGGGCGCGGGCCCACGCCGCCGTGCCCTCGTTCCCGAGCCACGCCGCCATGTCGGCGAGATCCTCGAGGGCGCGTGCCCACAGTGCGTTGAGCACCGACGACGTCCCTGCGGCGTAGACGCTGGCCCAGTCGAGCAGCACCCATCCCGACACGTCGTGCAGGAGTCCGTCGGCGCCCAGGTAGGACTCGAACCACCGCAGCGTCCGCTCAGCGACGGGCAGGAGCTCACCGACCAGTTCGCGGTCGCCCGTGTAGCGGTAGAGGTTGTGGAGGGAGCGGACCCAGTGGAGGGACCAGTCGGGGACGAACGTCCGGTCGTCGGACCAGAAGTCCGAGGCGGGCGCCATGGCCAGCATCCCGTCGGAGCGGGCCGAGGCGGCGAGCTCGGGGTGCCAGCGGGCCATCGACCAGTCGGGGTTCGCGACCAGGTCGACCATCTGGTGGACGACGGAGTCCCCGGTCCAGGCGCGCTGCTCGCGGGTCGGGCAGTCGACGTAGGCATCGAGTGCGCAGAGGTCGACGGTGCGCAGGCCGACGGCGTGGATCCGTTCGAGGAGGTGGTCCGAACAGGCGAACGAGGCCCCGTCGGGCCGGGGGCGGTGGCGGTCCTGGACCGACAGGGCGACCGAGGGAAGGGGTCCCCCGTCCGTGCGCACGCTGGCGTGCAGGAACCGGGCCCCGAGGACGTCGAACGTCTCGAACCGCTCCGTCCCCCCGCCACGGCAGACGTAGCGGAAACCGGCGTGCTGGCCGAGGGGGGCGAGGCCGCCGGCGTCGTCCAGGTGTTCGGCCGCGGCCACGTCCACCGTGGTCCCGCGCTCGGCGCCGGCGACGTCGAGGACGACGGTGCCCGCCGCGATCCGGCCGAGGTCGAAGGCCACGCGCCCGACGGTGCCTTCGACGGCGTCGGCACCGGCGCGTTCGTCGGCGAGTACCTGGCGCACCGGGTCGTCGACCGGCGCGGCGCGTGGACCGGGCCGGGGCCCGTCGGCCTCGGCGGCGTGCCGGACCCCGCCGGGGAACGCCCGGCGGACCGGGGGGAGGAGCATCCCGAACGGCTCGCTGGGGGGATGGACGTCCCCCGTGGACCCGGTGTGGACCGGCGCCACCTCGACGACACGGCGCCATCCGGCGGCGTCGAATCCGGCGGACTCCCAGCCTACGGGGTGCCGCGTCGCGTCGAACGACTCCAGCGGCAGGCAGGCCACGTCACCCGGGACGGGCACCGGTGACCAGGCGTCGCCCGGTGCGCACGACCACGACCGGTCGCTCACGACCCAGTCGTCGTCGACCGCTGCCTCGAACACGAGGCACCCGGCGCCGAGCGAGTAGGTGGGCGGGACCGGCGTCCACCACGACGTGGCCTCGCCGAAGCGCCGTGCGGTCACGGCGAGGACGTTCGTCCCGGCCTGCAGGACGCCGGTGAGGTCGACGACGTCGTAGTGGGCCCGTCGGGGATCGGATCGGACCGGCCCCCGGGCCACCTCGGTCCCGTTGACCACGAGGACGTAGCGCCCGTCGACCCACAGTCGGCACACGGCGCGGGTGGGTTCGGTGTCGAGCTCGAGCACGCGACGGAACAGGGCGACCGTGTCGACCGGATCATCGACGACGGGGCGGGTGGCGGTCACGGCCCGGATGGCCGGCCGCTGGTGCCAGATCCACCTGCCGCGCCACCTCGGACCGAAGGGTTCGGGATGGGACGGCCGCATGCGCGCACCCTAGCCCCGGGTAACGTGGCCCGTGCCGCCGGGTGACCGCTACCGGGCGCCGGACGAGCGGCGCGGGAAGGGAACGCTGGTGTCCGACAAGCCGACGTGGACGTTTCTCACCAACCACGCCCACGTGCTGGTGTGCATCGCCGAGGAGCCCGACATCCGGGGCCGGGAGGTCGCCGAACGCGTCGGGATCTCCGAGCGTGCCGCCCAGTCCATCATCGCCGGCCTGGTGGCCGACGGGTACGTGACCCGGCGTCGCGAAGGTCGGCGCAACCGCTACACGGTCCACGAGCGCTCGCCGCTCCGCCACCCGATCGAGTCCGACCACACCGTCGGCGACCTCCTGGTCATGCTCGGCCGGCTCCGACCGCGGCCGGCCGGTAGGGTGCACGACGAGCCGGGCGAGGGCGCGGCGACCGCCGTCGGGAACCAGGAGACACCATGACGTTCGCCCACCGCACCGAGGACGTCGCCCAGCTCGTCGAGGCCGCCGGGATCGCCTGAGGCCGCCCGTCGGTCGCGCCCCCCACCGTGTCGGCCCACGGGCGGAGCACCGGGCGACCCGGGCGGGAGCTACAGGATCCTGCGGAAGATCCGGGCCTTGCGGTCGGTGAAGGGCGGATAGGCGAGCGAGGGGTCGACGGCGGTTCCCCGGGCCAGCACCGGCTTCCGGTGCTGGAACAGGCGGACGCCCGACTCGCCGTGGTAGCCACCCATGCCGCTCTCGCCCACGCCCCCGAACGGCAGGTGCGGGTTGGTGAAGTGCAGGATGGTCCCGTTGACGGTCACGCCGCCCGAGGCGGTGCGGGCCACCACGTCGTCGACCACGGCCTTGTCGCCGGCAAAGACGTAGAGGGCGAGCGGGTGGTCCCGGTCGTTGACGAAGTCGACGGCGGCGCGTGCCGATCCCACGGTCAGCACGGGCAGGAGCGGACCGAAGATCTCTTCCTGCATGAGCGGTGACGACGGGTCCACGTCGACCAGCACCGTCGGTGCGATGTAGCGCTCGGACGCCACGGTCCGGCCCCCCACCGCCACCGTGCCCCCCGCCAGGAGTGCGGTCAGGCGATCGAAGTGCCGGTCCGAGACGATGCGCCCGTAGTCGGGGCTGGCGTGGGGGTCGTCGCCGTAGAAGGCGGTGATCGCCGCGGACAGCTCGTCGAGGAACGCCTGGCGCACCTGTTCGTGGACGAGGACGTAGTCGGGGGCGATGCACGTCTGCCCGGCGTTCATCCACTTCCCCCAGGCGATCCTGCGGGCCGCGACCCGGAGGTTGGCCGACGCGTCGACGATGGCCGGGCTCTTGCCCCCGAGCTCGAGGGTCACCGGCGTGAGGTGCTTGGCGGCGGCGGCCATGACCACCCGACCGACGGCGCCGTTGCCCGTGTAGAAGATGTGGTCGAAGCGCTGGGCGAGCAGTTCGGTCGTCTCGGGGACGCCGCCCTCCACCAGGACGACGGCCGACGGGTCGAGGTAGCGGGGGACCAGGCGCCCGAGCAGGGCGGATGTCGCCGCCGAGATCTCCGACGGCTTCATCACCACGGTGTTGCCGGCGGCGATGGCCCCGGCCACCGGCGCCAGCAGCAGCTGGACCGGGTAGTTCCACGGGGCGATGACCAGGACCACGCCGAGCGGCTCGGGCACGAGCTTGGACCGCGCCGGCAGCGTGACCAGGGGCGAAGCGACCCGCTTCGGCCGGTTCCACCGGGCGAGGTGCCGGCGCATCGACTCGATCTCGCTCAGCACGAAGGCGATGTCGGTGATGAACCCCTCGACGGGCGGCTTGCCCAGGTCGACCCGGAGTGCCTCGAGGAACTCCGCCTCGTTCTCCTCCAGCATGCGGGCGAGCTGCTCGAGCTGGCGTCGGCGCCACGCCAGGGGGCGGGTCACGCCCGACCGGTAGGTGGTACGCAGGGTCGCCACCGTGGAGGCGAGGGAGGTGGTGGGGGCGTCGGTCGTCGCGGTCATGCCACCAGTCAACCAGCAACGACGCCGCGGCCGTCCGCGGTGGACCGCCCCCGGGTTCCGGGGCGACGGTGTGGGCGTCGGGGGGCGCCGGGGGAGGCGCCGCGCTCAACCTCTGTGAGGCGGGTGCCGATAGTGCCAACCAGGCCCAGGGGGTCGAGCGGCGCGGGACGAGTCCGCCCGACGAGAGGACGCGATGGCACAGGGTCTCTACGCACTGGGGGCATGGACGTTCCGGCACCGGCGCATCGTCGTCGGCTTCTGGGTCGTCCTGCTGTTCGTCGTCGGCGGCCTCTCCCAGGCCTTCGCACGGCCGCCCAGCACGCAGTTCTCGATCCCGGGGACCCAGTCGCAGGAGGCGATCGACCTGCTCAACCAGAAGTTCCCGGCGGCGGCCGGGGCGTCGGCCCGGATCGTGTTCGCCGCCCCGACCGGCCACCGCCTGACGGAGCCGCGGCTCACGTCTGCGGTGGAGGCGACGCTGGCCCGGGTCAAGGCCGCCGGGCAGGTCGAGGCCGTGACCGACCCCTACGTCATGAGGACCATCTCCACCGACGGGAGGATCGCGTACGCCGATGTCATCTACGCCGTCCCCGTCGCCCAGATCTCGGACGCCTCCAAGGCCGCGCTGGAGGCCAGTGCGCGGCCCGCCCGCGCCGCCGGTATCACCGTCGCCTTCGGCGGTGGGGTGATCGCCCCTCCGGGGGCCAAGAGCTCCGAGGCGCTCGGCATGGCGATCGCCTACGTGGTGCTGACCATCACCTTCGGCGCCCTGCTGGCCGCCGGACTCCCCCTGATCCTGGCCCTGGTCGGCGTGTCGATCGGGATCCTGTCGGTCAACGCGCTCGGTGCCGTCGTCGACCTGTCGTCGACCGCACCGATCCTCGCCACCATGATCGGGCTGGCCGTCGGCGTCGACTACGCGCTCTTCATCCTGCACCGGTACCGCGAGCACCTGGCCGAGGGCTTCGAACACGCCGAAGCCGCGGCGCGGGCCACGGCCACGGCGGGGACGGCGGTGGTCTTCGCCGGCCTGACCGTGGTCATCGCCCTGACCGGGCTGGCCGTCGTGGACATCCCCTTCCTCACGGTGATGGGATTCGCCGCCGCCGGCACGGTGGTCATCGCCGTGGTGATCGCCCTCACCCTGCTGCCCGCGCTGCTGGGGTTCGCCGGGTCGAAGATCACGGCGCCGAAGCCCCGGCGTCGCGCCGGTGTCGCCGGACCGGGCGGACCTGCGCCCGCGGTGACGGCCAGCGCCCGATGGGTGCGGGTCGTGACCCGGCACGCGGTGGTGACCGTGCTCGCCGGGCTCGCCGTGGTGCTGGTGGTGGCCGCCCCTTTCCTCGATCTCCGGCTGGGACTGCCCGACGCCGGGGCCGCTCCGGTCGGGACCACCGCCCGCACGGCCTACGACCTCCTGACCCAGGGGTTCGGTCCCGGGTTCAACGGACCGCTGACCGTGGTGGTCGACGCACCCAACCGGGACAATCCCACCCAGGTGGCGGAGGCGGCGGTGGCCGGGCTGAAGCGGCTGCCGGACGTCCAGGCCGTGTCGATGCCGGTGCTGAACGCGGCCAAGGACGTGACGATCGTCAGCGTGACGCCGCGCAGCGGGCCGACCGCCTCGGGGACCAGCAACCTGGTCAACACCATCCGCGGCGCGGCGGCGAAGATCCAGCAGGCGACGGGCATCCGGGTGCTGGTCACCGGCCAGACCGCCGTCAACCTCGACGTCTCGGCCAAGCTCTCGAGTGCGTTGCCCGTCTACGTCCTCGTCGTGGTGGGCCTGGCCCTCCTCCTGCTGATGATGGTGTTCCGGTCGTTGCTGGTTCCGGTCAAGGCGGTGATCGGCTTCCTCCTCAGCATCGCCGCCTCGCTCGGCATCGTGGTGTTCGTCTTCCAGCAGGGCCACTTCGGCAAGCTGTTCGGCGTGACCGATCCGGGGCCGGTGGTGAGCTTCCTCCCCATCCTCCTGGTGGGCGTGCTCTTCGGCCTGGCCATGGACTACGAGGTCTTCCTGGTGATCCGCATGCGCGAGAGCTTCGTGCACGGCGCCGAGGCCCGCGACGCGGTCCGGAAGGGATTCGCCGAGAGCGGCAGGGTGGTGGTCGCCGCCGCCCTGATCATGATCTCCGTCTTCGGGAGCTTCGTGCTGAGCAACGATCTCGTCACCAAGTCCATCGGGCTCTCGCTGGCGGTCGGCGTGGCCGTCGACGCCTTCATCGTGCGGATGACCCTCGTCCCGGCGGTCATGGCGCTGTCGGGGCGCCGGGCCTGGTGGCTGCCGGGCTGGCTCGGTCGGGTGCTCCCCGCTGTCGACCTCGAGGGCGGGGACCTGCGACCGGGAGGAGGCCCGGCCGGGTCGGACGGCACCTCGGGACCGTCCGGGTCCGGAGGGTCAGCTGGACCGGTCGGTTCCTCGGGGTCGGCCGGAGTCCATGTCGTCGACGGGCCGGCCGACGGGGCCGAATCGACCGGAACGCCGGACGAACGGGCCCTCAGCCGGCGCTGAGCGCGGGGTCCTGCTACTCCGGACGGAGTGACAGCGCCAGGCGCGGCACGACGAAGGACACGAGGAAGATCGGCAAGAACCTCTTTCCGGTGCACCGGAAGGCGACGACCTGGCGCTCCGCCGCGTCGAAGGTCAGCGTGCGGCTCGAGTTCCGGCCGTTGCGGACCTGCAGGGTGTGTCGTCCGGCTTCGATCGGTAGCTCGATCGTGCCGTTCATTTCCACAGAGCCGGCACGCCCGCCGTCGACCAGGACGTCGTACGTACCACGACGGACCTCGACTCCGACCGACTTGTGCGTCAGCTTGAGAGTTGCCGGCATCTCCCGCCTCCCTTCTGTGTCGTGGGCACCAGTGATCGGCGCCGCCCGAGGACGGTTCCCTCGTACGGCGGTATGAGGCGCTTCGATCGAAGTCGTCCCAAGATTCAGAGAGGCTCATCGAAGGAGAGCAGATCCGAGGGTGGGAGATATTCGCCCGGTACGTCGTCGAGCCGCCGAAAGGCCTTGACGGAGACGACGTTGGAGATCGCCCCCTCGGCGACAGCGCACAGGGTGAACTCCTTCGCCTTCGCCCACAGATCAACGGCCTCCGTCCATCCTGACCGCACGTCCTCGAAGTCCAGTCGATCCACCCGCGCGACGAGGTGGTACGTCGCTCGATCGAACCCGGATCCGACGGTTCGGGCCAGCATGCAATGGCGATCCCCATCGTCAATCACATACGCGGTCGTGCGCGGATCGTCGCCCGGTGTTGCCCATCGGATCCGATCGTCATCGTCAGACATCGGGGGCTCGAGCCGGCTGTGCCTGAGGTACTTCATCGCCCAAAGTGGTGCAACGGGAATGTCGGACACTTCGTGGTCCGAGTCGAGAGGGGTCGACCTGTCGGGCTCCGAGATGATGGGCGGAATGCCGGCGAGCCCGGAGACTCCGAGAGGCCACTGTCGCTTCGCAGCGAGCGGATGGATAGGCGTGGGTCTGTCGTCATGATCGTCGACTTCGTCATCATCGACTGAGTCATCCGGGTTCGCCACGTCATCGACCTCCGCCAAATGCAATCCGACCACCCACGAGGCATGCGAGGGCAACGCTAGGAGCGAGGCCGAGAACCTGCAATTGACCGGGTAGCCGTCTGACTCGCGATCCGGGGGTGGACTGCTACGTCGATGCGCCGGGCACCCTTCTCTGTGACCCCGTCACACGCTGCCGAGTCGGCATCACATTTCCGGGCTCTCCTGACTGATCCGTGGGTCGATCATGCTGCTTGACGACCGGGCAGCGGCGGGCAGTAGCCACCGCGGTCGAGCAGAGCGAGAGCGATCAGGTGCTCGGGTTTGGCGAACCCGAAGGCCATGCGGTGCAGCACGCGGATCTTGGTATTGGTCGACTCGATCAGTGCGTTCGACAGGTCGTTGAGCATGGCCGCCTCGATGCCGGCGATGTGCTTCCTGATCTTGCGGCCGAGCTCGACGAAGGCCGGGATCCGACACCGCTGGGCCCAGTCGAGCCAGCCGTCCAGCATGGCGAGGGCCAGCACACCCTTCTTCCTGATGGCCAGCCGTAGCTGCTCCTTCAGCAGGTAGGCCCGGTAGAGCTTGGTGTTGACCTTGGCGATCCAGGCGAGCTTGCCGGCCTGGCGAGGGGTCAGGTCCTCGGGGTTCCGCCACAGGGCATAGCGACAGCCCTTCAGCTCGTTGGCATGGCCGGACATGCCGCCCCTCCTCGCCTCGTTCCACACCTGGCGACGGACTTCGTCCAGGGCATCGGTGGCCCAGGCGACCACGTGAAAGGCGTCGATGCAGAGGGTGGCGGAGGGCGTTCGCTCGGCCACCACCGTGGCGATCCATCCGGCTCCATCGGCACTGACCAGGGAGATCTGTCCGGAGCGCTCTTCTCCCAGCAGGTCGAAGAAGCCATTGAGGGTCTTCTTGTCTCGGCCGACGGCCGCCCACACCAGCCTCCCGCTGTCGTGGTCGACGACGATGGTCAGGTAGCGGTGCCCCTTCTTGTAGCTGATCTCGTCGATCCCGATGCGAGTGAGCCCGGAGAACGGATCATGTGCTGCCCGTCCGTCGGCCACCACCCGGTCGATGATCGAGCCCACGGTCCGCCAGGCGATGCGCATCAGCTCGCAGACCGTCGACTTGGCCGTGTGGGTCACCAGCCAGGCCACCTGGTCGTCGAAGAACCGGGTGTGCCCGGCACCGTGTCGGGCCCAGGGCACCTGGGCGACCGTCGGGCCGTGTTCGGGGCAGTCCACCCTGGGCGAGTCGGCCTGGAGGAAGCACTGCATGGTCCCGAGATCGAGCGCCCGCCAGTTGCGGCGTCCCTCGCCCTGGTCATAGCCGGGAGCACGGATCCCGCACCGGCCACACCGGCGTTTGGTCGCACGCCTGGGCCGCACGTGGACCACCACGGTTTCGGACTCCTCGTCGAGGTCGATCTCCTCGATAACCGTCGCCCGGTCGACACCGAGCACGCGACGCCATACGTTGGCACCGAGCACGCCATCCTCCTTGCTTCGTCTTCGAACCTTCGAACAGTCCGAAAACGTAGGCGGGGGCTGGCGTCGCTCGCGTCAGGGGGTGGTCAAGGCGCCCACG
>Ga0307373_10007872_pt1 | contig 16451 bp, 15 predicted proteins | sample OX2MG_FD_202534 | JGI IMG/M metagenome (GOLD analysis project Ga0307373, IMG submission 202534) | Soil microbial communities from Risofladan, Vaasa, Finland - OX-2 | ecosystem: Environmental > Terrestrial > Soil > Coastal area > Acid sulfate soil | place: Finland: Risofladan, Vaasa | collected... | reverse complement strand
CGTCAGCGCTGCCGGCGTGACTGCGGGAATTGATGGTGCGCTCACGGTCGCTGCTCTGCTGCGCGGTGATTTTGCTGCCCAACAGATTCAACTCATGATCGAGTACGCGCCTGATCCTGCCTTTCATAGCGGCACTCCGAAGACCGCTCCGACGGAGGTGCTGAAGGCTGCGCGGGAGCAGGGGCGGGAGATCCTTGCGGCGCGGCTTGAAACGGCGATTCGCGTGGCGCGGCGGCTGGAGATTGCGATTTGAAGATTCGGGGCAAAGGCTGTTGCAACGAGGCGCTGAACCGCTACACTTTCTAGTATGGATTCGGTTCGCTTCGGTCGAGCGCTTGGTGTAGGAGCCCGTGCAGCAGCAAAGACGCTGGTGACGGCGGTCGACGCTGCGACTGCGCCGAATCCTTCCGCCGGATCAGCAGGGACAGCCCAAAGAAGCGCGCCATCGCCCGCACCTACGCAGGTGGAGCAGCAGGCAAAGGCGTCAGGCACCCGCGTTGTGCAGCAGGCTGCACGGTCGGCGGTTCAGGCAAGGCAGACCGGGCAGGGATTGGTGCGCGGCGGCAGACGCTTTGGAGAGGCTGTCTGGAAGCCATTCATCAGGCTCTCGGGAGTTCTGGGGCTCGAACTGGCGGGTGTGTTTTTTGGGCTTTTCGCATTCTTTGGCGCCGGGTGGGCATGGAAGCTGCGCGGGAATTGGCATGAGACGGCCACAAATCATGATGCTCATGCGCGCTTTCTGGTCTGCGTGATGATGGCTGCCGTGTTCACGTATTTTCTTGTGAGCAGCTTTGTGAAGGCAAACCGCAGGGGCAAAGGACGATAGTTCGCCGACGCAACGAGTACACTACATCGTCATGCGAGAGTCGCCTAAAACCAGTTCTGGAATTCCTGTTGACCTTGTTTATGGAGCGGGGAGCCTTGAGGGTTTCGACGCTGCCACGGAGCTTGGCGATCCGGGGGAGTTTCCTTACACGCGCGGGATTCAGCCGACGATGTATCGCGGGCGGCTGTGGACGATGCGGCAGTACGCCGGCATGGGCGATGCCGAGGAATCGAACCGGCGATATAAATTTCTGCTGGCCAACGGAACCAAAGGGTTGTCCGTCGCCTTCGATCTGCCGACGCAGATTGGGTACGACTCCGACTCGCCGCTGGCGCTCGGCGAAGTGGGGCGGGTCGGGGTGGCGATCGATTCGATCGAAGATATGCAGCGGCTCTTCGATGGGATTCCGCTGGATACGATCTCGACCTCGATGACGATCAACGCGACTGCGGCGATTCTGCTGGCACTTTATGTCACAGCGGCGCGACGAGCAGGCGCGGATGTGAAGAAGCTGAGCGGGACGGTGCAGAACGACATTCTGAAGGAGTACATCGCACGCGGCACCTACATTTATCCGGTTCGCCATGCGATGCGGCTGGCGACTGACATCATTGCGTGGGCTGCGGTCGAGATCCCGGAGTGGAATACGATCTCAATCTCCGGATATCACATGCGCGAGGCAGGCTGCACGGCGGTGCAGGAGGTGGCGTTTACGCTGGCCGATGGCATGACCTATGTGCAAGCCGCGATTGACGTCGGGTTGGATGTGGATGCGTTTGCACCGCGACTGAGCTTCTTTTTCAACGCGCACAATAATCTGCTGGAAGAGGTGGCGAAGTTTCGCGCGGCGCGGAGGATGTGGGCACATATTATGCGCGATCATTTTGGCGCGAAGAACCCGCGAAGCTGGATGCTGCGGTTTCATACGCAAACTGCGGGGTCGACACTGACGGCACAGCAGCCGGAGAACAATATTGTGCGCACGACCTTGCAGGCTCTGGCCTCGGTGCTGGGTGGAACGCAATCGCTGCATACGAACGGATTTGACGAGGCGCTGGCTCTGCCAACGGAACAGGCTGCGCGCATTGCATTGCGAACGCAGCAGATACTGGCGCATGAGAGCGGCGTACCACAAACGGTCGATCCCCTGGCAGGGTCGTATTACATAGAATCGCTGACCAATGAGATTGAACAGCGTGCAAAACAATACCTGGCTACGATTGCCGAATTTGATCGTGGAGGCAAGTACGGGATGCTGCGCGCCATCGAGCAGGGCTATGTGCAACGGGAGATCCAGACTGCTGCGTATGCCTACCAGCAGGCCATCGATGCCGGGAATGCAGTGGTTGTAGGAGTGAACGAGTTTGCCGCGGAACAAGAGGTTACAGTGCCGATTCAACAAATGGATGAGGCGCTGGAAGCAAGGCAGGTGGAACGAGTGAGGGCGCTGCGGCTGCGGCGCGATGCGAGCGTTCATGCCACTGCATTGCGGGGCGTTGAGGATGCCGCCAGAGACGGCAGCAATCTAATGCCGCGGATTTTGAATGCCGTCGAGAGCTCCGCGACTGTTGGCGAAATCGCCGATGTGCTGCGGGCGGTATTTGGGGAGTACCGGGAGTCGGTTACGGTTTGATCTTCGGGCTCGCTGACCTGCGGCGGTGCGGGCAGATTTCGAAGGCGGTTGAGTGCTATCGTTTGAGTGGGACACCTACGGTACATAGAAGGATTCAGACATGGCAGAGACAACGACAGAACTACGCAAGACTGCGCTGAATGCGGCACATCGCGCCACCAAGGCCAAGATGGTTGACTTCGGCGGATGGGACATGCCGGTGGAGTATTCGGGCCTGATCGCCGAGCATATGGCAGTTCGAACTGCGGTTGGGTTGTTCGACGTCTCGCACATGGGCGATATTCAACTGCGAGGGCCGGGGTCGCTGGCCGCCGTGCAGCAGCTTTGCATGAATGACGCCTCGAAGCTGGTGGAAGGGCAGGCGCAATACTCGGCGATGCTCTATCCGAATGGGACGTTTGTCGACGACGTGGTCGTCCATAAGCTTTCCGATAATGACTATCTGATCGTCATCAACGCAGGGACACGCGAGAAAGATGTTCAGTGGATTCGACAGACGATTGGGCGTATGCCTGGCGTCCACATCAATGACTTCAGCGACTATTACACGCAACTTGCCATACAGGGGCCGCGCGCGGCAGAGACGCTGCAAAAGCTGACCTCGACTGACCTGAGCACGATTAAAAATTACTGGTTTACCTGGGGACAGGTGTGCGGTCTGCACAACGTGATGATTGCGCGGACCGGCTACACCGGTGAGGATGGGTTCGAGATTTACGTTCCGTCTGACGTGCCGACCAGCGAGCGTGTGTGGAATGAAGTGCTTGCGGCCGGAGCAGAGTTTGGCATTCTGCCTTGCGGACTGGGTGCGCGGAACACGCTGCGACTGGAGTCGGCGATGGCGCTGTACGGCCATGAGATCTCGGACACGATCAATGTGCTGGAGGCAGGTCTGGGACGCTATGCGAAGCTCGACAAGCCGGAGTTCGTTGGCCGCGAAGCATTGCTGGAGATTCAAGCTGCCGGTGGACCCAGGCGCAAGCTGGTTGGGCTGGAGATGATCGAACGCGGGATTGGCCGGGACGGCTATCCGGTATTTTCTTTGGACGGCATCAAAATTGGCGATATTACCAGCGGATCACCAGCGCCTTTTCTGAAGAAAAATATCGCACTGGCCTATGTGCCTGTGGAATTTGCCGCTCTCGACACCGAAGTTGGGGTGGAGATCCGCGGCCAGAAGGTAAAGGCCAAAGTAGTGCCCACACCTTTCTACAAGCGTCCCAGAAAATAAATCAATACCACCAGCAAAGCTGATTCCAAGGAGATATATTGTGCAATTTCTCGTTCTGACTCGCCGAAAGATGGATTTGTTTCCTGCTGAGGCGTGGACGCCGGATCTGCTCGCCAATGAATCGCAGCGCGTGCGTGAACTCTACGTGGAGGGCATCGTTCGCAATATCTGGCGGCGGAAGGACATGCCCGGCTCAGCGATTTTATTTGAAGCAGCCACCGAGGATGAGGTACGTGCCGCCATGGCCAGCCTGCCCCTGGCCAAGCTGGGCATGCTGGAGATCGCTGCCCTGACCGAGTTGGAACCTTATCCCGGATTTGGGCCGCGCTAAAACAACTCGGCGGCACACTTTTTTCAACTCCGTACCCTCTACAATGGAAAGGGAGAAACCCCAAGACATGGCCTATCCTGCGAATTACAAGTACACCAAGGAACATGAGTGGATTGAAGTTGACGGCGCCAAGGGCACCGTCGGCATTACGGACTACGCGCAAAGCTCGCTGGGCGATATCGTCTTCGTCGACCTGCCCAAGGTGGGCGATACGGTCGAAGCGGGCAAGATCTTCGGGTCGGTGGAATCGGTGAAGGCGGTTTCGGACCTGTACGCTCCGGCATCGGGCACGGTGACAGCCATCAACGAAGAACTGGCCAACGCACCCGAAAAGATCAATGCTGACGCCAACAATACGTGGATGCTAAAGCTTGACCTGACAGATGGAGCAGAGAGCCATGGGCTTCTATCTGCCGCAGACTACGAAAAATTCATCAGCGAAGAGACCGGACACTAACGATGCGCTATCTGCCGAAGTCCCCTGCGGACCGTGAGGAGATGCTTGCCGAAATTGGCGCCGCGTCCATCGACGATCTGTTCTCGAGCATCCCTGCGGAATATCAGCTTAAACGCGATCTTGCGATTCCCCGGCAGCATGGCGAATCGGAGATTCTGGACCGCTTTCGCGCCTTCTCGGAGAACAACGCCACTGGCTATTCGAGCTTTCTCGGTGCGGGTGTGTATCGGCATTACCGGCCCGTCATCATCGACTCGCTGGTGCAGCGCGGCGAGTTTTTGACCAGCTACACTCCCTATCAGCCGGAGATCGCGCAAGGCACGCTGCAAGCCATGTTCGAGTTCCAGACCATGATCTGCGAGCTGACCGGCATGGAGATCGCCAACGCTTCGATGTATGACGGATCGACCGGAGCAGCCGAGGCTGTGATGATGGCGGTTCGCGTGACCGGACGCGATGGCGCAGTGGTAGCGCGGACGGTGCATCCTGAATATCGCGAGGTGCTGACGACCTATGCGCAGCATCAGGAGATTCCGGTTACCGAAGTTGGCTACGAGGCAAATGGCCGTGTCGATCTGGTCGCACTCGATGAGGCGATCACAAGCGATACGGCGTGCGTGCTGATTCAGTCGCCAAACTTCTTCGGCACGATTGAGGATGTAACCGCAATTGCCGAGATTGCACACAAGAAGGGCGCGCTGCTGATCGTGTCGATTGCCGAGGCAGTATCGCTGGGCATCGTGAAGCCGCCGGTTGAGGCCGATATTGTCTCGCTGGAGGCGCAATCGCTGGGCGTTGCTGTTGGATATGGCGGTCCCTACTGCGGTGTCATCGCGTGCAAGGAAAAGTTTCTGCGCCAGATGCCGGGACGCTTAATCGGCGAGACGAAAGATGTGAACGGAAAGCGGGGATTCGTACTGACCTTGTCTACTCGCGAGCAGCACATTCGCCGCGAGAAGGCCACTTCAAATATCTGCACCAATCAGGCATTGGTTGCGCTGATGACGACGATCTTTTTGACCGTCTATGGCAAGCAGGGGATGAAGGAGCTGGCAGAGCAGAATCTGGCGAAGGCGCATTATGCTCAGACAGCTTTGGGTTCCGGCGCGAAGGTGTTGTTCGATGGTGCGCCGCGCTTTCATGAATTTGTGCTGGAGCTACCAGAGAGTGCGGAGGCGACCAATGCCGCACTCCTTGGCGAAAAGATAATTGGCGGTCTGCCATTGCAGAAGTGGTACCCCGAGCTTGGGCCGAACGCTTCGTTGTGGTGTGCAACCGAGTTGACGACGCGGAAACAGATTGACGCAGCGGCAGCAGCGCTCGCAGGCAAGAAGGCTTAACCGTGGACATATCTGCAATTATTGGCGAAGAGCTTGTCGCGGTAGAGTTTGTCGAGGACTACCTGCAACTCCGTTTTGTCGCGCCTCTGTTCACGCTGCACGCATGGCCGCATGTTCTATTTCCCGATTTTTCACTCGCGTATGGCGAGCCTGAGTATCGCAACGCGCTCTGTGCACAGATCGGTGAAAAGGTTACGGCAGCATCGCTTGAAGAGAGCGATGCCTTGACGATTGAGTTTGAAAACGGCACGGTGTTTGGCCTCTCGTTGCGCGAGGAAGATGTGGAGGGATCGGAGTCGGGCAGCTACTCCGAGACCGGCAGCGCAGTTGATGCGCAGGAGTTTTAACGATGGCAGATGAAAAATTCGTAGGTACGCCGAAGAAGGCGACGACGCATGTCAATCAGAATGAAGATTTGATCTTTGAGAAGTCTTCGCCCGGCAAGAAAGCCTATCGGCTGGCGGAACTGGATGTGCCGGCGATTGATGCTGCTTCCCTGCTGGGCGCCTCGGCGCGGACTGATCTGGGTGTGATGCCGGAGCTGAGCGAGATCGAGATCATTCGCCACTTCACGCGGCTTTCGACGTGGAACTATGCGATTGACCTTGGCATGTATCCGCTGGGCAGCTGCACGATGAAGTACAACCCTCGCGTGAATGAAGCCGTGGCGCGGCTGGAGGGCATTGCGGAGGCGCATCCCTATCAACCGGAGTCGCTATCGCAGGGCTGCCTTGGCATCATGAAGTTGCTGCAGGACTGCCTGGTCGAGATCACCGGCATGGATGCGATTACGCTGCAACCAGCGGCGGGCGCGCATGGCGAGTTTACCGGCATCCTTCTGGTCCGGGCCTATCACGAGAGCAAAGGCAATGCGCGGAAGAAGATCCTTATTCCTGACTCTGCTCATGGGACCAACCCTGCTACTGCTGCAGTTTGCGGTTATGAAGTTGCGAACCTGAAATCGAACGCTCAAGGCATGGTCGATATCGCCGAGCTTGAGCGCATGGTCGATGAGGACACGGCAGCGTTGATGCTGACCAATCCCTCGACCATCGGCGTCTTCGAGAGTGAGATTCACAAGATCGCGGATATCCTCCACGCAAAGGGTGCGCTGCTCTATATGGATGGCGCGAATATGAATGCGCTGGTCGGGAAGACTCGCCCCGGTGATTTCGGAGTGGATGTCATGCACCTTAATCTGCACAAGACTTTTTCTACGCCGCACGGCGGCGGTGGGCCAGGATCGGGACCGGTGGCCTGCAAGAAGATTCTGGAACCGTTTCTGCCTACGCCGGTTGTTGTCAGTCGCGCTGATGGAGCGCTGGGGCTGGAGTATGACCGCCCGCAGAGTGTGGGACGAGTGCGAATGTTCTACGGCAATTTCGGCATGTTCGTGCGCGCGCTTGCCTATATTCTGGCCAATGGGCCGGATGGCCTGCGGCAGACGACCGAGGATGCGGTACTGAACGCTAACTACATCCGTGCCAAGCTTGATGGTACGTTCGAGCTGCCCTACAAGACACCTTCTCTCCATGAAGTCGTCTTCAGCGACAGGCTGCAGGCCAAGAATGGCGTGAAGACCGGAGACATGGGCAAGCGGCTGATCGACTACGGCTTCCATGCTTACACGGTTTCGTTCCCGATGATCGTCGCCGGAGCGATGATGATCGAGCCGACTGAGAGCGAGTCTCGCGAAGAGCTTGACCTGTTGATCGATGCACTGAAGCAGATTGCGCGCGAGGCAGAGGAGAATCCCGAGCTGGTCAAGACGGCTCCGCACACGACGCGGGTGCAGCGGCTCGACGAGACGACGGCTGCGCGCAAGCCCGTACTGCGCTGGAAAGGGCCGGTGGCCTCGTCCCCTTTGGTGGCGGACACTGCCGCGAAGGAGTGGTAAGTGTCCATCTTCTATGATCGCCAGCAGGAGCTTGAACGATACGAGTTCATGATGGGCGAGGCGCGGGGACGACTGGCGGTCACGCTCGATGCGCTGACCGATGCGCTGATTCTGGTGGGACAGCATGGAGTTTACTGCGCGAGCACACGGAACCCAGCGGTTCCGGCGCTCGACTTGCAGGCTGTTCTGGCGAACATCAACGGAGCGAAAGAACTGGTCTCGTCCGTGATGGAAAAACTGCGATTGGAGAAGGAAGCCGCGGAGTAGTCCTTATTCTGCGGTAACGTTGACGTACTCGTCTATCGTGCCCCATTTGACATGCAGTTCGGTACTGTTTCTTTTGGTGTGTTCAAAAGAGATGGACATCTTCTCCTGAGATGCGGGTAGGGTCTTGCTCTTCATGGGCGTGCGGCCAAGGTCCTGATTCTCGTTGTAGACGGTGCCCCACTGGCCTGTCTGCTTGTTGATGATGAGGAGCCAGGTGTCGGGGCTGGGCAACGTATAGATCGTGTAGGTCCCGGCAGCAACGTCGAGCGTTCCTACCTTCAGATTCGCCTTGGTAATCAGGGTAGTGGCTGGGTTGGCCCCTGTGCGCCAGACTTTGCCGTAGGGATCCTCGCCACCGATCATCTTGCGGCCACGGAGTGAGGGCGCGTTATAGTGAATGACGATCTGCTTCCCGCTGAGGGTGACTTTGGCGATGGCGGCTGGGCTGAGCAGGGGCTTTGCGGAGGCCGGGGCGGGCATATCGTTCATGCGGTCCGGCATTTGAGCAGTGAGGCTCGCGGTAGCAAGTACGGCCGTACAAGCCAGGGTTGCGATAGAGCGGAAGAACATGGATTGATACCTCTTTGCCGGATTTCGCTTTCACGGATTTCCGGATGGTGATTCGATGTTGTACCGCGGCGGCGAGGCTGTCAACCGTCGCAACGATCATGCTACGCTAGAGGAACGCACCCGTAGCTCAGCTGGATAGAGCGGCAGCCTCCGAAGCTGTAGGTCAGAAGTTCGAATCTTCTCGGGTGCACCACTTTTTTATTGCCATCCCGCTTCCTCTCCCCACCGCCGAATCGTTCGCAGAGCAAGACTGCCTTCCCATTGCTCAGTCCGCGCCGAAGGGCATGCCGTCTGCATCTGTGACCGTCGCCTGCTCCAGCTCGCGCAGGTCGCGCAGATGAGTTTCGCGGCCAAGAACGAAGATCAACAGCATCGACAAGACACAGGGAACGGCAACCGCTCCGGCCGCTATGCCCAGGGCCGGAACGAGTGCCAACGCTCCCAGTCCCTGTGCGAGCAGCCCGCCGCTTTTGCTGAAGCCTGCGACCCAACCGGTAGCGCGGCCACGCACCCGAAGCGGATAGCTCTCTGCCGAGTAGGGCAGAAGCATGGAGATAATTCCGCTGGTGCCGACGATCAGCAGCGCCACCGGGATAACGGGGCTGGAAAGAATCTTCACTCCACCTATGTCGCGCAATACGATCGCTATCAGGCCCAGCGTGGTGACTCCGACGGCGAGGATCAGCGTACGCTTGGTGCTCCAGATGCTATAGAGCCACGCCGCCAGCACAATAGTGGGCGCGGCGATGAGCGTAGAGCGCGCAATGAGACTGCTGGCGGCGCCCATGCTGCGGCCCTCGCGCATCAGACTGCCGGGCAGCCAGAGCAGAACACCGAAGTTTACGAATCCCACACAGAGCGCGGTGAGCGTAAGCGCGCAGGTCAGGCCCACCAGGCTGCGCACTTTTACCGGGGCCATTACGGACGGGAGGCGCGGAGAGGCGGCCGGCACAGTGCGCGTGATGTCGACGGCGATGCCGAAGCGGGCAAGCGTCTCGCGCGCCTCCCGGAGACGGCCCATACTTTGAAGGAAGCGAGCCGACTCCTGCAGCACCGGGCTGACTGCAATGAGAATAAGCGCGATGGGGAGATTGATGAGCCACATGATGCGCCAGCCGAAGTAAGGCTGCAGCAACGCCGACAACATGCTGGTAGCGAAGTAGCCTCCGATGGAGCCGATGCCGCCGATCAGCACCAGGCACCACCCGCGGTGCCTGGTCGGCATAATTTCGGCAAGCAGAGCGTAGGCCACAGGCAGCATGCCGCCGGCGCCAATCCCCATTACGAAACACATGAAGATGTTCCAGCGGAACGATGGCATGCATCCACAGATGGACGTTCCCATGAAGATGACGGCTGCGAGCAAAATGGAGGCTCTGCGGCCGTACAGGTCCGCCAGCATGCCCCACAGAAACGACCCGAGCGTGGTTCCGAGTAGAGCGAAGAAGGGCAACACGGCCACACCGGCAAAGGAGAGGCCGTACTCGGCGCGCATTCCGGGAATGACGAAGCCGAGCGAGGCGGCCTTCATCACGTCGATGATAAGCGCCGTGGCGAGGACGATTATCTGTATCCAGTGGGCGCGGGTTAGCGGCGCGCTCTCAGGCGGTTCGATCTCTTCGTAGGCAATGTTTCCTTTAGTGCGACGGGGCATAAGCCCATAGGCAGCGGCGGCAAACCCGGCGACGATCAGCCCCATGCCGATGTACATCCCTGTCCCCATAGGCATGCCGACCAGCTTGAAGTGGTTTGTCCGCCCCATCAGAAACATGGGCAGGTGCAGGAGCACGCCGACAGTCACTGCAACGCAACCACTCCAGAATGCAAACGCATGGCCCCAACTCGAGAACAGCGACGCTTTTCGCGTCATAATTCTTCCTCTTTCCGACTGTATCGACGCACAAAGCCGACACATCTATTCTGCAACTAAGACCGGCGCGGCTTACGCGTGATGGAGAGCTGCCGTCGCATCGCATGCTTGCCTGCCGTCATCTCCGAGAGCAGGCGAATCACGCAAACGCTAAACCATGGCACCATCACTTCATCGTTTGGCCGATAAGGATCCTCTGGAGTCAGTCTAAGAATAATTCTGCACCGTATCCAACTCAATGCAAATCAATTTACTTCAGACGAGCTGTGCACGAACTTGTCTGTTGCAACCGGTTCGTCAGTTCGCGGGAGCCCGGGTTGTACTTGAGCGCTGTCTCAATCGTAGAGCGGGCCGCTGTTCCGTTGCCCAGCAGGCATTCGACCGCCGCCAGGTTCATGGCAAGTCCGAGCGAATCCTGATTGCGATTGAAGACCGGCTGCAAAAGCGCAAGCGCGCCTTGCAGGTCTCCCGTCCTGACCTCTACAACGGCGAGATTTGACGCCGCAGTCTGGTCAGTTGGGCTTAGCTTCAAGACATTGCGAAACAATTCGCCGGCAAGCTGCGAGTCACCGCCTGTTCCTGCGAGGATGCCCAGCGATCGCAGCACTTGCACATCGTCAGGGTTCGCCTGGTGTGCTGCGGTCAACGTTGTGTAAGCCCGCTCGCGATCGCTGCTGTGCCCTTCCATTGCAGCGGCGTAGTAAGCCAGCGCCAAGTCTCGCGGCGTAGAGGAGGGAGAGAAGATAGCCACCAGATCGTCGCTCCGAACCGGGCTCGCATCCGCCAGATTCATCGCGGGATGCCGGAGAATGCGATGGTCTGTCCAGGCCACGTGAGGAATATTTTCGGCCTTGCTGCGCGGCATGTGGCAGCTTGTGCAATCCGGGTTCTCGGGATGGTGTTCTCGGACAAATGAGGGCTGGTTGTGACAGGCGAGGCATTTGCCTCGATAGAAAGCAACGCGTTCGGCAGCGGGGGGTGTGTAATGCGGATCATGACAGCTGGTGCAGGACATCTTGCTGCCGCTCGCGCGCTTGCACATGCTGGTGTTGAACTGCTCTACCTCGCTTACTCCGCGCGCGGTAGCGTCTGCGCTTACATAGACAAAGTAGGAGAGATAGCGCGAGATCGATTCACCGGGCTTAAAGTCGACCGGCGAGCGGCCATCTTTTTCGACGGAGACATCGCCCTCCAGATGACAGCTCATGCAGATGGAGTCGCGCCGCTCTGGATCGAGCGTAGCCGGGTTGACAACAGCCGCCTTACCGCCAGTGAGCACATGCTCCCTGGTATCGCCGTGGCAGCTCTCGCAGGTAATGCCACCGGAGTGAAACGGCTCTTCGGAATAGTGGTTCAAGCTGCCAGGGTCGCTGTGCTGCACGCCGCTCATGTGGCAACGCAGACAGGTTGCCTCCATGGGAATCGCCGGCGGCATCTCGCGCAGTCCGCCAAAGCCGGGCTTCATGTCATAGCCGTTCGCGCTGGTGTAGTAAGCTGCAGGCGACTCCAGCAAATACTTATTGAGCGAGTAAAGATAGGTGATGCCCAGGTGTCCCGAACCTAAAAAATAATCCAGCTTCATGCGGCCTTTTGCCGGGGGAGTCTGCGGATCGTCAAAGTCCAGCCACGCTGCGCCATCTTCTGCGTGGATGCGATATTTTGTGCCGGAAGAGGCGTTAGTGAATTCGCCAGGGATCAGGTGATCCATTGCCAGACCACTCGCGTTTGCCATCGGCGTATCCAGATACTTCCTGAATATCTCCGCGTGGCATTTGGCACAAACGGCATCAGCCTGCTTTACAGGCACAGCCGCATGCAAAGCCTGGGCTAATATTCCCGCGAAAAGAAGGAGCAGCCAGAGCGGTCGGGCGGTCCGCAAGCGAACCGAATGCTTTTTCGTACTGTCTGCTCGCAACCAGCCTCTCACGCTATCCTCGCGCAGCCCATATCAACCCTTCTCATACTAACCGCAGGTTGGCTGGCCGGTGCAGCGAGATGCGGCTAGTGGAGCTGGTCTGGAATGACGGCGTACTGGATCAGCAATTCGAAAGGAACAATCTTGAGAGTATTCTCATGCGTTGCTTCGAGCACTACGGGACAGGCTGCTCCCGCTTGCTGCACCTGAAGCCAGCGGGCAGCGCAGACGCACCAGCGGTCGCCCGGCTTAAGGCCGCTGAAGCCATAGTGCGGCATCGGAGTGGAGAGGTCGTTGCCCAGCGCCTTGCTGGCAGCCAAAAAGCTCTCGTCGACGACGCAGCAGATGGTGTGCACCCCGAGATCGGCGGGGCCGGTGTTGCAGCAGCCATCGCGGAAGAAGCCCGTCATCGGGCTGCAGCCACAGACCGCGAGCGGCTGGCCTAAAACATTTTTCCCAACAGATTTGGCAGATTCAGCTTCGAGCATGGGTTTCCTTAGAGACTTTCGAGGACAGATTGGATGCGATCAAGCGCCCAGAGGAGATCCTGCTCTTCGATGACGAGCGGCGGAGCGAGGCGAATGACGTTGTCATGCGTCTCCTTGGCCAGAATGCCTTCGCGCATCAGCGCCTCGCAGACAGGGCGGGCAGGACCGTCAAGCTCGATGGCAGCCCACAGACCACGTCCACGAATCTCGCGGATATGGGGGCTTACAATCTCGCGCAGGCGCTTGAACATAATTGCTCCCAGGGTGGCAGAGCGGCCAGCAAGGTCTTCTTCGACGATGACCCGGAGTGAGGCGCGGGCCACAGCGCAAGCCAGCGGATTGCCGCCGAAGGTGCTGCCGTGATCGCCGGGATGCAGAAGGCCGAGAACTTCGCGCGAACTGAGGACGGCGGAGACAGGATAGAAGCCTCCGGCGAGTGCCTTGCCGACGATGAGCATATCGGGCGTGATGCCTTCGTGCTCGTAGGCGAAGAGCTTGCCAGTGCGACCAAGGCCGGACTGGATCTCATCGGCGATGAGGAGGACGCGATTCTGTTTGCAGATATCCGCGGCCTCTTTGAGGAAGCCGTCGGGCGGCATCAGGATGCCAGCCTCTCCCTGAATCGGCTCGACGAGGAAGGCGGCGGTATTGGGCGTGATGGCGGCACGCAATGCGGCGGCATCGCCGAAGGGGATGATCTTGAAGCCCGGCAGGAAGGGCCCGAAGCCGTCGCGATATTGGTTGTCAGTGGAGAAACTGACGATGGAGATGGTGCGGCCATGGAAGTTGTTGGCGCAGACGATGATCTCCGCCTGATTTTCCGCCACACCCTTGACCTTGTAGGCCCACTTGCGAGCAAGTTTGAGAGCGGACTCGACGGCCTCTGTACCTGAGTTCATCGGCAGCGTCATGTCGAAGCCGGTAAGGTCGTGAATCTCCTTGTAGAAGAGCGGGAGCTGGTCGTTGCGGAAGGCGCGCGAGGTGAGGGTGACGCGTTGCGCCTGCTCCAGCATGGCGGCGAGGATACGCGGGTGGCAGTGCCCTTGATTGACGGCGGAGTAGGCCGCGAGGAAGTCGAGATAACGGCGACCCTCGACGTCGTAGACCCAGACGCCCTGGGCACGCTCAACGACAACATCGAGCGGCTTGTAGTTTTTGGTACCGTACTCGTCTTCGAGCCGGATGTATTCGGCGGTGGGAAGTTTCTGCTGCTCGCTCTGAGTATCGTGCTGGAGGGTGCTGGCTGCCATGACTTTCGCCTTTTTTGTGTCTGGTATCTCCCTATTATTTCACGCGGAGCGCGGATGGCGCTGCAACCGGACAATCCATCCGCCGGGAATTGCCTTATCGCCACGTTGGACGGCTATCAGAAAAGCTGGACTGTATCGCGGCTAAACCTCAGTGGCTGACCAGAATGCCGGGCAATGGCTGGCCTGCGGCAGGCGTCTGCTTGTTCCAATCTTTGCCCACCAGCCTGGCCACGGTCGCGGCAATCTGACTCTGGGTAACGGGCTTTCCGCCGGAAATCTCTCCGCTGTGCGGGATGCCGGGGCCCATGGCGGCGATGAAGATGTACTTCGAATCAGGAATCTTCTGACCATGGCTCTTCCACTCCACCGGAGCGTCGCCCCGGCCGTGGTCGGTGAGCAGGATCAGCGTGGTGTGGTCGCGGTAGTCGGGATTGGCCTGCACGAACTCCCACAGGCGCTGCAGGTACCTATCGACACGATTGGCTGCTTCAAGGTAGCGGCCGTAGCTGCCTGCGTGGGCCAGTTCATCGGTGTCGCCGAGAGAGAGATAAAAGAGCCGTGGATGTTTCGCTTCGAGATATTCGAGCGAGGTGTAAAAGGTGGGGGCGTCGAAGGTCTCGTCGTCCCAGAGGCGCGGCGTCTCCGCTTTGAGATGATTGAGCAGGTCGAGCCGTGGCGTCATGGGAATGGATGTCAGCGGATCGAAGCCTGCGTTGTCGGTAAAGCCGCAGCGCTGGCGATTGAAGGCATCGGCAATCACACTCCATGCGCCAAAGGCGGCTGTCTTGCCGGTGAGGCCAGACTGCTTGTTCAGCCACTCGAAGACAGTGACGTTGGGATTGGGCGTAGGGTCGTTGGAGTTGATGCGTGGATCGGCGCGGCCTGTCAGGGTTTCGTTGTAGCCGGGGTAGGAAAAGTTGAAGCCATTGGTGACGTGCGCATCCGAACCCTTGTCGCGGTTGCCGTAGATCTCGCCTTCGGGAACGATATGGCTCCAGAGAAACGGCATCAGCGCGGCGCGTGCCTGCTGCGGAGTCGAACGTACATATTGGCGCACCAAAGTATCGACAGGACGATCGTCGTTGTTGGCCTTGGTCAGCAGCGAAGGGTCAGCGCCACGGAAGACCTCCTGCCAGCGCAGACCGTCAGTCATCACCAGAAAGACGTGCTCGTTTGCGGGATCGGCTGACTGGGCGGTGGTCTGCGCCCGCAACGATGTTAACGCTGCGGACGCACCTACGATGGCAAAAAGGACGAAGGTTCGTTTCAGGCAAAACTTCATGCCGCCATGCTAGTTCAGCTTTCGCCGAAATCGACATGTTTCCGAATTTTTAATTCGGTCGGAGTGAACAGCGTCTACTTTGCCGCCATTTGAAGCTGCTGCTGGTATTCCTCGTAGGGACCCTTGTGGTCAGTGATACGGAAGTTGTCGGGGCCGCCCTCGAAGTGCCAGATGCGCGTCCCGGCTTCTTCGATCAAGTCCTGGTCGTGGGTGACGAGGAAGACTGTCCCCTCGTACTTCTGAATGGCCTGGTTGAGCGCGTTGATGCTCTCGAGGTCAAGGTGATTGGTAGGCTCGTCGAGGACGAGGATATTGGGCTTCTGCAACATGATCTTGCAGAAGAGCAGTCTCGCCGCCTCACCGCCGGAGAGTGCGTCCGTCTTTTTGAGTCCTTCTTCGCCCTTGAAGAGCATCTGGCCGAGAATGCCACGGATATCTTCCTTGGTGGCCGATGGGTCAAACTGGTGGAGCCAGTCGCTGGCCGTCATGCCTAGTTCGATCGAGCCCTTGTGGTCCTGCGCGAAGTAACCGATGGAGACCTCGTGGCCCCACTTGACGGAGCCGGAGTCGATGGAGACATCCTTCTCTTCAACGCCGGGGCCATTGGCCAGCAGGGCTTTGAGGAGCGTGGTCTTTCCTTGCCCGTTGCGGCCCATGAGGATGACTTTGTCGCCACGCTGGACGGCGGCGGAGAAGTTATTGATGACGTGCTCGAGCTTGCCGTCCTTCTGCTCGTAGGTCTTGTTGACCTTCTCGAACTCGAGGACGTTCTTTCCCGAGGGACGTTCCATCTTGAAGCTGATGAAGGGGCGCGCGATGTTGGAACGCGCCAACTCGGACGTTGCCAGGCGCTCTACTTCTTTTTTGCGGGAGTTGACCTGCGAGCTGCGCGTACCGGCGCTGAAGCGGGCAATGAAGTCGTTGAGCTGGGCGATCTTTTTTTCGCGCTGCTCGTTCTGGCTCTCGATGCGAGTGCGGACGCTGGTCTTCTGGAAGACCATGTCGTCGTAGCCGCCGTTGTAGGTGATGATGGTCTCGTAGTCGATGTCAGCGATATGGGTGCAGACGTTGTTGAGAAAGTGCCGGTCGTGCGA
>Ga0307373_10007867_pt1 | contig 16458 bp, 14 predicted proteins | sample OX2MG_FD_202534 | JGI IMG/M metagenome (GOLD analysis project Ga0307373, IMG submission 202534) | Soil microbial communities from Risofladan, Vaasa, Finland - OX-2 | ecosystem: Environmental > Terrestrial > Soil > Coastal area > Acid sulfate soil | place: Finland: Risofladan, Vaasa | collected... | reverse complement strand
GGTCGATCCCCGCGATGGGACGCTGACCCCTCCGCTGCTTCCGCCCTGGGAGAATGGGGAAGACCCAGCGAAGAAGCTCCAGGAGAAGCTCAATTCCAGGTACCCCGACCTGACGGTCCTGCTTGACAACGACGCCAACCTCGCCGCGCTCGCAGAGAGCACCTACACGTTCCCCGAGGCCGATACGCTGGTCAGTATTAAGGTCTCCACGGGGGTCGGAGCCGGAATCATCATCAGCGGCCAGGTCTATCGCGGCAGGCGCGGAGTGGCCGGCGAGATCGGCCATACGGTCGTCGAGCCCGGCGGCAGGTTCTGCTCATGTGGCGGGCGCGGCTGCCTGGAGACTCTCATCGGCGCGGACGCTCTCGTCGAGCAGGCGAGGACAGTGCTCGGGCATATCCAGCAGAACTGGCCGTCGTCCCTGGACGACCTGATGGCCAGCGCGAACCAGGGAAACGCCGTATGCCAGCGGGTCATCAGGGAGGCCGCGGCACGCCTCGGCCAGGCGCTTGGCAACCTATGCAACCTGCTGAACCCGCAAGTCGTGGTGATCGGCGGTGCGTTCGGGCGGCTCAATGCGGAGGACCTTGTGCTCGGGCCCTGCAGGGTTGCCATCCAGCAGTCAGCCATGCGCGCCGCGTACGAGGCGGACTTCGACGTGGTAAGGAGCCAGTTGCCGCATGCGGCCGCGCACGGCGCGCTGGTGCTTGGGCTGCGGGGTACGACCTACTGACCGGCGGACTCTCAGCGTCCTGCGGAACTCGGAGGGTGGCTTAATTCAATTCGACGGCTGGCGCTGGGCTGGCTGGGCCCCCTGCTTCAGATTGAAATAAGCGTGCTTCGGCCAATGCGACAGTGCTGCGTCGCTTAGGGTCGTGCTGGCAAGAGTGCCTTTGGCTTTTCATGTTGACGCGATACCATCACACGGGCGGCGCAACCGAGCCGTTAATAAATTGTTAATGGAGAGTCTTATGGAATGGGAACTACTTATCGCTGGATCGAATACCGCATCGGGACGGCTAGCCCAGCTCCGGTGGCCTGGGGGAGCGGGACGGGACAGAAGCTGGCATGCTGCGGACAAGCGGGACGTACCCATCCCGTATGAGCCACCGCGTGTGCTCTTCATCGGCACGGTCCGCGACCTCACCAGCGGCAGCGCATCCAGTGGCAACAAGGATGCGAATTCACAGTATTACTGGTAGAACATTCCGTCATTACTGGTAGAACATTCCGTCGGGGACCTATTGGGGATCGGTTTAATTGACACCAATGCCTGTCGCTGACGGCATAAGCATTCAAGCCGCTTTGCTGCCAGACGTCGAGGAGGCTCCCTTCGGCCGGGACACGCACGCACCAGGGGGCTTTCTTGTAAGAATCGATCGGGACTCGCTGCCAGTCGGCCATCCCGCCCTCATGGAGCGCTCCGTCCCACCGGCCGTCAGTATCCAGGTGTATGGCAACTGGCAGCGTGACGAACTGCAGCATGTTCGTTATCGCGACGCCGAACTGTTCTTGTTCGGGCATTGCTTGCGCAATCAGGCGTGGACGGCGCAGCAGTTTGCCGCTGCCATGGATGCCGGGAACGCCGACGCCGTCATCCTCTGGCCAGGCTCGTACGCGGCGATTGTCCGAGATGGCCGCGATATTCTCGCCTACGCCGACCTGGCCGGGCAGTTCCCCGTCTATTACGGGCAACGCGACGGCCAGACGCTCATTGGCTCCGACCCCGCGGTCCTTGCCTCCGTTCACCGTCGCTCGGCCGACCCGCTGACGGCGGCCGTGCGCATCGCCTGCCCAGACGTGATGCCTTTGTGGTCAGGACGTTCTCCCTTCCAGGAAATCCACCGTCTGGAAGCAGGCCGCGCGCTTCGGGCAGGCGCTGACTTCCTGCATACCGGCACCCGCGAGGTTGCTGCCGCATCGGCACCGAGCACGCTGGAGGATGCCACCGCGGCATTGCGCAGCGGGCTGACTGAGGGAGTCCGCGCTCGATGCGAGCGCCGCCTCGTCAGTACGGACTTCAGCGGCGGCTTGGACTCCACGTCCATCGCATTCCTTGCCGTCCGGCATTCTGAGCGCCCGCTGCCCGCGCTCATCTACTGCCAGCCGCTGGCGCCGGCCGCAGATCTGGCCGACGCTGTACGGTGCTCGCGGCTCAGCACCGGGCTTGACCTCATGCTCGTGCGCGGAACCGAAGAGACACTTCCCTACGCTGCGCTCGCCGACTCGCTACACGCCGGCACCTCGCTTCACCGGGCGGTACCCAGGCACGCCGAGCCCGCAGCGGGCGCGCTGACCTGGCGGGCTTCAGCCCTTCGGCTGCTCAGGGCATCGGCCGCCCAGTCCGAACTGCACCTCACCGGCGAGGGCGCCGACGCGCTGCTGATGGCCGCGCCCTCCTACCTCGCCAGCCTGGCGAGGCGCGGTTCCTACCGCACGATGCTCAGGCACTGCGGAGCGTACGGCCGCCTGCGGAACACCTCACCCGCCAGGCTGGCAGCCCGTGCGGCCCGACTTGGCAGGACCGACCGGAAGGCGGCGCTCGACATGCTTGCCGCCGAGCTTGAGCGGCCGCGAGCGCGGCCGCCCGACTGGAGCGACGCGATTTCGTGGTGGCCGCCATGTGGTGCGGCGGCGACCTGGTTGACCAGGAGTATCAGGCAGCAGATGGCGCAGGTTGCCGCCGACCCGGTGACAGCTGGTGCGATCGCGCCCGCTGCCGGACCGGCTGACCTGGCTGCCCTCACCCAGCTGCGGAATTCCGCGGATGCTCAGCGTCTGCTGCGAGACCTCGGGCGTCGCTTCGGGATGTCGGTCCATGCACCGTTCCTGGACAGCGCGGTAGTGAGTGCCGCCTTGAGCGTTCCGGCCGTAGCCCGCGCCGATCCGTGGTCCTACAAGCCGCTGCTCCGCTCCGCCGTGGCCGGGCTGGTACCTGAGGAGGTACTCAGTCGGCAGACGAAGGGCAACTACTCGGCCGAGGACTACGTGGGAGTACGGCGGGCACTGCCCGCGTTGCGGGAACTCTTGCGCGACTCGCGGCTTGCCGCACTCGGAGTGATCGAGCCGACGGCGGTGGCAGCAACTTTGCAACGCATGTCGGCGGGTGTGGCAGTTCCGCTCGGCCCGCTGAACATGCTCCTAGCGACGGAGCTTTGGCTACGAGCGGCGGAAGAGGATCCCGACAGGAGCCGAGAACCATGCCTGCCTTGAAGAAGCCCGAGAATGTCTTCTACTACTCCCACGATCACGGTGGCGTCATCATGCTCGACACGGCGTCGGGATCCTGGATCGCGCTCAATGCGACGGCAAGCGACCTGTGGCGTAGCTGGGCCTCGGGCAGCGGGTTCGACGACGGTGTCGCAGCCGTAGCCGCACGGCACCCGGATGTCCCGCATCGGTCCATCCTCGCCGATGCGGAGTCGCTGATCAGCGAGCTGACAGCACGCGGTCTCATGGACGCTGCACCCGCTGAGGCGGCGAGCGATGCTGTACCCGGTTCTGGCGTCGCCATGGCCGAGCCCGAGCGAGTCCTGAACCACGGGCGTCTTCGCAGGCCGCTCCGCAGCGGCGTGGCTTTCAGCTGCCTGGTGCTGGCCTCCTTGCTCGTGCGCTGCTCGTTTCGCGCGGCTGTCAGGCTGGTGAGTGCGTCCCGGCGCCGGTGGTGCCGGGCGTCGTCAGACCTCGGCGCCGCACGGCGCACGGTGGCTGCCGTTGGCACGGCGGCCCGGTACTACCCGGGCAAGGCAGCCTGCCTGGAGCTCTCGCTGGCGGCGGTGCTGCTGGCTGCAGTGCGCAGGCGTCGGCTTGACTGGTGCCTCGGCTCCGCAACCGACCCGTACCAGTTCCACGCATGGGTCGAGCTGGAGGGCCAGGCTGTTCCTGCTCCCGGACGGCCGGCGGAGGACACCAGGTACATCCGAGTCCTGGCCGTCTGATCTCCCCGAGTCGAAGCCTGGCTGGCAGGTCCGCGAGCCGGCAACGGGAATTCGAACATTTCAGCCCGCCGGTGCCGACTTCAAGTCATCGATCTGACTTATCCGTGGCTCGTTTCCGCACGATCGGCGCCGTCGAAATTTAAGGGATCAGGCGTCTAATAATAATAGCATCGGTCATCTGGCTTCGGGTCCGATCGATGCTAATATCCTGCCCATATAAAGAGCCGGCGGAATCTGTCAGCCGCTCAAGCCAAAGAATTCCGCCGGCTCCCGCCCTACCCGCACCAGAGTGCAAGGAGGCGCCATGAGCAAACCGAACCGGGTGCTCATCAACGTCAAGATCAGGATCAGGATCAAGCAGAGGCTTCGCGTGTCCCTGCTGTGCGCCGGCTGGGGCATCCTGCTGATCTGGCTGGTGAGTCATCCGGGCAGCTTGCCCGTCCACTTGATGGGCTAGCACTCGCTCGGAGGCGAGAGGCGGGCCGCGGACGACGCGGTCCGCCTCCGTCATGCTCAGGTCGAGCATCTCGACTCCTCTTGCCACCAATGCGTCTCATTGTAGCCCACCTCGGGGTGCGCGGAACAGAAGTTATTTTCAAATCCTTGGGTTCCTGGTCTGTGCCAGCGGGCAGAGTCGTCAATTCGAATTCGCTTGCCTGATCATGCGAGACGGGAGGCCGAGCAGTGCGTGTGAGTGAACATCTGATGTCGAAGGTGTGTGCGATCGGCTGAGCCCGACGCCCTGAGCGAACCCGCCAGGGCAGATGCGGCCGGCCGGGAGGTTTGTCGCGAGAGATCACCAAGCAGCCACCCCTAGCGCGGATGGCGCGTCGCCGGCGCGGTCCGCGGGCGACGACCTTAAGGATCAGCTGGCCCTGAATGCTCGGCCGGAGCCCCAAAATCGCCAAACGTAAGTCCTTGCGTAAGGGTGACCGATTGGTTAAATTTAATATTCGCGCCTGTTAACCCATTTGCTGTCGCAGAATGCTATTGACCGACAGAATTGATGTTACAACCGTGAGTACATCGCACCAGGTGGCTATTGTACCGTTAACTAATGAGGTGAGCTATTTTGTCAGATATCGCACCGAATGAGAGCCGCGGAGTGGATTCGCACCGACACTCTCGCTCGCTAGCGGATCTCGATGTGCCTGCCCTCGCCTACTCGCAGATAGCGCGGTTTACGAGGGAGTCTTTGCGTGCAACCCGGACGCGCGGCTTCGACCCTCAGTCCGCCCTGGCCGCATTGAGGACTTCTTCCGGGTCGAGGGTAATGGCTATTGACATCGGGGGTGACAAGCTAATAGCGAACATGTACAGCGTCCAGCAGGGCAGGCTGGTCCATGAAGGATCGCCCATGACCAAAAAGCGAACCGGTGGCGCTGGCTATATCGAGGTGTTGAAAGATGCGTCGGACTACGCCCGGGCTAATAGCGTACCTATGGGAATTTCGTACGCTGGGCCCATACAAGGAACCCGCGTTCTAGCTGGCGTGAACGTTCCAGTGTTTATCCGCGAATTCCAGGAGAATTATGGCGGTGACTTTAGTGAGATAAAATCCGATATAACTCTGGTCAATGATGCAGAAGCTGGGTTGCTGGCGGCTTCCCTTGAGGCTGTAAGGCGGTATCCTGGGTCCAGGAATTTCATCTACGTAATTAACGGCAGCGGAATCGGGGGCGCGGTACTCAGGGGCGATGAAATCATCGCGACCGAAGCCGGGCACATCGAGATTGACAATGCGCTTAATACCTTTGCCCAGCGTAGTCAGTGCGGTCTCTTCGGCGCCACGTACGTATGCCTGGAACGGGTAGGAGCGAGCAAGGCTGGTATCGAGGACATATGGACTCAGCAACGCGGGCAGGAGCTGACAGGAGAGGAGATTGCCTGGGCGTATCGATCTGGCGACGAACTTGCTCTGCGACTGTATGATTCTTCTGCATTCGTGACAGCGCATATCGTGAAGGGGATCGCCGGAGCCCTTGACGTGCTTGACGAGTGGCATTCCACCATGGTGGTGGGGCACGGCGGGACCTTTAAAGTACCGGGCTACGGTGAAAGAGTCAGGTCTATCGTAGCGGAGGACTTGTCCAGCGAAGTCCGGCTCTTGATGACCAAGGACTTTAGTTTCAATGCCTGCCTCGACGGTGCTGCGATCGCGGGTATCAGCGGAGTGGGTTAATCCTCCTATCCGCGGCTCCGCCGGCGTGCTGGCCGTCGTGGACACCGTCGCCGGGGGAGTCCGCCGGCAGCGCGGGGTCGTCTCGGTAATCTGGCCAGTCTGATAGCGATCACCCGGATGGGAGCGCATCATGCCCGACGACGACACCTACGACTCCTCAGGCGATCTCGAGGACGCCGATCTGGAGGACGACGGAACGCTCGACGCTTCCGACACGCTGGAGGGCGATCCCGGCGACGATCCGCTTGACCAGGGAATCGTGCCGCCCGACCGGTGGTCGGCCGGCGAGGGCTTCGGCACGACCCTGGCGGAGGAGCGGGCGGGCGAGTCGCTCGATCAGCTGCTGGCCGAGGAGGAACCCGAGCCCGACCCGTACGCCGAGGCCGATTCAGGCGGCGAACCTGATGACGCCGGTCTGGAGCAGGAGCCCAGATCCGGTCGCCTTGTCGCTCAGGACGAGGGGACGCACTCAGACGCCGAGCCTGACCTGGTCGCCCGCGACGTCGGGATCGACGCCGGCGCCGCCACGGCGGAGGAGGCAGCCGTCCACACGACGGACGAGCCAGGCGGCGCGACCGACGACTAGCCTCGGCTCGCTGTCGGCCCGGGGATCATCCGCCGCCTTTGTCGGCGCCGAATTCCTCACCTATCCCGGCGAATCGTCCCGCTGGCTAGTTGCCGCCGTGCTGCCGGGGTTACAGTCGGCTCGTCGGGTACGCGGGGAGGCCAGGTTGCTGAGCAGGGACGCTGTCGGCCGGATAATCATGCTCGGCTTGCTCGCCTGGTCACGGTACGGTCCGGATCGCCCGGTCGCAGGTACCGAACGCCGGGCGCTGGCCAGTAGCGTGCTGCCCGGCCTGACCGAGCAGGAGTTTCGCGGCGGCGTCGCCTGGGCCAGCGGCATCACCGGGACGGCCGAGGCTCCGGACAGCGAGCCGGTCGCTGTCACAGCCGGCCTCACGGCTCAGATTGCGCGGATCTTGCGTGCGGCCGGTGATGATCTTGCCGTGCCGCCGATGATGCTGATGGCGATGATCGACATCGTCAGCGTCGCAGAAGCCGGGCAGGTCGCCGCTCACGCCCATGGCGATGGGCTGCTCGGCATCGCCGCTGCCGGATTCGAGAAGGCAGCCAGTGCTGCGGACCCCGTGCTGGCTCTGCGCAGCGCGGGCAACTTGTGCGAGACGCTGAACAGCTCCTGGCACCCCGACGCCGCCATCGCGGCGGCCGACGCCGCCATCGCCAGGCATCCCTCCCCAGGCCGGGACGCCGATGCCGCCCTGGCTCACCTCCTCTACAACCGCGCCGTTGCCCTCAGATCGCGGCAGGACGCACTGGCGCGCGCCAGCCCGCAGGCCGGCCCGGGCAGTGCGCCAGCCGATGCGGACGTCGCAGGTGCATTCGCGGCGGTCGCGGCGAGATTCACGGAAAGCGACAACATGGAGGCCCGCGAGCGCGCCGCACGCGCGCAGCTCAACGCGACAGGTGCTTACCTGAAGGCGGACGATGCCGGTCGCGGCCTGCGGGCGGCCGACCTTTTCATGGCGTCCTTCGACGTCGTCGGCATCTGCCCGTGGTCCGACGCCATCGCCGCGGTGATGGGCAACAGGGCCACGGCCCTGTCGATGCTGAGCCGGCATCGCGAGGCGGCACAGGAGTGCGAGCAGATCTACCTCAGGTTCTCTCACATCCCCGGGCCGGAATACGAGAGCGTCATGGCGAGGACCAGCATCATCCAGGGCCGGGCGCTGGCCGCGCTTGGCCAGCGTGACGCGGCGATCAGCGCGTTCGGCAGGTCGTCCCGATTCGCCGAGCGCGACGGCGAGCCCGGCCAGATCGCCCGGCAGGCGGCGGCGGAAGCGCGCGTCCTGGAGATCGAAGGGCGCGAGGAGGAGCTGGCCCGGTATGACGGCTTCCTGGCCCAGCCAGGCACTGCCGACCCGGAGAACCGGCTGCTCCGGGCGGCCTATACGGTCAACCGCGGCGTTGCCCTCGCGGCCCTGGACCGCCCGGCGGAGGCGATCCGTGCCTACGAGGAGCTGATCAGCGAGATCAGGCAGGACAGCGACCCCGAACTCCGGGTGCAACTCGCGATGGCGATGACCAATTGCGGCAATGGCTACCGGGCGACCGGGCAGGCCGAGGAGGCGCTGCGACGATACCGCGAGGTCGAGGAGGAGCTCGGCGATTCTGCCGATTCCCGCCTGCAATTCCGGGCCGCGCAGGCCGCGCTCAACCGGGGCGGCATATACGCTGACCAGGCTGACCAGGGCCGCGATGAGCAGGGCCAGGCTGACCAGGGCCACGATGAGCAGGCAGTCAGCCAGTTCGAGCAGGTCGCCGACCGATACGCGGAGGCCGGATCGGCCGACATTCGCGACATCGCGCTGTCGGCTCGGTGGAATGTCGTCGTGATCCGGCTGCGGTCCGCCGACCTGGACGGGGCGGTTACCGCGCTGCTGCGGATCACTGAGACGTTCGGGGCCGACTCCAGCAGCCAGATCCGCCGGCGGGTCGTCGGCTGCATTATCAGCCTGGCCGTCAGCGCCGCCGAGCGTGGCGCCCGCACGACCGCGCTCGGCACGCTGGCCACGGCGACCCGGTTCGCTGGCGACCCGGACGCCGAGGTAGCTGACATGGCCGGTCAGGCGCAGCAGCTGCGGATCGAGCTGGGCAGGTAGACGTGGGAATCGGAGAAGAGATCCCGTGCGGGCAGTCCGCCGCGCCCGCGAGCGATCACGGGCGCCTCGGCGGCTATGACATCGGCACCCGCACCCAGAGCCTGGACGGCCTGCATGAGGCCGAGGCGCTGGTCGCGGCCGATTCCGAGGAGATCGCCGAGCGGTATCCGGATGTCGTCCCCGCCGAGGTGCGCCGCGAGCTGCGGCGCAAGCATGACTTGTATTACCGGGTCCGCGCGCACGAGCATGCCCACTACTACCAGGGCACGTCAACCGCCGCCGAGGTGGCCTTGGTATTCGCGAAGAACGATCTGACCAGGTTCTTGTTCACCGCATTGGAAGCCGCCCCGCCCGGGCAGGGCATCTGGCTCCCGCTGCTGCGCTGGGCCATGGGAGCGGCCCCCGGCTGCCCGCCGGACCTGGCATCGGTGATATTCAGGGTCCGGGCCGCCGACGTGCTGTACGCGGCACTGGACGGGGACCCGGACGTGCTCGGGCGTGGTCAGGTCCAGGACAACCGCATCAGCAGGTACTTTCCTGGCGCCGCTCTGCCGCTGTCGTCGGACATCGGGTTCAGGCTCGGGCGGCGCTACCTCGCCGAAGGCTCGGCTAAGGCGGCCGAATGGATCTACGTGCTCCGCGCGGAGCCGTCGGACGTCGTGCGCGCGGAGCTGGACCTGGCCACCAGCCCGGAGGTCTACCGGCGGGCAATCAGCCACGTCAGGGAGCTCATTCCCCGGATTCCGCTGCTCGGCCAGCTGCAGGCGCTGGTCCTCGCCGCTGATCTGGCCCTGCACCCGGTGATCCCGGCCGGCTTGTGGCCGGACGTATACGGCGCTGATCCGGCGCAGGCCGCCGAACTCGCGCCCGGGCCCCGGTTCGCGTCACTAGCCGGGCTGCTGCCCGCCATCCCGGCAGCGGCGTTCGCCGACAAGGCCGCGCTTGCGGCTGAGCTGACTACGCGCGCCGAGGAGGATCTCGGCTGGCCGCCAGCGGACCAGGCCACCCGCGCCGCGATCGCCGCGATCGACACGGTGCTTGCCGCCCAGTACCACGCGACGCTGCTCGAGGCGCTGGAAGGAAACAGCCACCCGATCCGGAAGATGCGGGCATCGCTGGAACTGCGGCTGCAGGATCGGTTCGCCTTCGTTCCGCCGGTCAGCGCGCCGCCGATCAACGAAGCTCAGCTTGCGGCGTCGGGATTCCGCGGGTCGACCCTGACCCCGCTCGGTGACATCGACCGCATGCTGGCCCCCGAGGAGCGCTGGTTCAGTGGCAGCCTGGCCCGGCAGCTGATCTACGCGCAATGCCCGCAGTGCCCGTTGCGCGGCGACGACAGTTACCGCACTGAGTTCCTGGCCGCGGGTGCCTGCCCGGCGCTGAGCTCCGGGCCCTGCAAGGACGCCCGGTCGCGCTCGGCCGTCCGGCACGAGTTCCTGAACTGTGATCTGGTCCGCCGTCACCTCACGCCGCACCTCGGATCTGACTGGCGTTCCCGGCTACGCTTCTTCGTGAGCTCGGAGCAGCCAGGCACCTTCCGGCCACGACCCCAGCGCCCGGGAACCTGAAGCTAGGAGGCGCCCCTGATGGAACGCGCTGATCGCGTGACCACCGACATGGTCTCGATCTCGCAGGCTGAGCTAGCCGGAGCGATCCTGCAGAGCCGGCGTGCCGAGCGCGATGAGTTCGAGTTCCGGCTGGCCGGCGCGGGGGGCGGCTCCGGCACCGCGGCCATGACGACCGAGCGCGGGCTGGAACTCATCGATATGTACCTGCGCGAGCACGAGGGGATCCAGGCGGACGCCGTCGCCACGGACTCTGCACCGGCTGACGGGGGCCTTGAATTCCGGATCGGACCTGGCCGCGTCCTGCACCTGCGTGAGGCGCTGAAGATCGTTCTGATCGACGGCCTCGGATTGTTCTTCGCGTTCGCGACCACGAGCGGCTTCGCGGCCTTGTTCTACACGTGGTTCTTCCTGTCCGGCGCCGACATCGTCCGTCGTTTCATGACGTGCTTCGAGAAGATCGCCGATCCGCAGGAGAAGCAGGTCTTCGAGGCGCTCTTCGCCTTGCAGAACCGCAAGGCGGCCGAGGTCGCCGGATCGGATCCTGATGCTGACGGCCCGCCGAAGCGGACCAGGATCAGCGTGCCGGACCAGGCCATCAGCGAGCACCTGGGTATTGGCGAAGCAGAGGTTCGCAGCATCCTGCGCGGCATGGCCGCCCGTGACATCGTGACTGAGTCAGCCGGACTCTGGTCGATCAGCTTCTGGTAGCGACCACAGGTCGCGCAGCTGCTCCCAGCCGGACTCGTCCGCGGAGTCACCCGGCGGGATGTAGCGCGCGCCGGGAAGCTCCTGGGCCGGCGGGGTGTAACTCCCTCGAGCGACGAGCCGGCCGATGTTCGCGCGGTAGATCTCGTCGACCTCCGCGTGCCCCGATGGCTCGTCGCTGAGCCAGAGGTTCTTCGGGTGAACTGGCTCGTCATACATCCGCCGGAAGATCTCTGTCCGCAGATCCTTCATCCAGTTCGAGTTGAGGTTCATCATCCGGAACTGGCGGAGGGCCTCGATGTCGACGATCCCGGCCACGAACGTGTTCGCGCCAGACGTGGTGTGGCCCAGGACGGTCCCCTGGTAGTCGACGATATGGGAGTTGCCGCCCGCGATGTCGTACGGGTGCTCCATCTTCGGATGCACGTAGACGGGGCCGACGTTCGGGCACACCATGTAGACGTTGTTGAAGTGCGCATGGGCCCGGTTCTGCAGCAGCCAGGTTCCGCCGGGCTCCATCCCGACCTGCGTCATGGGCACGGCCTCGCTCGGCCGGTACACAACCTCGGCGCCGTTGAACGCGAGCGCGCGCACGGCTTCCGGGTACTCCCCGTCGGAGCAGCAGATCGTCCCGATATTGCCGATGTCATCGGTGCGCAGCACCGGGTAGAACGCGTCGATGCCATCGCCGAACAATTCGACCCACCGGTCATAGACATCGTGCGGCACGCATGACCGCTCGCGGCACCAGAGATGGTTCTTGGCCGCCTTGTGGACGATCTCGCCTTGCGGCGAGATGACAAACAAGGTGTTGAAAAACCGTTCCTTGATCACCTCGGGCCAGCGCGCCTTGCACTGGGCGGCAATGTAGGTGTCGTAGTGCCGGGCCAGCGCGGCGAGCCGGTCCGTCTCCTCGCCGGGAATGTCGATGAACAGATCGCGCGCGGCCATGACATGCGGGATGTCGAAGATCTCGTCGGTGAATCCGGTCAGGGCGCCCTCGGCCAGGGCGATCAGCCGCACCGGCATGTTGATGCCGATGATCGACACCGCCGCGTGGATCGCGTCCTCGATGATCGCCAGGTTTCGGTCGATATCGCGGCGGCTGCCAATGCCGTGCACGACCGTCGATATGCCGACCGCCAGGTAGGGCGCCACCCGCGTCTGTCCGTTCACCGTGTACCGCCTGACGCGATCGGCTTCCTTTTTGACTGCCGAATCTGAGATATCCGACTTATAAGATTCATGATCGCGTGGTTATGTTAAGCCATATTTTGCTGGTCCCGCAATAGGCCGTTTGGAGACGTCATGGCCGTTCCAGCAGCGGACGCCGACCCGGCAGGGTCCTCCACGTCGTTCGCGATGCAGGCACCCCCGCCCGAGCAGACGTGCGGGTCGAACGGCTTGAGCGAGCCGTCGGCTGTTCTGGTCAGCGCCGGTGTAGCAGTAACCGCCGGGGACCGAGGGCGTGAGATCACTGGCGACGCCGGAGACGAGGCCAGTGATGCGCATACGCCGACGGTGCCGCGAGCCCGGCGACTGCCAGCAACCCGGCGGTGACGAACGGAAGCAGCCTACGGGCAGCCCTTATCGCGTCCTCCCCCTCAGAGTTCAGGGGCCACCTTAACCGCATAAACACCACTCGGCGCTACTTACAGCCACAAGTGTGTCGTTCCTGCAGCAACGTACGGATAGCAGCGGTCCATCAAACTGCTGGGCGACGAGCAGCTGCTGGACTACTGGCTGGAGCGAGTTAGCTTCGGCTAGGCCCCGTAGACCGCCCGGACGTACGCCTCGCTGCGGTCGGAGCCGATGACGCCTGGGCCCATCTTGTTCATCATGTACGAGATGGTCATCCGGCGGCCGAGGTCCATGGCGATGATCGAGCCGCCCCAGCCGCCCCAGAAGCAGATCCTCTCGTCGGGCAGGTAAGGGATCGTCTCGAGCAGCGGCAGGCCGTAGCCGATGCCGAACCGCAGCGGCACGCCGAGAACCAGGTCCATGCCGCGGGACTGCTCGTCGAAGATCAGGTCGATCGTCTCCGCGCCGAGCAGGCGGACGCCGTCCACCTCCCCGCCCAGCGCGAGCGCCGACAGGATGCGCGCCACCGAACGCGCGTTGCCGTGCCCGTTGCAGGCCCCCATGTCCGCGTGCCGCCACCCCGGGGTATTGGCAGCGGTCGCATCGGGCACCGGGCCGGTCATCGTCTTGAACGCCGGGCTCTGCGGGTCGATGGAGTCCATGTCGAACGGAAGAGGCGGCGGCGGGACGACGTCCGCGATCCGGTCCCAGTCGCGCTCCGCCGCGCCGATCTGGAAGTCGGCGCCGAGCGGCCCGGCGATCTCCTCGGCGACGAACTGCTTGAGTGACTTGCCGGTGATCCGGCGGATGATCTCGCCGACCAGGTGCCCCTGGTTGAGCGCGTGATAGCCCGATGCCGTACCCGGCTCCCACCACGCGGCCTGCGCCGCGAGCTGCGACGTGGACTTGTCCCAGTCGTACATGTCATCGGTGCTGAACGGCTGCTCCCAGCCGGAGACACCCGCGGTGTGCGAGAGCACATGCCGGACCTTGACGTCCTGCTTGCCGTTGGCCGCGAACTCCGGCCAGTACCGCGCCACCGGTGCGTAAACGTCCAGCTGGCCGCGGTCCGCCAGGATGAGCGCCGCCAGGTTCGTGACCGTCTTCGTGGTCGACCACACGTTGGTGATGGTGTCCCGCGTCCACGGAGTCGTCCTGGCCTCGTCCCGGAAGCCGCCCCAGATGTCGACGACCGTCTCGCCGTCGATGTTCACCACGATGGAGGCGCCGAGTTCCTCGCCCGAAGCCAGCTGGGCGGCCAGCGCGGCTTGCACCGGCTCGTAGCGCTCGCCGCAGGTGCCCTCAACCTCGACCTCGGCCATGTCCGCACCCGTCATGTCCACTCCTAGCCTGTGACTGCTGGCCCGGGACCCGGTCCTGGGTGTCGTCAGTGTAAATGCCTGACTGATCGCGGCCAAGAGGCGAAGACGGGACTAGCCGCTAGTATGCCGGCCAACAGTACAGATATCGATGTCCCGATCTGGCTGTGTCCGACCGAGAAGATCAAGGAGACCGATCACGGTGGCTTTCGTACCCTACGACCGTCCGGTGCGGGCGGCCTTCATCGGGCTTGGCAGGATCTACGACCTCAACGTCCGCGCCTATCTCGGCAACTCCGACGTCGAGGTCGTCGCGCTCGTCGACCCGAGCGAGGAGCGCCGTGCGCAGCGCCACGCGGACTGGCCAGCCGCGGCGACGTTCGGATCGGCTGCCGAGCTGGCTGCCAGCGGCATCGAGGTCGACGCCGCCGAGGTCCTGCTGCCGATTCCGCTGCACACCGACGGGGTGGTCGAGATGCTCGGCTGGGGCTGGCACGTCAACCTGCAGAAGCCGATGTGCAACGACCTGCTCGACGCGCAGCGGATGCTGGACGCGGCCAAGACCGGCGACCGGGTCCTGCGCGTGATGGAGAACTGCCTGTTCTACGAGCCGCTGCGGAGGCTCAAGGCAGTCGCCGAGTCCGGCGAGATCGGCGACGTGTCCGGCTATCACGTGAAGATGGTCGGAACCGGCAACGGCGGCTGGGACGTGCCATGGAGCAGCTTCGAATGGCAGCTGAAGCAAATGCAGCGCGGTCGCGGCATCATGGTGTTCGACGACGGCTGGCATAAGCTGGCTACCGCCATCTGGCTATTCGGTCCGATCAGGGAAGTCCGCGCCTGGATCGGCAACACCCATTTCGGGCCCGGCGTCGACCTCGACGCCCCTGCCACGCTCGTGTGGGAGCACGACAACGGCGTCCGCGGCGTATGGGATATCACCCTCGCGCCGGACATGTACCTGCGCTCGGATTATTACACCAATGACGAGCGCTGGGAGATAACCGGCACCAAGGGCTTCGCGCGGGTTAATCGCGTCGCCGGGCGCGGCATTCAGCAGCCGGGCCTGGAGGTGTACGCGGATGGCGAGATGCGGGGTTATCACGCGCTCGACGACGACTGGGGAAGCAGCTTCCGTGATTCAGGCCGGCACTGGCTGCGCTGGCTGCACACCGGCGATGGCCCTCTGCTCTGGAGCGGTGACGAAGCCGTTGACGTGCTGAGATTCGCGCTCGCCGCCTACGCGAGCAGCACGGCGGGCGGTACCGGGGTTAATCCCGGTCAGGTCATCTAGGCCAGCAGTGCCCTGGTACCGGCCGTCCGCGCGGCGGCCGGCTTCCTCCGAAAACGGTTGAACCGGCCGGTTCGGCGTTCCCTGAATCAACCGGGAACGCGAGGAGGAACGACAATGCAGCCGGTGATTCGAGGACGGGGCGGACGTTGCGGGCGAATTGCTCGCCGTCGGCGGTCAGGGTGATCGTCCCGTCCGGGCCAATGCGCAGGAGCGTGGTGCCGGTGGCGGTTTCGAGCTGGCGGATCTGGCTGGCCAGGATGGCGTGCCTTATGCCGAGCGCACCTCCGGCAGGTGCATGATGGCGCGGGCGATCATCAGCCGCTGCGCCATCCCGCCGGACAGCTCATCGATTCGCTTGCCGGCGGCGTCCGCCAGGCTCACCTGCCCACGACCGGCCTGGACCCCCAAAGCCGCCTGGCCATCCACGACATCATCACCGGCCTGATCACGATCGCGAGCATCCCGGCCAGCAGGGTGGTCGCTGTCTGCGCGGCGCTGCCTGCCGCTGGCTGCCCGATCCGCGGGCTGATGTAGCCGAGGACGAAGACGAACAGCACGGGCTGGATGATGGTGCGGGTGATGAAGTCGGCGGGCTGCTTGCGCAGCACGGTCAGGTCGCGGGCGAGCAGCGCGGCGAACGCGGCCAGGGCCGCGCCGGCCGCCGGGCAGCGGGTGCGGGAATGGTCGCAGCGGTCATGAGTCGCGGAGCTCCTTGCCGGTCAGCTGGATGAAGACCGTTTCCAGGGTCGGGGGGTCGACGCGGACCTCGCGCAGCCGGGCCTGGCAGGTTCCGGCGGCGGCGAGGACGGCGGGAAGGACCGGCTGGCTGTCATCGACGGTGAGCATGACCGCCTCGCCGAGCGGGCGGGCGTCGCGGGCGCCGGGCACGCCCGCGGCGAGTGCGGCGGCGAGCTCGGCCGGGCTGGTGCCGTCGGCGGTGACGACGGTGCCGGCGCGGACTGATCGCTTGAGCCCGGCCGGGGTGTCGAGGGCGAGCAGCCGGCCGTGGTCGATGATCGCGACCCGGTCGGCGAGGGCGTCGGCCTCGGTCATGTCGTGGGTGATGAGCAGGATTGTCTGCCCGGCGGCCTCACCGATCCGCGGCTCGACCGGGTCAGGACCGAGTTCGGCGAGGAGGCCGGCTGGCTGGTCGTGCACCGGGGCCAGGTCGCGGTGGCCTGTAACCTCGG
>Ga0307373_10007866_pt1 | contig 16460 bp, 18 predicted proteins | sample OX2MG_FD_202534 | JGI IMG/M metagenome (GOLD analysis project Ga0307373, IMG submission 202534) | Soil microbial communities from Risofladan, Vaasa, Finland - OX-2 | ecosystem: Environmental > Terrestrial > Soil > Coastal area > Acid sulfate soil | place: Finland: Risofladan, Vaasa | collected... | reverse complement strand
GCCGTGTTCGGGATTTCGAGCCTGCGCAGCCCCAGGTACGTTGTGGCGGCTATTACGAAGCCGACATAGAAGGAGAGGTCCGCCCCGTCCAACGCCTTGGCCACCGGACCCACGAGCAGTCCTGTGTTCATGAAAGGCACCATGGCGCCGAACCCAACGACCAAGCTCACGAGCGCCGGCCACCCGGTATTGAGGTTCTTCAGATCCATGAGAGCGGAGAGGCGACCATAGGTAGCGGAGCCTTTGCGGTCGTGCCAGTCGATGAGGACGATGGCCAGAAACGGGGCAATCCAATAAGCACTGAAGAGCAGCACGCTTTGGAACTTGCCTGATGTATTGCCTTCGTGGATCCAAAGGATCAAGCAGAAGGCGAGCCCGGTCCCGAGGGCGGCGCTCCAGTTGCGCCTCAGCTTCACTCCGGCAGCTTGAAGAGCGAGAGACCCCGAGTAGTCGTTCATGGCGTTGCTCGTGATCGCCCCGAAAATAACGGTGATCAATGCCAAGGCGCCCACTGCGCCCCCGCCCACCAGCGACCGCACGCCCGCTGCCGTTTGGTTGCTGAGTACTCTCGCACCAGCCAAACCAATCACATAGGTCCAGATGTACGAGGCACAAAGGCCGCCGAAGGTCCAAAAGAAGATCGGCGAGGACGGTGTATCCTTTTCCTGGTAACGGCTGTAGTCCGCGGCGTAGCTGGCCCAGCTGAACGCTCCGCTGAAGCTGATCGTTGTCATGAGGACAAAAGCGCCCACCGCCGCTCCACCATGGACAGTGTTATGGAAGGGGATGTCGCCGTGCTGGAGGATGCGCAGTGACAACACCACGAAGAGGACGGCCAAGATGGCACTTCCCCACTTTTCCAGCTGATGGATAACCTCATATCCCGCGAACCCGATGAGACCCTCGAGTGCAAGCACCATCAGAACACCCACCGCGAAGGGGACATGGAAGAGGGCCTGGGCTCCCTCGGCACCGAATAACCCGACCAGGCCATCCCATGCGACGGCGCTGAGCCACTGGACGGCCGCCGGAAGTGCAATGCTTTTGCCGAAGGGAAGACGAGCGAGCGGCAGCTGCCCCATGCCGGTCTTGGGGCCAAGGGTGGCCAGAAGCGCAACAGGCAATGCCCCCAGGCACACACCGATCAGAATCGCCAGGACGCCAGGCCACAGCCCCAACCCAAGCGTGAAGGCCAACGTTCCGGTAAAGACGCCGGATAGCTCCATATTGGGCGCGAACCACACGGTGAAGTTCCGCCAGGATCTGCCGTAACGCTGGTCCTCGGGGATCGGGGCCATCCCGTGGCTTTCAACGACGAGATCGCCACTGAGTGTAGGTCGAGCACCCTCGAAGACACTGGTCCGCGTGCCTCCTGCGCACAATTGCGAGGCCCCTGGTGAACAGAGCATTGTGTCTCCTCCCTTCGCCGGCATTACCCGGAGCAGGTTCAACGGTCGGCGCCTGAAAGGCGCCCTCTCAGCCCGGCCCATCCGAGCTCCCGTGCGTACAGTCTCGCGCACCTGGTCTGCCGATGGTTAACGATCATCCAGTTCGTCCCTGAACATGCGTCAGGCTGGGCAGGATCGAGTCGGCCCAACGATGGACCGGGCATTCGGCGTCGTACTTCGGAGATGGCGGCGAAGCCGTGAAAGATGAGGGCTGAGTTGGGCTGAGTTAGCAGATCAGCTCCAAGCCTTGTGTAGGTGCTGGCAAGGCTAGTGTTAGCGGTGGTGCGCCGGGAAGTCTGGTCGGCAATATCTTTGACCGCGCCCAATCCGAGGAGCATCCTCATGAACAATTCCGATTCGTTTGCCCTTCTCGTTCTCCTCATTTCTGGCGTCGGTCTCGCCGCCATCTTTTCCAACCACGTCACTGCGTGGATAAAGATTCCTGCGCCGGCGCTATTCCTGATTGCAGCTGCCGTGGCGGTGAAGGTCTTTCCAACCTTGCATGCTCCGACGCTGCAAGCAGTAGTGCGGGTCGTGACGGTTGCCCTGCTCTTCATTCTGTTCGACGGCGGCATGCACATCGGATGGTCTCGATTTCGATCTGCGGCTGGACCCATAGGCGTTGTTGGTCTTCCCGGCACGTTTTTGACCGTGGCCGCCGGAGCGGTACTCGTCCATTTCGCATTCCATCTTGCCTGGTATGTAGCACTCTTGGTCGCCACGGCAGTGGCCCCAACCGACCCGGCGGTGGTGTTTTCCGTACTCGGCCAACGAGAAGTCTCAGGTCGTAGCGGCACCATCTTGGAGGGCGAGTCCGGGGCGAATGACCCGGTCGGGATCGCGCTAATGGCCAGCCTCGTCACTGCTGGAGGGTTCAGCTCTGGGACTATCGGCAGGGTCGCCGGCGAGTTCCTGATTCAGATGGGAGTGGGAGCGTCTATCGGCATCGTTGGGGGCTGTGCGCTGGTCTGGTTCATTCGTCACGTCCCCCTTCCCAGCGAAGGCCTTTACCCGCTCCGCACGGCCGTCGGCGTCCTTGTGCTCTATGGCGCCGCAACCATTGCGCATGGGTCGGGATTTCTTGCAGTCTTTTTAGCCGGAATCGTGGTTGGCGATATACGCGCCCCCTACAAAAGGGAAGTTGAACGATTCCATTCTGCCCTGGCGAGTCTCAGCGAAATCATTGCTTTCGTGGTCTTGGGACTCACGGTCAACCTCACCGAGCTCAGCCGAGTTGATGTATGGGTGCCGGGGCTTGTTCTCGGAGCGTTACTCGCATTCGTCATCCGACCGATCATGGTGGGTGTGTGTCTTATCCCTGCTCAACTCAAGCGAAACGAACGTAGTTTTGTGCTGTTTGCCGGGCTCAAGGGTGCTGTCCCTCTCCTGCTCGGCATCTCACTCCTTGCCGCTCACGTGACTGGAGCACCTCGCCTGTATGGCATCGTCGTCGTGGTCGTCCTATTTTCCGTCATTGTCCAGGGGTGCCTGGTTCCGGGCGCTGCTCGGCTCCTCGGCATACCGACACGCGATGTTGAACTCGAACCGTGGGCTATAGGGGTACGACTTCAAGACGAGCCCGACGCCGTCCATCAGCTCGTCGTCGGCACTGGATCCCAAGTCGAAGGCAGGACAATCGGAAGTCTCTCGGACGACGCCGGTGACGCATGGGTAAGTTTGGTTGTGCGTGACGGCCAACTCTTACCGATGTCGGGTACAACGATTCTGCAAGCCGGGGACCAAGTGCTTATCGTCGGCAACGGGGAGGTACAGGATCAGTTGTTGGAGGCATTTGAGGAACGCTAGCGGGTCATCGGTCACTAGCTCCAGGCCACATTGTCTGCTCCGCCTTCGGTTCGCGGAGGTTGTGCGCACTGCGCGGGTTGGAGTCTTCGACCTTGATGGAACGGATGAGGCCGTGGTGCCGGCTTCTCTCAGTAGATCAGTCATCCTGGCCCGGCCGCCGATCCGGACGTGCGACTCGACGCCTACCAAGATCGCCACGTAATCAGTCCATTGGCTATGCGGTAGTGAGGGGAGAGCTGGCAACGAAACGAGGCAAAGGGTTTTTGCCCCACAAGATGCTCCACAACTCACGCCGTCTGTCATCGTCAGATCGCCACTCCGTTGGTGCGCTGGTCAGGCCAACGCGCTCCGCCCGGAACCACCCGGTCGGCGCGCCCGAATCGGATTCACACTGCTGATCCACTGCTGAACTGGGAAGGGATAGGTTCGGTGCGGTTCCACCATCGTTCCTCCCAATTGCAGCTTCCTAACCCGGGGCCACGAGGCTCGGATTCAGAGGACATACCAGAAAGAGGAGCACTCCTACCGGCCGAAGTCGCCGCGGGACAACGAAGCCGCGCGGTCGTGGTGATGCGACGAGGTGTCGGTGCTGGTCACCCGCGCCGTGACGGGGCTAGGAGCGTGGGTCAGAACCCGCCAATGACCCCAACAGGCTGATTCGTCTCCCTTCGGTGCCGGAGCCGACCGTCGATTCGCGATTCCCCCGGGGATTTGCGAGAATTTGCCCATGGCAGATGATCGGGTCGGCGACAGGCTCTTTGAGGTGGAGTCCGGGCCGGTCCCGGCTCAAACAGTGACGCCGGTAGGCGCGCAGAAGCGCTTCCGTGAGTACAACCAGTCCCAGTCCTTTCTCCTCCCACCTTCCCTCGACGACTGGCTGCCCGAGAACCACGAGACCCGCTTCATTTCCGAGGTGGTCGAGGACATGCTCGATCTGTCCGGCGTCTACGACTCCTACACCGAGGCCTCGGGCGCCCCGCCCTATGACCCCGCCATGATGCTCAAGCTCTTGGTGTTCGCCTATTCGATCGGGGTCACCAGCTCGCGGGAGATGGAACGGCGTTGCCACACCGACGTGGCCTTCCGCTGGCTGAGCGCGAACGCGGCTCCCGACTACCGCTCCCTCTCGCGCTTTCGGCGCCGGCACCTCGGTGCCATCGACGCCCTGTTCGTCCAGGTCTTGGCCTTGTGCGCCGAGGCCGGACTTCTGAGGCTCGGCCGCGTGGCCCTCGACGGCACCAAGCTGCGGGCGTCGGCGAGTAGACACAAGGCCATGAGCTATAACCGCATGGGTCCGCGCATCGAAGAGCTCGAGGCCCAGGTGGCGGCCATGCTGGCCGAGGCCGAGGCCACCGACGTGGCCGAAGACGAGGCGTTCGGTGAGGACAAAAGGGGTGACGAGCTGCCACCTGAGTTGGCCACCAAGGAAGGCCGCCTGGCCAAGCTGCGCGCCGCCAAGGAGGCCATCGAAGGCGAGGCCAAGGAGAAGGCGGCACAAAAGGCTGAGCAAAAGGCCAAAGAACAGGGCGCCAGCGAGGAGGAGGCCTACGCCGCCGGCGCGAAAGCGGCCGAGGGGGCGACACCGTCTGGTCGGGCCCAGTGCAACTTCACCGATCCTGAGTCTCGGATGATGAAGACGACGGACGGCTTCAACTACGCCTTCAACGCCCAGGCCGTGGTCGATGAAGCGGCTCAGGTCATCTTGGCCCACTCGGTGTCCGACCAGGCCGCCGATGCCCCGCAGTTGATGGAGATGATCGAGATCAGCGAAGCCAATCTTGGTGCGGCGGGTATCGACGAGAACCCTGACACGTTCATCACCGACGCCGGCTACTTTTCCGAGAAGAACGTGACCGATGCCACCGACGCCGGCGTCGACGTATTGATCGCCACCGGGCGCATCCAAGGCGGCGAGCGGGTGCCGGCCGCACCGAGAGGTCCCATCCCAAAAGACGCCACGGTCAAAGAGAGGATGGCGCGCCGACTGCGCAGCAAGACGGGAAGGGCCGACTACGCCAGACGCAAGGCCATCGTCGAGCCGGTCTTCGGCCAGATGACAAGCCGCCGGATTCCTCCGTCTACGCGGTCTCGAGGGCGCCCAGGGTGAGTGGGCCCTGCACTCGCTCTGCCACAACCTGCGCAAGCTGGCCCGGGCAAATACGTAGGAAGGCCCAAACGGCCTCGCGTGAAGGCATGGCTCTCTCTCGCAACAAGCTCTCGATCGCTTTCTCCGCGCAATCGGTGAGCGAAGAGCCCGAACAGTGGTTCTCAGGCGTCAGTCCCGACTCTTTGACCGATTCTGACCCACGCTCCTAGCCCGATGGAGTTTGGGAACGCAGAAGGTTGACTATGGACAGCATTGTGGTCAGTACCGATAGGTTCTTCGACTCGGACCTCTGACTCGGCGGCGGTGGGGATCGTTGAGTCCGAGGTCCTTTCCGCCTCCGGCTTTGGCATCAGCTCCTCGGTGATCTCGGCTTGGCGCCGACGCAGATTGACGAGCCGAACCGCCTGGTCAAACGGCTTGTCGATCATCTCCCTAGCCTGATCGATATTCGCCAGGGTAGTGCCGAGTTCCTGGGTGTCATTGCGCAATCGCTCTTCGAGGTCTCCGAGTCGATTGGTGAGCCTGCTCAGCAAGCCCACGGGGTGCTCGCGCTCGACGTCTCTGGCCGACGATCACGGTTGAACCCACAGGAGCGTCGGGGAATGAAAGGTGCAACTCGGTCTCTCCGAAGTCGTCTTTCACCGCAACCACAAGATCGAGACCGGCAATGGTCCCGATGCCGATGGTCTGTCCGAAACGACGTCGGGCATCAACGAGTGCCTCTTTGATCCTTTCCCCGGCCTCGACCCGCTTGTCGGTGGTCACCCCGGTAATGGTGGCTCGAAAAGCCTCGCCGGAGACGTCGGTGCGGCGTTCCAGTGCGCGTTCAATCTTGGCGATGGTTCGTTCGAGACGCTCGATGGTCGGACCTGACGCGGCGATTGTCTTGGCCAGCCGGCGCTGTTCGGCGGCATGACCGTGGGCCAGACGTTCGAGCTTCGCCACTTCTGAGTCCACGCCTGCCTTTTCCATGATCAACGGGTTGCCGGTGGCGAGCGCCTTCACCTCGCCGTAGCTGAGGGAGGCTTCGCCCACGTCGTCAATATGGCGGGCTAGCTCGCGGTCGCCCCGGGTGACCTGGGCGATGAAGGTCGCCTTGCGTTCGACCGTGCCCCACATGAACACATCGAAGCTGGACTCGGTGACATAACGGAGCACGGACACGTTGGCGTTGAGGTTTCCTTGGCGCAGTATCCGTCCCTCTCGTTGCTCGATGTCGGCCGGCCTCGAGGGACAATCGAGATGGTGGAGCGCCACGGCGCGGGCCTGGACGTTGGTACCGATCCCCATCTTCTCCGTGGATCCGATGAGTACGCCCACCGCGCCCGAACGGCACTGGGCGAAGAGTTCGGCCTTCTCCCGGTCGTTCCTCGCCTCGTGCATGAAGCGCACCGCTTCTCCGGGTACCCCGCGCGCTGTTAGTTGGGCCTTGAGCTCGTCATAGACGTTCCACTCCTACGGGGCGTGCCGATGTAGTTCAGTCCTATCCGTCTTCCGACTCTCAAGAAAGTCTGATTGTCCGCAGGCCCCACCAAAAGCGGGTGCCGCTGCGACAAGCTCCAGCGCCACAACAACGACAACCAGTCCGCCTGACTCGAATCTTCCGACCCAGGAATCGCCTTTGCGGGCGGTATCGATGGGCTAAGTACGGCTATTCAGGGTGCTCTTACACAAGGACAGCTGGGTGGAGCAGGCACAATCTCTGATGCGATGGTTCAGTGTGGACCGGCATCAGCAAGCCTTGCTCCCGGTAGCGATGTTGGTTGTACCATCGACTCCGCATCGGTTGGGAATGCCAATCTAATCGTGCAGATCAACACTTCGCCTCCCGGCACGTTCACCCCGCTGATGATCGGCACCGGCTTCGGCTGCGCCTCGCTCAGCTCCCAGGAGCAGTCCGCATTTGAGGCGGACGGGGGCCCAATGCTGAATTGGATACGGCTCGATGACGCAGTGGAGCAGGGCATCGTGGCCGTAATGCGGCATGAGCCGACCTTGACGGTCTACCCTATTGCTACGACACAAACAGGAGGTTCGACCTTGTACACGATTAAGTGGACTGGGTTGCAACCCACCGAAGCGGGTTGGAGTCCCCCCTCCGACACCAGGGTTGAGGAGGGGGTTTATCACTTTCCCCATCGGCCTTACTCGGCCCTCAGCACCATGGCGGTCGGGGTACGTGCCGCGATTCGACCGGGGATTGCCGCGACGGCATTGGCGAAGACCAGAGCACCGACGGCGACGAGAACCACGGATAGGACCGGCACCGTGGGGTCGGGTACCGCGTTGATGTTGTCGGCGAACACCGTCCACAGTTGGCGCCCGATAACGATCCCGAGCGGAACGCCGACGATGATGCCGACGATAGCGGTCACCGTCGACTGCCATGCCACCACGGAGGCGAGCTGCCGCGGGGTGAAACCGAGAGCCTTCAACAGGGCCAGATCCCGTCGTCGGTGCCGGACCGAGGCCACCAAGGTGAGTGCGAGCGCGACGATCGCCCCGACCGCGAGTCCCACCGCCAGGATCTCTGGTGTCGAGCCAATGCTGCGGTAGTTCACGATCTGGACCGGACGCTGCACGCGGAGCACGGTGACGTTGTTACCGGCTGCATTAGGGTCGGCGGCAAGGACCTTGTTCGCCGCCTCGGCAATGCGCTGCAAGCTGGCCCGGCCGGCCGCGGCGCTGACTCCGCTGCGCATGCGCACGAAGACCAGTGAAGGGCCATTGAGGATCGGGTCCGGGCTGTTGATCGCCCGGTTGAACGCGGCAGGAATGAGCCCGGTGGGGACCAGAGCCCCCGTGCCCATGGAGGTGTGGTCGGACACGAAACTGGAGTAGCCCACCGCAGGAAACGTCGCGGTGCCGACGATGTGCAGCGGGGTCGGTGGGATGTAGGTGGGGGCATCCTTGGGGGTCCCGACGCCGACCATCACCGTATCGCCGACGTGCTTGTGGAGCACGGCCAACGTGGCTGCACCCAACACGACCTGGTTGTTGGCATCCAGATCGTGCCCCGACAGGATCGGAGGAGCCACCTTGGGGCGAGCGTTGCTGATGAGGATCGGCACCGTCTGGCCGTCGATCTCGGCGTTGTAGTAGCCGACTCCGGTCCAGGCGGAGACATCGGGATCGTGGTCGAGCAGCTTCAAGGCTTGCGGCGGGACGTCGTTGCTCGGGTTGAGCATGTAGCTCCAGTTCCACCCGTACAGCGCCGGGGTCGATACCAGCGTGTGCAAGCCTCTGGCGAAGGTGAGAGTGCCGACCAGCAAGGCGACGGCCAGGACGGTTCCCAGCAGCGCTGACCGAACCGGCACGGCGGTTCGGCCCCGCCCCGGCTCCAGTGCAAAGCGCACTCCCACCGTGCCGGCGACGGGTATGCCGGTAGCTTCGGCGCCGCGGCTGACTCTCGAACTTCGAGTGACAGATTGCCGCAGCTGAGAGATGCGGCTGGGCGCTCCTCGATAGGTGAGCGTAACTGAGGCGATCGCCAGGCCGCCGACCAGCGCCCCGAGCCCGGCGCCGAGCACGGTCCAGTCGAAGGCAATGCCCGGGTCGGGGTAGACCGGGCGCACTGGCCCGAGAGGGGCGAGCGGGGAGAGTCCCACCGCCACCACGGCGGCCAGCAATGAGCCGAGGACAACGGCGCCGAGCACACCAATTAACGCGTCGCCTGCTGTCACCGCCGGGGCCGCACCGAGGGCCCGCAACACTCGGCGGTCTTCGTCACCCCACCGCAGTTGGCGGGAGATGGCCTGTACCCCCAACACCAGGGCGACGAGAGCGGCGATAGCCCCGAATGCGCCCAGAGCGACCGCTTCGGGCTTGATCGCCAGTTCCACCTCCGACACGACACGGGAGGTCACGTGGAAGTTGTAGGTCATGTGCGGCGGGACTATCTGGACGATCTCCCGCTCGACCGCGGGAACATCACGGGCGCCATGGCGAGTTGTACTCCGTATCCTTCGGACTCAGCCGCCCGCGGCGAGATGGCGACGGCCTCCCGGATGAGCGCCGGAGTCACCACCGTGAAGCCGTAGGCCCGGTCAATATCATCTTGGACCACTTGGTTGTTGAGCGTCACTATCCCCACCAACGTGGCGTTCGCCCGCAGGGCTGGTGGCCCACGAAGGGTGCCGAACCCCGGCAGGTTCTGCTGCGCAGGGAGGTAGAACCCCAGGGGAACCACCTGGCCGACATGAACGCCGAACAGACGGGCGGCGCTTGCGGTCATCATGATCTCGTCGGCCCGCTGCGGGTCGGCCAGCCGTCCTTGGACGGCCGTGAGACGGTCCTGGGTGAAGAGCTCCCCATCGAGACTGCCCAGCGTGACCACAATATTGAATGTGCTCAACCTCGGTGTACCGTCGGTAGTAAGCGGCACGAAGGTTGGCGTTACGAGGTCTCTGACCCGTTTCACTCCGGGCAGGTGGGCAATTTTGGTCGCCAACGGCGGACCCGGACCGCCGTTGGTGGCGGGGTTGTACACCGCCACGTTCAGATCGGACGGGTTGGTGCCGGCCAGGAAGGTCGGGTACGACGATTGCGTCCGCCGGGCGCCGGCGATCGACGCCATGGCCAGGCCGCCCACGAGCCCGATGAGTAAGACGAGAGACAGATAGCCACCCCACCGGCGGCGAAAGGTGGCCCGGAACCGGTACCAGGCGACTGTCAGCACGCCGTTCTTACCACGTCAGGCCTTCCTTGACCTCTCCACCTGCGCCATCACATCCAAAGTGTCGTGCAGGCTCAGTCGGCGGCCAAGGGGGGCAGCATCCGGAACACCTTCGTGCCAGCACCCCGACCCCTGGGTTGCGGTGTCGCGCCACGCTGGCGCGTCGCGGGTTGCCCGTTCGCGCTCGGCTCCACCTCCGGAGCTGTGACCTGGACTGTTGCCTTCCTTAGGCGGCTTTGAGTGTCACCCTGCCTCGGAGCAGGGCCGGTGTACTCAGGGGGTCATACGCCCCTCCGAACCACCGAGCGAGAGAAGTCGGTACCGTTCCAGGGGTGGACGAAGCGAACCCGGAACAAACCCTGAGAATCAACGTGACGGAGCTCCTCCAGGGCGGACCCTTGGCCCTGCCGGAACTGGTGCAACATCTCGATACCCGCGGGCAGCTGGACTGGCTGCGCGACGACGACGTGCGTGAAGACGAAATAGCCGGAGCCTTGGTGGACTGTGTCGTGGTGACCGACGAAATCTGGTCGGGCCCCGCTCGCTTGGCGCTGTCGTCCCACCTGACGGAGGGGTTGGTGCTGACTCATCGGCTCCAGGACGAGGAGGTCGAGCGTCAGGAAGTAGAGGTGACTCCCGATCTGGTCCTTCTGGACTGGAACGTCGCCGAAGCTTTGCGACTGGGACCTGACGCCTTGCTCAAGCAGTGGCCCGGTGAACACGTGCCGGGTGAGGATCACAGCTTCGTGGCCGGGCCTGACGGGTGGCTCAGCGGTTTCCTGCCTGGGGATGTTGTGGCCTTTGTGCGGAACGGTGACTCAGTTCGGGTGAGTTCTGTGACCGACCTGGCGAACGACGAACACGAAATGGCTCTACTGCGCGAGGCGGTGGACTATCGGATCCCGCCGGGCACCGGTGAGGAGGCGGTTCCCCTTCTGCTCGATGCCCTGACACTGGATCCCACTGCTTTTCGTGAGCCGGTCCGCCCCCTGGGGGAACTGCTCGAGGCCGCCGGCATGGAACGGCGAGGCTTCTCGTTCGGTCGGGCCGGCGAGGAATGGTCGAGTTTCTCCGAGCAGTGGCGTGACGGGTCACGACGTGACACCTTGGCCAAGTGGGGCATATCAGGGTGCTGCGAGGATGCGTTCGATGAGGCTCGCACGGCCTATGACGGGATTAGGCAGGGTGTCGTACCCGATGTGCGGGCGGTAACACGCTCCTTGGCCCACGGGGCCGTGGCCCCTGCGTTGGCCGAGTATGTAATGGATACGTTCGCCAATGACGAGGGCGAGCTGGTTGCCTTCGCGGAGTTGATCGCCAGTGGGGGAGAGCACCGGGCCGCTCCCGCCCGGCTAATGCTGGCCCTTGAAGCTCAAGAGCGCGGCGATTTGGTGACGGCAGAGATCATGCTACGGCGTTCTCTACGGGCAGATCCCGAATACGCGCCCGCCGCTTTCATTTTGGTCGACTACGAGATCGATAGGGGCCATGTCGACGCGGCCATCGCCCTCCTCCGCCACTCCGATCTCGGAGAAGGAGACGTGTCGCTCGAGTTCCTGGAGGACCTCCGGGCCGCCAGTGGGGCTCTGTGCCGAGGAGTGGGTCGCAACGACCCGTGCCCATGCGGATCGGGGCGCAAGTTCAAGGCGTGTTGCCAGGACCAGAAGCGATCGCTGCTTTCGACGCGCACCGGTCTGCTGATGCACAAGCTCGCCCGCTTCGCCAGTAACGAGGCACAGCAGGAGATCGTGGTAGAGGTGGCTTACGCCGCTACCGACCCCAATAGTCCAGACCAGGCGGCTGCCGCGTTCGAGCTGTCGCAGGACCCGATCATCATGGACATCGCACTGTGGGAGGGAGGGATCGCCGACGACTACCTCGTTTCCCGGGGAGACCTGCTCCCCGAGGACGAACGAGATCTCATCGGGGAATTGATCGAGAATCCCCGAAAGTTGTGCGAGATCACCGCGGTAGATTCCGGACGGAGCCTGACCCTGCGTGACACGGCGAGCGGCGAAGTGGTGACGGTAAACGAGCAGCGTGGCTCGATCGGCCGGGAGCCAGGCGAGTTCATACTGGCTCGCCTGGCGCAACTGACTGATGTGACCCAGATCATGGGTGTCGTCGTGCATGTGCCGCTTCGTCTCCGTGCATCGGTCCTCGAGTTGGTGGACTTGGTCCCCGACATGGCCGACCTGGCCGCCTGGTATGGCATGGCTATCGCCCCACCCCGCGTCGTGAACCGGGCGGGTGAACTGACTATGTTCTGCCGGGTCGAGTTGGCCGGTGCCGGTGAGGCCTCCGAGGTCGCGTCGGTCCTCAACGAGATTCTCGAGCCCACCGAAGACGGCGAATGGATCCAGTGGTGGGACCACCTCGGTGATGGGGATCGGGTTATCGGCGGGGTGGTGCGCACCGAGGAGGAGACGTTGATAATCGAGGCGTACTCGAGGGAACGATGTTCGCGGCTCGTCGAGCTGGTGTGCGGCATGCTGCCTCACGCCTCGGTGGTGAACGAGACCATCACCGAAGTCGGACGGACGCGGCCGGACCCGTCAGAGCGTGCGCCCGCATCCGCCAGTGCGGTGGACCCGGCGATGCAGGGGCTGGTCGAGCAGATTATGCGCCAGAAGGAGGAAGAGTGGGTCGAAGAGTCGATTCCTGCCCTGGATGGACTGACGCCCCGCCAGGCGCTGGCGGACCTGACCCGAAGGGAAGATCTCTTCGCTCTGTTGCGCGAGTTCGAGGGGTACGGGGTTGCTGAGGCTGGTGCCGGGGGCGTTCTCGTTGGTGGCGGATTCAATGTCCAGCGGCTGCGGACACTCCTCGGGATCGACTGAGGATGATCAACGCCTCCTTGGACTGGTGGGGTCCTGCCTACAGCGCATTGAAGGCGATGCCGTCGGCCCTGCCGGTGTGTGGTCGATCGCGAGACGATGAGACATCCCCGCCGTAGAATGACACTATGAGCGAGCCCACCGACATTGAGTTCGTGTTCGAGCCCCAGGATGAGGGTGGTTACACCGTCTATGCCCCTGATCTGCCTGGTCTCCACACTGAGGGCGACACTCTCGACGAGGCCGTCGCCAACGCCGAAGAGGCGCTGGCACTCTATGTCGAAGGGCTCCGTGAAGATGGCCGGTTGGTCGGAACCGGGGTTATTCGACGGAGGTTCTCAATCCCGGCGTGAGTGACCGCCTGCCGGTTGTCTCCGGCGCCCAGCTCGTCCAAGCTCTTGAACGGGTGGGTTGGGAGTCCGTACGTCAGCGGGGGAGCCATGTCCGACTCAAACATCCTGATCGTTCGGTCCCTCTCGTCATTCCGTTGCACAAGGAACTAAAGCGGGGCACCCTCAGCGGAATCCTCAGGGATGCGGGTATTGACCGAGAAGAGTTGGCGGAGCTTCTTTGAGAAATTCGATCCGTTAGCGGTCATCGGAATAACTCGCTGTAGTCCGCCACTCGACGAAGCTTTGACCAGCCACTTTCCATCACGACGGGGCGTGGAGCAAAGTTGCAAGTCGGTCCTCCGACACCAATCGAGTCCCTGGTCAGGGGCTATTTCGGTAAGGCGTTATCGATCAACCTTCTGCCGATCTTCTGCCGATCCTCTGCCGATGGCCTGCACGGTTGCCACATTTTGTGCGTACAATTGCCTCATTGAGGGGTTAGCTATGGACAGAGTGCCTTACCCAGATGCCGAAACAGTGCGTGAGGTCGTTGAGTCCGACGCGGTGCGCCCCCTTGTCCTGGAGCCGAATGAATGGGACGCTCTCGCCGCGGCACCGCCGGCCGTAATCCCTGAGCTGGCCAAGCTCTTCTCGACACCTTCAATATTTGGCGAATGACTCGGGGCGGTTCGCACCGCCCCACCCTCTGTCGGAGCGTCACTCTCTCGCGGACTTCACCTGCGGTGAGGAAACGATAGACACGTGGGCCCGCGATCGGGCGACGGGAAATCATGCTCTCGGGTATTCCCGAACTTTCGTGACGACCGAGCATGACTCCGATTTGGTCGTCGGCTTCTATTGCTTGAATGCGATGGGGGTCGCACGCGGCTCGGTCGATCACCCACAGCGAGGGACTGATCCACCACGAGAACTACCCGCGATCTTGCTCGGCAGGCTGGCTGTATCATCACATCTTCAAGATCAAGGCCATCACCTGGGAACGGATCTTTTGCGCGACGCTATTGTTCGGACCGTGACGGTGTCCTCACATGTGGGAGTCCGACTAATGGTCGTGGATGCCCTAAATGAGCGTCTGGTCGGGTGGTACGAACGGCGTGGCTTCGACAGGACCCAGTCTGATCCGCTCAGACTGGTGGCTATCACACCGTCTCTGCGCCGGACGTACGAGGACTACGGCGGACCCATTTCATAGGCTGGAGGCTCCGAAGATCGCAGCGGCAACATTCTCGGCGGCCGTGGTCTGCATGCCTTCCACGACGTGACTGTAGATGTTCAACGTGATGTTGGTCGTGGTATGGCCCAGCCGGTCGGCAACGACCTTCGGGTGGACGCCAGCACGCAAGGCGAGAGTCGCCCAGGTGTGGCGAAGGTCATGGAGCCGGATCCGGGGCAGTGGGTCGGCCGCGTGGTCCTTGTTGGACCGCTCGAGCTTGCGGTCGAACTCACGGGAGAAGCGGTCAGGGTGGTATGGCTCGCCCGTCGCGTGGGAGAAGACGAACCCGCCCTCTGCGTACTTCGGACCGATCAGAAGACGATCCTCGGCCTGGCGCTTCCATTGCTGGCGAAGGACGGACACGGTGCCGGGGCGTCGAGCTCGATCACCCGGGAGCGGCCCGTCTTGGTCGATCCCATCGTCGCTTCGTGGCCCACGACGATGAGGGCTCGGCGGATTGAGATCCTCGCGGCATCCAGGTCGACGTCGCCCCATGTGAGCCCGAGAGCTTCGCCGCGCCTCATTCCGCTAGTCGCCAGGAAGTAGAACGCCGGCCCGTACCGATCGGCGGCCGTCCATTCCAAGAATCGGGCGAGCTGCGGGCCGGACCACGTGACCATGGCCGGCGCCGCCTCGGACGCCTCACGGGCGCGCGGGGGAGTGGCACGTTGAGCCGGGTTCACCGTCAGGAGGTTCTCAAGCACGGCATCGCCGAGCGCCCGGCCGATGATTGTGTGGATGTAGCGGACGGTCCGGGGGGACAACCCCTCGCCCATCCGGTGCCCCATGTTGCCGTCGGCGCCGATAGAGCGGTAGAGGGTGTTCAGGTCCGAGGGTGTGATCTTCTGCAGGTGTACCGATCCCAGTCGCGGGAGAACGTGGGTGCGGAGGTTCCGGGCGTAGCTGTGGAGCGTCGAATCGCGCACGCTCAGGCCAGGGAGCCACCGCTTCTCCACCCATTCCGAGAGGGTGAGCTTCGCTGGCTCGACGTAGGCGCCGCGCTGCGCGTCACCGAGCAGCCGCGTCATCTCGTCGCTGGCAGCGCCCTTCTTGAGCCACGACCCATGCCAGACGCGCCGGCGCCGGGTGGCCGAAGTACCCAGCGCGCCGCCGCACTTCTCGCACGACAGCTCGGCCGTCTGGTGCGTCCATTGACCGCCGCGGCACTTGGGAGTGGGGCACGGGCGGAACGGCATCTCGCCATGGTCGACAACCACGTAGTAGCGGTCGCCCTTCTTTTCGACGTGACCTCTCACTTTGCCTCCTTCGTCCAGCGTGGTGCGAAACCACGATCCTGTGCCTCTTCGATCCTTCGTTGAACTGTCGTCCGCGACATGTCATGGCCTTGTGACTTGAGGAGGCGCATCACGTCCACGTAGACAGTCGGACGCCGTTTCGCCTTCTTGGCGTCGGCCAGTGCCTTCTTTACGAGGTCGCCAACCACCTTGAGGTTGGCGGTAGTGGGGGGAAACGCCCTACGTCGCGGGGCCGCACGCGCCAGTCGCCACCCCTTTGTGATCGCCTCCCGGGAACCGAAGCTCGCCTTCATTGGCGCATACTGAACGGTTCCATCGTCGCCCTCGGTCTCCTCGTAGGCCATCCATCTCGCAGCCTGCTGGAGTAGCGCTGCAATCGGAATCGAGCGAAGGCCGAGCGGCGATATGGCGGCTTCGCCGGGCCGGGTGCGTGCATTGATCTCGTGGCAGATCGGACCTTGCTCCTCGTCCATCACGATCTCAAGGACCACGTCGTACTTGAGGCGAGGATCGCCGAACGACACCTCGAAATGCCGAGGCACGACGTACGGGGTTCCGGAGAGCGAGACGAAGGCCGGGGAACCGTGGATGAATCCATGCGAAGGCCAGATGTTGTCGGTGTCCAAGGTGGTGGCCATGCCGTCATCGTATCAGTGTCTTTGGTACGGGTCAACTATGGGTCAATCCCAAGCCACGCCATCGCATAGGAATGGTGCCCATGGCGCACGCAACGAAGGCAGAAGAGACCAAGCCGGAAGTCGGGTT
>Ga0307373_10007865_pt1 | contig 16461 bp, 13 predicted proteins | sample OX2MG_FD_202534 | JGI IMG/M metagenome (GOLD analysis project Ga0307373, IMG submission 202534) | Soil microbial communities from Risofladan, Vaasa, Finland - OX-2 | ecosystem: Environmental > Terrestrial > Soil > Coastal area > Acid sulfate soil | place: Finland: Risofladan, Vaasa | collected... | reverse complement strand
TTCGACCATGGCCGTCCCCGCCGCGTGCAACTCTGCGCCCTCATTGACCGCGGCCACCGCGAGTTGCCCATCGAGGCCAGCTTCGTCGGCAAATACGTCCACACCGCCGCCCACGAAACGGTCCAGTTGCGACTGCACGAGATCGATGCAGCGGAAAAAGTGCTGCTCATGGAACCTGCCTAGGGCCAACCGGATTCATGCCATTGCCGGATCAGCCGCACGCCCCTCACCTCCTCGGTATCGAGCCGCTCCCGCTTTCCCGTATTGAAGCCATCCTTGACCGCGCCGCCGAGTTTCAGCGCCAGCCCCCGCCCCGGACGCTCGCCGGCAAACGCCTGCTGCTGCTGTTCTACGAGGCCTCCACCCGTACCCGCACCTCGTTTGAAGTCGCCGCCCGCCGCCTGGGCGCCGAAACCGTCTCCGTCACCCCAGGTTCGAGCAGCATCGAAAAAGGCGAATCCCTCCTCGATACCGTCTACACCCTGCGCGCCATGGCCATCGACGGCATCGTCGTCCGCCACAGCTCCAGCGGCGCCCCTCACCTCGTCGCCGCCCACGTCGATGTCCCCGTCATCAACGCCGGCGATGGCATGCACGAGCACCCCACCCAGGCGCTGCTCGATGCCTTCACCATCCGCCGCCACCGCGGCACGATTGCCGGCCTGCGCGTCGCCATCATTGGCGACGTGCTGCACAGCCGCGTGGCCCGCTCCAACCTGCTCTTGCTCTCCCGCTTGGGCGCCGAGGTCCGCCTGTGCGGCCCGCGCACCTTGCTGCCCCCGGAATTCGCCGCCTATGGCGCCCGCGTCCGCCTCGGTTGGGATCTCGAAGACGCTTTGAACGGCGCCGACGTCGTCATGGTGCTGCGCATCCAGATGGAACGCATGAAGGAGAGCTTCTTCCCCAGCGAGGCCGAGTACGTGGCCCGCTACTCCGTCACCCCCGCCCGCATGCGCGCCGCCCGCCCCGATGCCATCGTCATGCATCCCGGACCCATGATCCGCGGCGTCGAGATCAGCGCCGAGGTCGCCGATTCACCCCAATCGGTGATCCGCGAGCAGGTGGAGAACGGCGTCCTTATCCGCATGGCGGTTCTGCACGAGCTGCTGGTATGCCATGAACCTCATCCTTAAAAACGGCCGCCTCTTCGATCCCCAGCTCAGCCTCGACCGCGTGGGTGATGTCGTCCTGCAGGACGACCGCGTGCGCGATCTCGGCCCCGACATCGCCGCCTCCGGCCCCGGCGTCATCGACTGCACGGGCCTGATCATCGCTCCCGGTTTCATCGACCTGCACGTCCATTTGCGCGAGCCCGGCTTCGAGTACAAGGAAACCATCGAGACCGGCACCCGCGCCGCCGCCGCGGGCGGATTCACCGCCGTCTGCGCCATGCCCAACACCCAGCCGGTCAACGACAACGCCGGCGCCACCGAGCATATCGCCCGCCGGGCGCGCGAGTTGGGCCACGCCCGCGTCTACCCCATCGGCGCCATCACCGAGGGCAGCCGCGGCGAACGCCTCGCTGCCATCGGCGGCATGTGCCAGGCCGGCGCCGTCGGCTTCAGCGACGACGGCCGCCCGGTGATGAACGCTCAAATCCTGCGCCGCGCCCTCGAGTACGCCTCCATGTATGGCGTTCCCATTATCGAGCACGCCGAGGATCTCAACCTCTCCGCCGGCGGCTCCATGCACGCGGGCGCCCGCGCGCTGCAGTTGGGTCTGCGCGGCATCAGTTCCACCTCCGAGGCCGCCATGGTGGCGCGCGACATCCTCCTCGCCGAGGAATCGGGCGCCCACATCCACATCGCCCATCTCTCCACCGCCGCCTCCGCCCGCCTGGTGCGCGCGGCCAAGGCGCGGGGCGTGCGCGTCACCGCCGAGGTGACGCCCCATCACCTTATTCTCTGCGACGAAGATGTGGTTGACTACGATACCAATTTCAAGATGAACCCGCCGCTGCGCGGCGCTGCCGACCGCGAGGCGGTCATCGCGGCCCTCGCCGACGGCACCATCGACGCCATCGCCACCGACCACGCCCCCCACGCCGGCCACGAAAAACAACAGGAGTTCGACCGTGCACCCTTTGGCATCATCGGCCTCGAAACCGCCCTCCCGCTGGTGCTCCGCCTGGTCGAGAGCGGCCGCGTCTCTCTGGCCCGCATCGTGGACGCGCTGAGCTCCGCTCCGGCCCGCATCTTTGGACTGCGCGGCGGCCGCCTCGAAGCCGGCGCCCTCGCCGACCTCACCATCTTCGATCCCAGCCGCGAGTGGACCTACGATCCCGCCCGCGGGCTCTCGAAAAGCCGCAACTCCCCCTTCGCGGGCTGGCGCCTGCGTGGCGCCGCGGTTCACACCATCGTGGGCGGACGCGTCGTTTGGAGCGGGGCGGCGGCTACGCCACCGGAATCGTGAGGTCCAGCCGGATATCGATCTGGGGGTTGTACTGGGAATCGGTGCGGCTGGGGCTCTTGTATCCCTTCCAGACCGCGTAGATCGAGTAGGTCGTGTCCTTCTTCAGGTCGTAAAAACTGAAGTTGCCATCGTTGCCAGTGATGACCGTGCGCCCCACTTTGCTGCTCATGTCCACCAGATGAACGATGGCTTGCGCCAGCGGTTGGTGGACGGCATTGAACACCGTGCCGTGCACGCTGCGTCCCAACTGGGGCGGCGCGATTTGCACATCTTGCCCAAGCCGCTTGGGGCTATTGGCCGCGACTCCCGGCAGACATAGCCCCACGACCAGCAGACCTGCCAGCGCCAGCCGGCACTGCAAGCCGCTCATTCGTCCTCGTCCTCGTCCTCGCCATAGCCGGCGTCTTCTTCTTCGTCGTAGCTCAGCTCGTCTTCATCCTCGTCTTCGTCGTCGTCGTCGTCGTCCTCGTCCTCGTCTTCATCCTCGTCTTCATCGTCCAACTCGTCCTCATCCTCCTCGTCGTCGTCATCATCGTCGGCGCCGAGGCGTCCCAATTCGAGCGGGTGGGGGTTAACGACTTCGAAGTGGATGCCGCAGCCTCCGCAGCTCACCACTCCACCTTCCTGCAGTTGTTCTTCGTCCAAATCCATATCGGCCTCACATGCGGGACAGAAAACCATGCGCCCTCCTGGCGACTCGACTCCCATCTCCTTTGATTAAGATACACAGATTCGGCTTCGCGCGCCGCTTCCGTTAGCATAAGGCATGCCCAGCCGCGAATTTCCTGCCCAGCCCCTGGCTGGTGTCGGGGTAGTGGTGGTTTGGCGCGACCACGAGTTGCGCGATTACGTGCTGCTGGTCCAGCGCCGCCTGCCCCCCTTGGCGGGGTGGTGGAGCGTGCCCGGCGGACTCATCGAACTCGGCGAAACCGCTCGCGCCGCCGCCGCCCGGGAAGTCCTCGAGGAAACCGGCTTGGAGATCGACCTCGGCCCCGTCCTCACTGCGGTGGACCGCATCGAAACCGCCCCCGGCGCTCGCATCCGTTTCCACTACGTGATCGTCGATTTCATCGCCCATCCACGCCACGATTCCGTCGCTGCCCCCGTGCTGGCCGCAGCCACCGACGCCGCCCAGGCGCGCTGGGTTCGCCTCGCCGACCTCGACCAGTACCGCCTCACCGATGGCTTGGAAGCGGTACTCCGCCTCGCCTGCAAAATCCCCTGAATGCTATACTGACCCCTATGTCCGGGCACTCCAAATGGGCAACGATCAAGCATAAAAAGGCGGCTACTGACGCCAAACGCGGCAAGATTTTTACCCGCCTCATCAAAGAAATCGCCATCGCGGCCCGCGCCGGTGGCGGCGACATCGATTCCAATCCCCGCTTGCGCAGCGCGGTCCTCGCCGCCAAGACGGAGAATATGCCCGCCGACAACATCAAGCGTGCCATTCTGCGCGGCACGGGCGAGCTCCCGGGCGCCATCTACGAGGAGTTCTCCCTCGAAGGCTACGGCCCCGGCGGCGTTGCCGTCCTGATGGACATCACCACCGACAACCGCAACCGCACGGTGAGCGAGATCCGCCACCTCATGAGCCGCAATCACGGCAACATGGGAGAGGCGGGTTGCGTCGCTTGGATGTTCAAGAAATTGGGCACCATCTCCTTGCCGCGCCAAGCCGCCAGCGAAGACGACCTGATGAGCATCGTGCTGGATGCCGGCGCCGACGACCTCCGTGCCGAGGATGGTACCTGGGAAGTGCTCACCCCGCCCGAGGCCTTCGATGCCGTGGTCGCCGCCCTGAAGGCCAAAAGCCTCGAGCCCGACAACGCCGAGGTCGCCATGGTGCCGCAGAACTACGTCAAGCTGCAGGGCAAGGAAGCCGAGCAGGCCATGAAGCTCCTCGACGCCATCGACGACCAGGACGACGTCACCCACGTCTACTCCAACTTCGATACCGACGAGGAGCAATTGGCGACGGCCTAGCCGTCGCCTCCTCTCCGCTCCCCCCGTAGCCGGCAACCGACAGCTGCCGTTTTAGTACTTCGGGACGGACGGGTCCACTTGGTCCGACCAGGCCAATATGCCTCCCGTCAGGTTGCGCACATGCGGGAACCCTGCCGCGCGCAGCATCTCCACCGCTTTTGCCGACCGGCCCCCCATCTTGCAGTGGGCCACGATCGTCCGCTCCCGGTCCAACTCCTCCATCCGCCGCGGCAACTCGCCTAGCGGGATCAGGACCGAGTTGGCGATGCGCCCAATGGCGAACTCAAACGGCTCGCGTACGTCCAGGATGAACACATCCTTGCCGGCGTCCAGCTCCTGTTTCAGCTCGCGCGCCGTGACCTCCACCCTTTCCTCAGATGCGGCCTCGGCAGATGCGGCCTCGGCGGCTGGCGCCACGCCGCCGCGTCCCAGGCCGCAAAACTCCTGGTAGTCGATCAGTGCAGTCACCGTTGGATGGTCGCCGCACACCGGGCAATGAGGATTCTTGCGCAGCTTCAGCTCCCGGAACTTCATGTTCAGGGCATCCACGAGCAGCACGCGGTTCTTCAACGGTTCGCCAATCCCGATGATGAGCTTGACCGCCTCGGTGGCCTGGATCATCCCCATGATGCCCGGCAGGACACCGAGCACGCCACCTTCAGCGCAGCTCGGCACCAGCCCGGGTGGTGGCGGCTCCGGGTACCAGCACCGGTAGCAGGGCCCGTCCGGCAGCCCCAGCACCGACGCCTGGCCTTCAAACCGGTAAATGCTGGCGTACACGTTGGGAATCTTGCTCAGCACGCAGGCGTCGTTCACCAGGTAGCGGGTAGGGAAGTTGTCCGTGCCGTCGATGACCAAGTCGTAGCCACGGAAGATCTCCAGCGCGTTACTGCTGTCCAAACGGGTGTTGTAACCCACGACCTTGACGTTGGAGTTGATGGCGGTGATGCTCTCCCGTGCCGATTCCAGCTTCGATCGCCCCACGTCGGCGGTGGCGTGGATCACCTGCCGCTGCAGGTTGCTGAAATCCACCACGTCGAAATCCACGATGCCGATCGTCCCCACGCCGGCGGCGGCCAAATATAATCCGACCGGCGCGCCCAGCCCGCCGGCCCCGATGGTGAGCACGCGCGCCTGCTTGAGTTTCTGCTGCCCCTCCATCCCCACTTCGGGAATGATCAGGTGCCGGCTATACCGTAAGATTTCTTCTTTGTTCAACACTGCGGGTTCGACTGCGGTTGCCATGGAGAAATGCCTCCCACCCCAACCACGCTGGCGGGGTTCAACGCTTCTAGGAAATTGTCAGGGATCAGGGCCGGGCAGGGCAGGTCAACATCGCCCACTGGCAACAGCGGCAGGGCAGCCGCCAGCGATGGACGGGACAATCGACAGCGTGTCGTTGGCTTTCACCGGGGTCTTCTTGCTCCCAGTATAGCGAATATCCTCGTCGTTCAGGTAGACGTTGACGAAGCTGCGCAACTGCCCGTCCGGGTTCATCAACTGTCCCCGCAACTGCGGATGCGCTTGCATCAAATGCTCCAACACCTCGCCCACGTCCTGGCCTTGCGCCTCCACCTCGACTTTGCGGTCGGTGTAGGCGCGCAGCGGCGTCGGGATGAACACCTTGATGGCCATGGCGATAGTGATTTCCTCCTACTTTCCGATGCGCGAGTGCCGATCCCGTTACACCGACTTGGTCACGCCGATTCAGGCGCTGACCCGGCAGTCCCGGTCGTCTCGACCGTCTCCTGGATAAAGTGGCTGCGGTCCTCGGCCAGCTCGAATGATCGTGCCGCCGCCTCGCCGCGCGCCGCCCGTCCCTCCATGATGGAGACGATGAGATAAGAATACCCCGGCCAGGCGGCGTGGTCGAGGTCGTACTGCGATGGCCGCGCCGGATGATCGGGATGGGAGTGATAAAAACCGATGATTTCCAAGCCTCGCTCCCGGGCCTGCCGCTGCGCCGCCAGATGCTCCTTGGGATCGAAATCAAAGCGGTTGCGCGGCGAACTGGCGTTGGCGTTGCGCATTGCATGCGCCTCGACCACCCGCCGCGGCGCCCTAGCGTCGGCCGCCGGATGCCCCAGCAACAGCCCGCAGCATTCATGGGGATAGGTCGCCTCGCCGTGCCGCAGCACCGCCTCCATCTGCGCCCCTGGCATCCACAGCCCCATTACTTTCCCTCCTGCCAAAATCGCTCGCTCAGATATTTGTCGGCGTTGTCGGCAAATACGGTCACCACCACCGCACCCGCTGGCGCCCGCCGCGCTACCACGTTGGTCCCTGCCCACGCCGCGCCCGCGCTGATCCCCACCAGCAGTCCTTGCTTGCGCGCCAAGTACCGCACCGCCGCGTACGCCGCTTCGGTGGAGATCCCCACGTCCTCGTCCGCCACGCTGGGATCGTAAATCGCCGGCACCATGGCGCTCGCCATGTGCTTCAGCCCTTCCAGGCCATGGAAGGCGGCGTCCGGCTGCAGCGAAACGCACCGGATCGCCGGGTTCAGCTCCTTCAGCCGCCGTGCCGTGCCGATGAACGTCCCGCTCGTCCCCATGGTCGCGGTGAAATGTGTGACCCGGCCCTCGGTCTGCTGCCAGATCTCCTCCGCCGTCGTGCGGTAATGTGCCTGCCAGTTCTCTGGGTTCGAGTACTGATCGGTGTAACAGTATTTGTCCGGTTCCGCCGCCACAATTTCCCGTGCCTTGCGGATCGCTCCATCGGAACTCTCAGCCGGATCCGTGAACGTGATCTCGGCTCCGTACGCCGCCAGGATACGGCGCCGCTCCGGGCTGATATTCTCCGGCAGGCACAGCCGCACCTTGTACCCGCGCGCCGCGCACAGCATCGCCAGCGCAATGCCGGTGTTGCCGCTGGTGGCCTCCAGCACCGTCCGCGAGGCGTTCATTGCCCCGCTCCGCTCCGCCGCGTCCAGCATGGACCACGCCGCCCGGTCCTTCACGCTCCCGCCGGGGTTGTTCCACTCCGCCTTGGCGAACAGCGCTGCCCCCGAATCCGCCTTTCCCAGCGCCAGCAGCGGAGTATGGCCAATGCGGTCAATCAGGCTCTGACCTAACATCTCTGAATTGTACCAAGGGAGCTAGCTGGAGCTTGGCGATGTCACGCCCCGCGCGGCCATATTGCCGCCCAGCAGAGTCGGCTCCCAAGTGATCGGCGCGTCCGGCCCAGCGCAAAGCGGCGAGCCACGGTATAATTTGGCTTGATGCGCGGCAAAATTGTTCCTCCCACCTTTGAGCAGGCTCAGCGGAAGCTCGCGAGCCTCGGCTTTACCTGCACCTTGCTCTCGGGCGGCAACGTGCTCGCGCGCAAGTACGAATGCGCCGCCATCCTCGGTCCCGGCGCGGGCGGCAAATCCGCCGAGGTCGCCGTGGCGCCGGGACGCGTCCTCGACGGCGAGTTGGCGCGCCTCGTCGATCGCGGCTATCAGAAGTTCTTCAAGTCCGCCGACGCCGAGGTTCCCGCCCGGCCGGAGGAGCTGAGCGCGCTGGCCCGCTTCGAGAACGAGCTGCGCTACGCCTGCGGCATCCCCTCGCTCTACAACGAGGCCCTGGGCTCGGTCAGCGACCGCTACATCTACGACCGCATCTGGTTCCGCGACGAAGGCCGCCAGCCCAAGCCCTGGGAGCAGGAAGCCGCTACCGCCCTCCACGCCTAGCTTCGCTCCAGTGGCAGCTTGGAGATGCCAATCGAAGTCCGCCCCCAAGCGAGTGATGCTCACGGTGCGAGCATCACGGGAGCGACCCAGCGATAAGTGGCGAGCCAAACGCCCGCTGCTCACGGCTCACCGCCGGAGCGGCGGCCGCCGCTGCCACCGTGCCTGTGATCCGCAGCCGGTCCTGATTGTCGACGCTCTCGCCGAAGTTGCGGAACGCGTCGTACTGGTTGGGCGGGATCAGGTTAGGCTTCAGTTCCAGGCTCCGGTTGAAGACGATCTTGCCGCCCTGGTCCGTATAGCCAGCGCTGAAGCTCCCAAACGCGTTATCGATGTGTGCATCGGGCGGTAGTTCCACCCCGGCGAACCGCGCCGGCAACGTCACCGCCACGTTGGTCTGCTCGAAGCTCCCCCCCGCAATCACCAGCGGCTGCGTGCGGAACGGCAGTGGGGCATAGCGCTGCAGCAATCCGGCCGGGCTGGCGAGGTGTTCGATATCCCACGCCGTCCCACCGTCGTTGTGGACAAAACCCGGCACGGTGGCGTCGACGGTGATCACCAGTGGCTGGCTCTTGTCGGTGAGGTTCGCCACCGCACCGCCGGTCGCGGTAGCGTTGGGATAGTTGGCCAGCGCCATTTGCTGGTAGATCTGTGGCAGGCTGGAGGCGGGCTGGTCGGCTAGCGCCTCCCGGATCTGCTGGCCGTTGGGTCCGCGGAACTCGAGCCGCAGCTTCAGTGTGGCGTTGCCCGAGTCCGCCACCGTCCCGGTAGCGGTGATGACCACCCCATCCAGCGGGGAGACGAACTGGGGCACGTGCGTAAACTCCGCCGGTCCCGTGGCGCCGGTCACGAGGGCGAGCGCGCCACGCACGTCCGGCACAATATAGCCTTGACGCGCGAAGTCTCCGTTCAGGTCATACCAACCCGCTGGTCCCGTGCCGCCCGCCACGTGGATCAGCGGGTACGTGAACTGGTACAAACTGGGAATCTTAATCGACGACTCATCCGTCACCCCGCGCGTCAGCACCAGTTGGAACGGCACCCGCGCCGCCGCCAGCAGCGCGAGGAATACCGATGTCCGGTTGCCGCTGCCGTCGGTGAAATACTGCCGTGCCGGCTGCAGCATCGCGCCCTGCGCCGGTTGAATGTTCGCCACCACCCAGTTAAAGATCGCATTCGCGCGGTCGATGGGTCCGGCCTGTCCCGCGGCCAGCTTGGCCGCCTCCGCCTGCATTTCGGGCGTGGCCCTCTGCACTGAATAGAGATGGTCGGCCAAGTATTGGCTGAGGTCGCCCCAGCCCATGGTGCTGCTGCTGATCCACACTTTCGGCACCAGGTTTTCTTCTGGCGGCATGTGCGGCTCACTCACCAGCTCCCGCATCTTCTGAAGCAACCACTCCTGGGCGGTATAGCCGTCGGCAAGGGTCGTTACCGTGGGCGGGGTGGAGAAGCGCTCCTGATCCACCAACAGCGGATATTGGGGCGGCGTCAGCACGATGTAGTCGGCATAGTTGTCGGGCTGCTGTTGTTTGGCGGAGTTGAATTCAAAAAACTCCTCATTGTTGATGGTTCCTGGAATGATCGTTGACGGCGGCATGTGCTGCACGTACTCGACCTCGATGTAATCGCCCGCCTCCAACCCCGGCATGGTGATGTTGCTGAGGTTGGATACGTTCTCTGGCAGCAGCATGGCGCCACTCTGCTTGATGGTGCGCACCGTGATGAGATCACTGCCGGGCGCGATGGATTGATCGCCCAAGGCGGAGATGCCGGCGGCGTTCAATACCCGGAAAATCTGATGGATGTACTGATCCTGGCTGGAGTCCGGGTTGATGCGGTTCACCATCTGGTCAAAAACCAGAATCGAACTGGCGTTGGGGTACTCACCTTTTCCGGGCGCATCGCGCAGGATCTCGGCGGCGGAGTGATACCACGGTTGCCAAAACTTATCCCCAGTGAGGAAGTTGGCTTCGTGCCGGAAGCTGTTGCGGTTGAAATCGGTGCGGCGCAGATCGGCGATGCCTTGGCTGAGGTTCTGCTGTAACCCGATGTCGTCGGCTCCGGCCGCGATCCGCCGGTCGTAGGGAAAGTCGGCCAGTGCCTTGGCGGCCTCGGACCGCGCCTTTTGGTTGGCGGCCTGCGACTGGGCCGTGCCCGCGGCCGCATCAGCCTCCAACAGCAGTGCATCCAAATATTCTCGCCGCAGCGCCGCCGACGAGGGCTCGAACCCGCACGCGGTGGCCAAGAGTTTGGCCGCGGCCGCCGCGTGCCCTTGATTCAGCTCGTAAGCGCCCAGCGTGCCCGCCGCGCGCGGATCGGCGCGCAGCACCCGCTCCCAATCGGCCACCTTGGCGGCATCGCCAACGCTGGCGTAGAAATCCAGCGCGCTGGCGATCGAGTTCCAATCCGAACTCGATTCCACCAAGGCGTGGCTGAGCGCCGTTTCCGCCTCGGGTGTCCAACGCTGGCTCGCCGCCAGGTGAAACGCCGACCAGTCGCAATCGGCATAGCCTTTGCCCGTGCAGTGCGCATATTGCTCGGCGGCTTGGGTGTTTTTACCTTCCGACTGGTAGACGTGGCCCAAACGGTCATACGCCCGCAGTGCGCGCGGATCGGCCTTGAGCGCCTTGTGTGCCGCCGTTTCCATCTGGGCCGCGGCCCAGCTCTGGCTGGCATCTTCCAGTGCGCCGTAAGTTTCCGCCAGAGTCAGCCACACCGGCGCCGCTTGCGGCGCCAGCGCCCCCGCCCGCGTCAGCGCCACCCGCGCGCCCTCGCCATCTTCGTCCTGGACGCGCCGGATGCCGTCGACCCACAGCGCCACGGCGTCGTCCGGATGCCGTTGCAGCCGGGCCGTGCTCCACCCCGCCAGCGTCTCCGGCGCCGGCAGGATTTTCGCCTGACCTGCCAGCTTGGCGTCCGGCGGCAGTCCGTCGGCATTGCTCCAGGCGGTGGCCGCGGCCGGTCCCCCGGTGGTTGATTCCGCCCGTAACATCAGGTCGAAATCCCGCCGCTCCTCGCCTCCCAGCTTCACCACCACGCGGCTCCATCCCGCCGCCAACTCCACCGCGGCCACCGCCGTGGCCGGCGTGTAGCGGGCGCGCCGGTCGTTGTCGATGACGGTGACACCGTTGATCTCCACCTGCGCCGAGGCCGCGCTGTAGAGCCGCAGCATGACCAGCGTCGGCTGCGTGGCATGCACATAGGTCACGGCGAAATCCAACCCCTGTTGCCCCCAATCCAAGGGAAACTGCACCGCCCCGCTGGCGCTGTCGTAGGCCTGCGGTTGCCGCGTCAGCGATCCATCGGCATAGGAGGCCGCCGGCCCGCGTTCGATGGGGAACGTGGCGTCAAAGTCCAGGTTCTGCCAGTTCCCAAACGGCCCCCACAACTGCCAGTGGGCCAACCGTCCGGCCAGCGCTTGCGCCCGCTCCGGCGTCAGAGCCACCCCGGGCGCGTGCACCGCCGCCAGCAGCGAGCGCCCCAGCATATAGGCTGTGGTCGGATCGGCCAGCGGTTCATCCAACGTCCGCTCGATCGCCGGCACCGCATCCAGCAGCGCCCGCCCCTGGTTCTCCAACTCGCCGCTCAAGGTGCGGACCGCCAACTCGGTCGCGACATCGTTGGGCGCTGATTCGGTGAGGCGCAGCGCCGCCGCCAGCATCTGCCGGTCCTGCCCTTGGGAGTAGGCGGAGACAAACTGCACAAACGCCATCTCCGCCGCCGCCGAGGCGGGCGGCGTGGTCACGCGCGTCAGCGCCGTCTCGGCCTCGGCCTTGGCCGCTGGCGGGCCGTAGAACAACTCCAGCCACAGCACGTCGGCGGCGCCGTTGGGGCCGCGTTGCCGCGCTGCCGCGAGGGCCGCCGTGTAGCCGCCGCCAGCCACCCGCGGCAGCCGGTCCAGCACCGACGCCGCGGCGGTGCCGTTCGCGGACGCGCCACGGCCGCTGTTCTGCGCCCTTCCCAGCCCCGTCAGGCTGACCATGAGTGCGGCTACAGCCACGCTACGGGTATTCATTGGCCGCCTCCGCTCGCGGACGCGCCCGCCGAGGGCACGCTGGACAATGGACGGTCCAGCGTGGCATCCACCTGGGACCAGAAACTCCGGAACTGCCCATACTCGGCTGGCGTGATCAACGACTGCTTGGTGACCACGCGGCTGCGCAGCGTCAGCGTGCCGCCGTTCATCGCGGCCTCGGCCGCGAAGCTGGCAAAGGGTTCATCCTGCTGCGTCGGTGCCGGCAGTGCCGCTACCTGGTAGCCGGGTGGCAAGGCGAGGTGCATCTCTTCGCTAAGTATCTGCGGCGGGTCGGTGAGCACATCCTCGCGCCGTTGCGCCAGCGAGGCCATCTCCGGCAGCCATGCCTGCGGCACGATCTGGCGTGGGATGAGCAGGGTGGTGCCGTTGACGGTGGCGAAGCGCGGGATCACGCCCACCAGCTTGACCTGGATGGGCTGGTCCCAATCGCTTTCGTTGGTCACCGTGGCGCCGGTGATGTTGATACCGGGCAGCAGCGTGTGCAGCATGGCTTGCACCGCCCCGGCTTGCCGGTCGGGCAGTTCCAGCGCCTGCCGGAACACGGGAGCGTGTTCGCCTTCCAGTGTCCAGGTCATTTCAAAGTGCAGGTCGCCGTTGGCTTCGAGTTGTCCATTGAGCACCCGCGTCATGACGTTGTCGGCGGGCGGCTGTTCGGGCGTGACCACCGGCGCCAGCCCGGCCTGCGCACTGGGCGCGGGGGCGGCCGCGGCCTCGGCCGAGGGGCCGCTCGCCTGGGCCAGCGCAGCGTTGGACGCGGCCGCCGCCGCGGGATTGCCCAGCACCGGCATGCGCAGCACAAACGCCCGTTGATCGCCGGCCGGCAGTTCGTCGGCGCCGTTGTACTCGGCCGTGCCATCCAAATACCGGTGCAGGCTGGGCACGTAGACGATGGCGTGGTCGAAATCCGCCACCGACGGGATCGTGGGATCGATCACCCCCAGATCGCGGATGCGCACCAGCACGAAATCTGCCGGGATGCCGGCTTGATGCAGCATGGCGATCAGCAGCGAAGCTTTATCCTTGCAGTCGCCGAAACGGCGGTGGAACACCTGCGTCACCGGATAGGGGCGGTAGCCATGGATGCCGAACTCCAGCGCCACGTAGTGCGTGTTCTGGATCACCCAGCGATAGATGGCATCGACCTTGTCCTGCTCGCTGGTCTTGCCCTGGACCAGGCTGTTGACGGTTTGCACCATCTCGCTGTCCATCGCGAAGGTGTCGCGAATGAGTTGCCGGTACCAAGCCCCGAACTGATTCCAGGTCTGAAAACTGCTGACCTCGATGTAGGGCGAGCGCTCGATCACGGGTGGGGCCGAGGGCTCGGGCACCTGGGCGGGCAGGTTGCGCGCGCTCCAGCGGTACACCGTCTGGCCGCTGGCGGTGTGCTGCTCGCTGCTGCCGTTGAAGCGGATGGCTTTGAAGTACAGCGGCTTATTTGATGGCGTGATCACAACGTACTGCTGGAACAACGTCGGCGCCGGGCCGCCAAACTGGTCCAGGTCGCCATAGTAATCACCATAGAGCGACTCCAGCGTGGTGGGCAGCACGCGGTAGGCGATTTCGACGAAGTCGCCGGCGCGCATGGACGGCATCTGGACGTATTTGTCGCGGACGTCGTAGAACGTCTCATAGCCCACCGATTGGCTGACCGGCTGGTCGCCCGCCTCGGGGGCATCGGCGCTGGTGCCATCCGGATGAATGACGCGAGCGGTAAGAAATTGAACGTCCTCGGTTGCCGGATCGTAGGTGACCGGATAGTAGGCGAGTGAATCGGCGCCGTTGCTGTTGTTGATGCGGAAGATCTCTTGCACATAGCGGCCGGTGTTGCCGGAAGGAAAGATATTGGTGACGTTGGTGTTGGCGAGCACGGTCACCGGGCCGCTCTCGATGCCGAGGTTGGCGGCCTTTTTGAAGGCGGCGATGGCTTGGGTCAAATCCTGGGTGTAGGGCCGCTCGAAGCTGGCCTCTTGCGCGGCCTCGCCGCCGCGTTCAATGCGGAGCCGGTCGCGCAGATCGGCGTCCTGGGGGTTGAGGTTGAGCGCGGCCTGCCAAGCGGCGATGGCCTGGGTGGGATGGCCGAAGTGGCTCTCGATCTCGCCTTCGGCGATGCGCAGATTGGGCGAGTCGGGCGCGGCGGCCACCGCCTGCTGGATGGTGGCCAGCGCTTCGGGTCCGCGGCCCAATCCACGGTAGGCCCGGGCTTCGGTCTCCACCAATGCTGGGGGCGAGCCCGCCAGTGCGGTGGCTTGGCGAATCGTGGCCGAGGCCGCCGTCAGATCACCGCTTTGGCGCTGCAGGTCGGCCAACTGGAGGCTGACCGCGAGGTTGGCGGCGTCATCGGTGTGCGCTGTCTCAAACCACTCCAGCGCCGGGTGGATGGCGCCCACGCGGCGCAATGCGGCGCCCACCGGCCCCGCCACCAAGGCGCTTGTGACCTGCGCTTGGCGTAGCGCCGCCGCCCACACCAGCACCTCCGGACTAATGCCGGTGCCGAGGTAAGTGCCGAGAATGCCCACTGCGGCCAAGGGCGCGCGCGCGATATCGGTGGTCGGCGGCATCGTCAGCCCGTTGGCGTCCGGAGTGGTGGTGAGTCCCATTGCGGCACGGAACTGTTCCCGTGCGGGCCAGAACTCGTTGCGCGTCAGCTCGATCGCACCCAACATCCGGTGCGCCTGGGCGTTGCCAGGGTCGCGTGTCAGCAGCTGGACCAGGTACCGGTAGCGGCGGCTCTGGTCGCTGTCGTGGGCGGCGAAATCCAACACCGCTTGCGCGTCGTTGGGAAGGCCGGCGATGGCCGCCATGAAAGCGTTGGCGTCATCCTGGCCGCCGGTGTTGAAATTGTGCTTCTGGTTGAGCACCCAGGCGTAATCCAACTCGTAGCTCGGGCTGGTGGCGGCGGCCGCCTTGGCGAGCACCGTCAAATCGCTCACTGCAACCGGCGCCGCCGGCGCCCCCGCTGTCGCTGCCGAAACTCGGGCCACAATATCTGCTGGCGGCGCCGCCGTGGCGTCCAAAACCAGGGGCGCGCCGGCAGGGGTGGTCAGGCGCAGGCTGAAGCGCCAATCCGTCGATTCCGTCCCCCCAGCTTTGGCCAGGATCTCGTTCCACCCCGCCTCCAGCCGCGCTCCGGCCGCATGCTGATCGAACCCGCTGCTCGGATGCGCCGCCTGTTCATCAAATACCAACCCGCCGTTCACCCACACCCGCGTCGCCCCGTTGTCGCGCAGCCGTACCGCAACCTCCTGCGCCGCGGGACTGCGCACCCAACTCACCACATAGGCCGAGGCGCTCTCCGAGGGGTTGAGGTACGCGCCCAGATTCAGCACCCCTTGCGGCGCTGAAAACGGAATGCGCCGCCATCCTACCTGACGCTGCTTGCCAGCGTAGTGCGCTTGCAGGTTGACACCATGCTCCGGACCTTCTTCCTTTTCGATGGCGGCCGGGCTGGAATTGTCGAACGGTCCCACTGCCTGCCAGCTCTCGACCTCGCCCAACTGCCGCCAAATGCGTGCCGCCGCCTCACCATCGCCCGCCCGCAGTTCGTCCTCTGCGCGCTGGTTATCGATTTCGGCGGCAATTAACGGCTCGGCCTGCGGCTCGGCGGGGTTGCCTCCGCGCACCGCAGTGCTGAGCTGATCCAGCGCCTGCAGCGCCGCCGCGGGCGGGACCAGCTCCGTTGCCTCCGCCACCCGGTACAGCGCCACCAACTGTTGCACTTGGCGCAGATTTATTTGCGGCTCGCTCCCGGCGGCGGTGAACGCCTGCACCGCCTGCGCCAGCCGCTGCGCCGGGGTGGCCAAAGGCGCCGGCGGCGGGGCCACCGCCGCGTTGGCGGCCGGCGCCGCCGTTTGCGCGGTGGTGAACGCGGCCCCGAAACTGAAGGCGCCAAAACATGCTACGGCCGCCAGCGCTACTGCCATACGGAGATTGGGTTGCATTAAGAAGGTTCCGGTCGGGCACCCAAGACTTCTCTCATTATACGGGCCTGCCCCGCGCCGGGTTGCGCCATTCATGCCGCAAGGGGGGGCTCCGCCATGAACCGCATTTCATGGTTGAAAACAGGCAGGTTCCGTAACCTGCGGCCCCGGTGGACGTATTACCCTCCAAGCTCGGCGCGCTGTAGCTCCACCACGGTGGCCCGTAGGACTGACCCGATGGAACATAACAATCTCGACCGCCCGTTAGCCGTGGCCGCTCTTTTGGTCGTGGGCTTCCTTGCTGGAAGCCTCGCCGTCGTTCCCGCGCGTGGCCAAGTCCCGGCCGCGGCTGAGGCCGCCGCGCCGTCCTTCTCCGCACGCGTCAGTGGGACCGTGGCGGTGGACGGCTTGGCCGTGCCCGGCGTCACGGTCACCCTCAC